>WNGJ01005248.1_pt1 | contig 20711 bp, 20 predicted proteins | sample 5400611 | NCBI WGS metagenome assembly WNGJ01 (sample SAMN13153375, study PRJNA577476) | soil metagenome | isolation source: 40 cm soil or saprolite under Garry oak tree replicate 1 | place: USA:California | collected 2016-06-15
GGCCGCCACCAGCCGCCGCTCCAGCTCGCCCAGCATCGCGCTGCCGATCCCCCGTTGCCGCCACGCACCCGCCAGGCTGATCCGCATCACCCACGCCCGATCACCGCTGACCGTCGCGACGGCGGCTCCCACCAGCTCCTCGCCGGCCACCGCGACCACCGCGGGCTCATGCGACCGGACGGCCGCGATCAGGTCAGACAAGCTGAACGCCGGCGCCTCGCTGCTGGCCGCCGGGTTGTCCCACAACCGGACGACGGCATCAAGATCATCGGCGTGGAAGTCCCGGACCCGCCACGGCGTCATCGCATCAGTGTGCCACCAGCACCACCAGGCCGCCGCGGCCGCCAGCACACCACGCGCTCCCGGACACCCGGGGCCCGGACTTGCCTACCTGCGTGTATCAGTGGCCATGGTTGGCGCTCCTAACAGGTATGGCATTTTCTCGCGGTTGAGAACCGCGACTACGGGGGTGAGCGGACGATGTCAATTCCTCCAAATCCCGGCGGCGGCCTGACGGTTGAGAGGGCACGCTGGGAGTACGAGCGGCTGCGCGCACAACTCGGCGACCAGCACATGGATACGGCTATTGGGATGCTGGCCGTCGCCCGCGCCTACATGGAGCAGGGCAACCCGGCCCAGGCGGCTGGCTTCCTGGAGCGCGCGCTCCCGGTAGTGCGCCGCACCCTCGGGGACGCCGATGAGCTCACCATCGGAGTCACGCAGGCCCTCGCCGGGGCCCTGCGCGCGCAGGGTCAGTTCGCCCGTGCCCAGGACCTGCAGAGCTCGGTCGTCGAACGCCTTCGCCAGCAGGCCGGCGACGGGCACCCGCAGACCCTCATCGCCGAGCTCAGCCTGGCGGCTCTGCATTCCGACCTCGGCGAGCTGGCGGCGGCCCGCGTGCTGCAGGAGCATGCCCTCCAGGCCGGCCCGGCCGCGTTCGGGGCCGACAGCCCGGTTCTGCTGACGGTCATGGAAGACCTCGCGGGAACCCTGATGGCCCAAGGCGAAGCGGGTGCTGCGCAAACCATGTGGGAGCGCATCATGGCCCGGCGGGGCGGCCTGACGGCGGACTCCGCCGCCCCGGAGGCCGTGGCCGCGGCGAGCGCCCGCGTGATGACGCTGCTGCAGCAGGGCGAGGACGAGCTGGCGCGTGATCTCGCCGAGCAGGTCGTCGCCGCAGCCCGGCGTGCAGCCGGCGACGACAGCGACCTGACACTAGCGGCGATGGGCAACCTGGCGGAGGCCTTGCGTGGCCTGGGGGATCTGGCCCGGGCACACGAGATCCAGCAGAACGTGCTGGACGCCCGCCGCCGACTCCACGGTGACGAGCACCCCGCGACGTTGACGGCGATGAACAACCTCGCCTCGACCCTCAAACTGGAGGGACAGCTCGATCGCGTCCGGTCGCTGCGTGAGCAGGTGCTCGCCGGGCGCCGGCGGCTGCTCGGCGACAAGCATCCCGACACCCTGTCCGCTCTCAACAACGTGGCCGACATCATGAGCGTCCAGGGAGAGCTTGAAGGCGCACGCCCTCTCGCGGAACAGGTGCTGACCGGTCGCCGCCAGGTGCTCGGCGAGGACCACCCGCATACCTATCGGGCGATGAACAACCTCGTACTGATTCAGATGGAGACGGGCGACTACGCGGCCGCCCGGTCGGTCCAGGAGAAAGTCGTCGAGGCGCACCGGCGGCGGCTCGGTGAGACCCACCCGGAGACTCTCACGGCGCTCCACAACCTGGCGCTTGCCCTGGAGGGATCAGGTCAGCCCGGGCAGGCGCGTGAGCTGCTCGAGCAGGTACTCGCCGACCGCCGGACGGTGCTCCACGATGGTCATCCCCACACGCTGGCGACCATGAGCGTCCTGGCGGGCATCCTCCAGAAGCAGCTTCTGATGCCCGCAGCGGAGGCGCTAAGGCAGGAGGCTCTGGCGACGGCCCTCAGGGTGTATGGCGAGAACCATCCGCTGACCGTGGAAGCCCGCCAGGAACTGGCAGATGCCCTCTGGGCCGACCGCGACACGGCGCGCGCGCTACACGAGAGGCGTCCAGGACCGGCGGCTCCGACGTGGTGACCTGGGGTCCTCCGTGATAGGGCCGGACATGTTCCCGTTCGCGGGTGAACACCAGCCGGCGTTGCTCCCCGCAGTCGAGGCTCTCCTCGACGCGGTCGGCCTCACCGAGCTCGCAGAGGTCCTTGATGGTCATCCCGAGCTGCTCGACCCCGGGGCCGACTTCGTGATCACACAGTTCATGACGGTCGCCCTGATGCGGGATAACGATGCGCTGACCGAGGCGTTCGGATACCGCCTAAGGCTGGTGCGGCTGGCGCGGAAGGATGGCGCTGAGGCCGCGCTGGCCGACCTGCGCTCCAAGGTGATCGCTGACCAGCCGACCGAGCTCCGCTCTCTCTGGGAGGCGGCGGTGGCCACGGATGGCCGGGGGGAAAGCGCAGTGGATTTCGCGCCAGCCGCCTGGTCCGCGCTGCTGGACCATGCTGACTTTGACCAGGCAAGCGCCGACTTCCAGCTGCTGGCGACGGATGCGGCCATCGGTGCGCACGTGCGGGCGGTGGAGGCCGCGCCACCGCACTCGGACGTGCTCCAGTCCCGGCTCAGCGCCCTGGCCCGGCTCTGGCGGATTCGCTATGCGAAGACGCAGCGCATCTCAGATATGGATAGCGGGATAGAGGCGTATTCGGCTGCGGTCGCGGCGGCACCGCAGGAGGATCCCGCCCTCCCCCAGCTCCTGAACGCCCTTGCCGCCGGGCTGCGGGCGCGCTTCGACTACACCGCGCAGCCACCAGATCTCGACGCGGCCATCGAGGTATACCGCCGCGCCAGCGCGCTCGCCCCGCCAGGATCCCCTCTGCTGGCCCAGAGCCTCAACGACGGCGGCCTGGCGCTGATCGCCCGGAACAGTCTCGGCGCCCGGCAAGACGACGTGGACGAGGCGATCGACGATTTCAGCCGGGCCGTCGAGGCCAGCACGGCCGGGTCGTCTCTGCTGGCCGACGCCTTTAACAACCTCGCAGGCGGCCACTGGACTCGTTATCTGCAGCAAGATCGTCCCGAGGATCTAGAAGCCGCAGTCCGCGCGGCTGCGAGGGCAGTCGAGCTGACACCAGCCAGCTCGGAGTGGCTGGCCGGGCGCCTGGGTAACCTGGCCAAATCCCAAGGCGAGCGCTACCGGACAACACAGCAGTACGAAGCGCTCGACGCGGAGATTGAGGCTCACCGGCGACAGGCCGATGTGATTCCCTCCGGTTCGCCCGACTTGGCGCAATGCCTCGGCCACCTGGGCCTGGCCCTTCGGGCGCGCCACGAGCGTACGGGCGACTTGGGCGACCTCGAAGCGGCGATCGCCGCCTTCCGCCGTGCGCTGCAGGCCGCGGGACCGGACATGCCCGGCATGCCCGGTCACCTCACCAACCTCGGCACCGGGCTGGCCAGGCGGTACGAGGTGGGCGACAGGATCGGGGATCTCGACGAGGCCATCGAGGCTTTCCGGCGGGCGGCCACGGACAGTCCCGCTGGTTCGCCCATCCGGAGGAAGTCGCTCAGCAACCTGGGCGGGGTGCTCGGCCTGCGGTACGAGCGGATGGGCAAACCCGCCGACCTCGATGAGTCCGTGCGGTCGCTAACCGAGGCCGCGCGGGCCCCGGTCAGCGCGCCGGAACTGCCGGGTGTCCTGAACAACCTGGCTGGAGCTCTTACCCGCCTGTACCACCGGGATGGGCGGCTGGACGATCTCGAGCGGGCGATCGAGGCGCAAGTGCGGGCAGTCGAGCTGACGCCTGCGAACTCGCCCGACCTCGCTGGCTACCTTTATGGCCTTGCCTCCTCCCGGTTGGTGCGCCACCATCGCAGCGAGGATCCCGCCGACCTCGACGCGGCCATCCGGGACTACCAGCATGCGATCGAGAGCGAAACGGACCCGCTCGTCCAGGCGGCCGTGCTCAGCGACCTCGGCAATGCGCTCAAGGCGCGCTACCCGCACAGCGGTAATGCCGAGGACCTCGATGTGGCGATCGACAGCCTCACCCGATCAGTGGAGATCACGCCCGCACGCGCACCCTCGCTGGCCCGCCACTTGTTCCAGCTCGGCAACGGCCTGGCTGTCCGCTTCGCGTACCGGGATGACATCGCTGACCTCGACGCGGCGGTCGACGCCTTCCAGCGGGCGCTTGGCCTCACAGGTGAATCAGCCGTTCTCCGCGCCCACCTGCTACTGGCGATGGGCGGGGCCATGCTGTCCCGTCATGGCGCCGTCGGCCGACCTGAAGATCTTGAGGCGGCGGTCGAGGCACTGCGTGCAGGCTGTACGGTAGGCACCGCGACCGCCTCGCAGGCTGTCCTGAACGGTGCTCAGTTGTGGGGCGCGTCGGCGGCCGCCCGGCAGGAGTGGCCGGAAGCGGCGGAGGCATACCGTCATGCGCTGGAGGCGGGCGAACGGCTCATCGAGCTAGAGGTCGGGCGCGAGCACAAGGAGTCGTGGCTGCAGGCTGCCCGCGAGCTTCCCGGTCCGGCGGCGCTTGCCCTCGCCCGCAGCGGCGACTTTGAGGCCGCAGTCGTCGTACTGGAGCGCTGGCGTGCCATCATGCTCTCGGGCGCCCTCGATCTCGACCGGCGCGACCTGGACCGCCTCCGCTCGGCGCACCCTCAGCTCTACCAGCGGCATCAGGCGCTGGCGGCCGCCTTGCAGGAGGCCGAGCGGCGAGCTCTGGCCGACGCCGACGTGGGCACCCCCGGTGACAGACCCGACCTCGCTGCCGCCGGCGACAGCCTGGCGCACCCGCTCATCGAGATCCGCGCGCGGCCAGGTTTCGAGGACTTCCTCCTCCCGCCTGACTTCGCCGAGGTCGCGGACATCGCCGACGAGACGCCGCTCGCGTACCTGACGGCGGCACCCGGCGGAGGACTGGCCCTGCTGGTCCCCCCGGGGGGAACATTACGCATGTGTGGCTACCCGAGCTCACCGACGCGGAGGTGGCCAGGCGCGCGTGGGCATGTTTCCGCGTCCAGGGGTCTCCCGGGTGGGCGGGTGAGATCGACGGCCTCATGCAGTGGCTGTGGTCCGCCGCGATGGGCCCGCTGCTGGCGGCCGCCGCTCAGGCGACCGCAATCGCCTTGGTGCCCGGCGGGCTACTCGGGTTCCTGCCGCTGCACGCGGCTTGGACCCACGACCCCAGCACGGTCACGGGGCGCCGGTACGCGCTGGACCAGGCACGGCTGACCTATACCGGGAACGCCAGGATCCTGGCGGCCTGCCAGGCGGCGGCGTCCGGCCTCGAGACACGCTCGGTACTGGCCGTCGGCGACCCGGTCGGCCTCGCCCACGCCGCGGGTGAGCTGGACGGCGTCTGCGCCCAGTTCGCCGCCGCCACCCGGCTGGAGGGAGCTACCAAGGACGAGGTGCTCGCCACGCTCGGCGACCACCCGGTCCTGCACTTCGCCTGCCATGGCGCGACTGACCCGGCCGACCCACTGGCCAGCAGCCTGCGTGTCGCCCCCCATGAGCAGCTGACCATGCGGCAGGTGCTGACCCGGCGCCTTACGGCAGCGCGCCTCGTCGTCCTGTCGGCCTGCGAGACCGCGGTGCCCGGCGCACGGCTACCGGACGAAGGGGTGGGAATGCCGTCAAGCTTTATCGAAGCCGGCGCGGCTGGAGCGATCGGCTCACTGTGGGAGGTCCCGGACGTGAGCACGATGATGCTCATGACGCATTTTTACGAGCTGTGGCGAGGGCGGGACCTGGCACCGGCCGAGGCATTGCGCCAGGCGCAGCGGTGGCTGCGTGACTCAACGAACGGAGCCAAGCTGCGCCGCTTTCCCGGAATACCCGAGCTGGCCGCTGGCACGCTGCCGGACTGGGCACGTGCCAGCTGGGAGGAGGGCCACGACCATGCCTCGCCATTGCACTGGGCGGCGTTCGCCTATGTGGGCGCTTAACGGCCGCCGCGGAGGCCGGTGATGGAGCGGGACGAGTTCATACGGGAGGCAGCGCGGGCAATCCGGCCGTACCTGGAGCCGCTAGCTGGCCCGGAAGCCGCCGCCAGTATGGACGCAGAGCTCGCCCGCATGCTCTGCACTTCCAGTGATACCGGCCCGCTTCTCGCCCAGCTCCAATCCACCGCCTCGACACACCAGTGGTGGCTGGACTTCCTGCGCGGCGAGGGCGTGCCGCCCGAGGTCGGACGCGTGTCCGGTACGGTGCGGACCAACCTTCCCGGACTTGGCCTGCCGGACCTGCCGCGATATGCGTGTCCCCGCGGAGACTATGTCTGGTACCGCCGCTCTCCCGCGATCTCCGTGCGGAGCTGCCCGACGCATCAACTGCCCCTCGTATCCGCCCCGAGGACCGGGTAGTGCCCGCGGGCCTGTGGACGGGCCTGGCTGGCAAGGTCGGGGAGCAGTGGGCTGCCGCCGTGCTTACCCCTGCCTTCGCGTTCTGGGCTGGCGGGCTGGCCGCATGGGCCGTTCCGGACCGCTGGCACCGGCTCGACCAGTGGCTGCATGCGGCGCCGCTGACAGTCGCGGTAGCCGCGGCCGTGGGCGCGCTGATTCTGGTCGTCGTCTCTGGCACGGTTGTTGAGCGCCTGACGCTTCCGCTGCTGCGCCTGCTCGAGGGCTACTGGCCGCGATGGCTGGGACCGCTACGCCGGGCACTGGTCCGCGCCCGGGGACGGAGAATGTGTCGCAGTGAGGAGCGCTGGCAGGCGCTGGCCGCAGCCGCCGACGAGGGGGACACCGATGCCCGGGCCGCCTTTGTCGCACTCGACGCGCACCTGCGCCGAGTGCCCGCACTCGCCGGGAACCGGATGCCGACCAGGCTCGGCGACGTGCTGCGCGCCGCGGAGACCTGGCCTGCGGATAAGTACGGGCTCGATGCACCCAAGTGCTGGCCCCGGCTCTGGCTGGTGCTGCCGGAGACGGCAAGGAAGGAGCTTTCCGACGCCCGTTCCAGCCTCGACCAGGGCGCGGCGGCTTGGCTGTGGGGATTGCTGTTCGCTGTCTGGATCCCGTGGGCCTGGTGGGCCGTGATCGTGGCGATAGTCGTCCCGGCAGGCGCGTATCTCTGGATGCTCTCCGCCGCCCGCGGCTACGGCGACCTCATCGAGTCGGCCTTCGACGTGCATCGCGCCGCGCTCTACGAGGCGGTCGGTTACCGGGCACCCAGCGACCCTGCTCTGGAGGTGGAAGCGGGAAGGGCGCTGACCGCATACCTCTGGCATGGAACACCGCCGCCGACCGGACTCTTGCGGCCGACCGGGGGCGATTCCCCGGGTACGCCCCCGCCCCCACACAGCCGAGTGCGCGCCGCCTGGGCATGGTTGCTGTCCTCATACCGGGCCAGGTGACTGCCTGCACGGGGATGTTACCCGGAGGCGGGGCCGACTCCGGTGGTGACCCATGGCCGGGCGACGCGGGCGATGTCGGCGTCGGAGGCGCGGGTGAACGCGTCGAGCTTCAGGAAGTGCCGGGCGATGGTGAGCCCGAGGATGCTGCTGACGATCAGCGCTGCGCGCAGGCCGGCATCCTCACCGCCCATGGCGCGACTTAGATTGGCGACCCGCTCGTTCAGGAATGCGCTCATCGAGGCTGCTGCCTCGGGTGCGGTGAGCATGGACCGCACGAGAGCCTTGGTTTCCGGGGGCAGGGTCCCGAGCCGGACGTCCAGGACGTCGTGCAGATGGGCCTCGATCTCGTCCGGAGCGGCTTCCCCTAGCTGGATGGCGATGGCGAAGAGGGCGGCCTTCGATCCGTAGTGCTGCATGACCAGGGACGGGTCCACGTTCGCGCGCTGGGCGATGCGGCGGATGGTGGTTGCCTCCAGGCCGCGCTCCCCGAACTCCGCACGCGCCGCATCCAGGATGCGCTGTGCGGTAGTTGCACGCCTCGCGGCCCTGCTTCTCGGCTCACTCACACCGTTCACTCTACCGTTGTTGAGCGGATGGACCGGGCCGACAGCCTCTCCGGGATCGCGAAGCACCTCGAACGCCGGGTGTCGGACTACATCACGACCAACATCTACATCACCAGCAGCGGGATGCTGCAGGAGCGACTGCTGCGCCACGCCCTCGACTTCACCGGCGCCGACCGGGTGCTGTTCTCCACCGACTATCCCTTCCACCGGCCCAGCGCGACGGCGGTCGAGCAGTTCTTCGACGCCATCCCCGACCCGTCAGGCCGCTCTAAGATCGCTTCCGGCAACGCGAAGGCACTGTTCCGGCTGGGCTGGCCTGACGCTCCCGGTCGTTGATTGCGGCCGGCTAGATGCGCCAGCAGCCGGCTGCGCTGTCATTCGCCCGGACCTCCGGTGACCTTCCGCGGGCCGGCGGAGCAGCGGATCCCCGCAGGCGCGGGCTTGGTGCCCGCAACGCACCCTGCCGATTCCGGGTGGGTAAGCTGCGTAGATCGCGGGGCGGCGGCACACAGATCAGCCGGGTCGGCGCGCGTTCTCTCTTGCCTTTCATGTCACTCAGCGTCGCACTGTCGAGAACATCCAATTCTGGGCGTATGCGAGCAGCAGGCCGTTTGAAATATGCTCCGATATTTCCTGGGATGCGCCTCCAACCATGACGGTCCACTTCCGGAGTGTCCATTTCGTCACAAGTTTTGCCGCGACATAGGGATCGTTTGCCGCGAATCGTTCAGCGACCGAATGGTCGGCGGCCTTGAAGACGAAGGCGGCGCCGTCGGCCGGGTCGGCGAACGCGCCTGCCAGGAGAAGTTCGCCGTTTCCGGCAGCCGTGCGGGCCAGTTTCAAGTGGGCGTCGCGGTAGGGGGTGCGCCGTTCGGCGAACCGGTCCACGACGTCGTAGAGCAGCGGGTAGTACACGGTTCCTCCGTGGATTAGGCAGGGCTCAGCTACTTACTTAGCTCCGCCGGCGCGCCAGTGGCCGCCGCCGGCACATTCTCGATCGCGAGCGGAGCCTCGGTGATCGTCACGGTTGTCATGGCAGTGCTCCCAGCATCAGCACGCCAGGCGCGGGCGGCGATGCGGTCGCGGCGGCTTACAGCAACGCGGAGCTGGCCGCCTTGCGGAGCATGTGTACCTCGGCCGGATCCCAGGACCGCTCGACGATAATTCGGAATACCTGGCGTAGCAGCGCGGGCTGGCTCCGCGTGGCGGCGCATAGCTTGGTGTCACAGCATCGCGGGGCGGTCTGGATGACACGCCGGTAATCGCGGAAGGGTCCCATCGACGCCCTTCTGTTCTTGTCCTGGCCCGGGCCTGGGCACGAAGTGCCCGGTGACGGCGGGAAACGTGAAGCTGTCGTCTATCGGCCAGGCTCCGCGGTGCGGCTCTGCTACCTCGCGCGGTGTGTCTTAGCCGGGGATGAGGATGGCCCGGCCATGGATCCGGCCGTGGCGGAGGTCATCGATCGCGTCGTTGGCGGCTTCCAGCGGGTAGCGGCTGGAGTGGAGCACGACTTTGCCCTGACCCGCGAGAGTCACGAGACCGGCCAGGTCGGCGTAGGTGCCGATGAGGTTGGCGGCGAGGGTGATCTCGCCGAGGACCAGCTGCATGGTCGGGAGCGTCACGGTGCCGCCGTAGCCCACCAGGTAGTACGTCCCCCCGGGGCGCAGCATCGCGACGGAGTCACTGATCGTGCTGTCTTCTCCGACGAAGTCGAAGACCGCGTCGGCGCCTGAGCCGGTCAGGTCACGGACCTGCTGGGCCTGCTGCCCGTCAGCGTGGACCAGGTGATCTGCTCCGCAGTCCGAGGCGAGCTTGAGGGCTTCCTCGCTGGTGTCCACGGCGATGACCGAGGCCGCGGTCATGGCCTTGAGGCACTGGATGCCGATGTGGCCCAGCCCGCCGATGCCCACGGCAGCAGCGAAAGATCCTGCTCCCAGACCGGGGGTGGCTTTCTTGACCGCGTGGTAGGCGGTCACGCCGGCGTCGGCCAGGGCGGCGACTTCCGCGGGCTCAGTGCTGGCGCCGAGCTTGACGATGGCTCGCGCGCGGGTCCTGAACAGTTCGGCCATGCCGCCGGCGCAGATCAGGCCCGGTATGTTGGGTCCCCTCGTGCACCGCATGTCGTCTCCGGCCCGGCAGGGGGCGCACACGCCGCAGGTGAGGTTCGGGTGGCAGATCACGGGGTCACCGACGGCCAGGTGCTCGACCGCCGGGCCGACGGCGTGGACCCAGCCGGCGTTCTCGTGGCCGAGGGCGAGCGGCAGGTCGGCCGGGATGGCGTCGGCGAACCAGCCGTCGATGATGTGCAGATCGGTGCGGCACAGCCCGGCACCGCCAATCCTGACGACGACGTCGTCCGAACCGGATGCTTCGGGCTCGGGCACGTTGTCCACCCGCGGCGGCTGCCCGTATGCGTGGACTCTGATCGCCTTCATGAGCTCTCCCTTCACCGGGGCCCAAGCGTGCGCCCCAGCGGTCTCAGGCAGGTCGCGTCCCGGTCGCGGTGCCTGGTAAAGGAGAGCTAGGGCAGGAGGGTGGCGAGCTGTTCGGCCCGGCGCAGCCATCCGGTCATGCCGATCTGCTGGAACTGCCCGATGGCCGCGACCAGGGGCAGGCGTGCGTGATGATGCCGTCCGGCGCGGGCGTACATAAGTGCCTGATCGAAGTCGGCGATGGCCCGGAGCGGGCGCGCCTCCTGCTCCTCCAGGATCAGGCGCGCCTGCGCGAACCAGTGGTCCGCCTCATCTAGGCGGCCGTCCAGGGCACACAGGCGGGCAAGGGACAGCCGCAGATCCATCATCGGGAACCGGAAGTCGGCGGGGAGCGCCTTGAGGCGCAGGGCAGTCTCGACCGGCCGTAGGTGATCACGCCGGCCGAGCACCCACAGCGTCTCGGCGGTGTCCGAAGCTGTCCGGGTGTAATTCAGCGCCCAGGCAGGTGCCCGGCTTAGCGCCCGGACGGGCAGCGCCAGCATCGCCATGGCCCGCTCTTCCTGGCCACGATGGGCAGCGGTCCTGGCACACCCAGCGTGCATCGGGGCCCGGGCCCACCGCAGCACCGGATCTTCCGCGCCGGCGAACTCGTCGAAGACCGCCTGAATCCCGTCCCAGTCTTCGGCCGCGGCCAGGGTCAGCGCGTCGCGGGTGCCTTCGACATGGATCCGCTCCCAGCTCCATCCCCGGCCGGGGATGCGCCCGGCCAGCTCGCGCGCCGCGGCCAGGGCCGCCCGCGCGGCGCCGAGGTCGCCCAGTGCGGCCAGCGCGCGGGCGATGCTCGCCCGGCAGTGAACTTCCCAGGCCAGTTCGCCGCGGGCCCGGGCCTGGGCCGCCGCTTCCTCGAACACCGGCAACGCGGGCCGCAGCGCGCCGAGCAGGTACAGCAGTACCGTCGGATCCTGGGCCGCCTCGGCAGGCACGCTGTCCCGCCTTTGGTAGATGGCCGCGACCGCGTACCGGGCCAGGTCGACGCTGCGTGTGACTGGCTGGGGCGACCGGTACAAAACAGCCAGCGCCTGCCGCCGCATGGACTCGTCCAGCGGCAGGCCGACATGGCCGGGGTCGGCCGCCTCCTTACGGTCCAGGGCCAGCAAGGTGAGCGCCGCCCACGCCTCCTCTCGCGAGGAACCGGCGTACGCCAGGCCAGCCGGCGCCAGTTGCCAGGCGTGGGCGCTGCTGCCCGCCGCACCCAGCGCCGCCGTGACCTGCGCGAGATAACTTGCGGCGGCGTGGGCGCCTTCCCCGTGCGCGATCCGTCCCGCGGCGTCACGCGCGACCTTTACTGCCTCGTCGAAGTGCAGCGCCCACGCGAGCGCCAGCCCGAGCCGGCTGCGGACCGTGGTGAGCCGCACGTCGTCACATCCGGCCAGATCGGCGGCCGTGGTCAGGAAGGCGACGGCAGCCTCGTGCGCGCCCGCCGCTTGCGCCAGGTCAGCCGCCTCGATCGCCGCCGCAATCCCGGCCTCCGCGCCCGGCAAGGCCGTGCTGTGCGCGTACTGGGCGACGATCTCGGCCGGATCCGTACACCCGCGAACCCGGGCCCGGGCCGCCTCCAGGCCGCGGGCCAGACGCCGGTGGAGCCGCGCCTGCCGGGACGGGCTGAGGCTGTCATAGACCGCGTGGCGGACGAGGGCATGCCCGAACTCGTAGCGCTCCGGGGCAGCAGCGGGCCGGACCATCCCCGCGGCGAGCAGTTCGTCCAGCGCTGACAGCGCAGCAGCGTCGTCGAGGTCCGCGGCCCTCGCAGCCACCGGGAACAGGAACGGCCCGGCAAATCCCGATCCGCACTCCAGGAGCCGGTTCGCCGCCGCCGACACCCGCGCGCGGCGGCGGGCCAGGACCTGCCGCACCCCTTCCGGCACGGCCACTAGCGGCAGGCTGGTCTCCAGCTCACCGGAGCTGTCCTCACGCAGCGCCTGCTCCTCGGCGAGATGGCGGATCACTTCCTTGGCGAAGAAGGGGTTGCCTCCGGTGTGCGCTCCGATGGCGGTGATCAGTGAGGGCGATACCGGCGCCGCGGCCTCGGCGGCCAGCAGTTGCCCGACCGCCGCTGTGTCCAGTGCCCCGAGCCGGATCGTCGTGCACTCGGTCTCCGGCAGCATCGCGCCCAGCATGTCGCCGAGCAGATCCTCGCTGGCCGTCTCGGTCGTGCGATACGCCCCGGCGATCAACAGCCGGTGCTGTCCACAGGTCCTGGCTACGTGACGCATCATCATCGCCGTACCCGTGTCGGCCCAGTGCAGGTCATCCAGGACAAGCAGCACCGGCGCCCGGCGTGTCAGGGCCGTGAAGAACTGCGCCGCCGCGTCCAGCAGCCGGAACCGTTCCTCATCCGGCTGCAGCGCAGGGGGCGGGCCGAGATCAGGCAGCAGCCCAGCCAGCCGCGGCACGATGCGGACCAGCGCCGGACCCGCCGGGCCCAGATCAGCCCGCAGCCGGCCAGGGCCAGCCGTTTCGGCGTACCCGGCAATCGCCTCGCCGAACGGACGGCAGGGCGGCACCCACGCACCCTCGACACAGCGACCGATGAGCACACTGGCTGAGCCATCCCGGGCCCGGTCGATGAGCTGCCGCAACGCGTGGGACTTGCCGATCCCCGGCTCGCCTGCCAGCAGGACCACCCCGCCCTGCCCCGCAGCCGCCTTCTCCAGGCACGCCAGCAGACGAGACATCTCCGGCCCGCGCCCGAAGTACCCCGGCCCGGCTGGTTCCCGCTGCCGGGGATGCCAGGCAAGCTCGGAGGAGTGCCACAGGATCGCCTGCTGCACAAGCCGCAATTCAGCACCCGGAACCACCCCCAGGTCCTCATCAAGGACCCGCCGCAGCCGGCCGAACGCGTCCAGGGCCTCGGCCTGCCGCCCGTCACGGTACAGCGCGACCATCAGCTGTCCCCACCGCCGCTCGCGCAGCGGGTGACAGGCCACCAGGCCCTCAAGCCCGGCCACCACCTCGTGATGGCGGCCCAGCGCCAGCTCCGCATCGAACAGGTCCTCGAGCGCCGCCTCGCGCAACTCCTCCAGCCGCGACGCTTCCGCGGCTGCGAACGGACGGTCAGCGAACTCCTGCAACGCCGGACCCCGCCACAAGCCCAGAGCCCGCCTCAACAGCCGGGCAGCCGCAGCCGGGTCGCCTCCGGCCAGCTCCCCGCGGCCCTCACCGATCAGGCTCTCCGCCAGCATACCCAGGCGGCTGAGTGACAATGCTCAAGCCTGCCACCCCGGCCATCGCGTGGCGAAGGCGAAGCACATAGTTCTGCAGCGTCTTCCCGGCCGTCCGGGGCGGATCATCGCCCCACAGCGCGTCCACCAGGGACGCAGCGCTGACAGCCTCCCCGCAACGCACCGCCAGTACCGCCAGCAGGCAGCGCTCCATAGCCCCGCCAAGCGGAACCGGCCCGTCGCCCGCCAGTTCGACCGGGCCCAGGATACCGACCCGCCACCGGCCCGCCTGCCCGCTCACCTGTCCAGTGTGACGCGGGCGCGACTTCCGGTACAGAGCAGGACGATACCGGCGTCGCTGCTGTTGATGCACGGAGCAGAGACAGGCAGTTAGCATCGCAGGACGGGTCGTTGCGTGCCTGCTCGCGGACGGCCAGGGACGGCGACCGTATCGGGGAGGGGTCATGTCAACCATCCGGGACCGTCTGAGGGGCCAGGTTCCCTTGGGCGGGTATGCCAACCTCATTCCCTCGCCCGTCGTCACCCAGGCTCTGGCCGCGGCCGGGGCCGACGTGGTGATGATCGATCAGGAACATGGCCCGATCGGGCCGGAGAGCATGCACGCCATGGTTGCGGCCACCGCTGGCACCGCCTGCTCCCCGTGGGTCCGGGTTCCAGGCTGCGACGAGGCCCGCGTGAAAGCCGCCCTGGACGCAGGCGCCGAAGGAATCGTCTTCCCCCTGGTGACCACGGCAAAGTCAGCCGCCGAGTGCGTGGCGCTCACCAGATACCCGCCCAAAGGGCGCCGCGGCTGGGGGCCATTTGTCGCCCACTCCCGGTGGGGGGTGGACCTGTTTGACTACCTGGGCCAGCGAGGCGACGAAACGGTCTGCGCGCTGCTGATCGAGACCCGGGCCGCTATCGACAACATCGAGGAGATCTGCCGGGTCGAGGGGATCGGCTGCCTGACCATCGCCCCGTTCGACCTGTCCACCGAGCTGGGGGTATCCGGGCAGCTGAACGCCCCCGAACTGGTGCAAGCCGTCACCTACGCCGAGCGTGTCATCCTGGAATCGGGTATCCCGCTGGGCGGTGCCGCCTTGACACAGGAGCAGACACACGCGCTGGTGAAAAAGGGTTACCGCCTGCTCTGGCACGCCTTTGACGTGCTGCTGCTGAAGCAGTTCGTCCGGCAGGCTGCAGAATGGCGATCCGTCTAATTCACGGCCGGCCAACCGCAGGAATCGGGTCAAGAATCTTGATCACTCGCGCCGACTCGCGGCGCGACAGAACGTCCGGTTCTGCGCCTTCGCCACGAACTGCCAACTGACCGTCGAAGCCGCCCATATCGGTTCGCGTTCACGCTGGTAGGCTACAAGCGCTTCCATTCTGGACCGCCCAGATCGGCGGTTCCCGTGCGCTGCTCGTGCTAGTCCTGTAAGGGCGCCGTGTGCCGTCCTTAGCCGGCCGACGGGCGGGTCCGGATATGACAGCGCCCCCGGAGCTCGTGCTCGCGAGGGCGTGCCGTGGCCGGTGCGCAGGTCGCCTCACGGCGAAAGGCGCATCATGGCTCCAGCCGGACGGTATTCCATGAAGGCAGTGGTTAGGCCCGGGGGACACTAATGCACCGACAGGAGTGGAACGCGAGGCCGGCCAGTGCTATTCCAGCCGCGAGGACCACCAGTGAGATCGCACCAGGCCCGCTCAGCACGGCGGGACCAGACATACCCTCCGCGCCTCCCGGCCGCCCGGTTACCGCCTGGCGGGAAGGACTGCGACTCCGTACGAATCCGGCGTGCCGAAGGGTGGTTCCCTTCACCCTCAGTTGCGGCGTGTCGCGGCAGCGAAGTGGTCAGATCAGTGGCCGGGCAGCTCCGCCCAGCGGCTGCCACAGCTGGCGGAACTGATGTCAGCCGAGGTGTTACCGGGCGGCGCCCGCGAGGTAGGCGGCCACGATGTAGGTCGCATGCCGGTCCAAGCTGCCGCGAGCCGGTCATACCGCATGGTGGTCCGCGGGTCCGCGTGCGAGGCCGCCTCTTGCACGTCGCGCAGCGGCACCCCGGCATCCAGAGCGGTTATGTGCCTTAGCAGGGCGAACTCAACCAGAGTTTGAAAGACGCACCGACTGTATCGCGAGCACGCGAAAAATGGGTTGCGGAGGGGCGCCGGCTGGGCGGTAATGGATTGTCCACGGACGGCTCTCCAGGAGGTACCCGTGACGCGTGCGGCAACTGTCCTGCCAACAGTCCCGACCCGACTCCTGGAGCAGTTGTCCCTTGCGCACACTCAACCTCGGAATCCTGGCGCATGTTGACGCAGGCAAGACCAGCCTGACCGAACGGCTGCTGTTCGAGGCTGGCGCCATCCCCGAACTTGGCAGCGTCGATGCTGGCACCACACGTACCGACTCGATGGACATCGAGCGCCGCCGTGGCATCACCGTGCGCACGAACGTGGCGTCTTTCGCCGCGGGCGATGTTCAGGTCAATCTCATCGACACCCCGGGTCACTCCGACTTCATCGCCGAGGTCGAGCGCAGCCTCGCCGTCCTCGACGCGGCCGTCCTGGTGGTCTCCGCGGTCGAGGGAGTGCAGCCGCAGACCGTCGTCCTGTGGCGGGTGCTGCGACGCCTTGCCGTGCCAGCCGCGATCTTCATCAACAAGATCGACCGCCAGGGAGCGGACCCCGCCCGGGTGCGGGCCGGGATCGGCCGCCGCCTTGCGGCGGTTCCGGCGTGCGCCTGCTTCCCCTGACGGACGTGCTGGCAGCCGGGTCGCCTAGCGCGGCCACGCGGATACGCGGGATCGGCTCGGCGCGCACCGGCGGCTGGGTAGGCGAGGCCATCCCCGGCCGGGTTACCCGCCAGTTCCCGGCCCCCGCGCTTGAATCCGTAGTCAAGCCGGTAAACCCGGCCAATCGCGGTCGGCTGTTCTCGGCGCTGCGGGAGCTGGCCGAGGCCGACCCGCTGATCAACCTGCGCGTCAACGAGGAGCGCGGCGAGATCGCGGTCAGCCTCTGCGGCGAAGTGCAAAAGGAAGTGATCGCCGACCTGCTCGCCAGGCAGTTCGGCGTGGCTGTCACCTTCCGCCCTACGGTGACTTTGCACATCGAGCGGATCGCGGGAACGGGCGCGTCGTCCGCCCTCATATCGCAGAAGGCCACGCCCTACCTGGCGACGCTCGGGTTCCGGGTCGAGCCGACGCCCGGCGGCTCCGGCCTGGCCTGCGACTTGAAAGTCGAGCGCGGCTCCATGCCGCCCGCCTTCTTCGCCGCGACGTGGGAAGGGGTGCGGGCGGGCCTGGCCCAGGCCTGTCCGGCTGGGCGATCCCCGATGCCCGCGTGGTGCTCACGCACACGGGCTACTACCCCAGGCAGAGCGCTATGCACCAGAAGTTCAACAAGAACATCTCCTCCGTCGGCGCGGACTTCCGCAACCTGGCGCCGGTGCGGCACAGGCAAGGCCCCTCGACGGCGTTGTGCTGGCTGGCCGTCGGCCGTACGTCTACCGCCGTCCTTGGAATAGCCCGTCCAGGCTGAGGCAGTCAGTTGCTGTCTCGATTTCCGGCTACGACTGTGCAGTTATTTGAGCAAAGCCGTGTTAGCGACCTCGCTATCGGTTGATACGGCGGCAGCGCTCCGTAAACAGGCTCGGCAACGCTCGATGAGCACTACGGTCGCTCTTGCCAACCCATCGCCGTCGCCGGTCGACGGTGCCAGCACCAGATCGGCCGCCCGGCTTCACAGCTGAGGTAGATTCGGGCCGACGTAAACGGACATACCTTGGCGTCGTTCGGGAGTGCGTCATGCCCTATACCGTGGATTTCAACACCGTTTCGACCGTCGGCCTGGAGTCGTCGCCGGTCGCGGCCGCGCTCGCTGGTCTGCGGGCGAACGAGGCCCGCTACTTCAAGAACAAGTACGACCACGTCTTCACGGTGGAGCCTGCGAGCAACGCCAAGACGGCCATCGACTGGGTGCACCGGATCCTCAGGGAAGAACGTGACATCGTCATCTCGTCTTGCCCTCTGGAGGCTACGGCCTTCCAGGTCGAGAGCATCCGGATGGCCTACGTCTTCTACGAGAGCGGTCTGTCGATCAACGTGATGTACACCGTCGACGACGCCGGGAAGCGGGCGGTCGGGTTCAAGCTCTCCGAAGGGATGGAAGTTCCCGCAGAGCTCGCCTCGCGGTTCAAGTTCGCGAGGCAGAAGTCGAAGCTGGCCGGAACTATTCGCGGTTCCTACTTCAACCTCAAGAACGAGTACTGACCCCCCGTCACCAAAGAGCGCTGCCGTTGATCATCGACCTGTCGCCACTAAAGAGGCCGGTAACAAGCCGTGCTCGCTGTCAAGGGCACGCGAATTTCATGGCCACGGACACAGGCTGCTCGATGGGCTTCGCCGCGAAACCCGATGTGCCCCGTTGGCGCTGAAGCGGACCTGGTCCAGGTCGGCCACCAGCGGACGGCAGCTAGCGGCCAGCTCGAACAGCCGCTCCCGCAGCCGGGTCGGCCCGGGCAAGCCGGCTGCGGCCGGGCTGCACCCCGTTTCGCGACCGGGCATGGCGGTCAGGCCGCAGCCGGTTCGGGATCAAGGTCTTGATTTCCCCTGGCCGACCCGGGTGGTCCGACCCGGGCCGCGGCGGGGACGGGACCGGGACGCGTCCGGCCGGTCCGGGCCGCCACGTCCGGGCTGAGCGCCGCCGGCCGCCTGGTCCGCCAGCTGCCGGGTACCGGCGGGTCTGCCGAATCCGCCGGCGGGCGGGTGGCCAGGGGTCCGCTGGCGGCGCTGCTTGGGGCGGGCTGGTGCTGGCGGGACGGAGGCGCGTTCTTGCCGGCGATCAGGGAGCTGCGGCTGAGGGCCGCGGCGCCGGCGATGACCACGGCCAGCGCCAGCGCCTCGCCGACCAGGGCGGCCGCATCGGTCCGGATGTGCTCGCCGAACAAGAACACCCCGAGCAGGCTGGCCGCCAGCGGGTCCAAGATGGTGAACCCGGGCTGGGAGGCGGCCAGCGGCCCGGCCGCCAGCGCGTGCGAGGCCAGGAGCATGGTCACCGCCCCGGCCGCGATCAGCACGTACAGCGACCAGGCGGAGAAGACGGCGCTAGGGCCGCCGCCGAGGTGCGAGCTGAGCTCCTTGATGACCGCGGCCATGAACCCCCACGAGATCCCGGTGGCCGCCCCGAGCACGGCGGCGCGGCGGCCCCGGGACGCGCCGGGACGGCGGCCCAGGCCGGACGCCACGGCCAGGGCCGCGACCACGACGCCGGCGGTGACCAGCCCGGCCAGCAGCCAGGAGGAGCCGGGCGCGTGCAGCCGCCCGCCGGACGGGGCGGCCAGGCGGAGGAACACGCCGATCCCGGCGGACATGGCCGCCGCGGCCAGCAGGTCGCGGCCCGTCACCCGCCGCGTCCCGGCGATGGCCAGGTAGCCGAAGACGAACAGCAGCTCGGCCGCCAAGATGGGCTGGACCAGGGCCAGGTCTGAACCCGCCGATCATAGCGACGATGCCGAGCAGCCAGGCTGGCTGGCGGGCCAGCCGGACCAAGAGCCGGGCGTCAAAGCCCGCCGTCTGGGTGCTCCGGGCGCCCTTGCGCTGGCACAACGAGGCGGTGGCCGTGCACACGCTGGCCGCAACGGCCAGCAAGATTGCCTTGTCCATCAGCGTGCCCCTTCGCTTGGCTAGTCCCCGCCGGGTCGCAGCTGTTACGGACGCCCCTGCCCGGCCGGACCGCATTGCGTCGTGTCCTACTGTGACGATTCCGGGGCCGCGGTGTCATCGGCCCGCACGGCGGTTTCCGTGCTCTCCCGGCGCGCGCCCGGCCGCGTCCCGTGCAACCTGAAGGCGTGCCCCTGCAGGGGTACGCGCAGGACTACCCTGCAGGACGACGCGTGTCCCGGCCCGTTGTGGTTACGGTGGCGCCAGGACCAGCCGGAGCGCAGGGCCTGCCCCTGGTTCCCGCGGCCGGGACCCGTCAGGGCCACGGGCACGCCGGCCAGCCGACGACCGCCTGGCACACGGGTCTGTCTTCTCCGGCTCCGGTTGCGGCTACCGCGACCGGGACCGCAGGGACTCGATGAGCGAACTGGCGATGGACACCTCGCTGCCTTCTTCCGGGATCAGCAGCAGCCCGGCCAGGTACAGCGGGATACCCGCGCCGCCGAAGATAGTGAGGACCACGAAGGCGAGCCGGATGATCATCACGTCCACGCCGAGGTAGCGGGCCAGGCCCGCGGCGACTCCGGCCACCACGCTGTCCTGGACGGGCCGGCGCAGGGCCGTGCGCCGCGACCCGGTGCCGAACGGCGGGTCGGTGCGGAGCCGGGCTCCTGGGTTCACAGTGTTCGTGTTCATGGCCCCAGCTTGGCTCCGCGGCCCTGGCCAGCACATCGGGAAGACCCCCGGTGTACCCCTGATCCCCACGCCACGGGGATCAGGGACGTCCCGCAGCAGTTCCTCATCGGTTATCAGAGGTCACCCACCAGCTCACGTCAACGTCGTAGCCGAGCAGTTCCCCGGTGGGCGGTGTGCGCCGTCCCATCGGATACAGGTAGGACCAGCCGCGGTACTGACCTGCGGCGTCATACACGGCGTAGGTGAACGAGTCGCCGTGGCGGAACTCGCATTCGTGCCAGACGAGGTCGACGTAGTTGAAGTCCTCGGTGACCAGCTCGGTCGGCCAGCGCCCGCCGCGCGTCCGGCGGATCAGCTCGAGGCCGGCGTTGATGCCTCGGACGTCATCATGCAGGTGGTCGCGGGTGAGCGCGCCGGCGCGGATGTCGTCGTAGGTGAGTTCCGTGGACGCTGCCCACCCGATGGGCAGGTTGAGGCGTTTGACGAGCCCTTGGCAGTCCACCAACTGCTCCGTTCGGTCAGCCTGCCGGGCTCCGGTAGGTAAGGATCACGATGCCGCTGTCAAGACTGGTCGAGTCGGCGAGTTCGAAGCTGCCGGACGACCCGGCGCGGTAGAGCAGGTCGCTAGCCGTGCCGGTGCCGACGAAGACTGGGTGCACCCACAGGCGCAGCTCGTCGAGCAGTCCCGCGGCCATGAGTGCGTGGGACAGGGCGCCAAAGCCGTACTGCACAATGTCCGCGCCGGGCTGCTGCTTGAGAGCGCGGATGGACTCGATCGGGT
>WNGJ01002022.1_pt1 | contig 20709 bp, 22 predicted proteins | sample 5400611 | NCBI WGS metagenome assembly WNGJ01 (sample SAMN13153375, study PRJNA577476) | soil metagenome | isolation source: 40 cm soil or saprolite under Garry oak tree replicate 1 | place: USA:California | collected 2016-06-15
GCCATGCGACTTGGGATCTTTTGCGCGATGGGTTTGCTACTCACTGCCGGTCTGGCATCATCGCAAACGAAAAAAGCCGCGTCACCTACAGCAACGCCGGCGCTGCCGGAGTTCCGGCCTGCTCTACTTGGGACAGGCCTCGATTCACTGATAAACAGGATCGACACTGCGGATCTGATCAAAAAGGGCCAAAAGGATGCCGCGATCATGTTTTCGTGTCTCGTGGCGCCGACGGGCGATATTGTTCGGAGCGGTGCTTATCGCGGCACGCCGGGGTCGAAGCTACTCGCGGAGGAGGTATTAAGGCGTCTGGCCAACGCGAAGTTCATCCCTGCTATTCACAATCATCAACCGGTCATCGCCGTTTTCTACGGCACGGTGACGTTCGCAGTTGTGAATGGCAAACCGCGGCTGCGCATTTTCTCCAACCAGCAACTGGACGAATTGAAAAAGGAAAACGATTTCATCGATCCACAACCGTATGTGGGCCAGGACTCAAAATTTACCGGGATACATTATCCTGACACAGGGACCACGGTGCAGTTGACTGGCGTTGCTGAACTGGCGCTCGATGTGTTTCTCGGTTTTGGGCAAGCAGCCATGTCCGATTTCAGCGGCGCCAAATTTATTCCCGCGTTCCGAAACGGCCAACCTGTTGAGAGCAAAGTCACAATTCCAGTTTACTACAAGCCGTAGAATCAGTTTGCTCTCAAAACGAATGGGCCTGGCAGGCGAGAGGGTGAACAAGATTGTCCGCGCGTCTTTTTTTAAACGTGATCCGATCACATGCGCGCGTGAGTTGATTGGCGCAGAATTAATTTGGGGCGATTGCTCTGGAATCGTTGTCGAGGTGGAAGCGTACGCGGCAATCGATGACGAGGCCGCACACACTTTTACGCGGCCGAGCGCGCGCAGCTTTATCGAGCGAAACCAGGCCGGTGCGGCCTACGTGTATTTCAATTACGGGATGCACTGGATGCTAAATGTGCTGGTGAAAGGCGATGCAAACGGTTTCGTTTTGATTCGCGCGCTGGAACCGAGAAAAGGGATCGAACGAATGAAAAAGCGTCGAAGCCTTAACGACGTGAAACGTCTCTGCTCAGGGCCAGGCAAACTCACGCAAGCGCTCGGTATTACAGGTCGCCACCACGAAATGAATTTGTGCGCTGACCCGCGGTATTGCTTTGTTCGCAACGCAAATATGGCTGTCGATGTTGTGGCGGATGCGCGAATCGGGATCACGCGCTCTGCGCATTATCCGTGGCGGTTCACTCTGCGCGGCAGTACGTTCGTTAGCCGGGGTACGAAACTTTAGCGCTGCTTTTCTGGGGAGCGCAGGCAGCCTGCCTGCAGTCGTCGGCAGCTTGCCGGCGACATTTCTTTTCGGCAAGCTGCCGAAAAGCACAGGCTGGCAGCCTATGCTCCCCGGAAAGATTGACTCGTGCATCTCTTCATCCAAGTTGCTCATTCGAATGAAGGCAAACAAGCAGCGCGTTTTGCTCGGGATGAGCGGGGGGGTGGACTCCAGCGTCGCCGGTTATCTGCTGCGCGAACAAGGCTACGAGGTCATCGGCGTGACCATAAAAGTATGGCCGCAGGATTGCATCTCACGCGCGGAAGACAAATGTTGCGGACCGCAGGCGGTAGCTGATGCGCGCGGTGTGGCGCATTCCCTAGGTATTCCACATTACGTCGTTGATGAAGCCGACCAGTTCGAGCGACTCGTGATTGATTATTTCTCCAGCGAATACCAGGCGGGCCGAACGCCGAATCCATGCGTTATGTGCAACGAAAAACTCAAATTCGGCAATCTCTGGAGCAAAGCGACAGCGTTGGGTTGCGACTATATCGCGACCGGCCATTACGCGATCATCGAGCATCCTGTAGCCGGGGTCGGTGACCCCGGCTGCGCCGTCTTGCGAAAGGGTCTCGATCCGCGGAAAGATCAATCCTATTTTCTGTTTAGCTTGCGTCAGGCACAGCTGCGGCGCGCGCTGACGCCGCTTGGCGAAATGTTAAAGCCGCAAATCCGCGAAATTGCGCGCTCGCTAGGCCTGAAAGTTGCGGACAAGATCGACAGCCAGGAAATCTGCTTTGTGCCGGGCAATGATTACAAAGCATTTTTGCGCTCCCATATTGGAGGAAATGAGTTTCATCGTGGCGAGATTTACGATGTCGCTGGGAATTTTATCGCTGAGCACGACGGCATTGAGTTTTTCACAATCGGTCAGCGCAAAGGATTGCCGGGAGGATCGCCGCGGCCGCGCTATGTTGTCGATCTCGATCCGCAAACCAATCGGGTGATCGTGGGAGACGCGGACGATTTGCTTTGTGACGAATTCGAAATCGATCGCGTAAACTGGCACCCTGTAGCCGGGTTCGCTGACCCCGGCCGCTGGGAAACGTCCATCGAGGCCACTATCAAAATTCGTTACAATCATCCCGGCACGCCCGCGACCATCGTCCCTTTGAAGGACAATCGCGCGCGTATTCAGCTGCGCGAACCACAGAGAGCGGTGACGCCGGGGCAAGCCGCTGTTTTGTACAACGATGATGTAGTGCTGGGCGGCGGGTGGATTTGTCGGACCGAGCCGGTCAAGCGTACCGAGGCGCTTAGCCGTTTGGCTGCGCTGGTGCCCGCCTGACCAATGGCCCAGCAAGTTCTACTCGCGATCAGTACTTTTCCGGATGGGGAGACCGCCGATCGCATTGCGCACACGTTGATTGCCGAAAAGTTCGCGGCATGTGCCAACATTATTCCGGCTGTTCACTCGATCTATCGCTGGAAAGACAAAATCGAAACCGCTGGCGAGGTCATTGTCTTGTTCAAGACCACGCCGGATCGACAAGCGGCATTTCAAGAAAAATTGCAATCACTTCATCCGTATGAAGTACCTGAGATCATCTGCGTGAACATCGATACAGGATCGCGCGATTATCTGCGCTGGATAATCGAGAACTGCGGCTAAAAACTCGACGGCTTTAAGCCGTCAAGTCGCGGCAGCGCGCCGTCTTCTCTCGCCAAGCGCAAAGATAGCTGCTCCAATCGCATTAGCGATCATAGTCACAGCAATGATCTTTGTTGCGAAGACAAACGAGCTAGGGACATCAATAATCGGGTAGATTGTGAAAAAGATGGCGAGCAAGGAGACGCCGAAGCCACAGATGGCCGCCGCTCGCAACCAAATGGGTGCGCCACAACGAATGGCGCGCGCGCCGAATACCGGAATAGCAAACAGAATAGCATAGACGATCCCGTAAAAAACATTGGCCGCGTTATCCACAAGCTGAAATGCTTCCTGGATGCCTGCGCCGATCTGGCTCGCGATCGCAATCGTCAAGGTGATGGCACCTACGAAGATGATGGAGTTGACCGGCGTCTTGTATCTTGGATGTAAACGCGAGAACCAATGAGGCAGGAGCCTGTCCCAGCCGGCGACCATCGGAAGGCGCGAGCTGCCCGTGAGATGGACGCTGGTCGATGAAATTGATCGTACGGTCATCAACACAATTCCCACCGAAGCGATTGCGCCGGCGATGGGAAAAGAGCGCAGACCGAGTCGGAGCGTTTGCGGTACCGGTCCGATCAGGTCGATTGGTTGATTTCCGATGAAAGCCAAAACCGAACCGGTTCCAAGGATAAACATCAGTGCGATAATCGGAGCGGCGATAACGACCGAGCGACCGATGTCGCGCGCCGGAGCGCGCGTTTCACCTGCGAGAATGGCAACGTACTCAAAGCCGCTCAGTGCGCCGACTGCAAGTTTGCTGAAAATATTGAAGCAATAGAAGATCGATATCGTAGGCGCGGCGAGTTGTAGCGGGTGATATTGCTTCAGCTGACCTCGCATGAGACTGACGAATGGCAAAACAATTAGGACGCCGTAGACCAGGAGCATGGCGAAAGCCCCGATGTTATGGACCCATTTGCCTAACGACAAGCCACGAATGCCCGTCCAGCCGAGACCGACGACAAGTGCGCAACTGATCAAAGAAACGCACCATTTGCTGTTGGGCATCCACGCCGCGGTCTCGCCTATGGCGTAGGAAATATTCGTCGTAACAAACATCCCACCAAGCGCGATCACGGTGATGGAGAGAAGCCATAGATTCCAGGCAACGATGAAACCAGCGAACTCGTTGAAACCAAGTTTGGTCCACTGATAAAGTCCGCCTTCGAGCGGCATCAGCCGACTCAAATAAATCACGACGGCAGCTTGTGGAATGTAGAAAAGCAAAATCGCAAGGAGCCAAAAGAAGAGATGCGAAGGTCCCAGCTTGGCGGCGGTGCCGACCCAAGTCGAGCCGACCACAAAGAGAATCTGGGTGAGGGCGAGATCGCGCAGGCCGAGCGGCTTTTTGAGTGCAACGCTGTGTTGTTCGACATCGCGTTCAGCGCGGTCCAGCCCGATTGTCATCTCGGCAATGTCGATTTAATCGTGCTCGTGTTCTGCTTTTTTCGGTGGTGGCCGTTCGTTTCGAAATTCGCGGTGCCGAATCCTGCCGCCTGCGTAAGCGATGTAGCCACCAGTTCCCAAGGTCACAGCGCCCAGCAAAATCACCGCGACCACAATCGGGACAGAAGATCTTGGCCATTTAATGGGCGCCGCTATCGCAATCGCGCTCAAAACCGCGAGCGCATAAAAAATGTAGATGAGGTCCTCGGCCCGATCCTTATGCTCGTCGAGCCAGGCTTGCCCATCGGCATCGGCCATCGACAGAACGCGATCGTAACCTTGTTGGCCAAATTCGTAGACCGGCCAGGCCGAGACGGAGCTGATGAGCATAAGGGCTAATGTTGCGATTTGAGCGCGGCGGCTCCGTAAAAAAAAGGCGATGATCAATCCGATCCAACTCATGAGCAATCCGTAAATTGGGAATGGATTGATCAATACATGGATATATTCCGGCTGACGCAAATCTCGAAGTAACGCGTCGCTCACAATTTGCCCTGCCAGTGGGTCCCGAAAACTTCTGCGGCACGTTTTGCCGTCTCGGGTGGCAAATATTTTTGCCAGTCAGCAATCGTGAAATGCCACCACTCGGTGCGTAGTCCGTAAAAGCCGGCATCTCGCATAGTGCCCTGGAGCAAGTGCAAATGCGAGCGGACCGCGAGATCGCTACCCAAGTACTGCCACATTGCCGCCGGGGTGAAATCGTCAAAGTCGGTGGGCATTCGCACGGGGCGATTCCACGCATCAACCAAGGTAGCATCGACAGCGACCCCCCAGCTGTGCAGTGAGCCGGCGCCGGCTTCGGGATTAGCCACGTAGTCATTGTTATGTGCAGCCTGCCAAAGTTTTATCTGTACGGCCACGGGACGGTACGCGTCCCAGATTTTCAGCCCATACTGGTACCGCCGAAGAGAGATCTGGGCTTCGGCCAACGCCATCGCCACTTCGGGCCGGACTAAGGCGCGTGTGCCGGGCGGATATAATGGATGTCCGGCAAGATTATTCCGACCAGCGTAGCGCAATTCGACGAGGATAGTTGCATCGACGGATTTAATATCGACGAGCGGGATCGGAGCTTGCGCGGCTGCGGATTTGATTGCCGTTATCACCACAGCAAATGCAATTATGCGAACATCAAAGCACCTCATTTGCCTAACTAATCAGGGGGTTGCCACCACTTCCGCAGCGTCCGTTTTTCCAATGCGTTCGAGCAGAAGTCGAGCACTTTCCTCTGGGACGGTGAAACGCAATTCCAAGTTTGAGTTGCCTTGTTTCTGGATCTCTGGCGGTTGAGAATAGAGCAGCAATTGAGAGTCCGACAAACGCAGCCAGTGCTGTGGAGCGTCGTGCAAATTACGGGTGAGCTCGGCTGCACGTTCAGGCGATTCTAACTTCAGGAGTAATTTCGCTTTCACCGGGTTTTGCAACGAAAGTGCAAGACCAAGCAAATGTGAAACGTCGAGCAGTTCGCGCGCAAAGATCGGATGGAAAACGCGTGAGAGATCGGGCGGATTGCGCGAGATGAGTCGCAGCGCACTCTCGCGATCGAGAGCCTGGAGACGATCGAAAAGTTGACCAGTGATTTTCAGGTCTGGCTTCATACCAAGCCGAACGAGAACCAGCTCGTCTACTTCATTGAGTGCGCCGACGGCCAGCGTCGCCGGTCCCACCCGGGCAACGGCAAAGTCCGGAGGTCGTTCCCAGACTGGCAAGCCGCTGATCGTACGCTTTTCGAAAGACTTGTCGCCCGATATTGTCCGAACCGCCCGGGAGACATCACGGCGCGCCTCGACCAGGACGAACTCTCGCGTTCTTCCCGACTCGTCGGTGGATGCAGCACGAGTGATGCGCACGGCGTCGCGAGGCAACTCTAATCCCGGAGTCGATGCGGCGGCGCCGATCAAACCTGACCAGAGTTTTGGCCAGACCTTTGGTTGATCTTTGCGCCAGCGCTTCGGGAGATCCGCGCGTTCGAATTGGTCGGTATTGATGGACAAAATGGTATCGGTCTCTTGCGGTAACCATTCGCGCTTGCGCGGAGATTGGAGAGTTAGAGGCAGGATGATCGCCAGCAGTGCGAGGACGGAAATGACGCTGAAGTAGAATCTCCGCAGTTCCTGTTTATCGATCTGGCTGGAGAGCAAGGCTAGCTCTGCCCTGCGTTGCAAATGTCGATCCACCGCCTCCCGGCGGCGAAGCGCTGCGGTCAAGAGATGCGACGCATTCGGTGGAGCAATGCCCTGAGAAACGAGATGACGTCCGATGTTCAAATAGGCGGGATTTTTCCGCTCCTCGACTGTCTGATGGTGTGCGCGCGCTTCCCGGACTGCTTCCTGTTGGGTGCGAATGCTATCGTTTAGTTTTCGGTCGCGCGCTTCAAATTCACCCCGGACCCGCTCCATGTTTTTTTCCACGACCGAGAGTTGACCTTCTGCCGCGGTTAGCTTCTCCCTGGCGAGACGCGCTGCATCTGCGCTGCCCTGGCGCGCCCGGACGAGTTCGGCGCGCTCTTCCGGAAGGCGGGCGCGTCGTGCGCTGATGTTTGCTGATCGGGCTTCCAAATCTGGAGGGGGCGGATTTAGCGCATGCAGATTGGACAATTCTTTCAACAGATCACGATCGGCTGCTTCGCGTTCCTGGATGCGGCGCTCCACCGCGGCTAGTTCGCGTTCGCAAAGGTCGACGGTGTTCTTCGCCTGATTGCGCTGCTGGAAGAGCGGCTTTTTCTCCGCTTCCAGCTTCACAATGGCGGCATTCTGGTCGCGCGTGTTTTGTTCCCGTTGTTGCTCGATCTTTTTGATCCCTTCCTCGATCTGCGCGATCCGGAGCGCGACTTCTTTTTGTTCCTGCTCCAGTTTCTTGAGCGCGACGATTTCATTTCGTAGCTCGGGGAAATTGGCCGCTTGCGCAGTGCCTTCGCGGCCGAGGTTTATTTCACTTTTTTGGAGGAGCCGCCTCTCGTGCCGCAGCGCCATGCGCGTACGCTGGCGTTTAATCTTCAGCGCGATTTCGCAAAAACCTGTGCGTATGAAACTCACGGCGTAATGCTATCTCATTTGACGTGGCTACAAATCCAAAATTTGTAGCGGCTCCGAAGCATTTGGGGTCGCGTTATCAATTGGGATGCGACATTGCTCTTAGAAAAAGTGCGGTGCTGATGGAGCGCCGCTACATGAATCATTCTTCCGGCTCGCTTAATCTTGCCAGGACGCTAAAATCTTCCAGCGTAGTTGTGTCGCCGGTGACCTTTGCGCCACTTGCGATCTCTTTGAGAAGGCGGCGCATGATTTTGCCGCTGCGTGTTTTCGGCAGCGCTTCGGCGAAGCGAACTTCGTCCGGCTTCGCGATTCCGCCGATGTGTATGCCAACGTGATCGCGCAGTTCCGCCTTCAGTTCGCGCGAGGGATCAACGCCTGTTTTCAGCGTCACGAATGCGACGACGCCCTGGCCCTTTAACTCATCTGGCCTGCCGACCACGGCTGCCTCGGCGACTCGCGGGTGACTGACAAGCGCGCTTTCAATCTCTGATGTGCCGAGCCTGTGCCCGGCGACGTTCAGGACGTCATCGATCCGGCCAACGATCCAGAAATAGCGGTCTTCATCGCGGCGCGCTCCGTCGCCGGTGAGATAATTCCCCTTAAATTCGCTCCAGTATTGCTGTCGATAGCGCGCTTTGTCCCCGTAAATCGTACGCAACATCGCAGGCCAGGGCCGGCGAAGGATTAATTTACCGCCGACATTCGGTCCGACTTCATGTCCCTTTTCATCCACAATGGCTGGCGCTACGCCGAAGAACGGGAGCGTTGCGCTCCCCGGTTTTGTCGGAATTGCACCGGGAAGAGGCGTAATCAGAATCGACCCGGTTTCGGTCTGCCACCACGTATCGACAATCGGGCACCGGCCGCCGCCGATGTTTTTGTGATACCACATCCATGCTTCCGGATTGATTGGTTCGCCGACCGTGCCAAGCAAGCGGAGTGATGAGAGATCATGTTTCGCCACCCAATCGTCGCCCCAGCGAATGAAAGCGCGGATTGCTGTCGGAGCGGTGTAAAGAATGTTGACTCGATATTCTTCGATGATTTTCCAGAAACGATCGGGCTCGGGCCAATTGGGTGCGCCTTCGTACATCACGGTCGTCGCACCATTCGCCAGCGGACCATAAACGATATAGCTGTGGCCGGTCACCCAGCCGACATCGGCGGTGCACCAAAAAATGTCTTCATCACGAATGTCGAAGACATACTTCATGGTCGAGTAAACGCCGACGAGATAACCGCCAGTGGTATGCAAGATCCCCTTCGGCTTCCCGGTGGAACCGCTCGTATAGAGAAGGTAAAGCGGATGCTCGCTATCGAGTGATGCCGGCGGACAGTTTGCATCGACATACTCCAGTTCCCGGTGCCACCAGACATCGCGGCCTTCTTCCATGTGAATTTCGCTTCCTGCGCGGCGAAAAACGATCACGCGTTTAATCGACGTGCCACCGCGCAGCGCGTCATCGACATTTTTTTTCAATGGCACAATTCCGCCGCGGCGATATCCGCCATCCGCTGTCACGACAGCGATGGCGCCGCTGTCGGTAATTCGGTCACGAATGCTGTCCGCGCTAAACCCGCCGAAGACGACCGAATGCACCGCACCGATGCGTGCGCAGGCCAGCATTGCTATGGCGGCTTCGGGAATCGCTGGCAGATAAATGATAACGCGATCGCCCTTCTTGATCTTGTTCCGTTTCAGCACATTCGCGAACCGGCAGACTTCGTGATGCAATTGCTGGTAGGTAAGCGTGCGCTTGTCGCCAGGTTCGCCCTCCCAGAGAATCGCCGCCTTATTCCGGCGCGGTCCGGCTAGATGCCGATCCAGACAATTTTCCGAGATGTTGAGTTTGCCGCCAACGAACCACTTCGCGAATGGCGCTTTCCATTCCAGGACTTTTTTCCATGGCGCGCGCCAGACCAGCTCACTCGCTTCGCGCGCCCAGAATTTGGCCGGCTGATCGATCGACTCTCGATACATCCGCCGATATTGATCGAAACTTTTGATCCGTGCCTTCTTTGCGAAATCCGGCGGGGGTTTGAAAACGCGGTTCTCGACCAAATGCGATTCGATGTTGTCGTGCATGAGCAGTCCCTAATATGCCGAAGAGTTTTGTTCGGCAAGCACTCCGTTATCTGCGGTGCTGACAATTGAGAGAACACGGAAGAGCCAACATCGAACATCCAACGACAAAGCGTTGAATCGTTGAATCCGATGTAACGATGTAACCTTTTTAACGACTCACGTGGGCGCCGCCCGTCGGCGGCAGATCTAGGAACCGTTACTCCGATTTCGAATTACCTGAAGTTAGTGACCAAGCACGCGGCGCAGCGGCGCAGCGCCCGGTGGCGGAGCTGTGACCCCGCTCAGAATCTCATCTGCCCTGACAGGCCGGCCGTAATAGCGGGAATTGGAATCCCTTTGCGTTCCTATTACTGCGCCTTCCAGGGACACGCCGGCAAAGAGACCTTTGCTCCTGCTGTAGGTGTAAACCGCAGCCGTCGGTGCGACTGCGCCCGACGCAGTGCGGCCTACCGGTCCTGCCGCAGCACTGACATCCGCGCCGATCGTGACGTTGCCTCCACGGGAAAATGCTCGCACGGCGCTGTCATTGTTGAGAACAATCACGAAATCGGTCACCTGCGCACCGATCTGAAGACCCCAACCTGCGCCGCCTGTGGCGATAAACGATGGCCCGGACCAGCCGTGACCTGTGCGAGCGACCACGACGCCTTGGCCGCCTTTGCCGCTAAAAATAAATCCGGCTTTGAAGACGGTCATGATGGCGAGCCCTTTGGAATGTCGCAGCACGTCTCTCGGAATTCCTTTTTCAGGCATCTGGCGGAAAGCGCGGATGGTCGCAGCGCAGTGGTCGACGACACCCTGTTCGGTGGCGCCAGCCGTGACGAGTGAGAGAAATAATATCGCCGGGATGAAGAATAATCTTTTCATTAGCATACAATTAAGTTCGCCAGCGTAAGTCTGCGCGGACGTATGCGGACTGTGCCCAAGTTACGGCCGGTTGCCACCGGCAACGAAAGTTAAAACGTTACAACGTTGCAGCGGACACCCCTTTGTAAGTTTGTAACTCTTTTAACCATTGTAACGTGCCTGAAATGATCATGGATTTGCCGAGCGATGAAGGTTTCATGCGCGAAGCGTTGCGACAGGCGCAAAAAGCTTTCGACGCCGACGAAGTGCCGGTTGGCTCCGTTGTTGTTCGAGCAGGCAAAATCATCGCGCGCGCCTATAATCAGGTTGAGTTGTTGAAAGACGCAACCGCGCATGCGGAGATGCTGGCGCTGACACAGGCGGAGGCAGCCGCCGGGGATTGGCGACTTACCGATTGTGATCTTTACGTAACCAAGGAGCCGTGCGCAATGTGTGCAGGCGCAATTGTCAACGTGCGACTTCGCCGTTTAATCTTTGGCTGCGCTGACCCTCGCGCCGGCGCAGCCGGAAGTGTTATCAACCTCGTGCAACTGCCAAGTTTAAATCACCGGTGCGAAATGACATCGGGCCTCCTTCAGAATGAATGCGCAGCGATTTTGCAGAATTTTTTTCGCAAGCATCGCCACCAGCAAGCCGAATCGCAAGGCGGACGGATCGACAAATCGTAAATCTGAAAACTTGTCCTGATCGAAGCACAGCGGAGCCGAGCGGATCGAAAATTGGAATGTAGCTGCGTCTCAGGCGCGGATGCTCGCGAATCAGCGTGCGATCCACTTGATTCCGCTTGTCACGGCCCTCTGTTGCTACCGCCGTGAAAACCAGGGAAATTTGGTGGCTGGAGAGGGCCAAAAGAATCGATCTCGTATTGCGACGACGGAGAGGCTGACTGCCCGATTAGAGCGGCGGGCTGGTTGCGTGGGGTTCCCTGATTTGATGCTGGTGGCGTCTGGCACGCAGCTAAAACAGCGACCGTGGCATATACGAAATGGTTTTTGAGACTCTTCATCGGCGTAAGGACAAAACTTCATCCACGGCTCCGGCAGGGGCAAGTGAAGCTCCTGCGCGCTAGCGAAGATTGGAAAAGGTCGCGCCGCGCGAATCACCGGGAAATCATCGCAGACAAACTCAGCAAGCCCGTTGGAGTTGGGGATGCGTCTCAACCGCGGATTCTAACCGTCAAACAATCTTCGTAGCTGACGCGCATCGCAGCGCCGGAAAGTTTTTCGTTGTCGGTGCCGATGAATGACGGTCATCGAAACCAGCTATTGGCTTATCGCGCCATCGCACGGGTTTCAGCGCCTTGATGCCTCGGCCAATTCCCCGCCTGTTTTGCGATCGCTAATCACAAATGTGTTGTTGTCTCCGAGCGTCGACCACGGCCCACGCGATACTTCGCTAAACTCCACGAAGCGCCAGTCCGTCACATCCGTGTCGTGTAATCCGAGATAGTCACGCACAGCGGGAGAGACATCGAGACCCGCGCCTCTGTTCAGATTGGGTTTCGGACGTTCGTTGCCAAAGACATATTGCCAATAATCGGTGCGGAAAGGTCCTGCGTCTTCCCATTGCGCATAAACTGTTCGATTTCCTTTGCGAATCGCGACCCATCGATCCTTGCAGGTGGAAACGCCGGGGCCTTGGTACGCTTCCTTGAACCACGGAACGACGCGGGGCGCTTCCGGCCGGTGACCATTGACTGACTTGTCATTGTATGGGAGGGCGCAGTAAAACGGGTTCTGTCGAGGCGTGAATTTCACTGGAATGTAATTGCTCCGGTGCGCAGGATTTGGGTCGTCGAAACCGCCGTAATTCCTGGTCCAATCTTTGTCCCAGGAGCTCCTCCGGTTCGGCACCGGATTGTTTCCGCTCGGCCGCTCGCCGATCCAAAAGACAGTTGTCACAATATTTTTCTTCCACGGATAGCGCTCTCCTGTGGCTGAGGCACTGTGCTCAGTGTTTAGACAGCCCGCGATGATCGCTGACAGCGCACCGATCGAGAGGATCGATATTGCCTTCATCATATGCTTCCTTGTTTTTCTTCTCTCCGTCTCGGACGTTGTCGCGCACGCGTTCGTTTTGCGGTTCTTCCCTCAGCCCCACTCAGTGGCGTAACGAGTAAACTTTTTCCATCGGTCGTTGAAACTGCGACAGGTCTAGCGGGATCAACGTTAAGCAATTCCAGCACGGGCTTGTCTAGGATCAGGGCGAATGAATTTCCGTGCCGCACGAGCATTTTGATCATCTCCGGTGACTCATTGTACATACATTGTATCACCGTTCAAGCATCAATCTTCTACCCAAGCATTTCTTCGCGGGGATACCCCAACGGACTCAATGCGCCAGATAAGGGGATGGCGAGCGGTCAATTTACGACACGCCACATATGACGCTCGTGTTCCTTACGTTCAATGTAGGGGTGCTTGCTGCACAACTCTGAGATGCGGGATTGGGTTAGGTTTGTTATTCCAGAAATCATTCCTGAGCTCCGAAACGTGTGCTGCCCATCTTGAGCGAACCGGCGGAGAACTTCAAAAATCCGATTGGTATCACGCCGATCTTTGACGGTCTTGATTGCCCGCAAAACGAACACTACAGCACAACTGCCCACGAACGCAGATGCGAGAAGCTTCTCGGTGATCAGATTGATCAGCGCCATAACGGGGACGCGTTAGATTCCCTTCGCGTCAAAGGATCGAGCAGTTCCGTGAGGCGCGCATCGTAAGAATCACACATGGGGGATTCGCCATTTGACTGGACCCATTCGGGATGTTGGATCCGCAGATCGTCGTGAATCTGTTGCCGAAGCTCGGCGTAGGTGTGGATTTGGTGAGGCACGGCCATTGGTTTGGTGAGACTAATGAATTTCATAAACGGCCTTTCATTTGGGATTGACTGCTCCAAATCCGCGCGGAACGAGGAATCATCCTCACGAGGCGCTTTGGAAGAGCGGCCTCGCTTCGGCTGACTCGGGGCTCCAGTTGGATCTGGAGATCGCGCTAAGCGGTGCCTCAGCGAAGGTTAAGCCCTCAACCGGCTTTTCAGAACCGGCCGAAAGTGCGTTGAGACGTCGGATGACGTAACCAAAAATGATTTTACCAGCACTCCCGACAGCCGTCTATGGGACCTTAGTCCTATACGTTTAGGAACCGCAAAGACGGGAAGGGAATCGGTGAAATCGCCGGACGATCCAGCGATAGCGATTCAACCAGTCGCGTGCTTTCCACGGCAGCCGCGCATCGCGGCCACATCGATAAACGCATACGAGCTGGCGGCAACGAATACTTTAGTACCATGAAAACATTCTTTTCGATCATTCTCGCGGTGGCCGTTTCCATTGGCACTGTTCCGGGGGAACCCGTCCACAGGGCAGCCAACGTGGCGAAGAACACTGCGGAAACAGCCAAAAATGTCGGGCACAGCGTTGCCAAGGGCACAAAAAGAGCCGTGCACACTGTGGTCGAAACGCTCACCCGTCCAACGAGATGAGATAAGCCACCCAAATAACCTATGAATGCAAAATTCATACTGTTCTTAAGTTGCTTCGCTGCGATGACGTTGATTCCGTCCGCAGTCAACGCTGCTCCGCGCAGTGGCGGCGGACACGGCGGACATGGCGGACATCACGAATATCATGGCGGACACGGCGAATATCATGGCGGACACAGCGGACATTTTAGCTCGATATCGCCGCGAGGCGGACACAAGTTCAGCGGAAGCGGGTCGACATTCAGCCGCGGCCGCAAATGGAACGGCAACTGGAGCAGCCGTAACTGGAGCGGCCGCAAATGGAGCTGGGGTAACTGGAGCGGCGGTGACCGATTCATCTTCGTCGGTGGATTTGGTTATCCGTACTACTGGAATTGGTACCCCTATTGGGGCTGGGGCGTTCCTTACGCGTTTAACTACGGCTATTATTCTTATGGGTATAATCCTTCGTATGGGTACGGATTTGGTTATCCGTACTACTGGGATTGGTATCCCTATTGGGGCTGGAGCGTTCCTTACGCGTTTAACTACGGCTATTATTCTTACGGGTATAATCCTTCGTATGGGTACAATTATGATTACTATAGCGACCCCACTTACGGTTACGGCTACGCCGATCGATCTTCGATTGTGCAGTTGCAGCGCCGGCTGGCGCGAGCGGGTTACTACTATGGCGCCATAGATGGAATCATGGGGCCGCAAACTCGCCGTGCGATTCGCGCCTACGAACGGACGTACGGCGCACTGAGTGTGCGCTAATTGCTGTTTCCTCGAATTGTCGAGGCGAACTTGTAGCGGGCAGCCGTTTCGCCGGGCAAGCCGGAAAAGCTCCTTGATCGCGTGCCTGACGTGTTGCGACTAAACGCACCTTGCGCCGCTTGTTGTAGCCGCTTCGCTGTGCGAAGCGTGCGCGCGTCCCATAGGGGCGCGGCTACAGAACGCTTTGAAATCGCCAGTGTGCTCGTGTGTCTTAAGCATGTTGCCCGAGCTGGCAAAAAGAGAGCTGGCCAGGGACGCCTTTCCCTAGCCAGCTCACTAATTCTGACATCATTATGTCAGCTTAGTAGCGGTGGGAATAATGATGGCGATGGTGGCGGTAGTAAATTCGACGCCCGTTATACCAATAGTATGAGGGGCCCGTGTAATAATACGAATAGGGTTGAGAATAAGAATAGTACGGCCGCCGGTAGTAACCATAGGGATAATAATTATAGGCCGTGGGATAGGCATAATACCCGCCCGGAAATCCAAAGCTGATTCCCCCAACTCCAGGAATCCCGGCCGAAATCTGGGCGTCAGAACGCTGCACTGGAACGAAAACTAATCCAGTTACCGCCAATGCAATTAAGAGAAGCTTTTTCATCTGTTTTTCCCTTCTTGTTTGTTGTTTTGCGAGGGATGGAACGTACTACTGAGCATTTCCGCGACGCTTAGGGAAATCCGGGCACCCTCCCTCGATAATACAATCGGATGCGGACGGTCTCGCGGTTGCTGTTATTCTGACTTTAGAACTCTCGGAAATCGCCGGTGTGCTCGTGTGTCTCGATCACATTGCCCTCTTCATCGAAAACGCAATCGGCGGCTCAGGTTGTCGTGCGCGGTCCGACAACAGGGAATTTCGCATTTTTCGGGGTATGACCAGCGCGAAAATCGCCACAAAAACGATACACCCTTGGGCACGGTTGAGATACGGCTGGAATTGGGACTTAAAAAATCCATGACGATCTGAAGGAACTGAAAGATGAGCTTTGAGGAATTCCAAAACCAATCGCGACTTTATGTCATTGGCGCACTGGAGCCTAAAGAATTGGAGGAATTTGAAAGAGAGCGCAAAAAGTTCGGCAAAAAGGCGGAAGATTTCATCACGCAATGTTACCTATTACATGAAGCATTCGCGCTTAGTTTGCGACCGGCGAAAGCTTCCGCCGCAATCAAAGAACGGCTCACGTCGATGGTGCGAGAACGGAAACAGGTGACACATGCGCCCGAAATGCAGCGGGTGTTCAGTTGATGACTGCGGCCACCAAATAACGCCGACAGGATAGATCACGTTGCCTGCTTCATCGTAAACGCGAATGACAGCATAGTGTGACCGGCTGAAAAACTTCGCGTAAACCAATCGCATCAGCCGTCAGAATTTTGTTTTCAGGCTGCGTCAAGTTCCTCAAACCATGCCGTGAAGAGTTTTCGTTGATTAATCACATCCACCCTGATATTCTCGGCGTCCGCAGGCGGAGATGTAAATTATGCCCAACGAAAACAGCCAGCCTGAGTCGGAGGAAAAGAAAAAACGAGAAGTTGAAGTTCGCGATCTGAAACCGAAGACCGACCCGAAAGGCGGCGCGACAGACGCGAAGAAAGATGACAAGCGCACTTCCGGTCGAACGGGTGAGGCGGACTTCATGGAGGACCTGAGTTAGAACCGAGGCTGTTGCTGCCACTTCTACCACTCTTTGAATTCACCAGGGTGCTTGTGGGTCGCAACCACGTTGCCCGCTGCGTCGTAAACGCGAATCAGAGCATCATGTGAGCAACTGGAAGACTTGGCGTAATCAATTGCATTCGCGATTGCATCTGGTTCGCCATACCACAAGCGACCAAACGGCAGCGCATCGCTGATTAAATCGACGCCCTGTTTATCAGGGCGTGGACGGATTTCGTAAACGTCCGTTAGACGTTTCGATGTCATTCGCCCGATCAGAGCAAGGATGGCCGCTCTCCATCGGGTAAGGGTTTCATTCTTCGCGCGAACGAGGATCTCAAACAAGGCGGTCTGGAAAACGAATCCAATAGCCAACGCGATGACAGTTGCAATTAGCAGGTAGCGAGAAAAGAGAAGCCCCGTGAAGAGACCAATGACGCTGATAAACATATGCACCGATAAATGAACACCAAACGACGGGGCTCAAGAAGAACTGGGGGTCATTGGTCTGCCTTTAAGAAACTGCCTCGCTAGGATTCGAACCTAGACAAAGAGATCCAGAATCTCTTGTGCTACCATTACACCACGAGGCAACGAGCGAGAAAAGTAAAACCGATTTGCTCTGCCGCAAGTCGAGCGCAGTCGCGCTCCCGGCGTGATTTAAGAGGCCGGAGTTTTCGCGCCGAGCAGGATCTCAGCGCCTTCCTGAGCCGCTTCCACTTCCAAAGATCTGCCGCTTTTTTTCACCAACGCGCGTGCGTGTTCTACCATTTGATCGATCATTTCGTCGTCATGATTCGGATCGTGATGGAAAAGCAGGAGCTTGCCCACGTTGGCGTCGAGCCCGAGGGAAACCACGCTGCTCAGTGAGCTATGGCCCCAACCGATATGCTTCGCGTACTCCTCATCAGTATATTGCGTATCCAGGATCACCAGGTCGCAGCCTTGAATAAACTCGACCATCTTTGTGCGCTCAGCTGTGGCAAAATCGCGCGCTTCGTCCTCGCTGATTCCATCGCGCGAGGCCAATTGCAGCTTGAGCGCCTCGTACGGTTCATTGTCAGGAAAGTAAGCGATCGATCCCGAGCTTGTAAAAAGGCGGTAACCTGCGCAAATGCCTGGATGATTTGCAAACCTGGAGTGCACCTCGACTTTTCCGATTTGAAACTCCATCTCCTTCAGTTCCTCAATCGCCAGGTGACTCGGGAGTTCGCGTAAGCTCACGGGAAAAAACGGCGTCTCCATTTGGCTGGCCAGGATTGTTGCCAGGCCAGCGCGAGCTCCTTCGTAACCCAAAACGCGGATGAGATTTTTCTGATTGTAAGCGGGAGTAAAAAAAGGGAGTCCCTGGATATGGTCCCAGTGAGTGTGCGAGATCAAAAGAGTCAACTTCATCGAGCGAGATCCAAATTCGTTATCCAAAGCGAGCCCGAGCAGGCGAATCCCGCTGCCGGCATCGAGAACGATGATCTCGCCATCAGCACGCACCTCAACGCAACTGGTGTTCCCACCGTAACGGACGGTGCTCTTTCCAGGAACCGGAATTGAACCGCGAACGCCCCACAGCCTTATTCGCGCAGGGACTGATTCACGTTCCGCCCCAGCTGTCGGTCTGGGACGGCGTGGAATTTCAGGCAGGAGCCGATCGATTGTGTTGGAGAGAAGTTCCCATGTAACTGGTTTGAGCAAATATTCGTCGGCGCCCGCTTGGAGTGCGCTGGTTCGATCGACCTCGTAGTCGCGACCTGAGACAACGATGATCTTCGTTGGTTGCAGTTGCTCGCGAATGGTGCGGCAAACATGAAAGCCATTCGATTTTGGCATTAACAAATCGCACAGGATAAGCTCCGGTCGATTGCGCAACGCTAGCTCGAGTCCAGCATCGCCGTCATTCGCTTCCAGGACCTTCCAATCGTCGCGTGCGAAAAGGTCTGCGATGACGCGCCGGCTTTCGGCGTCGTCTTCAATGATCAAGACGCGAGGCATTGTAGGGGGAGACTGACTGGTACCCTTCGTATAAGCAAGCTTAAATCAAAAGCACCACTTCTTTTTCGACACAGTCGCGCAACTTTTGCTAAAAGAAAATCGGAATTATCAAGATCGCCAGGATGTTTACGACTTTGATCATCGGATTGATCGCGGGCCCGGCGGTGTCCTTGTAGGGATCGCCCACGGTGTCGCCCGTTACTGCCGCGGCATGCGCAAACGAACCTTTGCCGCCGAGATTTCCCTCCTCAATGAATTTTTTCGCGTTATCCCACGCGGCACCCCCGGAAGTCATGGAGATCGCGATAAATAATCCGGTGACGATAGTTCCGACGAGCAGACCACCGAGTACCACCGCGCCGAGGGGCTTGATGACCGCCACTGCGACGACCGCAACTAGCGGCAACAACGCAGGAACAATCATTTCCCGCAACGCGGCTTTCGTCACGATATCCACGCACGTCCCGTATTCCGGCCTGTCCTGCCCAGTCAGAATTCCCGGTTTCGCTTGCAATTGCCGGCGGACCTCGCGCACGACCGCGCCAGCCGCTTTGCCTACGGCGTCCATGCTAAACGCGGTGAAAATGAACGGCAACAATCCGCCGATAAAAAGCCCGATGATCACTTTCGGCTCCGCCAGCGAGAATTGAAACGAGAAAACTTCGCCGCGCGCGGTGACGTGCCCGCGCAACTCTTCGACGTACGATCCAAATAAAACAAGCGCTGCGAGGCCGGCGGAAGCGATGGCGTAACCTTTGGTGACCGCTTTCATTGTGTTGCCGACGGCGTCCAACTCATCGGTTACGGCCCGGACTTCCTTTGGCAGGTTGCTCATTACAGCGATGCCACCGGCGTTGTCAGTGATCGGGCCGAATGAATCCAGCGAGATGATGATACCAGCCATGGACAACATCGACATCACCGCGACCGCGATCCCATATAGTCCGGCGAGATGAAAAGTGAGCAGTATGGCAGCACCAATGCACAGGACCGGCAGCGCCGTGGCATGTTCTCCAGCCGCCAGACCAGCAATGATGTTTGTGGCGTGTCCCGTCTCGGAAGCGTGCACAATTTTCTGCACCGGCCGGTAGTGCGATGAAGTGTAATAGTTTGTCAGTGCGACTATCACAGGGGTCATAACCAGACCGATCAAAGAAGCGAAATAGAGATGGGTGGGTGACCGCAACACCCCGCCGATAGTTAGACCGGCTGGAAACAGACGGTGTGTGGCGGGCCAAAATAGAATCGCGGAGACCACGGCATTTGTCATAACCGCGCCCATCAACACGGCTGCGGGTTTGCCGCGCGCGACATTTACAAACAACACTGCGCAGATCGCCCCCAGCACAGAGATGCCGCCAAGCACGAACGGATAAGTGATGGCCGCGGGATTGCCGGCAAGCGCCAACAGCCCCACCAGAATCGCGCCGACCAAACTGACAGCGTAAGTTTCGAAAACGTCCGCAGCCATGCCCGCGCAATCGCCCACGTTATCGCCCACGTTATCAGCGATTACGGCCGGATTGCGCGGATCATCTTCCTCCAGGCCACTCTCAATCTTGCCCACTAGATCGGCGCCTACGTCCGCGGCTTTCGTGTAAATACCGCCGCCGAGTCGCGCAAACACACTGATGAGACTGCCACCCAACGCGAGTCCCACCAGGCTGCGGATTGCCGCATCGCTTCCGATCATCCTCGCAGCGATAGTGTAAAAGATCGACACCGACAGCAACGCGAGCCCAACCACGAGCAAACCGGTTACCGCGCCGCCGTTGAATCCCATGCGTAATGCATTGAGCCGCGCGATACTGGCGGCCTGCGCGGTGCGGACATTTGCCAGCACGGCGACACGCATCCCGATAAAACCAGCCGCGAGCGAACAGAAGGCCCCGATTACGAACCCGATCGCGGTGGGATGATCTTTAAAAAGAAAGAGCAAAATGAAAATGATCACCGCGATCACGCTGATCGTCTTGACCTGCCGATTCAAATACGCCTTTGCGCCTTCCTGAACGGCGGCCGAAATCTCTCGCATTCTTTCGTTGCCGGGCGAGTGGCGCATGATCGCAAGGATCAGAAAAAACGCGAATGCCAGTCCGATAACGGCGCATAACATCGACAATGGCACACCTGAATTCAGAATAGTTAGGCCAAGGGAAATCATCATGAGCGTCCGTCCGAAAGGTGACGACATTAATAGGTTTTGCCTGACTGGCAACCAGCTATTTAGACAGCCAATTTGGCCAGCTCGATGGCAGGATGACCAGGAGCCTCATCCCTGACAGGCCTTCGTCTGCCTGGGGATACACTCTTGCATACCCCTTCGAAGATCGACATCGAATAAGTTTCTTAGAATCTCTTCTTTAGCTG
>WNGJ01005876.1_pt1 | contig 20707 bp, 19 predicted proteins | sample 5400611 | NCBI WGS metagenome assembly WNGJ01 (sample SAMN13153375, study PRJNA577476) | soil metagenome | isolation source: 40 cm soil or saprolite under Garry oak tree replicate 1 | place: USA:California | collected 2016-06-15
GGCCTCGATGTCTTCATCAGTGGTCTTGTACGCAGAGAGAGCAACTTTTTTGACATAAGCAACCAATGCCGGAGGACCCTGCACGACCGGTTGAGGTGAGCTCGAGCTCAACTGAGCTGACTGCTCTTCAATGGCACGTCGTAGTGTGGGATCGGTCTCACCAGGACTAGTGAGCACCGCATCGATGAGACGCTGTGAATGTATGGTATAACGCGTGTGCATACGATCGATCATTTCTCCTTCTCCCCTGTACTGCAGGCGTGACGAGGGGAATCAATGCCTACATGTTCTTCTCTTCTTCCTGACAGGACACACGAAAGGTGACCAAAACAGAGCGATGATACTTTTCCCAGTCACCGCCAGGGAAGATCTTACTACAGCAATGATACCGTCTGCATATTGCATTTGCAAGGTATTTCAGCCTGTAGTGCTCTATGCTGGCGTTGCTGTACTAATTACCGTACCAAATTATGACGCACGGAAAGCCGAAGGACACAGGTGTACCAGCGCGCATTGCGCGCAGAGCGGCTTACGAGCCAGGCAAATCGCGCGTCCGTGATTAATCAACATGTGGGAGAGGTCGAGCCAGTCCTTGCGGGGAATGATGCGCATCAAATCCTGTTCGACTTGTACCGGGTCTTCATTGGTCGTCCAGCCAAATCGCCGCGCCAGGCGACCCACGTGCGTATCGACGACGATGCCCTCGACGATGCCAAAAGCGTTGCCCAGCACCACATTGGCGGTTTTGCGTCCCACACCGGGCAGCGTTACGAGATCCTCTATCCTGCGTGGCACTTCGCCATCGTAATTGGTAATGATACACTGGGCGGCGGCGCGAATGTTCTTCGCCTTGTTGTGGTAAAAGCCGGTTGATTGAATATCCTTCTCCAGTTCTTCCTGGCTCACCGTCGCGTAATCCTCCACGCGGCGATATTTCTTGAACAGATCGGCCGTGACCCTATTCACGAGGACGTCAGTACTTTGTGCCGAAAGCATCGTGGCCACCAGCAATTCAAGTGGGTTGGAGAAGTTGAGCGAAGTCCTCGCTTCAGGGTATAGGTGCCGCAGTTCTGCGAGAATGGCTGTTACTTGTTCAGGTGATCCGGGAGGTGGTCCTGCATAAGGGGGTGGTGAGACTCTCTTCACTATTTCTTTCCTTGACTTTCGTACATTTCAAGCAACTCTTCCACTGTTGTTGCATCCTCAGGCTTTTTATCCTTCTCCCTAAATGCGACGAGCCTGGGAAATCGCAGCGCATATCCCGGCTCACCTCCTACTTTTCCGGCGGTATGGATTGGCGAACGCGTGATTTCATCTGCCAGCACTTCGATGACGATTTCAGGCTCGAGCCACACGCTCGGTTCGATCAGCGACCAGACGCGGGCCGGCTTGTGATCAACTACCAGTCCTTTGGTGCGCTCCCTGATACTGCGCCATCCCTCATCGGTTAAACCGGTGCCGATTTTTGAAACGGTGACGAACAGATCCTGCTTTGGATCATACACACCAACGAGCAGTGCGCCCGCCCCTAATGCAGCGCGCTTGCCCCTGCCAAAAATGTATCCCAGCAAGACGCAGTCGATGGTATCCTGTAATGCTCCGGCTGAGTGTCTCTTGAGTTTCACCCAATTGAAATTTCTCGCACCTGCTTCGTAGGGGCTTTCCAGTTTTTTCACCACCACGCCTTCCAAACCCTTGCTGATGGCTTCTTCAAAGAGGAGCGAGAGCGTTTCGGCATCCCTCACCATCTGATGGCTGGTGAGCATGAGGACGTCGTCAGGTTGAATGGTTTCTTCGAGAATCTTCAAGCGTTCCACCAGAGGTTTCTCAAGGAGCGACGCGCCGTTTTTGTACAAGATGTCGAACACAAAGGCTTTAAGTGGCATTTCTTGAGCCACGGTTTCGATGTCTTTTTTTCGTCGTCGTCTGCTTGTTTCCTGGAAAGGCAGGAATTCTTCCGATGCTGGATGGTAGGCGAGGGCTTCTGCGTCCAGAATGACGCTGTCGGCTGGTACTTGCTTGCGGGTAGCTTCAAGAATTTCTGGAAACATCTGTGACATGTTCTCCAGGTTGCGCGAGAAGATGGAAATCTGCTGACCGTTTTTATGGATCTGTCGACCACCCCCATTTTCTTGATGATGGTTTCGGCATCGGGTAAGCGTTCAGCGAGTTCCGATCGGATCGGTTTCCCTACCTGGACATCTAAGTGTGCAACCGCGCGTTGTGCATCTTCCTGCCTGGGATGCTGCCATAACGTCCTGGCGATGAGCCCGAGATCTGATGTTTTATTATAGGCACCTTCCAAAGGTTTGCGCTGTTTTGTATCGTGAAATTTTGCCATTGCCAACGCGTCAAGAACGGTCGAGTCACCAATACCCAGCCGCAGGTTTCCCACTGCAATTCTCACGACATATTTTGCAGACACACTATCAACTTGCCTGAGCAAATCAGCGAGCAGCGCAATGCGTTTTTCGACCGCTCCCTTCCCTGCTGTCTGGGCAATGGTTTGCAAACCCTGAAACACATCGTCTACATGTAAGACATGAGACTTACTTCCTGCTTCTTTACTCACCTGCTCTGCAACCAGCCCCAGGTCACCAAGCGCAGCATACAGCGTGAAAACGCGCTCCGGAGTGGTGTGATAGGCGATGGCAATGGGCCTGGCCACGGTTTTCTCTGCCATGCCGATCTCAAGCGCTTCAAAAAACGGCGCTACCCTTCCTTGAACGAGGTAGCAGACTTTTGCTATTTCATCTGGACTTTCGATCGAGCGAAACAGCTCCGCTAAGATCGCAATCAAAGCCAGCCGGGAGCTGGTTTTTTCCAGTTTTTCAAAGAAGTGCGCAAGGCGTGCAAAATCCAAAGAGAGTTCCTCTTTCTTGCCGTCGAGTTGCTTCACGGCCTGGTGTCGTTCATTTGAGGTGCATCTGTTTCCAAAAAGCCTTAAACTTCCTGAACTGGGATGCGTATTGGCAACTGGCGCATCCGACATGTAGTAATATTATAGCGTGCAACATACTGCCATGACATCATCACGGACACAGAGCTCCATTGTGAGAAATCAAACTCATTGACTTAATGATGTATCAGCACATTACTCTCTCGGACGATCCTGTTCAAACAGGATTGCCCTGGTTTCTATCTCTTATTTCGTCAAAACATTCATCATTGACAGAGCCAATAATAAAATATACCATGTGAATAATGCAATCTTGCCTGGTAGAGCCATATCAAGACAGTGAGAACAGTGAAATGGCAACAGCAAGAAAAAGAGTGAAGAGTACATCCATATGAAAGCCTCCTCTGAAACGTGGCAACTAGGAAGCCAGGCTATCCAGGTATCGCACCTCGAGAAACGCTACTGGCCGGAGGTGGAGTTCACCAAAGGCGATATGCTGGGCTATTACCAACAGATCACGCACGCGGTGCTCCCCTATTTCAAAGACCGTCCGGTGACGCTGCGCGTGTTCCCCCAGGGGGTAGATGGAGTCTCGTACTACCTGCGCGACTGCCCTGACGATGCTCCCGAGTGGCTCAGGAGAGTCATGTATCATCCTAAGACGGGCACGCACCTGGTTCCTTTGCCACTGATCGACAACACAGCCGGTTTGATCTGGTTCGCCAACAAGGGGGCCATCGAATTCCACCTCTGGAGTTCTCATGTCCCGAACCTCACGCAGACCGATCAGGCCATCTTTGATCTGGATCCTGGCGAGACAGCATCTTTCCAAGATGTTCGGGAGGCGGCGCTGCGGCTCCATGACAAGCTCGAGCAAGCAGGAGTAAGGGGATATCCGAAGACCAGCGGTGGACGTGGTCTGCATATCTACGCGCCCTTAGCAGCCGGATATACTTTCGAGCGCGTACGCACCTGGGTCAAAGCGGTTGGACAGCAGCTCGCCACTACCTATCCAGATCTGATTGCCATCGCTCACGGTCCGACGCATCAGGGAGGTCGTGTGACGATTGACTCTGCACAGAACAGCGTAGGCCGCAACACCGCAGCCCCCTACACTCTCCGTGCCAGCACTCCTCACCCCACGGTCTCTACACCGCTCGCCTGGGAAGAACTGCATGCCGGGGACATTCACCCCGCAGGTCTGACTCCCCAGGTTGTCCTCGAGCGCGTCCAGCGACTGGGCGATCTCTTCGCACCAGTCCTCCATACTGATCAGCACATCTCCTAGCTTTTCAGCTTATCTAGAAGCAGGTGAAAGAAGAACTTTCCGAGTATCATCGACCCACGTGTCAACTCAAATAAAAATGTTACCGAGTGAAAAGGAGCCAGGTGTAAAATATGACCCCTGATGCATTGAAAAAGAGGCGGAAATTTCCTGAAGAGCCAGAACCAGAAGGGGAGGTGAAGAGATTGCAAGACTCTCTTGTCTTTGTGGCGCAAAAGCACCAGGCTTCCCGCTTTCATTACGATTTCCGGCTGGAACTCGATGGCGTTTTGAAAAGCTGGGCAGTGCCCAAAGCCCTGCTCTCCCGATTAAGGGAACTGGAACGCAAGCAGGGGCCGACCGCGTATTTGGACACTGTTTTCGCTGCCTTTCACCAGGACAACATGGCACATGAGCGTCAGCCAGAGACCGAGGGACAGCGCACGATGGCGCAACCGATGCTGGATCCCCTGAGTGAACGCGAACTGGAGGTGCTCCAGTTGATCGCACGTGGCGCCTCCAACCCGGAAATCGCGGGGGAACTGGTGCTCTCCGTCGATACGGTCAAACGCCATGTGTACCACATCTTCTCGAAACTGGGAGTGAAGAACCGCATCCTGGCGTTGACACGGGCTCGCGAGCTTGGCTTGCTTTCCGAGGAGTCTTAAATCAAGTTTTCGGAGGAAATAGCAGTTGTGGTATAACCCCACAAACTGATGGATGAGTATAAAGCCCCTTGTAAAGCACATTCCCTATAGAAAAATATATTTTGTTCCATATAAATAGTTGATGAGATAATATAAATACTTGACAAAGTACCATATATGACGTATACTTTGTGGGGAATACAAGAAGACCTACGATCAGCACCGCGACCCGGCCACGAGCAACGTGTTGCAGGAGATCCTGGATCAGACGGAGCGCCGCATATGGTTCCTCTTCGACGTCGAACAGGGCTTGGCCAACACCGACTAACGGCAGAGTGGAGAAAAGAGCATGCAAACACACATCGTTGTTCCATTAGATGGCTCGTCTCTGGCGGAGACGATTCTGCCTCACGCCAGCGCTCTTGCGCGTGCATTCTCCGCTAAAGTAACGTTGCTGCGTGTCATTCCTCCCGTTACATCGTTGGGGCTTATGGGCGTGGAACTCCCTGAGCACTGGTTCGACGAAGAGGTGGCATGGTCGCAAAACTACCTGGCGGACGTTGCCAGGCAGTTAACGGATGAGGGGGGGATACACGTACAGACGGAGGTTTTGGATGGAGACCCGGCAACCGAGATCGTGACGTATACGCAACAAAAGCACGACGTTACCCTGGTGGCAATGGCAACGCATGGGTTGAGTGGGGGACATCGCTGGCTTCTGGGCAGTGTCGCGAGCAAGGTGCTCCACTCCCTGCCCACGTCGCTGCTCCTCTTCCACCCGCATGGAAAAATGCACAGGCCAGCAGGTCCTGTTTCCTACCAAACCATTCTTGTCCCGCTCGATGGCACACGGGTGGCAGAGCAAGCCCTGGATGAAGCGAAAAGCATTGCCTCGCACATGAAAGCCACGTTGCTTCTGCTTTCTGTGATGCCAGTTTCCCAGGAGAGCGCTGCTTACGGTTACCTTGAGCGGGAAGCAGAGGTATTACGCGAGCAAGCGCTGCAGGTAGCGATATGGGAGAGCGACGAGCATCAAGTTGAGGAGATCCCACAGATCGGCATGGGCCTCCAGCATCATGCAGGACTGGTCGTCATGATCGCTCGTGGGCACAATGACAGGCAGCAACACCTGATGAGAAGCATGAGCGAGAAGTTCTTGCAATACTCCGAGGTGCCGGTTCTCCTGACACAGGTGCAAGAGTACTTTTAGTCACGAGGGAGACAAACACTTTGAACAATGATAACAGCACTATCTTTTTACCGATGGTTTTGCAGATTCGTGAGACCATAGTTTTGCAGAGAGTTGTAGCTGTCTGAGCTTGAGAAAAAAGACAGCTAACGACGATTTTAGGCTTTTACCCGGTTAGCCGTCTTGATGGGGAAGCATAGTTTTGCAGAAAAACTTCAGATATAGTATTATCCCGTTGGCATCTTATAGGATGATGCCCATCTATGGCTCACTATTCTTCATTATCTTCCAGATCATTACTGAATCGCATTTTGATCTCCTGTACCGCCTTGCTTCTCGCTGCAAATACTGGGGCAAACTCAGCGTAGGAGGAGTTCTTTCGTATCCGCTCCAGCTTCCAGCCTTCCTCCACATCTCGATATAGGAGCAGATAAAAGCCGTTCCATTTGGGGTAGTGCCCTGCTTTGCGCTTATAAGGGCGGCGGGCGAAAAAAGTAGCAAAGATGTGAGGAAGCGGTGCGACAGCCTTTGCATCTATGCGGGAAAAGTCGATCCCTCCCACGTGCTCTCTGTCGTCCACAAGCAGACGTTCCCTCTCGATCCAGGCAGTGAGCGCTGAGATGGCATCGGCTGGGACCTCTGAGCGTTCCAGAGGCATTTTCATCAATTCGTACTCTTCATGCGTCAAGGAAGGCTGTTCTCTCATCTCTTCATTTCTCCTCGTCACTTGAGGGCACTGGCTGCCAGTCCCCTATTGTAGAAGCTGGAGAAAGGAGGGAGGCCAACGCAGAAAAGTTATCAGCAAAGACCAGAGAGCGATAGTGCTCATATCCCTCATCCCACCACTCGACACGGTAGCGGTAAATAACGGTGAGTTTCCGTTCTTTGTCAGGGGCCTTGTCTGTGACCAGATACCTTCGGGGGGTGATAAGGTCTGGTGAGGAATAGAGCAGAGAAGCGGCGTGAATAGGGCTTTCGGCCAGAGCCTCGGAGAGGGCCTTGTACCTTCCCCGGCTGTCTTGCGGGAAGTCTTGTTTCCACTCTTCTTCTCGATCCGGTTCCTTCTTGTCTTCCAGAGAACCTACGGGTTTCCACTCATCCTGCACATCATAAGGGCGGATCGCTTTCTGTATCTCAGAAAAAGAGGGCACACGCTTGACAAAAAACGGCTGATCTCCTCCCTCGCAGAAGTATTCGATGCGGAACGCTTCTGGGTCTACCTCCCGATTCCAGGCGGGTGACTTTATCCCTCCAATGACGGTTATCCACCTCTTTTTTGTGTCACCAGCTATCTCATAGGGGAGCTTGGCCATGCGAACGGGGGAATCTTCGAGAACGGCGTACAGTCGAATTTTCATCGCCTCCTTGCCCTCAATCCAATCTCAGATGATTGATGCTATGGTGCGTCAGGAGCTGGCGGTCGTGCCCAATCTCGAACGCTGGCTCGAAGAGGATTGAGTCCTTATCGCAGGCCGGTTGCTTGGCTTGGCCGGCGTATCCATATGGTTTACCAAAGCTTTGGACCACTACATTCCTTTCTTGAATTAGAGCTATGTGTATGCTTCTTCACATGCTACGCATTTATTCCTTTCCCTGATCTTCATCTGGTAGCTCGTCATCTGATATTGCTTCTAGAATGCCTAAACCGACAACCTCATCATTCTCTAACGAATCAGGTAAATCGCCTTCATTTCCTCCATCTTCTTCGATGTTTTGCAGAAAAGCTTCACTTAAAGTAGAAATAACCCTCTGAGTAAGGGAGGAGATTGTTCATCGTTTCGCGGTGCACGCTCAACGAAGCGTGAGGATTGCACCATCAGAACTTGAGAAAATTTCCCACCTCCTTCCATGGTTGAATACCACATGCCGCAGGCCACTGCATGGGATGATCTGTTGCCATTAACCCGTCAGACGCTCATCAAGGTGATGCACCATGAATGACATAGAACCAGGTCGCACTCTAGACGAGTTCGGGAGCATCGGTGAGCCTGGTCAAATCCGTGTGGTGCCATTCGCTTTCGAGGGATAGCCAGCAATAGCAACACCATCTGCTGCAGGGGCACCAGGAAGCTTATCCATCAGGTCTGTATAGCTCCATGTGTTGCCCTGTCTTATGACTAGTTCGTGGATATGGCCATTCCCATCCACAGGACTGATGCAGGCAATTTGCTTTGTGCGTCCATCGGACCAGGCATAGCCAGTCATAATGGCCATCTCTAAGGCCAGCGCAGGGGCATCGGCAAGCTCTGATATATCATCATCTCTCTATCTCCCTCTCTGTCCAGTCACCATCTTGTGAATGTGGTCATCACCAGCGATAAACGCCACTTGCTTCGTCTCGTCGAGTGGTCACTCGTAAGCAACGATATTGCTGAGCATGTTTATACTCTCCTTCAATGCCTTCTATCCCACTCTCTTTCACTGACTAAGAAACAGCGTAGAGCGGGGAACCAGAGATGTCATAATCCAAAAGTGTCATTGCTGTTTGTCCTTGAGGTGCTACACTTTACTCGTCATTGGCCCAATCCTCATGTACCCGCTCGTCCAGGTCCTCTGCATCAATACCTACACGTTGCTTGCCCTGCTCTGGCTGCATATCCGTGCGCAAGCTCTGCTGATAGCTGTCATCCAGCAGCATACCGGAGCGCCTGCTGAAATAGGCCTTGCCCAGCCGCGCACCGTGAGTGTTCGCTCGGCTGAAATCTATCCCACTGAGGTCCGCGTCGCTGAAGTCCACCCCGCTGAAATCTGCCCCGGTCACCTCTGCGCCGGTGAGGAGAGCGCCAGTGAGATCTGCATCGCTCAAGACCGCATGGCTCAAAATCGCCTCGCTCAGGTTGGCATCGCTGAGAATCGCTGCTCTGAGGTTTGCTCCCTGGAGATCCGCTCGCACCAGGTTCGCCCGGCTCAGGATGGCCTCGCTGAGATCAGCCCTGACCAGCAGCGACTCCCTGAGGTCTGCGCCGCTGAAATCCGCGCCGTTCAGACGTGCCCCGGCCAGGTTCACCCGGCCCAGGTGTGCTCCTGTGAAGTCCACACTGGAGAAATCGGGCTGGATCGCGTGCTGCTCCTGCCTCCATTGGTTCCAGACATCTCTTCCCTGGTGAAGCACATCAAGGTGATACTGTTCAGCCATTGTCTGTCTGTCCTTTCCTATTGCTGTTTCCATGTGTCATACTGTATTATATCCTGTCTCTTCAACGTCGCTGAACACACGTCTTGTAATGTCCTATTTGCTACCTCGTACGAAAGAAAGAGGAGATAAAGCATGAGCCAACAACCTTCAGATGAATCAATGCTGAGCGGCCAGATGGCAGACTGTATTCAGGACTGCTTAAATAGCCACGCTGTCTGCCTGGATACAGCTATGAGCCTGCTCCAAAAAGGCAACCACTATGCCGACCCGGTTCGCATTCTGCTCGATTGCTCCGAAGTATGCGCAACCAACGCCCATTTCCTGATGCGCAACTCGCCCGTGTACGGCTCTGTCCTCCAGCCATGTGCGCAAGTCTGCACCCATTGTGCTGAAATGTGCGACGAGATCGGCGAAACCGACTGTGCTAATGCCTGTCGTGCCAGCGCGACATGCTGCGAGCAAATGGCCAAGTTGATACCCTAAAAGGTCATCCTCTCGTTGCATTGATCGCCATACACGGGAGGAATAACTCTATGACTGACTGCGAACAGCTCGCAGGTGAATTGCAAGTGCTGGAGGAACTGCTGAAGCAGACCTCCACCGAGCACAAGCGACAGGAAATCATAGATAGAATCGACCAGATCAAAGCAGAACAGCAAAAACATGGCTGTCTAGAGGCAGCGAACTCACAGTAGAAGGAGTATCGCTATGCCTGGCTCGTTCTGTATTGTAAATACAAAAGTCCAGAATTTACACTATCATGGATCATCAGAAGGAATTCCTTTCGGCTTTATCAAGATCTTGTGAAAGGATTTTCCTTCTTTGGCAATCCCTCTTCCTCGATTTTGTTGGAATCAATGCACACCACTCTCGCCCCTACGCGATTATTGATTCAATTAACCGGGCGCTATTCTCTGCTCCATTGGAAGCGATTTTTATATTCCTGTCGCCAGGATATGGCTCTGTAAGGCACATCTCTAACAATGGGTTTAAATCATTGCTGAGGATGGTTTCAAGGTTGGCTATACGAAGGATGTTTAAGCTGGCTAGTCTTGTGGCGTGCAATTCTTGCTCGCGCTCGTTGAGTTGGCGCGGGATGATGAGTGCGTTTGCGCCTGTGGCTATGACTTCGGCCAGGGAGTTGTAGCCACCTGAGCCGATGAAGAAGTCGCTCGCTTTGATCCAGGCGGGTAAGGGATTCAGCAGCCTGGTCCAGGTCCAATTGGAGTGCTGGGTGACCTGGACGCGCAGGCGTTCGTATGCGCCGGCTTCGAGGTATGGCCCGGCAGATAAGTAGGCGCAGTCGAAGTGATTTTGAATCCTGGATAGGCGGTGCAAGATCGATTGCCAGATCGGTTCGGTTCCCTGTCCGCCTCCAAAACTAACGACAATGATACGAGCGTCTGGATCCAGTTGTAGCAACGCTCGCGCTTCCGCCCTGGTGGTCATGGTTGGACGTGTCACATAGCCTGTATAGTTGAACATGGCGCTTAGTGAGGCTGGAATTGAATAGTAGTCCTCTAACCGAAAGACATGCTCATCGACGTATACATGGATGGCAGAAAAATAGTCCTGCATGAAATTTACCAGGCGAGGATTAAAGAATTCGCGATTCGTTTCCTCTGGACTACCAAGGATTCCGCGCAAGCCCAGCACTTTGTGGATGTTTGGCGAGTTGATAACGGTTGGTATCAACTCTCCATTTTTTCCTTCGGGATGGAAGTCAACGATCAGTGCATGCGGTTGGAAGTCTCGCACGAATGTGGAGATCAAGTTTTCGCGGATGCGTTGAAAGTGCCCTTTTGCTAATGAGAGAACCGGCGTTGCGCGCACTCCGCCAATATCGTCATAGGTTAAATAGGACGGAATTTTTACAAGGTCCATCTCTGGGGGCAGCAGTTCGAAGCCTTTGGATGCGCCTGTAATGCCTACTACTATACTTTCTGGTATAAGGTCCAGGAATGCCTGTCCAAGCGTGGCGCAGCGAACTGTATGGCCGAGGCTGCGCCCATTATGCCAGTACAGGGCAATCCTTTGTAGACTCGCCGCCTGCGGCAGAGAAGAATAAGAAAAAATTTGTGGGGACACCCCACACCCCGGCAGAGGGCTGCGGCCCTCTGCACTCCCATTGGCATAGAAAGTAGAAAGGGGGTTGGGCGACACCCCGCACCCCGGCAGAGGGCAAAGCCCTCTGCACTCCCAACCAGTCATCGGGCTTTTTCCCCCACCCACATTTCAGTTAGGGCGTCTAAATCCAGTTCGATGAAGCTAGCAGGGTAGAATAGTCCCCAACGGGTTAAGACTTCGGGATGTACCTCTCCGAATTGTCCGATGGGGGTGTCTCCGACGGAAATCGTCATGTGTCGTCCTGGGATGAGCGCCGGGCTGCTGCTTCGTTTGAGCGCATAATTAAAATGCAGGTGGTAGCAGAGCGCATCGAGCAGGGTATGGGCATTATTGAAAGGGTGGTCGGTTCCGACAAGCAATATACCCATTTTCCAGCGCGAGTGCGCAACTCTTTGCTCATCCAGGAACAAGGTTTCGGTGAACAGGTAAAATGTCGTGGGAGGATGCGGCGCAGAGGGGTGTACAGCGTTTCGCAACAGTGGCGGCAGGCTGCTATCAACGGCATATTCACGATTTTTGTTGACAGCATTGACGAGATGAATGAGTCTCTCTGGCGCATCATGGCACATGCAATCGACAAGGTTCTCGTATGAGTCGAGCAGCAACCCTATGGTCTGCCGGGCGCCATACACCTGCATGTAGCCTACCAGGCGTTCTTCTAATTCGCTGCGTTTAGTTTGTGACCCGATCGCGTTGGTAGACAGAAGTGGTGCGGGCCTGGCTTCCTGATAGTAGGTTGCGACAAGATAATCCTCTAAAATATCGATGGGGTGAATGATGTCGAAGCGAAATATAGGGGGCGTGATATGCCATGTTTGCGCGTTCTGATCATACTGCACGTAGTGATACATACTTTCCAATGCAGTACGAAATTTATCGGGGTCAGGCTGAAACCCAAATGTTTTCACAACTTGCTGGTTACTGACGACAAAGGGGTTCCATTTTGCAACTATCTCTTTCTCGTCCAGAGCATCCAGAGAAGTAGCGAAACCATTTACTTTGTAGCCGCGATCTAGAGAATTACAAAGAAGCGTGAAGAACAGCCAGGCGCCTACGCGCTGATCGAGCGCTGTAACGACAACTGTGTTGATGCCTCTTTCTAACATCAACGGCGGCAGTAGAGTCTGGGTATCGGAATAAGCACCGGGGGCCGACACATCGGCGCTGGGCGCGATAAATCGGCCCCTACGGGGGATCGGGGCTTCATCTTCGTTGTCGGCTGGGGTTTCGATTGTATCGGAATATTCAGCGGGGGCTGATACATCGGCGCTGGGCGCGATAAATCGGCCTCTACTGTTATCGTCGGGTGGTGTTTCGATTGAAAGAGTGTGTTGCATCCCAGGGAGAATAGTGACATCGATGATCCGGGAACTGCCGAAGCCGATTTGATCCCGTACTTTTTTCAAGAAATACGCATCATCGAACGGCTCCTGATCAGGGCCGACTTGAACGTAAAGAACCCAGGCATCATTGTTTAGCGGCAGGGACTCAAACTGTATCGGAATCCTGGGCAGGCTTTCGACAAGGTGCAAACCGTATCGTCTCCCTGGCAGAGGCTCGAGGTGACGTACCAGCCCGTCTATACACCAGAGTTCAGGGCGGAGGGTGTCCAGAAAGTTCAAGCGCACGATATGTTCATCTTCATAATCAAGACGTGCTTTTACGCTCTGTAACTTGTGTTTAAAATCTGGCGAGTTAAAGGTCTTCGCCAATCGATTACTAATTATGCTACGATCAAAATCAACGTTGGGCATGTAGAGGAATCTCCGTTTCATTAAATGCGTCGAAGCCGATGCTGTTGGGATTAATGGCGCTGGCATTGTCGATCAAAATACGAGCAAGGGTGCTTACATTGAAGCCGATTAGTGCGACCGGGCTCTGAATATCTAGAATTGCCGCCGACTCCGGGCGCATTAAACCGCTCGAGCCTACCTCGTGGGTGATGCCATCAGCATAGACTACCCAGATATTGACCGAGATTTCTGCAAACGGGAAATAGGCCGCCTCAACTTGAATATCTACGGCTTGCGGGAAAATCGCCATACAGACATGCTTGACCGTGCCCATCAGGGTGGTTACATTTACCTCTTTACCGGCTACCAGCACGTCCATCTGAAGAAATTCGGGCTTTTCAGGGCGTGCGCGGCAGCAACGCGAAAACCCGAACAGGCGCACCGGGAGTTGCTCAGCATACGCCAGTTGTCTGACTGTCACAGGCGTACTGTGGCTACGAATGACGACCTTGTCATTACTAAAACCATCCGGCGTACCCCAGCCGCGTGAGCCTGACGTGCCTTTCCCCTGATATTCCCGGCTAAACCGCTCCTGGAAAGTTCGAGTGCTGGCCTCTAATTCGCCGGAGTCTCCTGGTAAGGTGATACCATCGATTGACAACAGGTGCTTAGAGCTGCGTACAGGATGGTATTTCTGCATGAAGATAGCATTCAGGTTCCAGAATTGCGTTTCAAGGATGGGACTGGTTACTTCATGAAAGCCTGCAGCTACAAGTGAACGGCGCAAGTAGGTCAGAAAGCGTGGCAAGGGATGCTGCAATTCAAGGCGAATTTCTGGAGGAGCTACGACGCTCAACGGGCGGAACTGCTTGTTGCGCCATTCACCGCTCACCAGCATCTCGTGGGTGATGTTGCCGACCATTGACTGCACCTGAGCATCCACATACAGGCGAGCGTGCTGTTGTCCAGGGCTGGTTAAGCGATAGCCTACTATGGTTACAGGTTTATCTTCAACCAGTTTACGCTTGATTGCCTCTTCTTCAGCCAGATTTTGCGAGTCACGCGTTGATGTTTCTTTGACATGCGTCAGATAGCGCTGCAATTTGTCGATGGATGCTGGTAAGGCCTGTTGCAGCGGGGTGATCTTGCCATTTGAGAAAGCGATCAGGCCAGCTTTCTGAAATGTGCCAAGGAACATGCCGATAGTAAATTTGGCTTCCGAGGATGGAAGGAAGTCGTTGACTTCCTTGAGGGTGAGGGAACCTGTTGAGACGAGGCGCTTCCAGAGCCGCTTTTCCGGTAAGCCAATTTCTTCATATTCTTGACCAGGTTTTCTGAGTATCCACTTGTGTTCGGTGCCTATTTCGACAGACTCGGCCAGGCCTTTTGCGCAGAGATAGCCTATGGCGGAGAGGCCTTGTGAGTATGTGAGTTGCCCGCCTTCGATGAGTTCTTCGACAGGTGATGCTGTTTTGTTCGCTCTGCCTGCGAGGGCGTTGAGCATGTAAATTTCGTTGTCACTGAGGACGATGTCTTCCTGGTTTTGCATGTGTGGACTCTCTATCTTCTTAAAGTCGCGAGGGTAAAGTCGCGAGGGCGGGGGCAAGCCCCGCCCCTACTATACTACGATGAATCGGCAATCCAGGCCCGTGTATAGTAGGGGCGCACCCTTGCGGTCGCCCTCGGGATGGCCTGGCACGTACGTACACCCAGGGCGGGGGCAAGCCCCGCCCCTACTATACTACGATGAATCGGCAATCCAGGTCCGTGTATAGTAGGGGCGCACCCTCGCGGTCGCCCTCGGGGTGGCCTGGCACGTACGTACACCCAGCCTACTCCCTGAGTTTTCCACCGACCGATTCCTCTACACGTCTGATGATCCTAGGTGAGATTGTAAGCAAGCGATTTATGGCCGGGTGGAATTTGTTGGCCACGGTAGATGTCGAAGAGTTCCACTTTGGTTAGCAGGGAGCCGCCTCCTTTGCGGATAGCGTCGAGTACCTGCGCGGCGGTGATTTCTTCGGACACGACAAAGGCCAGGTCTTCCACTACGGGCTGGTAGCTGCTGATGGGGGCCACCGGCTGCAATTGCCAACTGGGTTTGATGAGCGGATTGATGTGCATTTGTGACGCGTAGACGCGCACCTCGGAGGGAATTTCGAAGTTGAGCAGCACTTGCGGGTCAACTTCTCCCATAATGCCCAATGATTGCCCTTGTAGCTTGATCCAGGCACAGGTCGCGGTGTAGGCACTGTTGTGCTCCGGGAGGTACTCGACATCTCTGTCAGAGTATCCCAGGCGCTGCAACAACGTCTCTATGATGCCTTTCAGGTCGAAGAAGTCGAAGTGTTCCGCGCCTGCCGGGTCCGGGTAGAGACTAGATGGACGACGCGGACCCGTCAACAAGATGCACAGGCGCGAGTCTTCCTGGGGACGCACACCATCACCATTTTCTGGCCTGTAGACCCTGCCAATCTCGAAAACGGCGTAACGCTGGGTGTAGCGGTAGTTGTAGGCGAGATTCTCGAGCGCGCTGACCAGCATGTCGCGGCGCATTACATTGCGCCTGGTCGAGAGTGGATTGAGCAACTTGATGAACGGCACATGCTCCTCACCCGACCCCAAGGGCACACGCATCACCCTGACGTGGTTCTCCACTGTGGTGAGCGAATAGCTTATGATCTCTTGAAGCCCGCATCCCACCAGGATATCGCGAATCTGCTCCTCGGTCTCCAGCGCAAGATTGCGCCGTTGAGGCGGTAGAACATCATCCATCAACGTCATGCCGATCTTTTCGTAGCCGATGATACGAGCGACCTCTTCCGCGAGGTCGGCAGGCACCTGGATATCGAGCCGGTGCCAGGGGGCAACACAGCGCAAAAGTAGCTCACCCTGTTCTATATGCAGGCCGAACGCGCCATTTCCTAATTCCGCGCGAGGTGCTGGAAGATTTTCGCACCTTTCGCTGGTGATATCCAGGCGTTGTAACCCGGCGGCAATATCTGGCAGAGGCACATCCATACCCAGGAGACGGCGCATGTCGCTCTCGGTTGTATAGACAACACGTTCAGCTTGTGGCACCGGGTAGTTGTCTACCATGCCTGGTATGATGCGACCGCCTGCGTAGTCGCGCATGAGATTGGCAGCACGACGGGCAGCGATGGCATTGAGTGTAGCTGGCACTCCCCGTGTGAAGCGCTGACTTGCCTCGCTGTGTAACTTCAGCTTCTGAGAAGTACGCCGGTTGTTGATGCCGTCGAACGTGGCTGCTTCGAGCAGTACGTTGCGAGTACCCTCATGAACTTCGGTGTCGGCGCCACCCATGACACCAGCGATGGCAATTGGGCCTAGCGTATCGGTGATCAGCAGCATAGATTCATCGAGTTCTCGCTCAACCTCGTCGAGGGTAGTCATCTTCTCGCCAGGTTTTGCGCGACGCACGATAATAGTCGGTTTGGAACTCCCTGCCCTTTCGGCTCGTTTGACAAGCAGATCATAATCGAATGCATGCAAGGGCTGGCCCCATTCGAGCATAACATAATTGGTGATATCTACCACGTTACTGATAGGACGCATACCTGCCTTTAGCAGGCGATCCTGCATCCATGCGGGCGATTCGCCGGTGCGTACGTCTTTGATCATCATGCCAATGTAGCGATTGCACAGATCGGGGTCGTCAATCTCCACGGCCACGTAATCGGATGCGCCGCTTCCATTACTGGAGGATGGCTCATCGGGCGGAAGACGTAACGCTGCGTTGGTCAAAGCAGCCACTTCTCGCGCCACACCGATCATGCTGAGGCAGCGAGCCATATCTACTGTCAGGCCAAGCACCAGCACTTCGTCGCCAAGGTAGTCACGCAGGGGCATGCCAACCGGGGCATCTTCCGGCAAGATCAGGATTCCCTCATGCTCTTCACTCAGGCCCAGTTCTCGCTCAGAGCAGACCATGCCATTTGAAGGTATGCCGCGAATCTTTGAAGACTTGAGCTTCTTTTTGGGTCGCGGATGCTCGTCACTGTAGGCATCGATCAATACGGCGCCAGCACGAGCAAATGCTACTTTGAGTACCGGCAAATTTTGTCGATCTTTGTATTGAAACAGGTTTGGCGCACCTGTGACAACCTGTTCTGGCTGTGAGCCGCCGAAATCGACATCGACAAGCACTAAACGATCGGCGTTGGGATGGGATTTCACGGCAACTATCTGACCCACTACGATAAGCTCCGGGTCCCACCAATCGGCAGCGTTTTCAATGCCTTCTACTTCGAGGCCTGCAAGTGTAAGCCGCTCCGCCAGTTGTTTGGTAGGCAGGTTCAGATCTACATATTCTGTTAACCATGAGAGGGGAACTAACATTGTTTATTTCTCCAAGTTAAACTCGTTCGAAGAGCCGTACATCGTTCGTGTAGAAGTAGCGAATGTCATCGATGCCGTACTTTTGTAACGCTATACGTTCAGGGCCCATGCCGAAGGCGAAACCACTGAACTCGGTCGGATCGTAGCCGCCGTATTCCAGCACTCGCGGGTGTACTACGCCGGCGCCGAGCATTTCTAGCCAGCCAGTGTACTTGCAAACGGGGCAACCCCTGCCACCACATAGTACACAATCTATATCCATTTCCACGCTCGGTTCAGTGAACGGGAAGTAGCTCTTGCGGAAGCGCGTCTCTCGACCTTCGCCATACATCTGATTGGCGAAGTTAATCAGCACACCTTTGAGGTCACTGAAGGTGATATGTTTGCCAATGGCCAGCCCTTCCACCTGGTAGAACATGGACTCGTGAGAGGCGTCTACCGCCTCGTAACGATAGACTTTGCCAGGGAGAATGACGCGAATGGGTTCCGGTACGTATTCGCGCATGGCGTGGATCTGTCCGGGGCTGGTATGCGTTCGCAGGATCAAGCCGGGCGTGGTAGTATAGAAGGTATCCCACATATCCCTGGCCGGGTGGCCTGGAGGCATATTGAGCAACTGGAAGTTATATTCGTCGGTCTCCACTTCCGGGCTGTCGTAAATCTGGAAGCCCATGGCGGTGAAGATGGCGTAAATGTCGCGCAGTGCGCGGGTAGTAATATGCAGCTTGCCTAGATTTTGCGTTCGACCAGGGAGGGTCACGTCGACGCTTTCGGCACGACGGGCTGCCTCTAACTCGGCCTGGGCGATAGCTGCCTGGCGCTCTTGCAACGCATTTTCCAGGACGACCTTGACCTCGTTTGCAACTTTACCCACTAATGGACGCTCTTCGCTTGAGAGGTTACCCAGGTTACGCAAGATGCCGGTCAGGCGACCTTTGCGGCCCAGATATTGGCCATACCATTCCCTGGTTGATTCATTGGTGTTGGCCTGGGCTAAGGCGGTCTCAGCATCCTGTTGTAGTTGCTGTAGTTGTTGCACTATATCCTGTTGCACTCTATTACTCATGTGAACTCGGCCTTTCTCCCTTTTAGAGAAACAAAAAAGCTGACAAGACGTTCGTCGACAGGGACGAAGTTGCCAGCAAGCTCCGTGGTACCACCCATTTTGAACCAGCATAGAGGGATATTACTCACAGTGAGGTGAGAAACACACGTGTATGTCTGAGTTCCACTTGGTTTGTCCGGTAACGGTGACTAGCCGGGGCTGTCTATCCACGTGCGCAAACTTCTGTGCTCAACAGCCAGCTCTGGGGTGAACTTCGGCTTGTGGTTCTACGAAAGGGTTTGCAGCCGGTGACCCTTTCTCTCTGGAGTTTCCCTACTTGCTTACTTTTCCCCGTCATTGCTTTTTGCATATCTGATGCATTGGTATATAGTATGACAGATTTCGAGTTGGATGTCCAGGGGGGATTTGGTTCTGTAGGGGCGCAATTCATTGCGCCCGTGGGCATAGATCATCTCCCCAGGCGGGCGCAATGAATTGCGCCCCTACGAATCACCCGGAAGGATGGAGAACCCCTATGATTGTAATTCCCTATGATGTATTCTGGAAAGAAGCTTCGCCCAGACCAGGATTTGCGGCATAGAGGTGGGTAAGGTGAACTTGTATGGGGTATCATGATCACCAGGTGTGCTCAGTTCTAACTCTAACCGCGTCATCTCAAGTTGGTTTATGCTCGACCTATCGTTCAACAGTCGATCAGCGGTGATAGAGCTGGACTCCAGCCCTTCATTCTCTCGAGTCAGCATCAGATCCAAGCATTCAACTGATGAGGAGAAGAACACACGAATATGATTCCGGGGCATTGTTCTGTAAAGCCTGAGGACCCGGAACAACACATCGAGAGATATGATCACTCGTGATTCCCACTGCCAGGCCGGCAATGCATTCTGCTGGATCGCGATACGATAATACATCATCTACCTCTTATTTGAAGCACCTACACGTACTGGAAGAAATAAAAAAAAGTGGGGGCAATCGTCACGTACCATGGGCACGAGTCCGCGGCTATCCAACACGCCCGGTCGAACGTGACGATTGCCCCACGGTTTCTAAACAGCCGCTAACTTCCCGTGTGCTATCACCAATGCAACAGCAACAGATGCGCTGGCCAGTTCGCAGTAGCGCCACAAGCAGGAGGTCCGAGCAAGCTCTTAGCCTGGTGGATTGGCCTCTTGTGCGAGTTGCGTGCTTTCTAGCCCAAGAGCCTTTGCTGCCGCGCTTTGAATGGCAGCGCTGACAGTACTGTTGCCAATGTACGTTGTCATCTGGAGAATAGCAACGCAGAGGGAGATATCTTGTATCTCCTGAGCATAAGCAATTTCGGGTTCAACATAGGGTATTTGGACAGTGATACCTCCTACGGTAATGTATCCTCCATTGCCTCCACCACCTCCACCGCCTCCAGACCCAGACCCTGGTCCTGATCCTGACATGTGACACCCCTTTCTTTTAAGGTAACGAGCACTTGAATGTGGTGAGCATTTCACCACAGCGTGCAGATTTCTACACATGTATAGACGTTCGAGTATATCTTTTTTCATGTATAGTTTTTACGCTCTGCACAACAGTATAACTTAGCCTTCTGAGTCGACCCTGTGAAAATGCTGAGTTGAAGCTGAGAAAGAAAGTAGGACCTGGGGTTTGCTGAGGCCAGGTGCATGCAAGCGTTGCACGAACAGTGTTCACTCGGGCCTTCTGTGCAGTGTCACCAGCGTGACATCGTCCTCTTGCTCCCATTCTTCGCCAGTAAAGCTTTTGAGTTCACTTAGAAGGGCAAGATACTATCTGCCGCACGAAGCTTGATGTCCTGCAAGACCGGCGAATCGAGTTGTAGACGTTCAATTTCTAGCGTGCTAGGATGGCTCAGCATGTAGGCCATGAGCGGATCATCATCGGCAACCATGATCTCTTCCTTCGAGCCGGATTTCTCCTGCTGTTCGTTTCTTCTGGGTCAAGTATACGGGCACGGTAGTGAAGGGGATAGTGAAGACAATCATGATTTGGGGATGACATTTGTCATATGCATTGATTAAACCAAGGAAATAGCTCTCAGTGTATGGTATAATGCGTGCAGAAATGTGGCGTGTTTGGCCAGAAAGGCAGGTTTCTATGCCGACTCAGGAAGAGAAAATCACCATTTTAGAGGAGAATATCACAATCCTGCTTGGTATTGCTTCAGGACAGGAGAGATATATCAAGAGTATTCAAGTTGGAGTGATGAGCCTTGACAGGCGCTTTGATGCTCTTGAAGGGCGATTGTACGGCATGGATCATCGTTTAAGCACCCTTG
>WNGJ01005870.1_pt1 | contig 20699 bp, 12 predicted proteins | sample 5400611 | NCBI WGS metagenome assembly WNGJ01 (sample SAMN13153375, study PRJNA577476) | soil metagenome | isolation source: 40 cm soil or saprolite under Garry oak tree replicate 1 | place: USA:California | collected 2016-06-15
CAGGCAACGCGACGCTCATCGCCAACGGTGGCACAGCGAGTGGCGGCGCGGGCGGTTCGATTCAATTCTTCAATGGTTCCGATGGCGGCACGGCAACCGTGAAAGTTTACAATAATGGCCCGGCCGGATCATTACCCGGCAATCTGGATATCAGCAGCCATAACACTCCCGGCAGCGTGACCATCGGCTCACTGGAAGGCAGCGGGAATGTGTTCCTGGGAGCGAACAATCTGACCGTAGGCAGCAACAACGCGACGCCGATCACGCCTTTTTCCGGCGTGATCCAGGATAGCGGCACGGGCGGTTCACTGACCAAGATCGGCACCGGCAGTCTAACACTTACAGGCGCGAACACCTACGCCGGTAATACTGAGGTTCACGCCGGTTCGCTGTTCGTAAACAACACGACTGGTTCAGGAACAGGCACCGGAGAGGTGTTTGTAGATTTCAGCGGCTCGACCCTGGGCGGCAGCGGCACAATGAGCGGCTTGGTGTTCGCGAATGTGGGTGGAACTCTGGCGCCCGGCGCAACCGGCAACGGCAGCACGGCGATTCTTAATACCGGCTCGTTATCGTTGCTCAACGGCGCTAATTTTTCGCTCGATCTAAACGGGGACGTCGCCGGCACCAGCTACGATCAGGTCGATGTGACCGGCACGGTTAGCCTTGGCCCCCTGATTGCGAGCAACCTGGTTATCAATTCCGTGTCGGGGCTTACTGTAGGCGATACTTTGTTCATCGTCGAAAACGATGGCACCGATCCTGTCATCGGAACGTTTGCCGGTTTACCCGAGGGAGCAACGTTCACCGCAGGCGGCGTTACTTTCCAGATTTTTTATGACGCCAACGGCGCGGGTGGACGCAACGACATCGAATTAAGTGTTACTGCCGTCCGCCCCGTTCCCGAGCCGAGCACATGGGTGGGTGGCGCGCTCGCCTTTGCCGCGCTCGCTTACACGCAGCGCCGGCGTTTCGCGCGAATGTTGCGTCGCACATAAGAGCACATTGGAGGGACGACCTCCGTGTCGTCCCATTATTTTACGGACGGGACAGAGCCCGTCCCTCGGCATCGAGAGGATCGCGCTTTCATCAGCGCAAATGTTAGCTTAGCTCTGCGCATGCTCTTCGAATTTCGCTTTGGACATTTGGCCAAATTTTCGTTTTACTTTTCGTTAGTCAGTTTGCTCGCGATCGGCACTGGGAGTGCCGTATCGCAAAAGCGCAATATCACCGAAAAAGATCTTTGGGATTTTGTCTGGATCGGCGATCCGCAAATTTCCCCGGACGGGATCCGCGTCGCTTTTGTGCGCATCACGGTGAATGAAAAAAAGGAAGGCTATAACACCTCGATCTGGTCTGTGCCTGTCGCCAGCGGCGAAGAACCGCATCAATTGACAAAAGGCGATCACGACTCCGCCCCGCGCTGGTCGCCAGACGGAAAATTTTTGCTCTTCCTGCGCGCTACGGAAAAGGATGGCAAACCCGAGCCGCCGCAATTGTCGATCCTGCCGATGTCCGGCGGCGATTCATTCTCCTTCACCGATCTGCCGAAGGGCGCGAGTAGTCCGGTCTGGGCGCCGGATGGTAAAACGATCGCCTTCGCCAGCGACACAAATGCGGAGGACCTGGCCAAACAAGAAAAGAAAAAGCGCAAAGAAGAGGAATTGAAGAAGGCTATGCGCGAAAGTTCGCCATCCCCCACCCCCGCCACAAAAGGTCCAGACAAACCGGCGGCGACATCGAAGAGCGAACCAGATGCGGTCGCAAAAAAAGCGGAGGCCGAAGCGGAACATGAGAGCGACATTCATGTGATCACACGGGCGGTTTATCGGGAAGATAATGAAGGTTATCTCGACCCGAAGCATCCGAGTCATATTTGGATCGTGATGGCGCCCCGCACTGCGGATGAGAAGGTGAAGCCAAAGCAATTGACTTCTGGCCGATTTAACGAGGAGAACATCGTTTGGTCGAAGGACGGCGCGCAGATCTACTTCACCTCGCTGCGAGTGGATGAGCCGTACTACGAACTGCCAAAGACTGAACTGTATTCGATTAGCCCGAACGGCGGGAACGCAACGAAGCTCAACTCGATCGACATGAGAATTGATGCTTTGTCGCTGAGTCCAGACGGCAAACAAGTCGCGTTTGTCGCCTCGACTACGCAGCCAGTGAATTCCTATACGCAGCCAGATTTGTGGGTTGCCGATCTTTCGCCGAACGCGAAACCGCGGAATCTGACCGCAACGTTTGATTTCGATGTCGGCGATGGAGTGTTCGGTGATAATACAGCTCCGCGTGCGGCCGGAGCGAATGTTCCATTATGGACAACCGACGGGCGCGGTCTGGTCGAGGTCTGCGGAAAAGAAGGCAAAACAATTCTGGCCTCGTTCGATGTCGGGAGCGGTGCAGAAACCGATCTCACACGTGGCAATCAGGCGGTCCTGCGTTTTCGCGCATCCGCAGACGGATCGAAAATCGTCTACACCGCGTCGACTCCAATCCGGATAAACGATCTCTTTGCGATAGAACGCGGCGGCGGTCCTGCAGACGCGGGACGCCAACTAACGCACATTAACGAGGAGCTGTTCTCCAAACTTAACCTCACCGAGCCGGAAGAGATTTCATATCAAAGTTTCGATGGGAAACGCATCCAGGCGTGGTTGCAGAAACCACCGGACTTTAACCCGGCGAAAAAATACCCGCTCATTCTCGACATCCACGGCGGACCGCACGCGGCTTACGGCTACATTTTTGATCACGAGTTTCAGTGGATGGCGGCAAAAGGTTATGTGGTGCTTTATCCAAATCCGCGCGGGAGCACGACGTATGGGCAGGATTTCGGGAATGTGATTCAGTATCATTATCCCGGCGACGATTATAAAGATTTGATGGCTGGCGTGGATGAAGTGATTCGCCGTGGTTATATCGACGATAAAAAACTCGGCGTGACAGGTGGAAGCGGCGGTGGCCTGCTCACGAATTGGGTTGTCGGACAAACGAATCGTTTTGCGGCAGCGGTCGCTCAGCGTGACATCGCAAGCTGGGTGGGTTGGTGGTACTCCGCTGATTTTACTCTTTTTCAGCCGACTTGGTTCAAGGCGCCGCCATTTGACGATAAGCAGGAGTTTAAAACACGATCGCCTCTAACGTACATCAAAAACGTGAAGACGCCTTTCGCGCTCGGGTCAGCCGTGGCATCGCATCGAGCGGCTGCAAAACATTGTTGGCTGGTTCGACCACTGGTTGATGGGCATTCCCAAACCGGAATACGAAGTCGCGCCGGAGCAAGAGGTGCCGATGAAGAAAGGCAACATCCCCGGCGGACAGCCCACGCCGCCCTATTAACTTGAGCGACGGGCGCTGCCTTGTCCCGCAAAATTTTTTGGGACGACACAGAGGTCGTCCCTCGATTAACCTAACGCCATGACATCCTCCTCACTTTGGCAGCGTTTTCAGCAGTATTTTCTGAACTACGCCGAGCTCGGTTTTTCCATCGACACCAGCCGGATGAAATTTCCGGATGATTTCTTTGAGAAAATGCAGCCACGAATCGAAAAAGCGTTCGCGGCCATGCGAGGGCTAGAATCGGGTGCAATCGCAAATCCAGATGAAAAACGCATGGTTGGGCATTACTGGCTGCGCAATCCGGCGCTTGCCCCCAACGCGGAACTTCGCGCTGATATCGAAGAAACGAAGAAACACATCAAACGATTCGCGGCGGATGTGCATGCCGGCAAGGTCGCTGCTGAAGATGGAAAACGCTTCGAGCATATTCTTCTCATTGGGATTGGTGGCTCAGCGCTTGGCCCGCAATTCGTGGCAGACGCGCTCGGATCATCGCACGATCCGATGGACATCTATTTTTTTGATAATACCGACCCGAATGGCTTCGATCGGGTCTTTGACAAGATCGACAAGTTCCTCTCCCAAACGCTCGTCGTTGTCGTTTCCAAATCTGGCGGGACAAAGGAAACCCGAAACGGAATGATCGAGGCAGAAGCAAAATTCAAACAGAAGGGCCTTCGCCTCGGCAAACACGCAGTAGCGGTCACCGGCGTTGAGAGTGAATTAGACAAATACGCCGAAAAAAACGAATGGCTTGCCCGGTTCCCGATGCACGATTGGATTGGGGGACGCACTTCGGTAATGAGCGCGGTCGGGCTTCTCCCGATGGCGCTGGAGGGTTTTGATATCGACACTTTTCTCGCTGGCGCGGCGGCCATGGATGAGCGGACGCGTATAGCCGATACAACGCAAAACGCTGCCATGCTTCTGGCATTGATGTGGTACTACGCGGGCAACGGGAGAGGCGAGAAAGATATGGTGATCCTTCCCTACAAAGACCGGCTGGCGTTGTTCAGCAAATATCTACAGCAACTGGTGATGGAATCATTGGGGAAAAAAGAAGACCTCGACGGAAACATTGTGCATCAAGGCATTGCGGTTTACGGCAACAAAGGCTCAACCGATCAGCACGCCTACGTCCAGCAGTTGCGTGATGGCGTCGCGAATTTTTTCGTGACCTTTATCGAGGTTGGTAAGGACCGGCACGGGACAGCGCTGGAAGTCGAAAATGGCATTACGAGCGGCGATTATCTTCATGGATTTTTGCGGGGGACAAGAAGTGCGCTTTATGAGAGCGGGCGCGAATCGATCACGGTGAACATTCCGGAAGTGAACGCATTTAATATTGGCGCAATGATCGCGATGTATGAGCGCGCGGTCGGCTTCTATGGATCGCTGGTAAATATCAATGCTTACAATCAGCCCGGGGTTGAGGCTGGGAAAAAAGCAGCGACGAAATTGTTGCAACTTCAAAAACAAGCGCGCGAGAAACTCAGCATCGACCGGGAAAAGACGGCTGAAGAGATCGCGCATTCTATCGATGCCGACCCGGAAGATGTGTTTCATGCGCTGCGCCATCTGGCGAGTAATGATCCGCAAATCCGAATCACGGCGGGCGATCAAACGGTTGACGAGAAGTTTTCACTGGCGAAATAGCGGCTAGTGTTGTGCCTGAATATGGCAGACACGATTCCCGAGAATCAAAATGATTCATTGAGCGTCCCGTGGATCGACACGGTTCGTTTTGTCCAGCAGCTTACCCACGATCTTCGGAACCATCTAAACGCGATCGAGCTGCAATCGGCTTACATCAGTGAGTTGGATGGAAGCGCAGAACTCAAGGGCGAGATCAAGCGCTTGCGCGAAATGATCGCTGGGTTCAGCGCGGTTTTACAAAAGCTTACGAGCTTGGGTAAAGTTAAACCAAATCTGATCCCCTATCGGGCCTCGGATTTTGTCGAGGATTTGCGCAAGACAATCGCGCACGAGTTCCCGAAGGAGAGTGCCGAGATCACCTGGGACATTCAGGCGGGCGACGCCATACTGAATGTCGATCCTCAACTTTTGCAGCAGGCGTTCAGTGAAGTCTTTGCCAACGCTTTTCAACATGACCGGGGAAAGGGCGTACTTATCGCGGCGGCCAGGATCGAGCGAAAGCGATTCGTCTTTACCCTTCGTGAACCGAAAGCGCGGTTCGAATCATCCACCGAAAATTGGGGACGCGAACCGTTTCGGAGAATTACCCGCGGCCATTATGGTCTTGGCCTGAATCGCGTGCGCGTTATCATGGAAGCTCACGGTGGCGAAATGCATGCTGAGTATGATTCAAAAGGTTCGACTCTTCTCACGACGCTCATCTTACCGCATGCGCGCGGAGGCTGAAGTCTCGCTCCGGTGCCGTTCTTTTGGACAACTGAAGCGATCGGCTAATTCGTATCAAGAGGGCAAGCCTTTGAGATGAAGACGGAGAACCATCGCATCCTGATCATTGATGACGAGCGGCCGATTCTCCTGACGCTCGAGGCGCTTCTCCGTCGTCATGCTTATCAAGTCGACACTGCTCCCACCGCGTCCCAAGGATTGAAGTTGCTGAAAACGAAATCCCCCTCGCTCGTTTTGCTCGATCTTCAATTACCGGATGCAGAAGGTTTGCAAACGCTCGATAGCATTAAGACCGACTCACCGGGAATGCCAGTCATCGTTTTGACCGCGCACGACACATTGCACAACGCGATCGAGTCGATTAAGCGCGGCGCTTATCATTTCATCAGCAAACCATACGCGCCCGAAGAACTGCTCAGCTTAATAGAGAAAGCTTTGGAAAAGCAGTCACTCTGCGCGAGACGGAGAAGCTCCGGCAAAAAACAGAGCATCTCGAAAAGCGTCTGGAGATCGCCGAGACGCGGCTCACACCGATTTTCAAAAGCAAGCCGATGCAGGAAATCGACGAATTGATCACTGCGATGGCGCCTTCCGAAGCAAACGCGCTCATCGTGGGCGAGAGCGGCGTAGGCAAGGAAATCATCGCAAACGTAATTCATGCCCGCAGCCGGCGCGCGGGAAAACCGATGGTGAAACTGAATTGTGCCGCATTTCCCCAAACCATGATAGAGGGGGAACTTTTTGGTTATGTGAAAGGGGCGTTTACGGGCGCGATGAACGACTTCCCGGGAATGATCGCCGCGGCGGAAGGCGGCACACTCTTCCTCGACGAAATATCGGACATGCCGACGGATTTGCAGACGCGGTTTTTGCGCGTGCTGCAGGAGCGGGAATACCGGCCCCTTGGAAGCACGCAAACCATGAAGGCTGACTTCCGGGTGATCGCTTCAACGAATCGGCCTGTTGCGCAGGCGCTTTCCAAGAACCTTCTGCGCTCTGATTTGTATTATCGGTTAAACACTTTTCAAATCGAAGTGCCGCCGCTCCGCGAGCGCAAGCATGATATCCCACCCCTGATCGCTTCGTTTCTAAGGCAGTTTGCACAGCAACTCGAGAAACCTGAACCAACCATTGTGCCAGATGCGTTTCAGAAATTACTCGATTACGCCTGGCCGGGTAATGTCCGAGAATTGCAGAACGCGATTGAATACGCGGTGGTGCTGTCGCGGCGGGAGTTGATTGGTGTGAAAGAACTGCCCGACGAAGTTCAATTGCCCACGGTGCTGCAACAAGCAGAGCGCGGCGCTCCGCTGCGGACCGGTGTCCGGAGCCTCGACGATGTCGAGCGGAACACAATTCTTCAAGCGCTGGCGGAGTGTCACGGCAACAAAAAGAAGGCAGCGGAGCTTCTCGGCATCCAGCGTCCCACCCTCTATAACAAAATGAAGCGATACGCCATCGAGCTATGAGTTGATTTCGCATTTCGAATTGATCGGTATCTCGAGGTTTGCAAATCGACGATCCAAATCGACAATCAAAATCGTGGCATCCCGTCATCTCGAGCAAGTTCTGGCGCATGCGGAGAATCAACTTGCCGCCACGGGCGCAAGACGCCCGACAGAGGTCCTTCCGCTTTACAAGAAATTTCTCAAGGTGGAAGAACATCGGCTGCGCCTTAAACACCAGGCCGGCGGTGGCGGTCGCGAAATTTGTGCGCGGCGGTCGGAACTCATCGATGTACTATTACAATACGTTTTCGGCGCCGCGGTCACCGCTACATCTGGAGAGAAGGGGTCCGGGATTCCGCTAACGTTGATTGCACTTGGCGGATACGGCCGCGGTGAGCTCAATCCGTTTAGCGATATCGATGTCATGCTTCTCCCCCGCGAGGGGACGAGGAAAATTTCGCCACATCTCCAGGTAATGGTCCAGCAAATCCTCTATTTGCTTTGGGACAGCGGCTTCAAAGTTGGACATTCCACGCGCTCGATCAAGGAAGCGATCGCGGAGGCCAATCGCGATATGAAGACAAAGACCGCGATGCTTGAGTCACGTTTCCTGGCCGGCGACGCAGAGCTGGCGCGAGAATTTCGGCAGCAATTTCGTTCCAAGTGTGTGGAAGGACACGAACGGGAATATGTAGAAATGCGGATGCAAGATCAGGTCGTGCGGCACAAGAAATTCGGCGACAGCGTCTATCTCCAGGAACCGCACGTGAAGAGCGGATGTGGCGGATTGCGCGATTATCAAAATCTCCTTTGGATGACATATTTCAAAGAAGGTTCACTGAGCACGAATCAACTCGTCGGCAAAGACTGGCTAAGCGAAGGCGACCAACGACGGATCGAGACGGCCTACGATTTTCTCCTGCGCTTGCGCACCGACTTACATTACGCCACTGGACGCGCCACCGACATTCTGCATCTCAACACTCAGGAACAGACTGCAAAACGACTCAACTACTCTCCTCGAAACGGACAGCTCCGCAGTGAGGCGCTCATGCGGGATTATTACGAGCACACACGAAACATTTTCCGTGTGACGGAACGTATTACGGCACAATTCGCGAGCGGGTACGTCACGAGCAGGACCCGTTCCCTTTTCAGTTTCCTTCCACTAATCCGACCGGAAAAAACTCCGATTGGCGGATCTTTTTTTATTCGCAATAAACAACTGCATCTGGCTCGACGCGATGTTTTCCGCAAGGATCCCGAGCAAATGATGCGAGCATTTCAGCTCGCCCAGGAATACGCCCTGGATCTGAGTCCGGAAGCGGCAGACCTATTGAGCCGAAGCCTCGGTCAGGTCACCCGTACGTATCAATACGCACTGGGGCCTCGCGAAATCTTTAAGGCGATTCTGTCGCGCAAGGGAGAAGTGGGCCGCGTCCTTCGAGCGATGCATCGTGTCGATTTCCTGGGGCGATACATTCCCGAATTCGGGCAGTTGACCTGTCTGGTACAACACGAGTTTCTGCATCGTTACACAGCCGATGAACACACGCTAGTCTGCATCGACAAGCTCGATGCCGTGGTGAGGACGGATGATTTGAAGCTGATCGCCTATCGCAAAATTTTTGAGCAACTTGACGATCCCTTTGTTCTCTATCTCGCGTTACTTTTGCACGACACCGGTAAAGCTGTTGGCGCGCGGCCACACTCTGAGGCCAGCGCGCTTTTCGCCCAACGCGTCGCCTCCCGTTTGCAGTTATCATCCGAGCAGCGCAAATCGCTTATCCTGCTTGTCGACCACCACCTCACGCTCTCTAAGATCGCGCAACAGAGAAATCTTGATGACCCCGCTACAGTGGCGGAGTTGGCTAAAATTGTGAAGCACCAAAAAAATTTAAACGCCTTGATGCTGCTTACTTTAGCTGATGGCCAGGGCACAAGCGCTGAGGCATGGTCCGATTGGAAAGAATCACTTGTCTGGGAATTGTTTCACGAGACTTCCCGCTATCTGGCCGACCAGAAATCTTATTACGAACAAACAAAAATCGAGCGCGAGAGCTTGCAGGCTTCCGTGGCTGAACATCTTTCACCTGATTACGCCGACGAAATTGAGGCGCACTTTGACTTTATGCCGGACAATTATTTCCGCGGCTGCGATGTGCCGGAAATTATCGAGCATCTAAAACTGTTCCGCTCATTTCTTGCGAACGTCTCCAGCCGAGGCGAGGGGCCACTGGCGCCGGCCATCTCGTGGAAACCTTTCACCGAGCAAAGCCACAGCCTCGTCAGTTTCTGGACGTGGGAACGTGGGCAGTTGCTGGCCAAAATTGCCGGGTCGTTTTCAGTGGTACCGATCAATATCTTGAGCGCCGATATTTTCCCGCGGGGAGACAACGTCGTTCTCGGCGTTTTTCGGGTGTGCAGTGCGAAAGCACGCGCCGTTACCGACCCCTGCGAATTCGAGCTGGTCGAACAAACTTTGCGCCGCGCCCTCGAGGATGAGAATTTCGATTTTCTTCCGTTAATCGAAAGAGCGAAACATCAGAGCCACCACCGCCCTGCACTAGGAATCGAATTTCCGATCCACATTGGTATAGATAACAAAACGCATCCTATTTATACGCTGATCGAAATCCAGGCTCCGGACCGGCTCGGACTGCTTTACGATATTCTCACCTGCCTTGATCGCGAGAGTGTCTCAATCGCGCTTTCTCGTATTAACACACAGGACGGCGCCGCCATCGATACTTTGTATGTCGTGGATCGCTCCGCGCAGGCCAAGATTACCGATTCGCACCGCATTACTGCGATCCAGCAACATCTTCAAAGTGCAATACTGGGTGGGGGGATACTAAATCGAGGTAAGTAAAGGCGATTCGCACAGCCAATTTTGTTGCTCATTTTTTCCTTTTTATGAACGTACTTGTTCTCGCTGCGGGCTACGCCACCCGCCTTTACCCGCTAACGCTCGACAAGGCCAAACCGCTGCTCCCGGTCGGAGGCAAACCAATCATCGAGTGGGTCGTGGAGAGGCTCATCGAGGTTCCGGATCTAGAAACGGTTTATATCGTGACGAACGACAAATTCGCGCATGACTTCCAAGCCTGGGCCGAGCGCTACCAAAACCAACAGTCCAAATTCAAAATCAAGATCGTCAACGACGGCTCCAAAAGCGACGACGACAAGCTTGGCGCGATTGGAGATATCAATTTTGTCGTAACCCGGGAGAATCTGGCCGAAAGCGATTTGTTGGTTGTCGCAGGTGACAATCTATTCAGTGAATCGCTGGCTGGTTTTGTTGGCTGCGCGAAAAAGACGGACGCAACAGTGGCCGTTTATGACATTGGCGATGCTGAGGCGATTAAAAAGTATGGTAATATCGCGGTCGACGCTGACGGAACCATCAACCATTTTGAGGAAAAACCAGAGAAACCTCGAAGCACCCTGGCTGCAATCGCTGTTTATTATTATTCACCGAAAGTGCTTTCGCTTTTCACAACCTATCTCGCTGCCGGCAACAACCCAGATCAGCCGGGGCGTTTTGTGCAATGGCTCTACAGGCGCACGCCCGTGAAAACGTTTCAGCTCAAGGGCAAATGGCTCGACATTGGGAGCAAAGAGACGCTGAAAGAAGCCGACGAGATCTTTCGAAAGTTCACCCGGTAAAAACGGTGGAGAGCTGCCGTCCACCATCGGTCGGAACGCTGTTGATCCTCACTTGAGGCGGCCCTCATCAAATTCGATCAGATCGAAATACGTTCGAATATCGTTGCGCCCCTCGCCTCCCGCTTCTTTGAGAAAATGGAGAAAGCGCGCCTTTTTTGCAGCAGTGTCCGGATGTCGGGAAATCATCGCCTCATTCCACTGTTCGATTGACTCGTGCGAATGTGTCGCTCCGTTTTCCTGCACCCAGTGTAAAATTGCGCCGTCGTCATCAAGGTCATTCGCGACGTCTTCAAAAGCATCGCCGTCCACTTTTAGAAACGTGAGCAAATGCTTATCAAAACCAAGGGTCTTATAATTGTAACCGTTGAGCAGCCCTTTGCGATGAAGCCTCGCCTTGTCGATCAAACGTGGCAGATGCACGTATCCACCAAGTTTTTCGTACGGACTGCGTGGATGCAGTCTTTGCATGCCGAAGCTTAAGTCGCAGGCAAAGGTTGAGGCGCGGTACCCGGAATGTCGGGCTCGGCCGTATTCGCGGCCGCCGGTTTTCGTTCCGCCAACAATTCCCCCTGCGTGAGATCGGCCTGACCGATGACGAGCTGGCCGGAAAAGACCCCGCCTTTCTCCACTGTGATTGCCTTGGCGGTGACATTTCCCTCGAGCGAGCCCTTTTTGTAAATGGTAACCATTGTTTGAGCAATGATTTCACCCGACATTTGTCCCTTGATTTCGATGCTCGAGACTCTCATTCGACGGAAACAATGAATACTGGCTTTACGCTCGATGACTACATGTCGAGCCGTAAGACGGCCGGGAATTTTTCCGGAAAAATTAATCGTCGCCGTGGCATCACAGTGCAGATTGCCGCGCAGCCTGCCTTCAATTAAAGCCGATGTGCAAATCACGCTGCTACTGCTCAAATCCCCTTTGGCCGTGAGATGCACGTCGCCGCGCGTTCGAATTGTTCGGCTGAAACCACTGCTGATCTTGTAATCGCGAAGATCAATATGCGCGCTGCATCCCGGACAGATTGTCGAGGTCGCCGCGCCACTGACTTGCTGTTTTCGCTGACATTCGAAACACTCGACTACCAGACTGCGTTGCCGCTTCCAGAAATCCTCAAATTTGTGACGGATCGATAAACTCTCCGGAGCCGGTGCCTCTTCTTTTACACGCAGCTTCAGGCCGGTTTTTGGCGCGAATGGCGAAAAGTAACGCCCACATTGGCGACAAATCGAGCTTTTGGCCGCCACATATTCCATCTGCTTAAAGCCACAGTGCGGGCATTCCACACTGAGCTTAACAGGCGATGGATTGGCCACTGCGGTACTAAGCGAAGAGCCTTTCTCTATCCGCGACTACCAAAAGCCGCCTTGATCGGCTCATCGTGCCGAACTATTTCCGGACGGGCTGGCGACGACTTGGCTACGCTCGCACCGGTAGTGACTTCCGATTTGCCGATAAAAGTTGCTCCCTCCTCGATGATGAGACGCGCTGCTTTCAAATCTCCCTGCAATATGCACTTCGATTTTAATTCGCAGCGCTCGACCACGGTGATATTGCCATGCACCTTGCCGTACACCGTGATCGATTTGGTTTTGATCTCGCCGTGAATATCCGCGTTCTCACCAATCGTTAGCACGCCATCAGAATTGATATCCCCTTCGACTTTCCCGTCGATGAGAAGCTCCTTTTGAAACTTAATCGAGCCTTTGATTTCGACATCGCTCGAAAGAACGTCTTTGCCACCGTGTTCTGCCATAGGTTTTTGGTAATCGATTATTGTTGATGTTCTTGGTTCTTCGCGACTCGCAAGACGATTGTTATCATCTGTATCCGAATGCAGTGATCTTTTTCCGACCTCCGGCATCAGCTTTTGCGGGACGAATCTTCTCAGCATTCCCTAGTATTGTGACAGTCGTCGATACTGTCAACGGATTCTCACGGTGAACAGACAATTTTTATCGTCCCAGATCGGTTCGGTAGAGCTTGCCGACTCCATTCTGCGCTGAAAAGAACAGGAACCGCGGCACTTGGGCGGGTGTTCTATCCAGCACGAAGCATGGCGCGGATTGAGGCACGGCCCGACCGAGGATCGCCGAAGAATTTTGCGCTACGCGTTCGAAATCGTAAGCAATCACCCAAATCATCTTGTGGTTTTCCAGAATCTCCCGCGCTGTTCGCCAATCTTCGGCAAGAAAAAATCGGGCGCTGTCTGCAATTCCCGGCAAGCTCTCGTGCGAGCTTCCAGCCATGGCAGGCTGCCCTGACCAATACGCGATCGATGGCGAAAGCCACCACGGCGCAAGAAAGGGACACATCTCCGGCGATTGCAAATTGAGTGCCAGATCGCGCAACTGCACAGATTCGTTCCGCTGCTCGATCCGGCGTGCGTATTCCACTTCGTTCGGCCAAAGTCGCGCGTCCCAATCGCGCAGAATCGGAAAGATCGATATCACAAACGCGATCCAAACCGACGTGCGCGATTTAATTGGGTCGAGCAGACTTGGAAGCGCAATCGCGAATATCGAGACGAAAAAATACGCCCAGCGTGCCTGCCAAATCGTAAAGAAATAACTCGCAACGAGCAGAATAATAATCAATAGCGGCGTGCGCTGGCCGAGCCCGCGGCCATTTCGCTTTCGCACAGCAAGCCAAATCAGCAATGGCGCTACCGCGATCATATACCCCGCCCAACGAAACCAAATCGGATTTAGCGGAGAAACGCGAGCAAGTTCGCCCACGGTGTGCGCCCAGTTGTTGAAAATTTCGTTCGATGAAAAGATCGACAGCGACGGAATGCGTCGCTCAATCAAAACTGCGACCGCAATAATCAGCGCAAATGAAATCCAGCCGGTGCGCCGCGATTTAGCGAAAAGTGATTGTCGATCTTGGAGCAAACCGATCCCGAGCACGAGCACAAGCAAGACTAGAGGCTCATAGGCAGAAACCCAGATTGCTAGTCCCCAGGCGATTCCGCTCAATGTACTCCATCCTGGCGCTGGCTCGGATCGTAAACTCCATTCCGCGCAAATCGCGATTGTCACGAGCAACAGCGAGAGTGATTGATGATCGGGCCTACCAAGCTCAGTCCCATGAACGAGAATTGGACTGATCGCGTACAGACTGAGCATCACCCACCGATAACGGAACTTCATTCGCCATGCCCACCACCAGAGAAACCAACCGCCCAACAGCGCGAACATTGGCGAAATCAAGGCGCCCGCTAAATCAATCCCATGCGCCGTAAAAGACTTTAGTGCGATTGCCAGCGCGAGGATCAAATAATCGAGCGGCGCAGTCGTGTGCGGAGTTGTTCCTTGTGGAAAATTTTCAAAATTGTGGTGACGAACGACCAATCCCGGGTTTTTCTCGCACATCCGCACCCGAGTCATCCGCGCGTAACAATCCGCGTCGGTAAAATGAACATTCCCGGCGAGAAAAACGTCCTGATAATTTGCGCATCGCGTTGCCAGAACGAGTGCGCTTAAAATCGCGATCTCAATCGCGGTCAACGCTCCTCGTACGATGCGTCGGAAAAAAATTGGCATTCCAAGGTTCGATTCTGAACACTCACCCTTGAAAACTGAACTCTGAAAATGAAACTGGGCCCGCCAGGATTCGAACCTGGGACCAAGGGATTATGAGTCCCCTGCTCTAACCGCTGAGCTACAGGCCCACATGATTATGGAAGTAAAACACAGCAAACCGCTCGTGACCAACCCCGAAAGCATTCGGGGCTGCTCCCAAGGAAGACCGATCTCGCACCGCCGCCGGATCCGCTTTGGCGCGCAGGAGGCCAATCGCTCCGGTGCGCTGGAGACCGCGTGATCTAGCGAATTGCGTTTACTCGCGGCAACGCTGCCGCGCTCTCCTGAATGAGGGAATCGAGCTTGTTTAAATCGATCGGTTTCACCAGATGATGCTTGAAACCCACTTCGTAACTTTTGCGAATATCGTCTTCCATCCCAAAACCAGTGAGGGCAATTCCGAAGACCGGGCGCTGGGAGTTCAGCACGCGCATCAAATCGATTCCGCTGCCATCAGGCAAACCGAGGTCGCTTATGAGCACATCAAACTCCTCCTTCCCGCTTAGATCGAGCGCCGATTGAAGATCGCCAGCTGCCTGCACATGATAACCGCGCCGCCGCAGCAAATTCGTAAGCGATCGTTTTGTATCTTCGTGGTCCTCAACCAGAAGGATGCGCATCGTCTGCCGTAGCGGCAGCTGGGGGGACGCGGCCGGTACGGCCTGGACGCCCGGCTTTTCGCACGTGGGAAAAACCAACGTGAACCTGGCGCCTTGATTTCGTCCCGCGCTTTGGGCAGCAATGGTTCCTTTGTGCGCTTCGACCAGCGTTTTGCTAATGGCGAGACCGAGTCCGAGACCTCCCAGTTGTGTCCACCCGCCTTGTTCAAAAGCATCGAAGATTTTTGGTAATGCTTCAGGCTCAATTCCCACACCGGTGTCGGCGATTTCAACACGAAGTTGCCCGACGGTATCGTTACCCGTGGAAATAGAAATTTGCCCGCCCTTGGATGTAAACTTCACCGCATTGTTTATTAAGTTCCAAAAGATCTGCTGGAGTCGGGCTGGGTCCGCTCGCGAATGAAATTTTCGCGCGGTGAGATCAAGTCGAAGCGCCAGATGTTTTCGATCGATGTCCGCCTGGCAAATCTCGATCGCATTTTGCAACAGCGTATGAGCGTCCACGACTTCGAAATTGAGTTGGACCTTGCCTCTGCTAATCCGCGTTAGATCAAGCAAATCATCGATGAGCCGGGCCTCCAACTCCACATTGCGGCGAATCATGTGCAGCGATTCGTGAATATTCTCCGGCAAGCCCTGCTCGCTCTCGAGTGCCATCGCGGACGCCAGCACGGGTGTAAGAGGAGTGCGCAATTCGTGGCTGAGCATGGCAAGGAACTGATCTTTCGCGAGGTTAGACCGTGCCTTTTCTTGCAACTCCACGTTCGTTTTTTGCAATTCTTCTTGACGATTTTGGAGTTCCGTGGCGAGCGATTGCGATTGCTTGAGGAGGTCCTCCGTCCGCGTGTTCGCTTCGATTGTGTTCAGGACAATGCCGATGCTTTCAGTCAGTTGATCCGAGAAACGCCTGATGCGTGGAGCTAAACCGATCGAGCGATGAAAGTTCCATCACCGCCTTCACTTCTCCCTCGAACAAAATGGGGAGAACGACGATGTTCATCGGACGCGATTCGCCCAGCCCCGAACTCACCGTGACATAATCCGCAGGCACATCGGTCAAAAGAATGCGCCGTTTTTCCAGTGCCGCCTGGCCAATCAAACTCTCGCCCAACCGAAAGCGATTTTTTAAACCTTTCCGGCCGCCATAAGCATAACTTGCCAAAAGCTTGAGTTCAGGTTTTTGCGATGAATTCTCGACGATATAAAAGACGCCTTGTTGCGCAGAAACCACCGGCGCCAACTCCGACAAAATGAGTTTGCCAACCGTTAACAGATCTCTCTGTCCCTGCAGCATCCGTGTGAATTTCGCGAGATTGGTTTTCAGCCAGTTCTGCTCGTCATTCCGCAACGTCGTGTCTTTCAAATTGCGGATCATCTCATTGATGTTGTCCTTCACGAATGCAACTTCGCCCTGCGCTCCCACCTGGATCGAACGCGTCAGATCGCCTTTCGTGACGGCCGTTGCCACATCAGCGATGGCGCGAAGCTGCGTCGTCAAATTCGCTGCCAGCCGATTTACATTGTCCGTCAAATCGCGCCACGTCCCGGCGGCGCCAGGGACGTTCGCCTGACCGCCAAGCTTCCCTTCAACGCCGACCTCGCGCGCGACCGTCGTGACTTGATCGGCGAAAGTGGCAAGGGTCTCCGTCATGCTATTAATGGTGTTGGCGAGTTCGGCGATTTCACCTTTCGCTTCGACGAGCAGCTTTTGCTTCAGGTCGCCATTTGCGACCGCAGTAACAACTTTCGCAATGCCGCGCACCTGGTTCGTTAGGTTGCCGGCCATCGAATTCACACTGTCAGTCAAATCCTTCCACGTGCCGGCGACGCCTTTCACCGTGGCTTGTCCTCCGAGTTTGCCCTCTGTGCCGACTTCGCGCGCGACCCGCGTCACCTCTGAGGCAAACGAGTTGAGTTGATCCACCATCGTGTTCACGGTGTCTTTCAGCTGAAGAATTTCGCCTTTGACATCGACCGTGATTTTTTTTGAAAGATCGCCCCGCGCGACAGCCGTCGTCACGTCGGCAATATTGCGGACCTGGCCGGTTAGATTTCCGGCCATGGAATTCACACTATCGGTTAAATCCTTCCACGTTCCGGCGACCCCCTCCACTCTGGCTTGACCACCAAGTATTCCTTCCGAACCCACTTCGCGAGCAACACGCGTTACTTCCGAGGCAAACGAGCTGAGTTGGTCAACCATCGTGTTGACGGTGTCCTTCAGCTCTGCGATTTCGCCCTTCACATCCACCGTGATCTTTTTGGACAAATCGCCATTCGCCACCGCAGTAGTGACCAGCGCAATATTGCGCACTTGCGCGGTAAGATTGCCCGCCATGAAATTGACTGAATCAGTCAAATCCTTCCACGTTCCGGAAACGCCTTGCACTTCGGCTTGACCACCCAGAATGCCTCCGGAACCCACTTCGCGCGCGACCCGCGTAACTTCCGAGGCAAACGAGCTCAGTCGATCAACCAGCGTGTTGATCGTGTTCTTCATTTTGAGAATCTCACCTTTCACATCAACAGTGATCTTCCTCGAAAGATCGCCATTCGCGATTGCCGTCGTCACTTCAGCGATATTGCGGACCTGCGCCGTAAGATTTCCCGCCATCATGTTCACGTTGTCGGTGAGATCCTTCCACGTTCCCGCAACGCCGCGCACGTCTGCCTGTCCGCCCAGTTTTCCTTCGCTGCCTACCTCGCGCGCCACCCGCGTGACTTCGGCCGCAAAGGAACGAAGTTGATCGACCATCGTGTTGATCGTGTCTTTAAGTTGCAAAATTTCACCGCGCACATCGACGGTGATCTTTTTCGACAAGTCGCCATTCGCAACGGCGGTCGTGACTTCGGCAATGTTACGCACCTGACCGGTCAGATTACCGGCCATCGAATTCACGCTGACGGTCAAGTCTTTCCAGGTTCCGGCCACCCCTTTTACGTCTGCCTGGCCACCGAGTTTTCCTTCGGTGCCTACCTCGCGGGCCACGCGCGTTACTTCCGAGGCAAACGAACTGAGCTGGTCGACCATCGTGTTGATCGTGTTTTTGAGCTCGAGGATTTCCCCTTTCACATCCACCGTGATCTTTTTCGATAGATCACCGGTCGCAACCGCAGTCGTCACCGCGGCAATGTTTCGCACCTGGCTGGTCAGGTTGCGCGCCATGAAATTGACCGAGTCCGTCAAATCCTTCCATGTGCCAGAGACGCCTTCGACGCGCGCCTGTCCGCCCAGAATTCCCTCGGAACCGACCTCGCGCGCCACGCGCGTCACCTCCGACGCGAAAGACCGAAGCTGATCCACCATCACGTTGACCGTGTCTTTTAGCTCAAGAAACTCGCCTTTGACATCGACGGTGATCTTTTTGGTCAAATCGCCGTTTGCCACTGCGGTCGTCACCGTCGCAATGTTGCGTACCTGCGCCGTCAGATTTCCAGCCATGAGGTTGACATTTTCGGTCAAATCTCTCCACGTGCCGGCGACACCTTTGACCTTCGCCTGGCCGCCGAGCTTGCCTTCCGTGCCCACTTCACGCGCCACCCGTGTTACTTCCGAAGCAAAAGCGCCGAGTTGATCGACCATCGTATTCACGATTTTGGCCGTGCGCAAAAACTCACCTTCCAGTGGCCGGCCTTCTATCTCAGTCGCCATCGTTTTGGACAAATCGCCCTTCGCCACCGCGCCGATGACTCGCGCCATTTCACTCGTCGGATGGACCAAATCCCCAATTAGATCGTTGACCGACCCGATGGCGTGCGCCCAGCAATCCAATACGTTTCCGAGCGAGGCTCTCTGTGCGATTCGGCCTTCTTTGCCAACCACACGCGCGATTCGCTCCAGTTCCCCTGTCATGCGCTGATTGGTTCCGATTACGTCATTAAATGCATCCGCTATCTTGCCGCCAACACCGATCCAGTCGTCTGGCAATCGCACCTTAAAATCCCCGCGTTTGAATGCCATCAGAGCAGCAAGCAGCTGTTTGCTGTCTAGCCCGTCGCCGTCGTTGAGGGGCGAGCTGCTTCGCGGACGCAGCGTACGAATAGAAGTGGTTTTCTTCATAAGAGCTATAAGAGATTGAAGAGATAGTTCATCTTCGCGGTCGCGAGTTCGACGCGTAAGATTGGAGGGAGCTTATTTGCCAGCGCCACAGATTTATCGTCTAATCGCACGAAGTCGTATCTCCGGCAAGAAATCGCAGTATCTCGTGACTCCGGTCGCAGAAAGGCGCCATGCAGTGCAGCCGAGAGCGGGTGCATCGCTGAGCTAATAGAACGCGTGACCATGCTTCCCCTTCCTATTGATTTGCCACTCTGTTTTAGAGTCGACTTCTTACAGTTTGAGGCCCCACACAATCTCCGAGAAGCATAAAAATCGGCAGTCTCGCCCTTTCAGAATCCACGAGTTTGGGATTCAGCAATGTTCTAGAGTAACGTCAATTGTTCTATCGTGCGCCGAAATGCGGCCGTTGAAAGCTTTACGCGTTCTCCAATTGCGGCACGACGACAGCCAACCTCGAAAAGCGACGCGATTTGTTCAGCGAAAACGCCTTCGCCCGTCATGCGCGTGTGCCACTGTGAATTATTGAGCCGATCATTGCCGCGTAAGTGCCGGATGCGCCCAAGTACCTTCTCTTTTCGATCGGGAAAATGTTCCTCAAGCCAATGTTCAAAAAGAGGCGCGACCGCCCACGGCAAACGCACGATCGTGTAACCGGCAAATTGTGCCCCAGCTTCGGCGCACGCTTCGAGAATCTTCGGAACTTCGTGATCGGTCAGCCCAGGAATGATCGGCGCAACCATCACGCCAACCGGAATTCCAGTGGCACGCAATTGCTCGATTGTTTCAAGTCTCGCGGTTGGCGGTGAGGTCCGCGGCTCGAGCACGCGCTGCAAATTCGGATCGAGCGAAGTGACTGAAATGTTTACCGCGACCGCGTTATAACTTGCAAGCTCGCGCAAAAGATCGACGTCGCGGGTCACGAGGCGATTTTTGGTGATGATTGCAACCGGATTGCGAAATTGCCCGAGCACTTCCAGGCAGCCGCGTGTGATGCGCAACTTTCTCTCGATCGGTTGATACGGATCGGTCACGCCACTCATTACTAACGTTTGCGGTTTCCAGCGTGGCGATTCCAATTCCGCTCGCAGCAATTCCGCGGCATTCATTTTCACCACGATTTTGCTCTCGAAATCGAGTCCGGCGGAAAACCCGAGATATTCATGAGTCGGCCGTGCATAACAATAAATGCAACCGTGCTCGCAACCGCGATACGGGTTCACGCTTGTCTCAAACCCGACGTCCGGGCTGTTGTTGCGCGCGATGATACTTCGGGAACCATCGCGAAAATATTGCGTCACCGGTCTCGGCCGCTCCTCTTGCGTAACATCGACGTCAACAACATCGACATCGCTTATATCGACATGGAGTTTCTCAAAGCGATTGGCTGGACTCCAGGAGGCGCCTCGCCCACGGATGGAAGACGAAGGCGGCGGCATTTCATCAACGATTGGCACAAACTTCGTTTTTGCGGTTTGAATTTCTTTCCCCACGAATCTAAGTTCACATGAACATAGCCGCTGGTCGAGCAATTTTTCGGGTTGGATCATTCCGAGTTTCCATTTACGAGCGCGTCTCAACCTGTGCC
>WNGJ01001943.1_pt1 | contig 20698 bp, 17 predicted proteins | sample 5400611 | NCBI WGS metagenome assembly WNGJ01 (sample SAMN13153375, study PRJNA577476) | soil metagenome | isolation source: 40 cm soil or saprolite under Garry oak tree replicate 1 | place: USA:California | collected 2016-06-15
CTTCTCGGTCTGCATGTCCAGCAGGGCAATTGGATCAACGACGCCACACTCAAGCAGCTGACCGCGGGTTTATACGCGAAATCTTCCGGATTCCCCGCCGCAACCGGCCGCGCCATCGGACTCATCAGCGCCCGCGTTCGACTTCAGGCGTATACCCTGACCTTCATCGACGGATTTCACCTGGTGGCGTGGGCCTGCGTCGCAGCTCTGCTGCTAATCGCCCTGCTTCGTAAATCTCCGCTGAACTACCGCGAACTCAGCTTCCCGGACGGCGAAGCCCAGGCACCTCTCGAGGAAAAAACATGAACGTACGCCTCGCGCTCCTTTGCGCCGTCTCGTTGCTTCTTCACACCTGCACACTTGCCGCGCAGGAAAGCAAACCAGTGTCTCCTCGGCGTATCACACTCGACGAAGCCGTGCAGTTGGCGTTGAAACACAATCATGTCGTCCGCATCGCGGGTTACAAGGTCGAAGAAAAAGAACACGCGAAGAAAGTCGCGCGCAGCGCCTATTTTCCCATCCTCCGCAATGACAGCAATGTCCTGCAGGTGACGGACACACAGTTTATCGGCATTTCCGCCGGAAGCCTTGGCACGGTCGCCGGAACCCCGCTCCCCGAGCGCTCCGTTGTCCTCAACCAGGGCGGCCATACATTCATCATCAGCGGTACATCGCTCACACAGCCGCTCACGCAACTTCTGAAGGTCAAGTCCGCGAACGATATGGCACGCGCCGAATTCAACGCCACGCGCGACAGAGCACGGCAGACGGAAAATGCGGTCGCCCTCCGCGTTCACCAGCTCTACTACCGGATTCTCATTGCGCAGTCCCGCCGCGAAGCAACGCAAGCGAAAATCAAGGCGACCGAAGATGTGCAGAGCGAACGCACGGCGCAAGTCAAGTTCGGCAGCACGCTGGAGGAAGAAGCAATCGAAAGCCGGGCGCAATCTCTCGAAGCCAGGCAGGATCTTCTGAGCACGGAACTCCAGCTCTCGGATCTCACCATGCAGCTCGACGATGCGATTGGACTGCCTCTCACAACGCCCCTTACGCTGGACGCCGGTGTGCGGGAAGTCGGAGAGATCTGCGACCGGGAGGCATGCTTGCACGCCGCGCTCGAGGCGCATCCGGAAATCGGCGAAGTGCGAGCGGAAATCGAGAAAGCTTCCGCCGCGGTCCGTCTCGCCAAACGGGAGTACTTGCCGGATGTGGAGGCATTCGCCCGCCATAGTTATCAGGACAACGTCCCGTTTCTAGCCCGGAATTTCGGCACGTTCGGTGTTCACGTTGGTTACGATCTCTTTGACGGGGGGAGAAAGCGCGCAGCGGTCGGTGAACACAAAGCGCAACTGGCCCAAGCCCAGGAGAACCTTGCCCGCGTAACCGAGGAGATCGAACTGCGCGTGCATACCGCCTACAACAAGCTCGATCGCACTCGCCAAATGGTGAAAGTTTCCGAAGAACTATTGGCGCTCCGCTCGGAATCGCGCCGCGTCGCCCTTCAACAGTTCCAGGAGGGCGCCGCGCTTCGGTCGCAAGCGGACGCAACCGCCGCGCACGAACTCGAAGCCAAGACTCTTCTCCTGCAATCGCAACTGGAGTACATCCAGGCACGCGACGAGATGATCGAGGCGATGGGACAAACGCCAGAGTAAGGAACAGTCATTTAAGCCGCAGGAGGAATCCACAGATTCGCGATCGATGCGAAACCGGCCGCATCAAGACTCGCGCTGCCCACAAGAAATCCGTCGATTCCAGATTCCGCCATCAGTCCTGCCGCATTGTCTGGTTTGACGCTCCCGCCGTACAGGAGACGGATATTCTTCGACGACTCCGCCCCGAACATCGCCTCCGCTTGACCGCGGATGAACCGGTGAGCTTCGCCCGCTATCGCCGGCGCGGCCACATCGCCCGAACCTATCGCCCAGAATGGTTCATACGCAAGTACGATCCGCGCAAACTGCTCCACCGAAAATCCGCTAAGGCTGCAGCGAAACTGCTCCGCGATTACGTCGCTCGCGTTCTTCTTTTCGAATTCTCCTATGCAAACAATTGGAGTGAGGCCGGCATCCAGCGCAGCCAGAGTCTTTCGGGATACCCTTTCATTCGTTTCTCCAAAATACCTGCGCCGCTCGCTGTGGCCCACAATCACATGCGAGCAACCGGACGCCCTGATCATCGGACCCGAGATCTCGCCCGTATAAGCGCCTTCTTTTGCCCAGTGCAGGTTCTGAGCGCCAATCTGTATCCGGGTTCCGCGGCTGGCGCCGACCGCTGTTTCGAGATCGAGAAACGGGGGACAGATCACCACGTCGCAGCGGGCTCGCGCGTCGATCAATGCCTCGAAGGCTTTGAAGAAGGATACCGTCTCGGCCGGGTCCTTATGCATCTTCCAATTTCCAACCGCCAGGGGAGAGTGCATGGCAGTGCCCGTCAAACACTCACGACGGGACAAGCGGAATTTCGAATGAGCGCATAGGCAAGGTCCCGCATGCGGCCCAGCGGACCGGAACGAGGGCTCCTTCCAATCACGAGAACATCTGCCTGCGATTCCGCGGCCGCATTGAGTACCGCCTCTTTGATGGTCCCGGCTGCGATGTTCACGCCGCCGTCGAAGTTCGCCGCGGCCACGATATTCGAAAGCGTCTGACGCGCTCCCGCCTGGTGCTCGGATGTCAATATGATTTCGGATGTAACGTCGGTCGCCGGGATAACGTGTAGCAGGGAGAGACTGGCACCTACGTCCGAGGCCGCGCTCTTCGCGTAGCGAAGAACTCTTACTGAGTCCGAGGACGATCCGATGGCACAAAGCCAGTTGCGGTGCTCCAGGGATCGGGGAGCGACCATCTCCGCATGTTGCGTTGTCAGGACCGGACACTCCGCGTCATCGAGAACTTTCGTGGCGGTGGAACCGAGCAGCATCCGTCGAAACTTGCCCGCGTGCGTGGGCATCACGATCAAATCGAATCCGTCTTTCCTGGCGGTCTCCGCAATAACGCTTGCAGCATCGCCGGCCAGAAGGATTCTTCCGCACGTTGCAGGCGGAAATTCGGATGCAAGAAAGTGCTCCAGTTTGTCTCTGGCGATACTCCAGTGTTCCTCCGCTATTTCGTTGCCGGGTCTGGCATACAGCTCGAATCCGCTGTGACTTGTGGGATCACAAACATGAACGAGACTCACTGTCGCGCCGCAGATTGCCGCGGCTCGATGGACATACGCGGCCATGGCCTCACACGAAGGTGAAAAATCGACCGGAAAGAGGATTTTGCGAATCATTTCTTTCTGTCCGGAATTTCGCAGACCGTTCCTATGAGCATCACAATTGCCGCCGCCGCTCACGGGGTCGCATCAAGACGTGCGTCCACGGAAATTTCGGCACGGAACAGCTTTGAAACGGGACACCCGGTTTCGGCGGCTCTGACAGCCGCATCAAACGCGGGCTGTTTCGCGCCAGGCACACGAGCAAGCAAATCGAGATGACTTTTTGTGATGGCAAAATGCTCGCCGGCCTTTTCGAATGTGATCGTGGCCTTAGCCTCAAGCCGCTCCGCGGTCAGCCCCACCTTCCCGAGCTGCGAGGAAACGGCCATCGCGAAACAACCCGCGTGCGCGGCGGCCAGCAATTCCTCCGGATTGGTTCCGATGCCGTTCTCGAATCGTGTGCTAAAGGAATATTGCGTCTTGTCCAGAACACTGCTTTCCGTTGACAGCAAGCCTTTGCCACTTTTCACATCTCCGCTCCACACTGCTGTCGCTTTGCGCTGCATGCTTTCGCCCCCTTTCCCCAGCCACTTGGTGCAAGCATTCACATTGCCACCGCGGATGAAGCGCGAGATTGCCTAACCCGTTTGCTGACGGAGTCTTAGTCCATACGACCATCGCTCGGCGAGAACCACCAGCGTAGAGCACGTCGTACCCTCGACAAACACGCCAACGTTTTGACAGTTCCCGTTTACTCGCGCATCGCCAAAAATGTCCGGCGCGCGAACTCACCCGGCGCCTTCCCGTTGTACGGAAGTTCACCAATTGGCGAAACGTCGTCATTGTTCCCGTCGCTAAGCTGCTGATTGCCAGAGCTTTACGATTGGAGCGGGGATTGCCTTTCTAGATTGGGTGGTTCGGCAACGACGGGTTCGGCGAAGTTCACAGACTTCCAGAAACTTTACACCGGAGAAGGGGCCATGTTAGTCCAAGGAGTGACATGCCCCGAAGTCTTATCGAGTCTATAGCCCCACGCTATTGGACGAACTTGGCAATCTTGTGTTTGAGTCTATCTAGCGACGCTGATTGCAATTCGCACCACGGACTCCGATCGATGAACGAGACTACATGGCGGCAGACGACGGGGTGAAGGATGAACTCAATGTCAGGTTCCGTTACTCAGGCCAGCGGATATCGGGAAAGCGCGACTATGACGACCACATTCGATGGTCCTGAACAACCGATTCCGCGCAAGCGCGATCAACCCTCCTTCATCGACACGATTGTAGGGCGCCGCAGCGGCCTGCGCGCGATTCTTTCCCAGGTCGAAGCGGTAGCCCCGACCAATGCCACCGTCTTGATCACCGGCGAGACCGGTACCGGCAAGGAAGTCATTGCTCGCGCGATTCACGAGCTCAGTCCGCGCCGAAGCCGGAACCTCGTCAAGCTCAATTGCGCCGCGATGCCTTCCGGTCTTCTCGAAAGCGAGCTCTTCGGACATGAGCGGGGAGCGTTCACGGGCGCCGTTGCTTCGCACCTTGGCCGCTTCGCGCTCGCGGATCGCGGCACGTTGTTTCTGGATGAAATCGGAGACATGTCCCTGGACCTCCAGCCCAAGCTGCTCCGCGTGCTGCAGGAACGCGAATTCGAGCCGGTAGGCAGCACGCGCACGACGCGGGTCGACGTCCGCGTGGTCACCGCCACCAACCGGGATCTCCGGCAGATGGTTCGCGACCGTGAATTTCGTGAAGACTTGTACTACCGCTTGAATATTTTCCCGATTTCTCTGCCTCCTCTTCGCGAAAGGAAAGGGGACATTCCGGAGTTCGTGCGGTATTTCGTGCAGCACTACGCCGACTCGATGGACAAGACTATCGATACCATCCCTGAAGAGACCATGAGGTTCCTCGTGCGCCACCCATGGCCCGGGAACATCCGCGAGCTGCAGAATTACGTCGCTCGTGGCGTCATCCTCTCCACGGACGGGCTCTTCAATTGCGCGCCTCCAGAACGAAGCGACCCGTTGCCGGCGGAGATTTCCAATCCGACCCTGGAAGACAAAGTTCGCAAGGAGATTCTTGCCGCATGCCAGCGAGCCAACTGGAAACTCGGAGGTCCGCGTGGCGCGGCCGCGAGACTCGGTCTCAAACGCACGACACTCTTTTACAAGATGAAGCGGCTCGGCATCACACCGCCTTCGGACAGTTCGCAGGACTGAACTGCCACGCAGCGCTCCCTGGGCGAGTGGCAAGCGCTTACACGATTCCGGCGGCTTTTCCCGATAGAGTTCGCACGTTTCCGAAATACACCAGCATCACTGGCCGCTAGGCTGGGATAGGAAGTCGGAGTACGGGTTCCGGTTTTCGGCGGCGGAGTAGGACAGCGCGGAGCAGAACTCGCAATTTCCATTGCGCAGGGGCCACAGGAGAAACGGAGTGAAGCCAATCCGAGTAGTAATCGTTGGTGGAGGTTTTGCGGCCGTTCAGTTCGCGAAAAACCTCCGAAAGAAGCTTGGCCCTTCCGAGTGCGAAATTCTCTTGTTCAGCCGCGAGAATCACATGGTCTTTCACCCACTTCTCGCGGATGTAGCGGGAGCTTCTATCAATGCGGACGCAGCTGCAGCCCCGCTGCGACAGATGCTTCCGGGCATCGATTGCCGAACCGAGCGCGTGCAGAGAATAGACCTCGCCAACTCAGAGATTGAGTTCGAGGATGGAAATGGCGCGCCGGCCCGCATGCATTACGACCACGTGGTAGTTGCTTGCGGTGCCGAAAGCAACTTGGGAATTATCCCCGGAATGATCGAGCACGCGTTCCCTTTCAAAGTCATGCGTGATGCGATTGATCTTCGCCAGCACATCGTGCGTCAGATGGAACAGGCCGAGGCCTCGTCGGATCCAGAGCGCCGGCGCTGGCACCTCAGTTTCATCGTCGTGGGAGCGGGCTTCAGCGGCGTCGAGGTCGCCGGAGAAATCAATGAACTTGTCCGGAGCAGCACGCGCTTCTACCGGAACTTTCGGAAAGACGATGTCGTCGTCACGCTGGTCCACTCCCAGGACCAGATCTTGCCCGAGGTAGCACCGAAGCTGCGTGAATTTGCCGGCAAGAAGATGCAGAAAGCCGGCATCACCATCCTCCTGAATACCCGGGCCGTTGCGGCAACGCACGACGGAATCGAGATCAACAACGGACAGATGCTGCAGGGAGCCACAGTGGTCTGCACGATCGGAACCGCGGTCTCACCCCTGGTGCAGCGCCTCGACGTCCCCAAGGACCGAGGGCGCATACGCACTGCGCCCGAGATGCGCATTGAAGGACACACCAACGCGTGGGCCATCGGTGATTGCGCCCTCATCATGAACGCCTTCGACAACAAACCGTCAGCTCCCACGGGCCAATTCGCCGAACGTCAGGGCCGCCAAGCGGCGCTCAACCTCGTCCGAATTCTGAAAGGCGAACCCACCCAACCGTTTCGCTTCAAAGCTCTTGGGCAGCTCTGTTCCATCGGCGGTTACCAAGCCGTCGCGGAAATGCTGGGCGTGCACATCTCGGGCTTCCTCGCCTGGCTCATGTGGCGAGGTGTTTACCTCTTCAAGCTTCCGACGTGGTCGCGCAGAATCAAGGTCGCCTTGGACTGGTCGTGGGATGTGCTCTTCCCGCGCGATCTCGGCTTCCTCAACACCGACTCAGCCCAACATCTCACCCATGGGTACTATCGCCCGGGAGACTTCATTCACCGGCGGGGAGAGCCGGCCAGGGTCTTCAGCGTCATCGAAGAAGGCGAGGTCGAGATCTTGCAGGCGGGGGAAGAAAACCCGGAAGCTAAAGTTATCGACATACTGGGGAAGGGTGACTTTTTTGGCGAGGGAGCCCTCTTGGGAAATCGTCCGCATGAGACAAGCATTCGTGCCCGCAGCGTCGTCCGCTTGGTGCAAGTCGGCAGCGCTCTCTTCTCTCAAATCGCCGGCACGTTCGCCCCGTTCCGCGAACTCCTGGCCAAGACAGTCTCCCGCCGCTCGGGTGATTTGTGGCGTCGACTGCCCGGAACCAAATCACTTCTGGAGGTTGAGCCCCTCGCGGCCTTGCTCGACCCACTTCCCTCCGAACTCCTCCGGAAAGACGCGACACTGGCGGAAGCGATCAAGGCCCTCAATGAAAGCCCTACGGGCCAGCTCCTGATCCTTGATGAAGAGCAACATCTATGGGGAACACTCGACCGACACGACCTCTATTATATTGTCGCTCGAATTGCTCTTTCTCCCGCGGAAACGCGAGGAAATGCCGCCCTGCGCCAGCTAGATGAACTTCTGCCGGGAGACCCCGTGTATGTAGCTCTCGGGGATTCGACGCTCTTGGCATCCACCATGATGGTTGATCACGGCATCACCTGGCTGCCCGTCGTCCAGAGCAAGGACGATACCCGGCCCGTGGGTTACCTCCGGGCTGAAAAGATCAGCAACCTCTTGATCCAAAAACTAGGGCATGCGGCAGCAGATCATGCCCGGGCCGCAAGCTGAATATCCCCATGGTCGAGCTCGCTCCCTCCATTCTTTCCGCCGACTTCGCTCGGCTCGGCGCACAAGCACAGGCTGCCATCGAGGGAGGAGCGACCGTTCTTCACGTGGACGTGATGGATGGTCACTTCGTCCCGAACATCACGATCGGGCCGCCGGTCGTGGCTTCCCTTCGCAAGGCCGTGAACGTCCCGCTCGATTGTCATCTCATGATTGAACGACCGGACGAATTCATCCCTGCGTTCGCCGAGGCCGGCGCCGATTGGATTTCCGTCCACCAAGAAGCTTCCGTCCATCTCGATCGTACCCTCCGTCTCATTGCTTCGCATGGCTGCAAACCCGGCGTGGTCATCAACCCTGCCACACCGGTCCACTTCCTCGATGAAGTTCTTCCCCTGGTTCATCATGTTCTGGTCATGAGCGTCAATCCGGGATTTGGTGGTCAAACGTTCGTCCGCTCTTCGCTGAAGAAAATCAAGATGCTTTCACGGCTCCGGCAGTCGCACGGGCTGGACTTTCGCATTGAAGTTGACGGCGGAATCCACCAGGACACGGTGGCGGACGTGGTGCGGGCAGGTGCTCAAATCCTTGTCGCCGGCAGCGCTGTGTTTGAGCAGGACACTCCGCGGGAAGCTGCCAGGCAACTCCTGAGATCCGCCCTCAAGGCCACAGAGTGACCTGTTCGAGATCTCTCGTCTGTGGTCGCGGGAGCCGCTGCCTCAGATGGTCCTAAATCTTGAGATCTGCTCCGATCGCCATGCAAACTCTGCCGGAAGAATTCACCAGAATTGGGGGGGGCTTCAACAATATATGAATCTCTGGAAGAGTTGAAAATCGTCTTGGCGACGATCGAAGTGAGACTGAGAAAGGCGGAAGTATCGATGGCGACGGATGGCAATGATCCCCACCAAGCACGCCTGAAGCTGCGCGCTGCTCAACGCGCACTGCAGTTGGTCAAACCCGGAATGACTGTGGGGCTGGGCTCTGGGTCAACTGCGACGCTTTGGATCAAGCTTCTTGGCGAAGAAGTGCGTGACGGAGGCTTGGATATTCGCGCTATAGCAAGTTCAGAGGATAGCGAACGCCTGGGGCGAAGCTATGGAATACCATTCGTCAATTTTGAAGAGTGCCGAAGCCTCGACCTGACTATCGACGGAGCGGACGAAATCGCACCCAAGCTCGCACTAATCAAGGGAGGCGGCGGCAAACTTCTACGCGAAAAGATTGTCGCCAGCGCATCGAAGCGGTTCATTATCGTTGCCGACGAGTCGAAACAAGTGGAGAAGCTTGGACGCTTTCCCTTGCCAGTTGAAGTGATTCCGATGGCCGCTCCATTAGTCAGTGACTCACTTCGAGAGCTCGGCTTCACACCAACTATTCGAGTGAAACGGGACGGAACACGCTATATCACAGACGAAGGAAATCTAATTCTCGACTGTTCCGGCATTCTTATCGAAGATCCGGACAGTATCGCGACCAAGATCGACTCGATCGTTGGAGTTGTGGAACATGGCCTTTTCCTGAACATGGCCAGCCTTGCTCTGATTTCGGGAGAGCAGAGGGTAATCGAACGTTCTACCTAGCGAGAAATCTGGAGTTTCAGTGCTGTCGATCTGCCAGGCAGCTCCTTGCGTGCGCGCGCACATAGCAATTCATCGTGTCTACTGCGATTCGCGTTCCGGCCATACCAGCGTCAAGAATAACGCCACGGCAATTCCGATAGAGACCTCCGCAAATCGATGAAGCGCGATTTTCCATGCGGAGCCCGTCCGCGGCACCAAGAGCACGATCGCCAGCGCAATGCCCCCAAATCGATAGGCGCTTCGGTCGACTTTCGTCGCCGCGCAAAGCAGGCCTAAAATGAACACGCCAACGCCCAATGCCAGTACGCGCGGCCCGAAGTAAGTTGCCACAATTGCGCCCACTGAGGAACCAAGCGCCGTTCCCACAAAACGCTGCCACGAAACGGTGAGCGCCGCACCGAGCGACGACTGCACAATCACCAAGGTCGTAATCGGCGCCCAATACGCTTCTGGCAACCCGAATAAACGCGCCACCGACCATGAGGCTACCGCCGCCACCGCCGTCCGGGCGGAGTGCACCAGGATCGGTCGGTCCTTCCACGCGAAACCTTCACGCGCCATTTTCACGCACCGCCGCCACCACAATCATCGAAGCTCAGCTCACGTGCGAAAAATAGTACGCGTTTCCCTCTAGGCGTACCGCTCGCTGTTCGGCTTCGATCCAATCAATCCGTAGAACAAAATGTACAGGTAGCAAATCACGGGAAGAATGAACGCGTGGTGGAGCCCGACATGGTCTGCGATGGCACCCTGTATCACGGGAAGGATTGCACCGCCCACGATGGCCATGGTCAGTACGCCGGATCCGCTCCCCGTCAGTGGACCCAGTTCTGCCACACCGAGACTGAAGATGGTGGGGAACATGATCGAGTTGAAGAGCCCGACCGCTAGAATGGTCCACATCGCCGTATGCCCGCCTGTGATCATGGAGACGATGGTCAGTGCCGCGGAGAAGAGCGCGCAGAGCGCAAGGAGGTATCCGGCCTTGATACGCCGCAGGAGTGGTGCGCCAAGAAAGCGTCCAATCATCGAGCCACCCCAGTAGAACGAAACAAAACCTGCTGCAGTCTTGGCGGAAAAGCCCGCAATCTCCGGTAAACCGAAATAGTTCACCAGAAAGCTTCCGATGGAAACTTCCGCACCTACATACGAGAAAATCCCAAGCGCGCCCAAGAGGAGATTGCGATATTTCCAGATCGAATCGTTGACCTTCTCTCCGGGGCGGGGCACCGTAGTTTCGATTTTGGGAAGCTTGAACGTACCGATCAAAACCGCCAACAACACAAGCGCGACGCTGATCACGGTATATGGCATCTTGACGGAGGCGGCTTCTTGCACGCGGTATGCGTGCAAGGCCTGCGGCGCGAGTTGCCGTAACTGTTCGACCGCCAACGGCGCAGCGCTCAGGATCAGCAGCCCTCCGATTTTCGGGGCGATGGTGGTGCCGAGCGAGTTGAAAGCCTGCGTCAGATCCAGGCGACTCGATGCCGTTTCGGGTCTACCCAGCAAGTCCACGTACGGATTAGCCGACACCTGAAGACCGGTAATCCCCGCGGCGAGAACCAACAGCGCGGTCAAGAACAGCGGATAGGAGACAGCGGAGGCGGCGGGCACGAACAGCAACGCTCCAACCGCCATCGTTAGCAGGCCGACCACCATGGTCCTCTGGTAGCCCATCCTGTTTACGACCTTCGACCACGGTACGGAAAACAAAAAGTAGGCCGAAAAAAACGCAAACTGGACCAGCATGACTTGCGCAAAACTTAGGTCGAAGATTGACTTCAAGTGGGGCACCAGAATGTCGTTCAGGCAGGTCAGAAATCCCCACATGAAGAACAGCGTGGTGACGATGGCCAGCGGGCGCGTGTAATTTTGGGTCGCCGAAATGGCTGGTCCTCCCTGCGCCGGTTCCGAACTGGCAGTGACCTCTCGAGTTGCCATGGTTCCTCACCTCATCTTCCCAATCACTATCGGTGCGACAGCGCGATGAGCTTTCTGTCCATCCCGCGTTTTCCACTCTCGATTTTCTGGAAACCGCCGCCTACCACCATGTTTCCGCTTGCACTCCATATGTGAGCCCGCTGGTTCTGTCCTCGAACGGTACTCCGCCGACCAGACCGCGGAATCCGTTCGACCAATTCGCGTAGGTCAGGAACGCACGCAGCACCGGCCGGCTGAAAAATTTGCGGCCTGCCCCGATTTGCGGCGCGATCGTGAATTTGCGGAGCCAGCCATTGAATTGCGTGTTGCCGTTTTGCGTTGTGACAAAACCTTCGGTATGGTCAAACCCGCCCTCGAACGCCAAGGAAAGATACTTGGTAAGAAAAACTTCCGGTCTTACGCCGAAGGATGCCCAGTCGTTGAACCCATGTCCCGGTTGCCCGTCCCGCTTTCTCTGGAAGATGAATATCGGCATGATGGCAAATCGGTCGTTGGGCTGAAGGAGCAAATGTTCCGCGATCAGCAGTCTCTCGGAACTCTTCAGAAATGGGTTCGGGTCCTCGATGGTGGTGCTGAAATTGCTCGCCGATCCCTTTCCATACTGGATGGAAAACGTGTGATAGCCTCCATGCCATTCGAGGCGCTGGTGGCGCAGCCCAAACGCGTAGCCATTCGCCGTGGGAATTACCGCCCCTGTCTGGGAAGTTCCGCCCTTCGCCGTCGCGAAATCAAACCACGCACCCCACAGCCCAAAGGGCCCTTTGAGGTCGTAGAAGCGGACATCGATATTGCTTTTCGCGTAGTTCCCGTTCTGCGTTACGATATCGGGTCTCGCACCCGCCAGATACGCCACGGACATCTTGCCGATGCGAAGATTCCAATCTTCGATGCCAGCCCCGTAACCGCTCATGTCCAACGGATAGAAGTCGTTAATCTCAATATGCTGGCGGCGGTAGAATCGTTCGCCGGCCCAGAACTTCGCGTCGGGCTGGCTCTCCAGAATGTTCCCGGCCCGCACAAACGCTTCCCTCAGACGAAATTGGTCATTCCCCGTGTTGCCGGGAAAGTTCGCATAACTTGCGGCGTTCGCCGTGTTCGCTTCGATCATCACTTCCGTTTTCAGCCACGCTTTGCCCCCATCGTGTTCAGGGTTCAGCCAGTTGTTGACGAAAATGAATTCTCCATATGTTTCCGCTTCATTTCCCAGGCGGTATTTCGCGTCCGCTCCCGGAGCCTGAAACGCGACTTGCGCCCCGCCCTTACCGTTGAGGCCATAACCTGAACGGAAATATCCGTGGAATTCGAAGCCGCCCAGCTGCTGCTCGAGTTTTGAAATCTTTGATTCCGCCTCGTTGAGCAGGTCGTACGTCGGTTCTGAAGGCAGCTGGCCTTGAAACTTTGCCCCGACCTGATCCGACTGTCCGAAAGCGGCCTGCTGGGCGGCCAGCTCGACCGCAGAGACGGTCCCTTCCTTTGCTTTTTCGTTGGCCTCTTTTTGTTTTTGGATTTGCTGCTCCATGGCGGCGATTCGTTGCTCAAGAGCGCGCGTGGTCGCGTCGTACTGCTGCTTTAGTTGCTCCAGTTGCTTCTGCAAATCTTCAGGCTGCTGCGCCACGGAGGGCCGAGTCGCCGCAGCGACCAGCGCGACCATCCACAGCATCCGCTTGAAAACAAATAGACTTCGCATTTTTCTGTGCTTCGACTGGAGCGTGTCAGGGTTCCGCATGCTCTCAAGCTCTCGCGGAGCGTCCGGTCAATACGAACTTCTCGATCGCGTTCGCAAACCCTTCTTCTTCGTTTGTCGAAGTGACGTAGGTAGCCGATGCCTGAACTTCGGAGCTCGCATTGCCCATGGCGATGCTTACGCCGCTCTTCTCGAACATCAGAACGTCGTTCGGCATGTCTCCGATGGTCGCGATCTCTCCTGCCGGAATGCTCAACAGTTTCGACATCGCGAGCACTACTCCACCCTTGTTTGCCTGAGGATGCGTCACATCGAGGTAGTAGGGCTGCGAGCGAGCCGCGGAAATGTGCGTCCCGCCGGCTTGCTGAACGTCCTTTTCGCATTTCGCCACGCGCTCGTGGTCGTCGCTGACGCCGACAATCTTCGCCACGCGGCCGAGGAAACCTGCAAACGCCTTCACCACGCTCGGCGGAAATTTCACCGTCCACTGCTCGCGCTCGACGTGCGGTCCCTTTGCGTCGCGGATGTACCATCCGCTGTCCGTATACACCCACACGTCGAGACCGTGATTTTCGATGGCCTCGATCACTTTCTCCGGAACTCCCGCCGGAAGGAACTTCTGATCGACGACCGTCGTAAGATCGGGCTCGATCAACACGCCCCCATTGAAAGCCGCCAGAGGCTGAGTGAGCTTCAGCGGATCGATCAGCATGGCCATTCCTCGCGGAGGCCGCCCGCTCGTGACGCTGAATTCGATTCCCGCTTCATGCAAACGCAAGACCGCCTCGGCCGCGCGCTTGGTAAGAATCTTTTCCTGCGTAACCAGCGTTCCGTCGACATCGGCGATCACCATCCGGATCGCCTTTTCTGAGTTTCCACTCCTTGATGCCATGTTGACCCCTTTCTTGGTACTGCTCGGAATCACTATTGTTCCTGGTAGTTCCACAACAAACCGCCGTCGACAAAGAACGTTGATCCCGTAACGTAGTCGGACTCTGCCGAAGCCAGGAAGCTGGCGAGTCCCGCGACGTCTTCCGGTTTGCCGAGCCTTCCGAGAGGAATGTTCCCGAGGAGTTCCTTGAGCTTCACCGGATCATTCAGGAGTTTTGTGTTGATGGGAGTTTCGATCGCTCCCGGCGCAATCGAGTTGATCGTGATCCCGTTCGGGGCGAGTTCAATCGCCAGGTTTCGCGTCAGCATCTTGATTCCTCCTTTGCTCGCGCAGTAGGAGGCGAAATGCGGGAAGGGTAGTTCTTCGTGGACCGAACTGATGTTGATGATTTTTCCGCCGCGGCCCGCTTGTCGCAGGTGGCGCACGACCGCCTGCGTTACAAAAAACATACCTTTCAGGTTGACGTTCAAGACCGCGTCGAAATCCTCTTCCGTCACATCCCAGAAGTCCGCGCGCTTCTCGAGTCCTGCGTTGTTGACGAGAATGTCGACCTTGCCGAGGGCGGCGACCGCCTGCTCGATGAAACGTTGTCCGTCGGAAACGTTCCCGATGTCCGCTTGAAAGGCGGCGGCGCGCCGCTTCGTGGCGCTGATGCTATCCACGACTTCGTCCGCGCCCTTTTTGTTTTTGCGATAGCAGATCGCTACGTCAGCGCCTTCCTGCGCCAATCGTTCCGCGATCGCTCGCCCAATTCCCTGATCGCCGCCCGTTACGGCGGCAACCTTTCCCGTTAGCCGATTTGGCAACACTCCTCCTTACGGTCCGATTCCTCGCGGAAAAGAATCCGGTTCGTTTCTGTTCTGACTTCTTAAATCGTCAGGCGACCGTGACTTCCGGACTCAAATAGACATCCTGAATCGCGTTCAGCAACTGAACTCCTTCCGCGAGCGGCCGTTGAAACGCCTTCCGGCCGGAGATCAGCCCGGTGCCGCCCGCACGCTTGTTAATGACGGCGGTTGCCACTGCCTCTTCGAAATCATTGGCGCCGGAAGCGCCGCCGCTGTTGATGAGCCCCGCGCGGCCCATATAGCAGTTCGCCACCTGGTAGCGGCAAAGATCGATCGGGTGATCGCTGGCGAGGTCGGTGTAAATGCGTTTGTCAAATTTTCCGTAGCTGGAATCGCCGATATTCAGCGCCTGATAACCGCCGTTATTTTCGGCAAGTTTTTGCTTGATGATGTCCGCTTCGATCGTTACGCCGAGATGATTTGCCTGGCCCGTCAGATCCGCGGAGAGGTGGTAGTCCTTGTCCTTCTTGAACGCGTTGTTGCGCATGTAGCACCACAGCACCGTGGCCATGCCAAGTTCGTGCGCATGCGCGAACGCCTGGCTGATTTCCACGATTTGCCGGTCGCTCTGATCGGACCCGAAATAGATCGTTGCCCCCACCGCCGCCGCGCCCATGTCATACGCCGTCTTGACCGTTGCAAACAGCACTTGATCGAACTTGTTGGGGTAGGTCAGCAGTTCGTTGTGATTGATCTTCATGATGAACGGAATCTTGTGCGCGTATTTGCGCGCAACCGATCCCAGGACGCCATAGGTGGAGGCCACTGCGTTGCAGCCGCCCTCGACCGCAAGCTTGACGATGTTTTCGCCGTCGAAATAATCGGGATTTTTCGCGAAGCTCGCGCCAGCCGCATGCTCGATCCCCTGGTCCACGGGCAAGATCGACAGATAGCCCGATTTGCCCAGCCGGCCGTGGTCGAAGAGCCGCTGCAGGTTCGTCAGGACGCGGATGTTGCGGTCCGACCCCGTCCACACGCGATCGATGAAATCGGGACCGGGGACATGAAGCCGTTCCTTCGCAATCTTCGGAGTGCGGAAGCCGAGAAGCGATTCCCCTTTCGCGCCCAAGTAAGATTCAATCGTCGTACGCGCACCTGTTGCCATGAGTTTCTCCTAAACCGCACGCTTCGCTTGCGGGGCAAGCATGCTCGCCGCCGTAGGATCCACCAGCCACAAAACGCTGCCATTGGCCGGATGAATGATCTGTGCCGGAAGCTGGTCCGGCTCGTATGGTCCTTCGAGCACAGCTTTGAGGGCCGGCGCTTTCTCCGCACCATGTACCAGAAATATGACCCGCGCCGCGCTGTTCAAGACCGGAGGCGTCAGCGTGATGCGATCGGCGTATAACTTGCCGACCCAGTTGGCGGCCACCAGACGCCGTTCTTCGCTCAATGCCTTTGTCCCCGGAAAGAGAGAAGCGGTATGCCCTTCGGGACCCATCCCGAGCAGCACGAGATCGAACCGCGGCAACTCACCCGTCTTCAACTGAAACGCAGCCCGCAACTCCTTTTCGTATTCTTCCGCCGCGTCTGTGACGTTCGCGTTCTCACCGTGAATGCGGTGCACCTGCCGTGGCTGCACCGGAGCTCTAGAAAACATCGCTTCCGAGGCCATGCGAAAGTTGCTCTCGGCATGATCCGGAGTTACGTGCCGCTCATCACCGAAAAAGAATTGAATCCTGCCCCACGGAACTTTCGCCTGAAGCAGCGGGTTGCTTGCCAGCAGTCCGTAAAGTACCTTCGGTGTGGATCCGCCCGCGAGCGCGACCGAGAAACGGTTTTTCTCCCGGACGGCTTTCTGCGCTGCCTCTAAAAACTCAGCGGCGGCGGTTTGCGCGATCGCATCCGTATCCGCCAATATTTTGATTTCTGAATTGCTCGTCATTGTCTCAATGCACCCCGGCGGTCGCCCGCCCCACCGTCGCCGGAACCGCGCTCGGCTCAGACGACCCATGCTCTTCTCCGATGACCCGCCACGACCGACCGTTGCGCGCCAGCAGTTCGGACGCTTCCACAGGACCCCAGCTTCCCGCGGCGTAATTCGGAAAGCGTTCCGCCGGAACGGCGGACCATACATCCAATACCGGCTGAATGACTCGCCAACCCGCCTCGACCATGTCCGCGCGCTGGAACAGTGTGGCGTCGCCGATCATGCAGTCGTACAACAGCCGCTCGTATCCCGTGCTGTGCGAACGCCCGAAGTCGCGCGCATAGTCAAACTCCATGTTCACAAGTCCAAGTCGCATGACCGGGCCTGGAACCTTGGCACCGAATCGCAGCGAAATTCCTTCGTCGGGCTGAATGTGAATGACCAGCCGGTTCGTCTGCAGGTCGGCGATCTTGGTCTTTCGAAACAGCACGAAAGGAGAACGCCGAAATTGGATGGCGATTTCCGTTGCGCGCCGTGGCAAACGCTTTCCCGTCCGCAGATAAAAAGGCACGCCGGACCAGCGCCAGTTGTCGATCTCGAGCCTCAATGCCGCATACGTCTCGGTGTTCGACGCAGGGGAGACTCGGGGCTCGCTCCGGTACGCCGGCAACGCCCCCTCCATCCCCTCGCCGTATTGTCCGCGCACGGCCATGGTCGTCACGTCTTCCGGCTTCGGAACTTGCACCGCATGGAGAATCTCGGCTTGCTTGTCGCGCACCGCGTCGGCATCGAACGAGATGGGCGGCTCCATCGCCGTCAGCGAAAGCAACTGGAAGAGATGGTTGGGAACCATGTCGCGCAGTGCCCCTGCCGTTTCGTAAAAGCCCCCGCGTTGTTCCACGCCCACCGTCTCGGCGGCTGTGATCTGCACGCTGTCGATGAATTGCCGGTTCCACAAAGGCTCCGCGATGCTGTTCGCGAACCGGAACACCATCAGGTTTTGCACCGTCTCCTTGCCCAGGTAGTGATCGATGCGATAGATCTGCTGTTCGCTCAGAATTTGCTTCAGTTCGCGATTCAGCTCTTTGGCCGAATCCAGATCTCTTCCAAACGGTTTTTCCACGATGACTCTCGACCACTTGCCGTCGGTCTCCTGCGTCAGGCCCGCTTGGCCCAACTGCTTCGCCACCGGGGCGAAAAACTTGGGAGAGACCGCCAGATAAAAGAACCGGTTTCCCTGCGTGGAATGCGCTTTTTCCGCGGCCACGATCTGCGCGCGCAGTTTTTCGTACGCCGCCGAGTCCTGGAAGTCTCCCTCCACGTAGTAGATTCGCTCGAGAAACCAATCCCAGAGGTTGTCATCCAACGCGTCGGGCGCAAACTCTCGGATATCCTTGCTGAGCTGCTCCCGGAACGCTTCCGTGGTAAGCGAATCGTAGGAGAAACCGATCACCGCGAACTGCGGTGAGAGCAACCCGTCCTTGGCCAGGTTGCAAAGCGCCGGAATCAGCTTGCGCTTGGTCAGGTCGCCGCTGGCTCCAAAAATCACCATCGTACACGGGCTGGCCTGCTGTCCGTGCTCGTCGAATCCTTCGCTCATGTTCCTTCCGATCTGACCTCCAGATTTTCGATACCTGCCTTCACTTCGCGCCCGCGGCCTTCTCCAGATGTCCGCCAAACTGAAACCTCATCGCGGACAGGAGCTTCGCCGCAAAATCGTCTTCGCCCCGCGAGATGAAACGTTGATACAACGACGCGGTAAGGACAGGCGCCGGGGCCGTCGATTCGATCGCCGCGAGAATCGTCCAGCGTCCTTCACCGGAATCCGACACTCTTCCGGAAAACCGTTCGAGCGCCGGCTGCTCCAGCAGAGAGATCGCCGTCAAATCGAGAAGCCAGCTCGCGACTACGCTGCCTCGCCGCCACACTTCGGCCACGTCCGCGAGAGGAAAGTCGTAACGGTAGTGTTCCGGGTGGCGCAACGGTGTGGTTTCCGCATCCACTTCCCGCGTGCCGCTTCCCGCGTTGGCGTGCTTCAGGATGTTGAGTCCCTCGGCGTAGGCGGCCATCAATCCGTACTCGATTCCGTTGTGCACCATCTTGACGAAGTGTCCAGCCCCCGAAAGGCCGCAGTGCAGATAGCCTTCTTCGGCGGTTCCCGGAACGTTCTCGCGCCCAGGCGTTCGCGAAACGTCACCACGTCCCGGTGCGAGCGATTTGAAGATCGGATCGAGGTGTTCCACAATCGCTTTTTCACCGCCGATCATCTGGCAGTAGCCGCGCTCAAGACCCCAAACGCCCCCGCTCGTGCCGACGTCTACGTAATGCAATCCCCTTACGGCAAGTTCTTTCGCACGACGAATGTCGTCGATGTAGTAGGAGTTGCCGCCGTCGATGACGATGTCGCCCGCGTCCAACTCTCCGGTCAACTCCTCGAGTGTCGTGTCGACCACCGCCGCCGGCACCATGAGCCATACGGCCCGCGGCTTCTTGAGCTTCTTCACCAGGTCAGCGAGCGAAGTGGCCGCGGTTGCTCTGTCGCCCGCGACTTGTTTTACCGATTCCGCATTGCGGTCGAACGCCACACACTGGTGCCCGGTTTTCTGCAGCCGCCGCACCATGTTCGCGCCCATTCTTCCCAGTCCAATCATTCCCAGTTGCATCGCTGCCGCTCCTGTTCATTCGCGTTTTTCCGAATCCAACTGCTGCTTTACGCCAGCGCCTGTTCGACCGCCGCCTGCAGTTTCGCGAGCCCGGCTTTTACGTCCTTGCCGAGGTGCACGCGCAGCGCGCGCCTGCCGCGTTCCGCAAGCACTGCGAAGTCTCCACGAGCCTGCGCGGACTTAACCACGCCGAAGGTGTATTTCTGTTCGGGGACGGGAAGATCGGCGGCGTCGTCGCAGGTGATTTGCAGGAAGACGCCGGTGTTGGGCCCGCCCTTGTACGCTTGCCCCGTGGAGTGCAGAAACCGCGGCCCAAATCCAAGAACGGTTGCCAATTTCTTTGTGTCCCTCACTGCGTGACGGATCGTTTGCAGCACGGCTTCATTCTCGGCGTTCATGGTGACGTAGCCGAGCAACGCGAAATAATCTCCCGTGCCCGCGCGGCCGAGATGCGTCTTCAGAATTTCTACGAGCGTCTTGCCGTGTTTGAGCGCGTCCGCGTTTTTCCCATCGGCATAAAGTTTCACGCCGTCGCCTTTAAAGAACGGCTCCTCGGCGGGGAGTTTGCCCGTCGCTTCGTATTCGCTCGTGAGTTTCCGCGTCTCGATCTTGCTGGCTTCCACGTCCGGCTGATTGAACGCATTGATCCCGATGATCGAACCGGCTACGGCCGTCGCAATCTCCCAGCGAAAAAACTCTTCGCCAAGCGCGTATGGTTCAGCGACATCAATGCGCACAACTGGCTGTCCCGCTTTCTCGAGCGCGTCGATGGCCGCGTCCTGTTCGTGATCGGGCGCGGTTTCCAGGCGCAGATAGGCGAACACCCGGTCGTTCCCGTAGTTTTTGGAGTTCGTCAACCGCTCCCGGTCCACGGGAACGATTCCTTTGCCGATTTTCCCCGTCGATTCTGCAAGAAGCTGCTCGAGCCACGCCCCGAGATCGGAAATCCCCGGCGAGGAAACGATCGTCACCTTGTCGCGGCCGTTGACCGCAAGCGTTCCAAGGATCGCTCCGAGAACCACTCCGGGATTCTCCGCTGCCGGAACCGTCGCCCCGCACGCGTGCACCATTTCTTCGGTACGGCCGAGGAATTTCCGGACGTCGATGCCCATGACCGCGGCCGGCACCAAACCGAAATTCGACAGCGCGGAGTACCGCCCTCCGATGCTCGGCACGCCGAAGAAGATGTGCCGGAACTTATCGTTCTCCGCCACGTGCTGCATCTTCGACTCCGGATCGGTGATGGCGATGAACCGGTTTCCCGCTTCCTTCTCGCCAACGGCCTCCTTTACGCGCGTGAAAAAATATTGCTTGTAGATGTTGGGTTCGAGCGTTCCGCCGGACTTACTGGACACGATAAACAGCGTGTTCTTTAGATCGATCTTCGCCTCAATGGCCTTGATCTGCGCCGGATCGGTTGAATCGAGAACGTGCAACTCGGGGAATCCTTCGATCTTCCCGAAGGTAAGCCGAAGTACTTCCGGGCAAAGGCTCGAACCCCC
>WNGJ01006195.1_pt1 | contig 20697 bp, 17 predicted proteins | sample 5400611 | NCBI WGS metagenome assembly WNGJ01 (sample SAMN13153375, study PRJNA577476) | soil metagenome | isolation source: 40 cm soil or saprolite under Garry oak tree replicate 1 | place: USA:California | collected 2016-06-15
CTGACACACCTGACACACCTGACACACCTGATACACTTGATACAGTGAGCCACTACGACTCAAACTTGTCTGACACACCTGACACACCTGACACACCTGATACACCTGACACACTTGATACAGCTGATACAGTGAGCCACTACGACTCAAACTTGTCTGATACACCTGATACACCTGATACACCTGATACACTTGAAATAGGTATGTGTAGGATTCTTGCACCGTGAGAGTATAGGCGAGCGCAACGATATCCAGTGCGGTAGTGGCCCGATTATGTACCTTAACGAATTCTCGGGGAATACACACAATTGTAGTGCTGGCTTTGCTAAAAGGACATTGCGGCGTCACCAGGTAAGTTAAAGTGGAGGTGGACAAGTTATAATTGAGCAAAATCCTCTGTGAGCCATATTTTGTGTTGAGAGTCAATCAAGACGTCAATGCCAACGAGGGTATAACTGGTGCTGAGAATGTTGCGACGGTGTCCATCGTTGGGTGGTTGCTCCGCCATCATGGCCTGGTGATTTGAGGTTACTCCCTGCTGTGGATCTGGATAATTCGACCAGCCAATGTTCTCGCCGGCAGCCCTCCATGCAAGACCATCGTTGGTAATGCGTACCCCGAGGTCGGGTTCACCGGGACATTGATGGGATAATTGACCGTAGGCCACCATGCGCATATTATGCAGGCGAGCGCCTCTGGCCAGGGCTGCACTCCACGTGTATGGAGGAAGCCCCATTGCCACGCGATCATGGTTGATTAAACCAAGAACATACTGCGCCAGCTGCTGCTCCTGGGAGGTGGATCCACCACCACTCGTCCTGGGAGGTGTTGGCGTTGAGGGTTTTGTGCTCCGGGTTGCCGGCTTTTGCGTAGGTGTTTGTTGCGCCTGGTTGCCTTGCAGGGAAACAAGGCCAGTTCCACATGCGGATAATGTAAGCAAGAGAAGAAGGATGCCAACTATAGGCCAGAATATTCTGCTAAGTGTCATTATGATGCTCCACCATCTTTGTCTTTCAGTAGTATAACATACGAGTAGGATCCATCAGGAGTTACACTGTAGTGGGGACGCCGGCAACCACAAAGTCTTTCAACAGTAGGTATTTTGAGGCAGATCGTCACGTTCGTAGGGGCGGGAGAGGTGAGGAGTGGAGTGGGGACGCTTGCGTCGCCCATGGGAGGCAGGTGGGAAGCGGCAGGGGAACAGGACGCTGGGCGACGCAAGGGTCTTTCAACAGTAGGTATTTTGGGGCAGATCGTCACGTTCGTAGGGGCGGGAGAGGTGAGGAGTGGAGTGGGGACGCTTGCGTCGCCCATGGGGGGCAGGTGGGAAGCGGCAGGGGAACAGGACGCTGGGCGACGCAAGCGTCCCCACCCTTCCTCCCTGCCACCCCCGCCCCTACGAGACGGTGTGGGGCGTTCCAAATTATTTGACATGCCCATAAACCTGAGACTATACTAAATGAAGTATTGAAAGGGAAAAGGCAGAACATTCTTTTGCTACATTTCCCTTTTTTTTGCCAGCAGGAAAGGACTGTTTCATTGCTTGTCGATAGTCATACACATCTTGACACCTCCCGTTTCAATGCCGACCGCGAAAGCGTTATTCAAGCAGCCGTTGCTGGTGGCGTTACGCGCATGGTCGATCCCGGCTGTGATCTTGCCTCCAGTTGTGCCGCAATCGCGCTGGCGAAAGCGTATCCCGGCGTAGTATTCGCTGGCGTGGGCGTCCACCCGCACGATGCCACGACGTATAATGATGAAGTGGAAAGGCATTTTCGCGAGCTGGTACACGACTCAACAGTCGTGGCGATTGGCGAGTTTGGGCTGGATTACTACCGTATGCTTTCGCCACGAGAAGTGCAGCGTGCAGTGTTTTGCGCACATCTTGAGCTTGCTCGCGCGTATGGCTTGCCGTGTATTATCCATGTGCGGGACGCGCATGACGATGTGATGGAACTGCTGCGGGCGCATGGACGGGGGCTACGCGGCGTCTTTCACTGCTTCTCAGGTGATGTGGCGCAAGCCGAACAGTGCCTGGCTTACGAAGGATTTATGATTTCTTTTGCCGGCCCATTGACGCGCCAGGGCAATGCGCTGCCAGAGGTGGCCCGTATGGCTCCATTGGATCGTGTCCTGGTGGAGACGGATAGTCCATATCTTGTACCACAGCCCTTGCGTGCTAAGCGCAATGAGCCGCTTTTTGTGAAGCACGTTGCTGAAAAATTGGCTGAAGTCCGTGGCATGACCCTGGAAGAGATTGCCCAGATAACCACAGCAAATGCCGTCCGTTTGTTCGGTTTAGGAGCGCATGAGGAATGAAACTATTTAATACGCTGACGCAATCTCTCGAAGATTTTGTTCCTATCAATGATACTATGGTTCGCATCTATGTCTGCGGCATTACCCCATACGATACTACTCACCTGGGCCATGCCTTCACGTATGCCTCATTTGATACGCTTATCCGCTATCTTGAGTTTTGTGGTCGTTCCGTGCATTATGTGCAGAACGTGACGGATATCGATGACGACGTTCTGCGAAAAGCAAAAGAACTGGGGATGGCCTGGGACGAATTGGGGAGACGCGAGACCGAGCGTTATCTGAGTGATATGGATGCGCTGAATGTGCGGCGCCCCAACGTTTACGCCCGCGCTACCAACGAGATACCGTCAATGATCGAGATTATCCAGACGTTGCTGGCGCGGGGATATGCATACGAAAGCGCTGGCTGTGTCTACTATAGTGTCAAAAAGGATGCGGAGTTTGGTATCATGGCCCGCGCCATCGGGCTTAACGATTATCATGCCATGTTGACCATTGCCAACGAGCGTGGGAACTATCCTGACGATCATCGCAAGCGCGATCCCCTTGATTTCGTGCTCTGGCAGGCCCAGGCTCCCGGTGAACCTGCCTGGCCGAGCCCGTGGGGAGCGGGTCGTCCTGGTTGGCATATCGAGTGCAGTGCAATGTCGATGCGCTACCTTGGCCCGCAGATAGATATACACGGTGGCGGAATAGACCTTGCTTTTCCGCACCACACTTGCGAAATCGCGCAGTCCGAACACTTCACGCAGAAAGCGCCTTTTTCGCGCTTCTGGATGCATACCGGCTTGGTACACCAGGATGGTGAAAAGATGAGCAAGTCTTTGGGCAACCTGACCCTTGTCAGTAACCTGCTCAAAGACTACAGCGCAACTGCTATTCGCATTACATTGCTGAATCACCACTACCGCTATCCCTGGGAATGTTTCCCAGAAGACCTTATGGTTGCCACGGAGACGACTGAACTTTTCCAGCAGATGCATGCGATCGTTGGTGATCAGACAGGTGGGGAGGATAGCCTGTTACGCGGTCGTTTCATCGCGGCTATGGAGAATGATCTGAATACGCCGGAGGCGCTCTTGTTGCTCAGGCAGGCGGCGGAGTCGACGCTGGCAAATCGCTGTGTGAACACTGCTGCTGAGATTTTACGGTTGGTGAGAGTGTTGGGGTTAAGAGTATAAGTGGCGGATAGTGACACATCCGGGTAGATGTACACCTACCCGGATGTGTCACTATCCGCCAGTGTGTCTCTCTCTTCCACGTGGCCGCCTGTCATGAGGATTCCTAGTTGTTCTTCGGTAGCCTCTGGTGTGACTACATCGACAATTTTACCCTCGTACATGACCGCGATACGATCGGAGAGCGAACGAATTTCGTCCAATTCGGCGGAAATCAACAGGACTGCTTTGCCCGCGTCGCGCTGTTCAATGATACGGCGATGGATAAACTCAATGGCGCCAATATCGACGCCGCGCGTGGGTTGTGAGGCGATCAGGGCGAGAGGATCGGCAGCGAATTCGCGGGCGATGATGACCTTTTGCTGGTTGCCTCCCGAAAGGGAACGGACTGGGGCCTTGATAGAGGTAGTGCGAACATCGAATTCAGTGACAAGCTTTTTCGCCCAATTCGCAATACTGCGTAGTAATAGCACAAGACCATTCCATGAGAATTGCGGCCAGCGCTGCCGCCCTAAGATAGTGTTATCTTCGATGGAGTCTGCGAGCACAAGCCCACTGCCACGACGGTCCTCTGGAATGTGAGCCAGGCCTGCCAGTCGCTCTTCGCGAGCATTCATGACGGTAATATCCTGTGTCTTACCGGCCTGTCCGCCTTTGACCTGGGTGATGGAAATCTTGCCACTGGTAATTTTGCGCATTCCCGTCAGGGCTTCGACAAGCTCAGACTGGCCATTGCCTTCTACGCCCGCGATACCAAGGATCTCACCGGACCTTACATCGAAACTTACGCCGTGCAATACTTCGAGATCGCGATCGTCTCGCGCATAGAGGTCTTCTACGTGTAATACGACTGGGCCTGGGTGAGCGGGAGTCTTATCTACGCGTAAGAGCACTTCGCGTCCGACCATTAAGCGCGCGATCTCCGCCTGGTTGGTCTGGCTGGTAATCAGCTCGCCTGCGTTCTTGCCTCGTCGAAGCACAGTGATAGTATCAGTGAGTGCAAGCACTTCGCGCAACTTATGCGTGATAAAAATAATGGTCTTGCCCTGCTGTACAAGTCCACGCAAAACGTCGAAAAGTTCAAACGTTTCCTGAGGAGTCAGAACGCCGGTCGGTTCGTCCATAATGAGAATGTCTGCAGCGCGGTAGAGGATCTTTAGTATCTCGACACGTTGTTGCAGGCCCACCGAGAGTTTTTCAATACGGGTGTCTGGATCAATGGGGAGACCGTATTGTTTGCTCAAATCAAGTATCGTTGCCCTGGCATTTTTCACGTCATAAATTGAGGCAACATTGCCTGGCTCATGTCCCAGCACTATATTCTCCGCTACAGTCAAGGGTGGAATCAGCATGAAGTGCTGGTGCACCATACCGATTTTCAGGCGAATGGCATCGCGCGGACCGGCCATGTGTGCGAGTTGGCCATTAATGTAAATCTCACCGCTATCAGGGTGAATAAGACCATAGAGAATGTTCATGAGGGTAGATTTACCCGCGCCATTCTCGCCTACCAGAGCATGGATCTCGCCTTTACGCACCTCGAGATTGACATGATCGTTGGCAACGACGCCGGGCCAGGTTTTAGTGATGTTACGCATCTCCACTGCAAAAGGATTGGATTGCTCCTGGGTTGCAGCCTCAAGTGTGCTTTCCAGCATCGATAATACTCCTACTGCGCACGCGGGCGAGGATGAACCTCGCCCCTACATTATTCCGAACCTGGCTCGTAAGGAATGCCATCGGCGGCAGGCGGTGTGGTGCGACCAACAAGACCTACCAGAGCAATCAATACCAACACGTAGGGTAAAGTTTGGAGCAGGTATGGCAGATTGGGATTGCTGCTCAAATCTGCCAAGGTGCTGATGCTAAGTCCGTAACCCAATCCAAATATCAGGCAGGCCACAGCAGCTCCCAGTGGATTATATTTACCGAAAATCATAGCGGCCAGGGCGATATAACCTCTCCCAGCTGTCATCCCCGGGTTGAAGAGGCCCGCAACACCTAACGACAGGTACGCGCCTGCCAGGCCTGAGAGCAGACCACTGCTGATAACGCACAAATAACGCAGCAAGCGCACATTCACACCGGCGGTATCTGCAGCTTGCGGATGCTCACCCACCGCCCTTATGCGCAAGCCAATGTTTGTCCTGAAGAGCAGGAATTGAACGCCAATCAAAATCAGTATGGCGATGTAAAAGATGATATTTTGCTGAAAGAGGACATTCCCCAGCCACGGAATTTTTGAGAGCGGTCCCCAGGAGGGCGTGGGGAGAAGCAGTGAGGCTGGCAAAGATGGAACCCCCTGGCCAGCGGGTGTGAGAACGTATACCAGATAGCTCGTCAGGCCAAGAGCGAAGATGTTAATGGCGACACCGCTCACAATCTGATTTGCCTTAAAATTGATGGAGACAACAGCATGAATCAGAGCCATCGCCCCCCCGGCGAGGATAGCAGCCAGTACACCTAGTATTACACAAAGCGTATCATTTACTCCCAGGTTATGGAAGAGAAGCGTTATCATTACGGCCGCGAAAGCGCCGGTCAGCATCATGCCCTCCATCGCAATATTGACGACCCCGCTGCGCTCAGAGATGACACCGCCCAGAGCAGGGAGCACGAGCAATGCAGCAAATAACAAAGCAGTTTGCCAGGTGTTGGAGGAGGTTAGCGCTTTAAATAGCACTTGAAAGAACATCGTTATTCCTCCTTCTCAAGGTCAGATATTTCCACGTTGCTCTGCGCATCGCCATTGCCATTCTCAGGCAAATCAACACTTGTTCTAGCAACTGTGGTGGTTTGCAGGGTTGGCACGAAACGAGGCCTCAGCCATGCAGGCAGAGCACGCCGGAGCACGGGTAAGAATTCAGCAGCTATAAAGAACAGCACCAGCGCCTCAATAATGAGAACTAGATTAGGATCTACGTGAGCAAGTGACTGCATGGCCGTACTCCCAGATCGTAGTCCCCCGATGAGGAACGAAGCCAGAAGGATACCTATTGCGGTTGTCTGACCAAGCAGCGCAACGGCAATGGCATCGAATCCCGTGGGAAGGCCACTGAAAGCAGTAGCGGTTAAATTGTATCCAGGCTGCCCCATCAAGTTCGTCGAACCCGCCAGGCCGGCGAATGCACCGGCGATTGCCATTACCAGAAAGATATTACGTCTGGTAGGGATACCTGCATACTTTGCCGCTTTGGGGTTCTGTCCAATCACACGTATTTCATAGCCAAAGGTCGTGCGGGAGATGATGAACCAGTAGATTACCAGAGCGATAAGAGCAAAAAAAATGCTGATATCCACTTTATACGTGAAGGTATCGAGCAGGGGCTGACCATTCCCAAAAATCTGGTTATAGACGCCGGCAATCGGAGGAAGTGTCGCATTGGGTGGAAGAGCAAGAGTCTGGGTAACGCCGAATGGAGCTGTGAATGGAGGGCTATTAATGAGATAGTCGGTACCATAGAAAGCAATCCAGTTGAGCATAATCGTCGTGACAACTTCGTGCGCGCCACGCCAGGCCTTGAGAAAACCGGCGATACCACCCCAGATTGCTCCAGCCAGGATGCTTGCCAGCAGCATTACTGGGATCAGTAGCCAACTGGGCCACGAAGTGAATGTTAGGCCGATCATGTCTGCTGCCATCGCGCCTACAGCCAACTGGCCGGCGGCCCCGATGTTGAAGAGGCCGGCACGAAAAGCAATCGCTACTGAAATACTCGCAAAAATGAGCGGGGTAACAATCACCAGGGTATCTGAAATATTCGCTAGAGAACCATATGAGCCAGTAAAGAGGGCAGCATAGGCATTAATGATGTTCTGAAACGGGCCAACTGTCTTGTCTGGCCAGGTAATAAGGATGACAATCGCTCCTGCAATAAATGCCAGGATCACGGAAATGACAGGACGCCCAAACGCAGTGCCGAATTTGCGAGCCCATATCGCAAGCTTCGACCCCGGAGGACGATGTTCAGACGTCTCAGGTTGCTTTGCTGATACAGCCATATTGACTTCCTCCTCTTATGGGGAGACGGCTTCACTGACGACGTTTTTAGCCAGGTAACTGTTCCTTAATCATAACATTAGAGGTGATAAGAAACAAGCATTGTGGGCGGAGGAGTATGAATCACGATGTTGTAAAGACAACAACAGGGTGCGATATAACGCACCCTGTTTCTCACGGGTCCTTATTCCGTATGCTATGCTACAGAATTACGGAATCGTCGTAGGCACAACTAGCGAACCAGCCTTCATCTGAGTTTGAAAGTCCATCGCCTTTGCCACAGCGTCTGCGGGAACATCGCTGCTCGTCGGAGCATAGCCAACGCCATCGTTGTTGATATCGAACGTGGTCGGGTTTGCGACGAATTTTGCATAACCACCAGTCTCCGCCAGGTTAATAATACTGTACGCAGCAGTATCGATACGTTTGATCGCGCTTGTGATGACACTCGGGCGGGCAGCGCCTGTCGTAGTTTTGCTCTGATCAACATCGACACCAATACTGTAGACGTTATGCTTGGTAGCAGCATCCAGGACGCCAATACCACAACCACCGGCAACCTGGAAGAGGATGTCGGCGCTATTATCTGCAAACTGTTTATTAGCAATAGCTGCACACTTCGTGGGGTCATTAAAGTCATTCGAATAGCCGACCACTACATTAACGCTCGGGTCGACTTTCTGAGCGCAGTACTTGTACCCGGCGATGTAGTGGATGACCGGTGGGATAGCCAGGCCACCAACAGCGCTGATGGTGTTATGACCGAGCAGCTTCGGCGCCTTGGATTTACCATCAACCTCCATCTGACCGGCCATCGCGCCAACAAGGCAGCCCGCCTGTTGCTCTTTAAAGAAGAGCGGTGCGACATTGGGGAGATTGACACAGGCACCAGTTTTGTCTGTGGGGTTTGTAGCACAGCCATCAATAAGGGCAAACTTCTTGTTGGGGTACTGCTTGGCTACCGTATACATCGCATTCTGCATCAAGAAGCCCACGCCAATGACCATATCTGCCTGCTGTGCCTCCGCGGTGATGTTTTTGGTGTATTCAGCATCACTAATCACCTTCGACACAATGACCAAGTCAGGAAAACCGTACTGTGCTCTAGCCTTTTCGTAACCTACATGAGTAAACTGGTTAAAGCCGCTGTCATTCAAGCCACCAATGTCTGACACCATTCCCACCGTCACTTTAGCACTGGGCGCAGCAGTGGGCGTGGTTCCTCCACTTGTGGTTGTGCCACCACATGCGGCAAGCAACATGGTAAATAAGATGAGGAACGTAGTGATAGGGGCGAGGCCGCTAATTCTTCGCATATTAGCTTCCTTTCTCTCTGCAATTGAGAAATAATGCCGGACGAGTGTACAGGCCGATACGGCATGCCGGTAGAAGCAGAGATAAACCTACAATCCACCATAAATAGAAAATAGCGAGGGGAAAGAGGGCTTACTCTGGTGCTTTAAGTATAACATGAAATATGTCGCCTGTAACATTATTCCGGACTACGGAACAGCTAAAAATAGCTGTTATCACCAAATAATACGTAGCAAACAGTATTTTTCTCACAAAGAAGAGAACCTGGCATCATTCATACCAGGTTCTCTTCTTTGTGAGCGGCTGTAGGTTATGCGCGGATCTCTTCGAGCATGGAAAGGTTAATAAACAGGTCGCAGCTCTGGCGCAGTGTGGCGGACATAGATTCGTCGAAGGCCGCTACCTCAACGCGCACGCCGTGATCAGAGCAATAATCGAGCATCGGCATGAAATCGCTATCACCGCTGACGAGGACGATGCAATCAACAGCTCGTCCATCGACGAGGCGAACGACATCCATGCAGAGGTCGAGGTCAAGGTCTGCCTTTTTGGCGCCACTGGAGAAGGTCTTGTAATTCTTCGTGGTGATGCGATAGCCTAAGCCCTTGACCGCTTGCAAGAACATCTGCTCGTCGCCCGGTTGTGGGCTGGTGGGGCAGTAAGCATGTGCCCTGATGAGGCGGCGATTGCCACGCAAGAAGTCGAGCAACTTCCCAAAGTCTACCGTCATACGGAGAGTACGTGCCGAGTAGAGTAGATTAGCCACATCTACAAAGACCCCTACTCGCTCAGTTGATGGGAAGGGCGGCATTGAAACAGAGACGTTGGTAGGACTCTGGTTTGCGCGCCGTAGTTCAGCCACCATGCGATCTGTTTGTGTTTGAATTGCCTGCGCCACAACGTTGGCAAGCTGATGTACCGAGGCCGAGCTTGCCTCAGTGGTACGCACGGGGTAAACGGGTGTACGCTGCGCATCGGTACGGATTGAACGTACATTCTGTGCGGCAGTAGTACCACGAGCAGGCGATGGTTCAGGTCCCATAAACGGATTGGACCCCTCGCGAGCTTGATTCATCTGGCTGACAGTATAGCCGGAAGTGATAGTAACCTGAGTTGTTGGCGCGGGCGTTGGAGTGCGTGGTATGACGACCGGTGGCGTTGGTGCAGGTAGTGGGGCAGCAATAATTTCCGCTGTTACTGGTTTCACTGCCGCAGGCAATGGAGCGCCGTTGGCCGTGCCAGCAGGACTTGCAGTGTTGCTGGAATGGCGGCGGCGACGCCGCCGCGAGCTAGCTTTTTGCAACTCGGAATATTCCAGTGGTGGTAGTTCCTCTGGATGCTCCTCTTCCTTCGAAGGAACCTCCGCTTCCACAGCCTCTTGAGCAATTTCGGACACCGGTGCTGCTGGAATGGGTACCGGGGATGGTGCCTGTGCTTTCGCACGCTGGCGTTCCTGAGCATGACGACGGCCGCGGGCGTGCTCAGGAACTGCTGCTGTTGCCGGTGTAGTACTGCTCTGCGCAGCGGGAGCTTCCTGGACATCAGCTTGTTTGGCTGCTGCGCTTTCGGGCGGCTGTGCGGGTTGCGCAGCTTGTTTTGCTTGTTGGATAGATGGTTCCTCTTTCTCTCCATGTCGTCCATTAGAGGCTTGCCCATTCTCCGTTCGTGCGGTCACTGCCGTGATGCTGCTTTCAGGCGTCTCTTTGTTCTCCTCAGCGCGAATCCCGGTGGGCGGAGTCAATGCTGGTGTGGTCACCGCTGGAGCATTTGTTGTTGCCGCTGGCCGGTCGAAGCGGTAACGGCGCGCTGGGCGCGGCTGTTCTTCAACAGCAGGGGGAGCAGATTCCGTTACGGTTTGCGCTGCTGGTGATGCTTGCGCCGCATCTGTCTTCTGTGGCTCCCCTGTTTTCTGGGAGGGCTCTTCTTTTACTACAGGGGTCTCCTCACGTTGGCGGGCATTCCCATGGCGCGATCGTGTTCGCGGTGAAGCTGGACGTAAAAGCGGTGAGACAGGGCGCACTGCAGGTACAGGGGTTGGAGTCTCACGTTCAGGTGTCGCACTTTCACCAGCTGTAGAGGGTTGAGTCTCTACGTTGTATGCATCGCCTGATTCAATGTGGGGAGTGGATTGCTCCTCTTGCTGCTCATCCGGCGCCGGCGATTGAGTAAGAGGATTGCTGGCGTAGTCTGGCAGTGTAGAGCCAAAGCGTGTTTCGGCCTGTCGAAATTCTTCAATAAATGCAGTGAAAGGTGGAATCTCTTCTTCTTTCGCCAGCGAATTGACGGGGGATGTCTCTTCTGACTCTGCGATGGGTTCGGGTTCGGTCTGCGCATCAGGGGCGGCAAAAGATGCGTTAGCCTCTGTCGTTGCGCTACTTACCATAGCCTGGTCTGGTTGAGAAACGTGGGCTGGTTGAGAACTATGCTCCTCTTGCGATACGTTCTGCGTACCGACCGGCGAAACACTTTCGTCTGTTGCGGAAGCTTCCGGGGTGGGAGGAGGTGTACCTGTCTCGGCTTCGGAGACAGGTTGATACTTCACGACGGATTCTTCAACGTCGCTATGCTCGGGATGAATATTTTGTGTTGTCACTAAGATCTCCAGTCTCAGTATTACGGACCGGAGCGCAGGTGCTCGCCTCAGAGAATGTTCGACTGAAGATGGCTGTCCCTACCTACCTTATCCTCGGGCAAATTTCTTCTACTACGCTACGTGTATTGTGTGTGTTGATCCGGTCCGATCTTCTTTGTCTACGCCGTTATCTTCACATTTGATGCACACCACTATCGAACGGCGGAACACTGGTGAGCACAGGGAGAACAGCAGGCAAGTGTAGCCTACACTAGCCCCCATCGTTCGTCCCCACCGTTGTTGTTGGCACATGGCGATTGTCTGTACTTGTATCGTTCGTTTGAGCGAGCATATCGACTGAGATGTTCGCTGCCTTGCTCAGTTGGACAGTGCGGTTGGTTATGCGCCAAACGTGGACAACACGTTCTATAGCGGTTACCTGCGAAAAAATCGCAAGCAAAATCAGAGCCCAGATACTTGTGCCAGATATAAGCCCAATAGCCAGTAAAACGACACGTTCAGGGCGAGCTAGCAAGCCAGTTTTGCACTCCAGCCCCAATCCTTCGGCGCGGGCTTTTGTATAACTTACCATTAAGGAGCCGACCACAGCTATATAAATTAGCGCGATCATCCAGAGTTGCTCATACGCGAACGGCCAGAAATTATCATGTAGGCCTGGTCGCAGCAAAGCGTAAAAGAGCAGTCCAAACAGGATGATACTTTCCGAATAGCGGTCAAGTGTCGAGTCGTAAAAAGCGCCAAAGGTTGTGGCGCTGTTACAAACACGCGCCATCGCCCCATCGAACATGTCAAAAATTCCAGCAAACAGCACCAACAATCCTCCAGCCACCAGGTATCCCTGGGCTATTACCACAGCTGTCAGTATGCTGAGCAGCAGCCCTATTACAGTCAAGGTATTCGGTGTGACGCCTAGCTGGGCTAGCGGACGTATGAGCAGAGTAACAAAATGCCTGGCTCGTTGCTGTATGCGTCTGCTAAACATATCCCTATTGTATCATACCTGGCCATTGTAGGACTAGCCTTTTTTGATAGCAATGCAGGGCCGGTGAAATATCAAGGTGATAGGAGCGAGCAAATAGGGCAGGGCAAGCCCAGCCCCTACTAAGCTACACTCAGTTTACGGGCGAGGATACTGGGATTGCTAATATGGTGATGGGCCAGGCGCAGGTAGGTATTCATGCCCCATAATTTTCCGCCTGGAGCAGTGAGACCGGCCTCAATGCTGCACGATTGACGCGCATGGCTATGCGATTGGCGCCGATGCCACAAAAACTCGCGTTCCACGTCTCAATACCATCGAGCCATACATCTTTGTCAGCATAAATACGATCTAATACCTCGCGCTGGCAGCTATGGCGAAAGATGGGATTGAGTGGATGGGCGACGATTGCCAGTCCACCTTGCTCGTGCACCAGGTCAATGGAGCGTTCGATGCTCAATCCGGGCTGGATGCGCTTCTCAATGAAAAGTGCCAGCATATGACCTTCTTTTGTGCTGATTTCTTCACCGACAATAAAATCAAAGCGATAGTTTCCCTTTGCCCAGAGGTCACGCGCCCTTAAAGCCCCATTTATGACATCATGGTCGGTGATTGCGATCACATCCAGATTGGTACGATGCTGGACGCGATGAAGAATTTGCTCAATTGTTGCCAGGCCGTCGCTATATGTGCTGTGCATATGCAGATCAGCTTTGCCTAACTTACCAGAATGATGCGCCTGTTGTTGCGTCATCTGCCGGCGTTTGCGCAGCATTGCTGTCCCCGAATAAGCCCTTTCATTTTCCTCTATCCGGGTTTCGTTTGTTCCTTTGAATGTAATCATGTAGCTCCTTAACGATGGTGATCCCCTCATTGCTATTGTAAGCACACATTGAGGTAATTGTTTCGTCTCTACCTACCCTCATGTATACGTTACTACAGGTAGGTTAAAGATCAGGCTTAATGATATGTAAAGTTCTGTTAAGACATTACAGTCAGCTTCTTTTTTCTTAATCTTCCAGCATCGCTTCTGCTTCGATGAGGGAATCACCGCTGAGTAACAGTTCGAGCTGGACAGTAGGGTCAACCAGGGTCTCTAAACGTCGCAGGCATTGCAGGTAGCGATTCCTGTCCAGGGAACAATGGACCTGTCGTCCGGTACGCTGTGTGCGTATAATGCCTGCGCGGCGTAATTTACGAAGATGCCAGGAAACGAGAGGCTGGCTAAGCCCCAATATATCGGTGAGTTCGGTCACGGTAATCTCGTCCCTGTGGGCAAGATGGTACACAATTGTCAGACGCGCTACGTCTGCGAGCGCCTTCACCATTATTTTGAGTTCACGCCAGTCGTTCATTTCTCTTCCTATTTCCAATAAATCGGCGGGAAGGACTGCCAGACCGGCCTCGGTCATGCGCACATCGCGCAATAGTTGGGCGACACGGGCGCGATTGGAAGCGGACCAGGGACTCTTTGGGCGACGGGGAGTAAAGCGGCCAGCATAGGTTTCCGCGTCGATGCCTTTGATGGCGCCGTCAATCCAGCCGTAGCAGAGCGCTTCTTCCACCGATTCCTCGTACGAGATGCCTGTTTTGCCCGAGGTTTTCTTGTAGTAGATGAGCCAGATCTCTTTGCGGTCGGCATGGTGTTGCGCGAGCCATGCGCGCCACTCCTGGGCTGAGGTTACCAGCAGAGTTTCACCGATTTCCATAGGTGCAAGCCCATTCCTATTCGCTTGATGCCAGGTTTTCTTGCGGTTGCCTGATGCGTATAGCTTTGGCGCTGCGTCCTCTTCGACTGCTGCCCAATGAGACCAGCCCTACTCCAGTAAGGGTCACCAGGATGGCTACGATTTCCATGGGTGTGAGCCGCTCACCTGCTAACACAACTCCGAGTCCTACAGCTACCATAGGGTTTACGTAGGCGTAACTGGTTGCCAGAGCTGGGCGTGTATGACGCAGCAGGTAACCGTAGGCGCTGAAGGCCAGCAAGGAGCCGAAGATGACGAGGTAAGCTATAGCCCATAGAGACTGGCTGATGGCCAGGTCAGGCGTCCTCTCCTTGATCATCAGGCTTAAAAGAATGAGCACGACGCCACCGACCAGCATTTGAGCTGAGCTTGACATGAGCCCTGCCGGAAGCGAAATGTGCTGGCTCCATGCCGAGCCAAGTGCCCAGAATATAGGGGCGAGGAGCAAGGCTATAGCTCCCATGGGATTGGCCCAGACGCCATTGCCGAGGTTCAAAAGCATGACACCGATAAAGCCTAAGCCCAGGCCGAACCACTCGATGCGGGTGGGCCAGCGTCCCCAGAGACCAGCGAAGAGGGCCGTCCAGAGCGGTACGGCAGCTATACCTACCGAAGCCAGTCCGGTCGATACCCACTGCTCAGAGAAGGCGACACCTGCGTTGCCTCCTGCTAGCAAGAGCGTACCGATGAGGGCCGCCCCAATCCATTGTTTCCTCGTAGGAGCACGCTTGCCTCGCACACGCAAAATCAAAAAGAGGATGCTTCCTGCTATTAAGAATCGAACGCCGGCCATTAAAAAGGGTGGGAAGCCAAGCAATGCTATGCGCATAGCCAGGTACGTTGAACCCCATAAGATGTAGAGGGCGAGTAGTGAAATCAAGATAAGGAAACGATTGGTGCGAGGCTCCTGTGTGATAGGTTTATCCGTTGCCAGCTCGTTGTTTACGATTTCCTCGGATAGTATTTTTGCTGCAGGTTCGGCTTGATAGCTATTCTTCATGTAGTACCTATACGTCTAGAAAAGAAAGAGAGGAGGGACACGGGATTATCCCGCTCCCTCCATACCATGGTTAAAAGGGTGACAATGCTGTTAGTGAAAACCATACCAGAGTTGTCTGCGCAGCCATTCAAGGCTGTTTATACCGTCGGTGCTGTCAACACCCCAGTGTAAAGACGCCATATCCAGAGCAATGATCATGAGCAAGATGATGAGAAGTGCCATCATAGCCCTCCTTTGGTCCTTCTCGCGAAGGATGCTTGTATTTACATTCATTCAGCTAACATTAACTCAATATGCTTCAGGACATATTACTATATATTATATAGTAACATATGAAATGTTTTACTGCTACAGCCAAGTCAGTCATTTATATACCGAATTGACTCTCGACAGAAAGGTTATATTATCCTTTGTCGCTCAGGACACAGGCGTCGACCATGATGGACTCCTTCATATGATAACTCTGCTCGCTGTTTGTCGCACTTGTCGCACTTGTTGCAATTGTTTCACTTGTTGCAAGTGTATTCTAAGAGATTGATCTTTTCCTTATTCTCAAGAAACCTATTGTTGAATGGTGCTTGATACCACGGCAAAGGTTGCTTCCTGTTCTTTCGCCAGTAGACGTTGTTTGCGATCTTTGCCCCAGCGATAGCCGCCTGGGTCGCCGTTTTGGCGCACTACACGATGGCAGGGAACGATGAGTGCGACGGGGTTTGTCGCGCAGGCCTGGGCGACGGCGCGAGTGGCACCGGGTTTCCCTATGGCCTGGGCAATTTCGCTGTATGAGCGTGTGCTACCGTAAGGGATGGCCTGTAGTGCTTCCCAAACGCGCCACTGAAAAGCTGTTGCCTGCACATCAATAGGTAGATTGAGATGTGGCTGCTCGCCGCTCAAGTAGTCCAGGAGCGCATTGACCCATTGACCAAGCTGGTGATCGTCCCGCTGTATCTGCGCGCTCGGATATTCGCTGATCAGGGTAGACTCAAGTGAAGTATCGGAGTCACCAAGGCTGACGGCGCAGACGCCTTTTTCGGTAGTCGCGACGAGTATGCGACCCAATGGGCAATTGACGATGGTGTAGTTGATGCTCATGCCTTTACCTCCGCGGCGATACACGGTGGGTGTCATACCAAGCTGTGCAGGGGTACGTTCGTACAGGCGGCTACTTGAACTATACCCGACTTCGTACAATGCCCTGGTTACAGAGTTCCCGTCTTTGAGCTGTGTTTTTAACTGTCCCAGCCGGTACGCTTCAGCATACTGGCGAGGCGTGATGCCCATAACGCGTTTGAAGACGCGCTGCAGGTGATAGGGGCTCAAGTGCGCTTGTTCACCAAGGGCGGCGAGTGTTAATGGCACATCAAGGTGTGATTCGATGTAGCGACAAGTCTGCTGGACTAGCTCTACCTGATTTTCGAGTAGGGTTGGTTCCCCAGGGCGGCAGCGGCGGCAAGCGCGAAATCCGGCTTTTTCGGCGGCTTCGGGCCGGGTGAAAAAGAGGATTTGCTCGCGTTGTGGCTTGCGTGAGGGACATGAGGGGTTGCAGTATATTCCTGTGGAGCGCACGGCGTAGACGAAGGCTCCATCTGAAGTGTTATCTCTAGTTAGCACTGCCTGCCAGTATCTTTCGTCCTGTTGCATTTTTGATTATGCCTTTCTTTTCTCTCGGCTTTTGTTGCTCTAACAATATGATAGGATATTAAGACGATGAATGCTATCTGATTCTTGCGCTCAAACTCATTCAACTGGCCTGTTCACATCGCCTTCACTGGACACTGCGCGGCCGCTGGGCTTCGAATTCACCTCGGGTGTAGGCAAGAAGCCGGTTCCAGTAGGGCACAGAACTGCCGAGAAACACGATGATCCCGACGAAGGCGACCAGCGCGACGACGAACTGCTCTTGCCCGAGCCGTAGTACATCATAAAGTGCCCATGCACACAAGCTGGCCACTATGATGACTGCGCCAAGCGCTGCCCGAATCCGACTCTGGGGCGCGAGTGCGCGAACAACGTCGCGGTTCTCTTCGCTGAGGAGACGAGCTTGCGTGAGTGTCAGGAGCTGTGCTACCACGCCTACAACGAAGCTGAGGCCGAGCGCGAGGAGCCAACCGCGGAGGCCATTGTACACGAAGTGGGCCGCCAAAAGCTCGCATGCAAGGAAGGCGAACGGGACAAGTGAATCGAGCAAAGTCGGTATCCAGACAAACGCCAACGCCTGCATGAGATACTCGTGCCACAAGGTAACGAACGCGAGGAAGGTAGCGATGGTCAGCAGCCAATCCGTCGAATCGAACTGAGTGTAGGTGGCCTCAACCCGTGCCGCAAGCACCGCCAAGGCGACGCCCTGGATGATGCTCGTGAGCGTCAGATAGGCTGGGGCAAACTGACTCTTGAGGCGCTGAGAGACTATTTCGGGTGCTGGTTTCATGTTCATGTGCTGCTCTCTTTCATGTGACGAAATGTGTAGGAGAAATCTCTTCCGCTCCCATCCAGCGGGAGCATGGCATGGATAATCTAGAGAAAGTCTGATCGCTTGATACCTATCTTACTCGGTTTTGGTTACCTGGGCAATTATTTTATCGCAATCGATACGAACAGTATGTGTAAAGCATATCGTGGGTCGGTTTGAAACTCTATTTGTCCTTTTTGCCAGATGCGCACTGACAGGCCCCAGGTGCTTGCCAGATGCGCACTATACCGTCATCATCTCCCGAGGCGATGCGCGTTCCATCAGGGGACCAGGCGACAGTTAACACCTCGCTACGATGATTGCTGTAGGTCAACGTGGGAGTACCCGTCATGCTCTCGCGTACCTGGACGGTCTTATTGGTATTGGCCGTGGCCACATACTTTCCGTCAGGGGACCAAGCGATCCCATTCACCCACCCATGGCAGCAATAGATCCAAAGGGGTTTGTCTGTAGCAGCGTCCCAGACTTGCACTGTCTTATCAAAGCCCACTGAGGCGAGATACTTGCCATCGGGGGACCAGGCAATGGCAGTCACAATGCCTGAATGGCCGATATAGGTCGACAGTGCGTTACCCGTGGCAGCATTCCAGAGTTGGACTGTGGCATCGAGGTCAGCAGAGGCCAGAAGTTTCCCGTCGGGAGACCAGGCGACCGCCATGACCCAATTGGAGTGGGCATGGTAGGTCAACACAGGGTGTCCTGTGGCGCTCTTCCAGACCTGCACCGTCTTGTCATAGCTGGCAGAAGCAAGGCGACTTCCGTCAGGAGACCAGGCGACGGCGGTCACCGTGTCCGAGTGGCCTCGATAGGTCAAGAGATGCCTACCCGTTGCGGGATCCCAGACCTGCACCGTCTTGTCAAAACTGGCAGAAGCGAGATACCTCCCATCGGGCGACCAGGCTATTGCGCTGACCCAATTCGTGTGTCCACGATAGACAGCGAAGCGATGCCCTGTTACCGGGTCCCAGACCTGCACCGTCTTATCATAGCTGGCAGAAGCGAGACGCTTTCCGTCGGGAGACCACGCCACTGCGGTGATTGCATTATGATGCCCATGGTACGTATAGAGGGTGGTTCCCATCGCAGGGGTGCGAGGAGAGACGGAGGTAGTACCGTGAGCAGAACAGGAAGTTAGTAGTATGACAAGACAACAGGACGACAATAAAAGTAAGCTGAAGCACCTGGATATACTAGACATCGCTTTCTTCCTTTCTTCTTCAGAGACAGGAGATGGAACACGCGACTATCGCATCATTGCAGAGATTGAGAGGCAAAGTCCTTTCCTTGCCTCCTGGCAACGTCCACACCATGAGTGTGCCAGAAGCAGGTGCCATCTGCCAGGATTTGTTATTGACAGGTCCTAGACTTGTTCTTGAGAGACCCTGGACTTGTTTATGACAAGTTTCGCGATTTCCTTCTTTTCATCACTCTGTTGAGGTATAATGTGGCTGATGTGGAGGAAACAGGAGAGAGTTGTCCTCTTTTGTGCGGGTCACTCACCCCTGCCGGGTGGTTCTTCATGCTCGGTCCATCGGTTCAATTGTTTACCTGCGCAGCAGGGAAAGAGACAAGCAAAGCAGCGACCGGTCAGAAAGGAGGAACCTCCATCATGGCTATAGAAGAGAATGTACCAAATGAACGCTTGCGGCATGCACGCAGCCTCAAAGGATGGTCCCAGGCGAAGTTAGCTGAAGAGGCGGGCACAAGCTTCGAGATGGTGAGCCGCTGGGAGCGCGGCATTACTATACCCACTCCCTACTTCCGCGCGCAATTATGTGCAACCCTGGGGATGACGGCTGAGGAATTAGGGTTGGTTCACGGTCCCAGCGATCTGCTTGCCACCCCCACCTCTCCCTTCGTGTTTCTTGCTTGCTCCTATGCTGATAGTGAGAAAACCATCCTGACCCGGCTCAAGACTGTCCTACAAAAGCGGGGAATAACGCTCTGGAGCAGCCGTCACATCGGCAGACGAGGGCTGGAGCAGCCGCGCAAGGCGCTTCGTGAGGTGGTCCGCGCCGCCCAGGTGATCTTGCTGGTTGTCTCTCCAGAAGCACGCTCCTCCCGTCACGTCCGCGAGGCGCTGGAGGTCGGCAGATTGTATCGGCGCCCGGTGTGCGCCGTCTGGATCGAGGGGGAAGACTGGCAGGAGTGCCTTCCCACGGACGTGCAGGAACTGTCGGTCAGGATTGATGCTCGCATGAGAGATGATCCCAGCCTCTTCGAAGAGATCGCTACCCTACTCCAACAGGGGTGGCCTGGCCCCGGCACGACCATTGCATCTGCCCCTGGTGAGTCACAGGAACAAGGAGCAGTCAGTGACCCACGCAACCCGTATAAGGGGCTCCAGCCGTTCCGTCAGGAAGATCAACACGATTTCTTTGGACGTGATGCTCTGCTCGACAAACTCACCAGCACCTTGGCAGGCACGCTCCGGACAGAGCAACCAGGAAAGCCAAGCGCACGACTGCTGGCCATCATCGGACCAAGTGGTTCAGGCAAGTCGAGTGTCATGATGGCAGGGTTGCTGCCTCGCCTCCAGCAGGGCGGGATGCCTGGCAGTGAAAAATGGATCTACCTCGGTCCCATTGTCCCTGGAGCGCATCCCCTCGAGTCCCTTGCGCTTGCACTCGCCGAGCGGCTTCCTGACAGGAGCCTGCTCACGATTCGCCAGGACCTGGAAGAGGACTCAGCACGCGGGCTGCATCAGCTGGCCACCGCTATGATACAGCGCCAGGGAACAAAGGTGCTGCTCTGTGTCGACCAATTCGAGGAACTGTTCACGCAAACGAGTGCTCAAGAAGAGCGGCAGCAGTTCCTGGAGTTGTTAGTCACCGCGCTCACCGAACCACGAGGCCCGGTCATCGTCGTCCTGACCTTGCGTGCGGACTTCTATGACCGCGTGCTGTCTTCCTCGGTCTTGGGCCCGCTCATTGAGCAGTACCAGTGCGTCGTGCTTCCCATGGATGTACAAGAGCTCCGCATGGTGATCGAGCAGCCTGCTTGTCTTGCCGATGTGCAACTGACGTTCGAGGGCGATCTGGTGGGCGATCTGCTCTTCGAGATGCAGGGACAGGCAGGAGCTTTGCCGCTCTT
>WNGJ01002152.1_pt1 | contig 20696 bp, 20 predicted proteins | sample 5400611 | NCBI WGS metagenome assembly WNGJ01 (sample SAMN13153375, study PRJNA577476) | soil metagenome | isolation source: 40 cm soil or saprolite under Garry oak tree replicate 1 | place: USA:California | collected 2016-06-15
CCGGCATCGTCCGGCACCGCGCCAAGATCGAGGCCGCGATCGCCAATGCCCAAGGCACGCTAGCCCTGCGCGAAGCGGGCACGCCGCTCGTGGAGCTCGTGTGGGACCACCGCGGCAAACAGGTCCGACCGGTGCCGAAGAGCTTGAGGGATCTGCCTGCTACCACATCTGAATCGAACGCCCTCGCGAAGCAGCTGAAACGCGCGGGCTTCCGCTTCGTCGGGCCGACGACCGTCTACGCCGCCATGCAGGCGTGCGGGGTCGTGAACGACCATATCGCGAGCTGTTTCGTGCGTACTGAGGTTCAGCGAGAGATCGACGCAGCGTTCTAAGGTCCCTCCAATGCTCGATGACCGCGTACGCGCCGTGCTGCAGCGACTCGAGCACGAAGACGCCGACGAGAGGCAGCGCGGTCTTCCCGCCCCGGGGCGGTCACGAGCCGTCGCCCGCACGACAGGACAGTTCCTCTTCGGGCTCGTGGCGCCACAGTGGGACTGTGAGGTGCTCGAGGTCGGGGCTTCGCGCGGCTACTCGAGCCTCTGGCTAGCCGCCGGGGTGCGCCACTTCGGCGGTCATCTGACCTCGCTGGAGAACGATCCCGCCAAGGTGGCTGCCTGGCGCGCCAACATCGCGGAGGCCGGACTCGAGGAGTGGGCCGACCTGATCGAGGGCGACGCAGCAGAGACGATCCCGGGGATCGACGACGTCTTCGACATGGTTTTCCTCGACGCGGAGAAGGATGCTTACGAGCGGCTCTTCCAAGCGGTGCGCAAAAAGCTCGAGCCGGGCGCGATCGTGATCGCCGACAACGTGATCTCACACGCCGAGACCCTCGGCGGCTACATCGAGGCTCGACAGTCCGACCCCACGCTCGAGTCGGTGACCGTCCCCCTCGACCGCGGCCTCGAGCTCTCGGTCATCCTCGAGGGCGACCTCCCGGACGACTGATATTCTGCGAGCTAACCGCGGAAAGGAGGTGGTCCGAGAGTGGAGATTTCTTGTTCGGGCAGTGGAGGTACCAGCGGGTAGAGGTGCGTCCCCGGGACCTACGGGGAATCGCCTAGCCAGCGTGGGGGACGACGCGTTACGCGCCGCCTCGCCTCTGCTAATCCACCGCTGGTAACCGGAAATAGGGGGCCGCTCGCGCGGCCCCCTTTTCTTTGCCTGCCTACGTGCGGCCGGCGCTGCCGTAGCGGCGGTCCCAACCGAGATCGCCGATCACATATGAGAAGGCGAACACCGCCAGGCCCCATGACAACCAGTCACCCTGGTTCGTGTCGCTGAAGACGGCGACCAGGAACAGGAGCGTCGCCACCAGCAGCAGCAAGGTCCTGAGTCCGAAGTTCACGTTCACGGTTCTCCTTTCCCTGGGAACACTCCCGGGGTTCGCCCTCACAATCCCTACCCCTGCCAGGTCGAAATTCAGGCCGCGCGTCGCAGCTGATCGTCCAGGGAGAGGAGCGGCAACTGGAAGGCCTGCACCGCAGCGTCGTTGGAGACGACGTTGTCACCCTGCTCGAGCATCTTCAGGAGGTCTCGCGTGAGTGGGATGTCGCCCGGCAGTCGCTCCGTCAGAAGAGCGTTGACCTTCATCAGCGCCACAGGGATATGGAGGCTGGGCCGGCGGATGCCGCGAACACGCTTCAGGCGGGCCCAGAACTCGTTCCAGCTGACGACCTCCGGCCCGCCGAGCTCGAAGACGCGATCCGCCACGTCGTCCCGCCCGACCGCGTCCCCGAAAAACTTCGCGAGGTCGTCGGCCCAGATCGGCTGGATGCGCTGGCGTCCGCTGCCGATGATCGGAGTCACGGGCGTCAGCTTCGCGAGCTTGACGAACGTCGGCAGGATCCCGCCGTCGGGGCCGAACACGAAGCTCGGCCGGAAGATGACGTACGGGAGGCCCGAGCCCTGGACCTGCTTTTCGTTCTCCCACTTCGCCCCGTAGTACGGCACGAGCTCCTTCGTCTCCTCGCTCGTGCCGAGGGCGCTCATGTGCACGAAGCGCCGAACGCCGACAGCGTTTGCGGCAGCGAGGAGATCGCGCGTGCCCTCGACCATGACCCGCTGGAACTGCTCGCGCCGGCCCTGCCGGATCCCGACGAGATGAATGACCGTGTCGACGCCTGCGAGGGCACCGCGCAGGCTCTCCCCGTTCGTGACGTCGCCCTCGACGAGCTCGCACCCCCAGGCCGCTAGCTTCGCTCCCCGGCGTAAATCACGGACGAGACAGCGAACGGGAAGGTCGCGGCCACGCAGCTCGTGGACGACGTGGCCTCCGACGAAGCCCGTGCCCCCCGTGACGAGGATCAACCTGTCGGTTCCTTTTGGAAGTTTTGCCAGTACTTGGACGGGGTCGGTCCGCGCTGCCCCTGGTACTTCGAGCCGATGTCCCCGGTCCCGTACGGCGTGGCTGCTGGCTCGGTGAGCTGAACGAAGGAGATCTGGCCGATCTTCATCTCCGGGTAGATCGTCACCGGGAGGTTCGCGACGTTCGAGAGCTCGAGCGTGACGTGTCCGTCCCAGCCCGGATCGATGAAGCCCGCTGTGGAGTGGATCAGCAAGCCCAGCCGGCCGAGTGAGCTCTTCCCCTCGAGCCGCGCCACGAGATCGTCGGGGAGACGGATGCGCTCGAGGGTCGAACCGAGGACGAACTCGCCGGGGTGAAGGACGAAGGGCGTGCCGTCGTCCACCTCCACGAGCTCCGTCAGGTCCTCCTGCTCCTCGCGGACGTCGATATAGGGATAGCGGTTGTTGTGGAAAACCCGGAAGAAGCGATCGACCCGGACGTCGACGCTCGAGGGCTGGAGCAGCGACTCGTCGTAAGGATCGATCTGGATCCGGCTTTCCTCCAGGTATCGAGCGATCGTGCGGTCTGAAAGGACCATCGGGCCGATTCTACGGCCGCCCAGGCTCTCGCCCCAGGCTCTGTTAGTTTTCCACACCTTGCCTACGAGGTACGTCCTCCAGCCTGTCGATCCGAACTCCCGTTCCAAGCTACGGCGTGCCGAGGCGCGGCGGCGACGGCACAAGCAGCGGCTGGTCGCCGCCCTCGTGCTGCTCGGATTGATCGCCGCAGGAGTCGTCGGAGCGGTGCTCGCCACCCACATTCGCGGACACAAGACGGTGCGCGCCGCAGTCCGCCAGCAGCAGGCCCCCAGGCCACAGATTCTGCAGCCGCGGCCGTTGCCCGCCGAGGTGCGCGGCGTCCACATCACGATGGCGCTGGCCGGTCTACCTGGGAAGCTCGATGAGTACGTCGCGATGAAGTCGGCCGGCCTCAACACGATCGAGCTCGACGTCAAGGACGAGAACGGCGAGGTCGGCTTCCCGGTCGACGTCCCGCTCGCGAGGAAGATCGGCTCTGCGAAGCGCTACTACAGCGCCCAGCGCGCCGTCGCGAAGATCCACGCGGCCGGTCTCTATCTCATCGGCCGGGTGGTCACGTTCGAGGATCCGGCACTGGCGGCGGGAGCGCCCGAGCTCGCGATCCGCCGGGCCGACGGGTCGCGCTGGCTCAACAGCGCGGGACTCGGGTGGACGAACCCCTACGACAAGCGCGTGTGGAAGTACAACGTCGACATCGCCGAGCAGGCGGCAAAGCTCGGCTTCGACGAGATCCAGTTCGACTACGTCCGGTTCCCGAGCGACGGCGACCTCTCGCAGATCCGTTATCCCGGCAAGCATGCGCAGCCGATGGGCTGGACGATTCCAATGTTCGCCAAGTACGCGCAGGGGCGCCTCAAGCCGCTCGGAGTGCGCACGTCGGTGGACGTCTTCGGGCTGTCCGCGACGAGGAACCTCGGGATCGGCCAGTTCCCGCGGCGGATCGCGCGTTACGTGGACGCGATCTATCCCATGGTCTACCCCTCCCACTACGTGCCGGGCGAGTACAACATCATCGATCCGGACTCTCGCCCGGGCACGACTGTGGCCTACTCGCTACGCGATTTCCGGAACGCCGTACGCGGCCGGCCGACCAAGCTGATCCCGTGGCTGCAGGACTTCTCCCTGCGCCGCACCTACACGCTCACGGACGTCCAGGACCAGATCCAGGCCGCCCGGCTCGAGCACGCCAAGGGCTTCATGCTTTGGAACGCGGCCGGTCTCTACACGGTCAAGGCGCTGTCCACTCCTGCCTTTCGCTAAGGCACAATGTAAGTCCCCTATACAGGTATGCAGGTCGGCCGCTGACTGCGCTATCGTCAGACACATGGCGACGACGAAGGCGATCGAGCTCAGAACGGGAATCCCGGGCCCTCGCTCGAAGGAGATCCTCGACCGGAAAGACCGCGTGATCGCGGATCCGCTCTCCATCTATCTGCCGGTGGTGGTCGAGCGGGGCGAGGGCGCGACACTGACGGACGTCGACGGGAACACGTTCATCGACTTCACCGGAGGCGTCGGCTGCCTGAACGTCGGCCACGCGCATCCACGCATCGTCGACGCCGTGCAGGAACAGGCCGCGAAGTTCCTCCATACCGACTTCACGATCGTCCCCTATGAGACATACGTCACGCTCGCGGAGCGTCTGATCGAGACCGCGCCGATCTCCGGGCCCGCAAAAGCCGCGTTCTTCAACGCCGGCACGGAAGCCGTCGAGAACGCGGTCAAGTTTGCGCGCGCCTACACGAAGCGGCCCGCCGTGATCGGCTTCGAGGGGGGCTTTCACGGTCGCACGCTGCTGTCCCTGACCCTGACGTCCAAGACGCATCCCTACAAAGCCGGGCTCGGACCGTTCGCGCCCGAGGTCTACCGGTTGCCGTTCGCGCAGGACTATCGCGGCCCAAGCGCGGCCGAGGCACTGGCAGCGCTCGAGCGCACGTTCGTCACGACCGTCGCCGCCGAGAACGTCGCGGCGATCGTCATCGAACCGGTGCAGGGCGAAGGCGGCTTTGTCGTCGCACCGCCCGAGTTCCTCGAGGGCGTACGCCGTATCTGCGACGACAACGGCATCGTTCTCGTCATCGACGAGGTGCAGACCGGCTACGGGCGCACGGGGAAGATGTGGGGCATCGAGCATTACGACGTCGAGCCGGACCTGATGACGATCGCGAAGTCGATCGCGGCGGGTCTGCCGCTCTCGGGTGTGCTCGGCAAGGCGGAGATCATGGACGCGCCGGGCGACTCGGCGATCGGCGGCACGTACGTCGGGAATCCTGTCGCGCAGGCAGCCGCACTCGCCGTGCTGGACGTGTTCGAGGACGAGGGCCTCGTCGAGCGGGCTGCGCAGATCGGGGAGACCATTCGCGGCCGGATGCTGGCCTGGCAGCAGCGTTGGGATGCAATCGGCGACGTCCGCGGGCTCGGTGCAATGCTGGCGATCGAGCTCGTGCATGACCGCGGCACCAAGGACCCAGCCCCTGAAATTGCGACCGCGGTCGTCGAGGCCGCTTCGGCGCGAGGGCTCCTCCTCCTCAAGTCCGGGATCTACTCGAACTGCATCCGCGTGCTCGTCCCGCTCGTCGTCTCGGAGGGCGAGCTCGACGAGGCGCTCGGCGTCTGGGAAGACGCGCTCGGCTCGACCCTGACCTAGGCACAGGCACAGGTTCACGTTCGTCGGCCGTCGAGCCGATACCCGAGCAGTGGCCGGGTATCTCATCTCCGTGCTCGCGTTCGCGCTGCCGCTCGCCATCGGCGCAACCGGGATCGGCAGGCCGCGGGTCATCATCGCCCTCGGCGGCGTCCTGGCCTGCACGTGGGCCGTGGCCCTTGTCGTCGGCCGAGTCCAGGACGGACAGGGCCACCACCTCGTTCCGGCCTGGTTCCTGGCGGCGCTGGTCGCCCTGCTGTACGTCCTCTGGTGCGGGGGCCTGTGGCTCGGCACGCGTCTGAGGAAAGCCCGCGCGCGCTGATCAAGGGCGTAGGGGAGGCGACGGGCGGGTAGCTTTCGAGCGTGGTGGTCGGAGAGACGGTCGCAGGACGATACGGCCTCGAGGAGGTCGTCGGCCACGGCGGTATGTCGACCGTCTACAAGGCTCGTGACTCGCTGCTCGAGCGCCACGTCGCGCTGAAGGTCCTGCACCAGCAGTACAACGAGGACGAAGACTTCGTCGAGCGGTTCAAGCGGGAGGCGCGCTCCGTCGCGCAGCTCCAGCATCCGAACATCGTGACGGTGATCGACCGGGGCGAGGAGGGCGGCCGGCAGTACATCGTCTTCGAGTACATCGACGGGGAGAACCTCAAGGAGCTCGTCGTCCGCAGGGGCCGCCTGGACGTGCGGGCTGCTCTGGAGATCGCGCTCGAGATCGCGCGCGGGCTCGCGTTCGCCCACGACCACGGCCTGGTCCACCGTGACGTGAAACCGCAGAATGTCCTCCTGAACGGCGAGGGCGGCGCCAAGGTGACCGACTTCGGTATCGCACGCTCGCTCGACGTCGAGCACAGCGTGACTCAGACGGGGACGGTCCTGGGAACGTCGAACTACATCGCTCCGGAGCAGGCAAGCGGCCAGCCCGTCGACGCGCACACTGACATCTACTCGCTCGGCATCGTCCTCTACGAGATGCTCACCGGAGAGGTGCCGTTCCCCGGCGAGAACTTCGTCGCGGTTGCGATGAAGCACATCCAGGAACCGTCACCGAGCGTTCTCGACACGCGAGGGGACGTGCCGCTGCGAATCACCGAGATGATCGATCGCGCGCTCGAGAAGGATCCGGAGGACCGGTTCCCGACGATGGACGCCTTCGCCACCGAGATCGAGGCGAACCTCGCCGAGCTCGACCGCGGCGAGGACGGCGCGGTCACGATGGTCGTTCCGGCCGCGCAACGGCTGAAGCAGCAGACGCGGCATCGAAAAACTGTGTCGCGTCTACCTCTCCTCATCGGACTGCTCGGTGCGCTCGCGATCGCCGCCGTCGTCGTCGGACTGCTGACGCTCCGCGGCGGCGGCCAGAGTCCCGCTCCCGTCGGCGCACCGGTGCCGATTGCAGGCGTTGGCGCTTACGACCCATACGGAGACGGCACCGAGCACGATGCAGAGGCGATCAACGCAACCGACAGCAACCCACGCACCTACTGGCCGACCGAGGATTACAACAGCGGTCTCGAAGGAGTGAAAAAGGCCGGCGTCGGGCTGGTCCTCGACGCAAGCGGTGTCGTCCAGCTGTCCCGCATCACCGTCGTCACGGATACGCCCGGGTTCACCGCCGAAATCCGCGCCACGAACATCCAGGGCGGGCCGACGCAGAAGGTCTCGAACTCGCGTGTCGTCGGCCGGACGACGCGGTTCGCAATCGATCAAGCCGCACCGAAGCGCTTTTATGTCATCTGGATCACGAAGCTCGCACCCGGCGCGCACTTCGCCCACGTGAACGAAGTGCACGCATTCGGCAAGAGCTAGAAGACGAGCTTCGAGCGGCGCTCGTGACGCTCCACGGCGAGCTCGATCAGGCGGCGCAACAGTTCCTCGTAGGGGATCCCTGATGCGGCGAACAGCTTTGCGTACACACTCGTCGACGTGAAACCCGGAATCGTGTTGAGCTCGTTCACGACGACGCGATTGCCGTCGACGACGAAGCAGTCGACACGCGCCATGCCCTCGCACTCCGTGACGCGGAAGGATTCGACGGCAGCACGTTGCACTGCTTCGAGCACGTCCGCCGGCAGGTCCGGTGGAATTACGAGCTCCATCCCACCCTCGTCGTACTTCGAGGAATAGTCGTACCACTCGTGTCCCTGCGGCACGATCTGACCCGGAACGGATGCGACCGGCTCACGGTTGCCGAGCACGCCGACCTCGACTTCGACTCCGTCGAGGAATTCCTCGACGAGGATCTTGTCGTCGTGTCGGAAGGCAAGCTCGACCGCATCGCGGAGCTCGGCCTCGTCATGCGCCTTCGTGATCCCGACCGAGGATCCGAGCCGTGCGGGCTTGACAAAGCACGGGAAGCCGAAGGGGTTCTCGACCGGGTCGCCCTCCCGCAGTGCAACGTGGCGCGCGACCGGAACGCTGCTGTCACGTAGCACCTTCTTGAACAGGTCCTTGTCCATGCAGAGCGCGGACGCGGCCACCCCGGCTCCGACGTACGGGACGCCCGCAAGCTCGAGCAGCCCCTGCACCGTCCCGTCCTCGCCGAACGGGCCGTGAAGGATGGGCAGGACGACGTCGACCGCGCCCAGGGTTGCAGGCGCGTTGGCCGCCGGCACCGGCAGCGTTTCCGCAACAGAGCCGTCGCCCGTGCCGAGCTCCCAGCGACCGTCCCGGCCGATGGCGACCGTGACAACGTCGTATTCCATCGGGTCGAGAGACTCCAGCACCGAACGGGCGGAGGCGAGCGAGATCTCGTGCTCGGACGACCGCCCGCCGGCCAGGATCGCGACCTTCAGCCGGCTCATAGGGGAAGGCGAGCGACGCTCATCGGCTGCTCTTTTGGCCGATGAGCGGTGGGAGGGGCGTAAGGGGAAACCCGGAAGGTTCCCCGCTCTTTCTCCTCTGCGTTCGCGGCGGCGGTCGCCACGCCGGGGGGCTGAGGCGATCTCTAAAGAAGGGGGCTCGTGGGGGAAACATGGTTTCCCCCATGGGAGCGAACCGAAGGCGAGCAACGGTCACGGAGGGCCGGACGTCGCACCGAACTTGCCGACGGCGATCGTCACGGTCGTGCCCGGAGGCTGCTGCGTCCCGCCTGGTGGATCCTGTGTCTGCACGATGCCGTCCTGGCTCTGGTCGGTGACCGGCTGGCTGACGATCTTCACGCCGAAGCCCGAGGCCTTCAGCGTCGCCTGGGCGTCGTTCTGTGTCAGCGTCGTCACGTCGGGAACGGTGGAGGTGGTCGGCCCCTTCGACACCATGACCGTGATTGTGGTGCGAGGCGGCTGCAGCGTCCCCGGACCGGGGCTCGTGTTGACGACAGTGTCCTTCGGGGCGTCGGACTTCACGTCCTTGCGCAAGACCGCAAATCCGCTGCCGAGGAGGATCGAGTTCGCAGAGTCGAACGTCGAGCCGACCACGTTCGGTACCGCAATCGGTTTCGGCCCCTTCGAGACTTTGAGGCTGACCTGCGTTCCTTGCTTCACCGACAAGCCGGCAGTGGGTGACTGCGAGATCACCTGCCCCTGCGGCTTGTCCGATTCCGTCGGAATGGCCTTACCTTTCAGCTTTGCGTCCTGGAGGTCGGACAGTGCTTTGTCCAGCGGCTCGCCGACGACGCTCGGAACATCTGTCTTGGGTGGCCCGAGCGAGACGTAGAGGGTGACGAAGTTGTTCTTCGGCGTCTTGTCTCCGGGTCGCGGCGTCTGCTGGAAGACGTACGTTTCGGGAAACCCCGGATCGGCGTTTGGCTGCCGCACCGGATTGGGGCGCAGGCCGATCGCTCGGATCTTCGCGACCGCATCGGCCTCGCGAATGCCGAGGTAGTTACCGACGGCCACCGTCTTCGACCCGCTGAGCTGGTCCTGGATCTGGGAGTAGAGGAAGTAGCCGCCGACGAGCGCCGCCGCCACGAAGAGCAGCGCGACGAACCACGGCCAGAGAGCGCGCCTCGGCGGCTCATCGTAGTCGTAGTAGGCGGAGGGAGGTGCGTAGGGAACCGGAGCGCGCGGCGGGCGCTGCTTGATCTCTGTGACGGCTGACGGCGGGGGGCGCGAGATGATCGCAGTCGCCGCCTCTTCGGTAACAGGAGAAATCGCGACGCCGCGATTGATGCGGCGGAGGTCCGCGTCCATTTCCTCAGCACTCTGGTAACGCTCCGATGGATCTTTGGCCAGCGCCCGCATCACGACCATGTCGAGCTCGCGGGGTATGTCCGCGCGCTTCGTCGACGGCGCCTCGGGCACGGTCGACAGATGCTTCATGGCGATCTCGACAGGCGTGTCGCCGCTGAAGGGCACGACACCGGTGAGCAGCTCGTACAGCACCACGCCGACTGAATACAGGTCCGACGTCTGATCGACCGGCGCGCCTTTCGCCTGCTCGGGCGACAGGTACTGGGCGGTGCCGATGATCGACCCCGCTTCCGTCATCTGGCTGACACCCGCGCGCGCGATCCCGAAGTCGGTCACCTTGAGCCGCCCCTCGCCGTCGACGAGCACGTTGTGCGGCTTGATGTCTCGGTGCACGATGCCGTGCCGGTGCGCAAACCGAATAGCGGCGAGGATCTGTCGCGCGTAGTCGACCGCGAGATGGATCGGCGCGGGACCCCGCGCAACGATCAGTTCCTTCAGCGAGCGGCCGTCCAGGTACTCCATGGCGATGTAGTACGTGCCCTCCGCCTCGCCACGGTCATAGATCGAGACGATATTGGGGTGCGAGAGGCTGGCCGCGTTCTTCGCCTCGCGGCGGAAGCGTTCGACGAACTGGTCGTCGCCGGCATGGCGGTCGTTGAGGATCTTGATCGCGACCCGCCGGCCGAGCACCTCGTCCTCCGCGAGGTACACGTTCGCCATGCCGCCCGTGCCGAGCTTGCGCAGGATGCGATAGCGCCCGTCGAAGAGCGTGTTGATCAGGGTGTCGGAGACTGCCATCGGGGCCTTCAAGGGTAGGGATTCGCCCCTACCGGAGTAGCGCCTCCATTACTTGCTTCGCGATTGGCGCGGAGATCGTGCCGCCGAACCCGTTCAGCTGGTCCTCCACGACCACGGCGATTGCCACACGTGGCGCGGCAGCGGGCGCGAAAGCTGCGAACCAGGTCGTGTGGATGTTGCCGCGGCCGACCTCCGCGGTGCCTGTCTTCCCGGCGACTCGGACTCCAGGAATGGCAGCGGCCGTGCCCGTGCCACCGGTGACCACGAGCTCCATCATGCGCGTGAGCTCGTCCGCCGTCTGGCGCTTGATCGGCCGCCCGAGCTGATCGGGCTGCAGGTGCGTGATCGTCTTCCCGCCGGGGGCGACGATCCGCTCGACAATCTGCGGGCGCATCTCGGCGCCGTGGTTGCCGATCGCCGCTGCCACCATCGCCATCTGCAACGGGGTCACCGCAAGCCGTTCCTGACCGAACGCCAAACGGCCGGGGTCGACCTGCGTATCCGGATGCTTTGGGTCGAAGAGGCGACCGTGGTCGTACAACCCGCTCGCGACGCGTTCGCTCTCGGGCAGCTCGAGCGGAGGCAGTGAGTAAAAGCCGAAGCGCTTTGCGTACTCGAGCACAGTGCCGGCGCCGAGTGCCTTGCCGACGTTGCAGAAGACCGAGTTGATCGAGTGCTCGAAGCCGGTCGACAGGTTGACGTGCCCGAAAGTCTCGGGCGCTTCGGGATTACCGGCGTTGCGGACCTGCTTGCCGTACTCCTCGCAATAGCCCGGGTCGTAGAACGGCGAATCCGGAGTGAAGCGTCCCGTGTCGAGCGCAGCAGCCGCAGTGACCATCTTGAAAGTCGAGCCCGGTGCGTACTTGCCGACCGTTGCACGGTTGACGAGCGGCGCGCCGCACGGCGCGCTCGTTCGCGTGGCCAGGCCGAATTGGCTCTCGATCAGGTTCGGGTTGTAGGTCGGGTTCGTGGCCATCACCAGCACACGCCCCGTCGAAGGCTCGAGCGCAACGACAGCGCCGCACTTACCTCGCAGCAACCGCAGGGCCAAAGCCTGCGCGCTCGGCCGAACGGTCAACACGAGGTCGTTACCCGTGACGGTCGCCCCCTTAAGCTTGTCGAGAGCGGAGCTCAAGACCGTGTCGAGGTTCGCGTTCGAGCCCGTGAGGTAATCGTTGTACGACTGCTCGAGCCCGGTGCGATTGCGCGTCTGAGTCGAGTACCCGACGACGTCGGAGAAGATCGGCCCGGTCGGGTAGCGCCGAAAGTAGAGCGTTCTCCCGGCACGCGTCTTGTTCACGTTCGTCGCCAGCACCGTCCGGCCGTCAGCCGCGTAGATCTTCCCGCGCTTGATCGAGAATTGGGCGACCAATCGGATCTCGTTGTCCTGCCGGTCGGCCAGCCCGGCGTTGGCCCACGTCTGCCAGTAGGTCGTGCCGACGATGAGCGCCGAGAGCAGGACGAGCGCTGCGATGCCGATATGAGAGACCTGTTTGTTCAACGCAGCATCTCTCTATTCGCACGGTTCGAGACGAGCAGCAGCCCCGCTAAGAGGAGAAAGTTCGCGACGACGCTCGATCCTCCGTACGAGACGAAGGGCAGCGTGATCCCGGTCAGGGGAATCAAGCGCAGGATGCCGCCGACGATGATAAACGTTTGCAACGCGAAGCCGAACGTCAGGCCGGCGGCGGCGAGCTTCGAGAAACCGTCCTCGGCCAGGAGCGAGATCCGCATGCCGCGCAACACGAAGATCATGTAGACGAGCAAGAGCGCAGCGGCGCCGATCAGCCCTAGCTCCTGCGCGAGCGCCGAGTAGATGAAGTCGGTGTTCAGGTCGGGGATGATCTGCTTGCCGTTGAGGTTCGCGACCGTCCCTTTGCCGAGCCCGGTCCCTCCATATCCGCCGTAGCCGATGGAATAAAGCGACTTCACGAGCTGGTAGCTCTGGCAGTCCTGACGCAGGGCGAGGTGCCCCGAGATCGGGCAGTAGACCTTGCTCGTGGTCCAGGGATGAAGCCAGATCGTCACGCGGTCCTGCACGTGCGGCGTGACCTTCCACACCCCGACGGCGCCGATGAGAAAGAGTCCGAGCCCGCCCGCGACGTAGGCGATGCGCGCAGTCGCCACGTAGAGCATCGCGAGGAAGATCCCGAAGTAGAGCAGACCGCCACCGAGGTCTCTTGTCTCGAGCAGGACGAGGATCGCCAGCACCCAGATCACGAGCAGGGGCCCCCAGTCCTTCAGGCGGCCCTGCGCCAAGACCTCACGCTTCTCGCGCATGTACGCGGCGAGAAAGATGATCAGCATGATCTTCGCCAGCTCACCCGGCTGGAAGCGCAACGAGCCGACGTGCACCCAGAGGCGCGCGCCGTTCACGGTGAGGCCGAGCAGGGGCAGGATCGGCAGCAGAAGCAGCGCGATCGCCGAAACGCCGAAGAGGTACTTGTAGCTCTCGAGCCGGCGGTAGTCGTGCCGGAGGAAGAAGAGCGTCGCGGCAAAGAGAGCAACGGCAACAACGATCCAGATGCCTTGCCTGAATGCATCGGTCGGATTGAGCCTGTAGATCTCCGTGAGGCCGATCGCGGTCAACAGGCCCGCGATCGGGAGCAGGTACGGGTCGGCAAAGGGAACGGCATACCGCGTCGCTAGATGCGCGCCGAGATAGACCACGAAGAAGAAGCCCGCATACGTCAGCGAGGCCGTCGACACGACGTCCTGGCGCGCGATGTAAACGCTTGCGAACCCGACCGCCGTCAGAGCCCCGACGACGATCAGGAACGCGAGCTCACGATTCCTCGGGCTGAGCGTCAGCGCAGGAACCTCAGGTACAGGGCGAGTGCGATCCCCGCGGCAATTGCGATCAGGGCCAGCCAAGCGACGATGCGGCGGCGGAGACTGCGGCGCCTCTTGGCGCGATCCTGCCGCCGCTTTGCCTCGACCGCCGCCTGGATCTCCGCGGTGGAGACCACTGCGGTGTCGACCGCCGGCACGGCATCCACCTCGGTGAGCGTGTCCTCCTCGTCGCGCGGCGGCGGCACGACGTTCTCACGAGTTTCGCCGTCGTGGTCCAGCGCCTGACTCTCTGCGATCTCGAACGCGACCACCGTGATGTTGTCCTCGCCGCCGCTTCGATTCGCGGCCTTGACCAGCGACTTCAGCGCCGCGTCGATGTCCTGGCGGTTCAGTTCGACGAGCTCGAGGATCTCGCGCTCTCCCACCATGTCGGTGAGTCCGTCCGAGCAGAGCAGAAAGACATCGCCGGATTTGGCCTCGATCGTGAACGTGTCGGCGTCGACGTCGGGATCCGTGCCGAGCGCGCGCGTGATCACCGACCGCTGCGGGTGCGTCTCGGCTTCCTCGCGCGACAGCTTGCCGCTCTTCATCAGCTCGTTCACCAGGGAGTGGTCCTCTGTCACCTGCTCCATGCGCCCGTCACGGATCAGGTAGGCGCGCGAGTCACCCACGTGTCCGAACGCAACGTTTCCGTTCTCGACGAGCGCGACCGTGATCGTCGTCCCCATCCCGGACGTGTTGGGATCCGTGCTCGAGCGGTCGTACACGCGCCGGTTCGCCTCCTGGATGAGATCGAAGATGCGCTCCTCGCCGCCCAGGGTCTTGGCGCCGCTCTCCTTGAGCGCGGCCGCTGCGAGCCGCGATGCGACCTCTCCCGCCTGGGCGCCGCCCATGCCGTCGGCGATCGCGAAAAGCGGCGGCTCGCAGACGTAGGCGTCTTCGTTCCGCCGGCGCTTGCGGCCGGTATCCGTGATCACCCCGACATGGCCGAGACCCGTCACTGCTCGTACCTGAGATCCGTCTCACCGATCCGGACGACGTCGCCGCGAGCCAGCCGGCGAGGCCGGTCGAGCCGTGTGCCGTTGAGATATGTCCCGTTCGTCGAGCCCAGGTCCTGGACCCAGACGCCGTCCTGGCGTGGCTCGAAGCGCGCGTGTCGAGCGGAGGCGTATTCGTCGGTGGCGATCGCGATGTCGTTTTGATTCCCGCGCCCAATCGTCAGCTGCACGGAGTTCAGCTCGAAGTCCTCACCGGTCTCGAGGTCGGCGCTCCTCACGACGACGAGGCGCCCGGTGTGCGGCCCCGGCCGCGAGGCCTGCATGCCCGCGGCGGCAGACGGAGCGAGCACGAAGCTCTCCTGGGGAAGTCGCAGATCGCGGCTCGCAGTCCGCACGATCCGCCAGATGAACGTGTAGAGCAGAACGAGGAACGCGATCTTGAGGATGAGCAGGACCTCGTCGACCGCAGCCGAGTCGAAGATCATTGTGGCTCCTGGCTGAACCTCACCTCGGTGGAACCGACCGTGATCGTGTCGCCGTCGTTGAGCTTGGCACGCTTCACCCGCTTCCCGTTCACCTCGAGCCCGTTCGTCGAGCCGAGGTCGACGATCCAGTAGGACGCTCCCTCCTGGCGCAGCTCGGCATGCCGCCGCGAGACGTTCGTGTCCGAGAGCTGGATGTCGCAGTCGCGCGACCGTCCCATGACGACGCGGCGCTGCTTCACCTCGTAGCGCGTGCCGTCGAAGCTCAGCGTCACCACGTCCGGCTCGAGGCCCAGCTCCTCGGCGCTGACGGCCTGCGTCGGAACCGGAGCCTGCGGCTTGTAGATCATCGTCGCGCCGGGTGCCACCTCTCCTACCGGCTCGCCTTCGGCGCCAGCCTTGCGCCGGTCCGGCTGCACCATCCGGGTCGCAATGCCGAATTCACCCACGTCGAGATCGGCGTCGGTCTCCATGAGGACGCGAACGGGCGAAAGGAGCGCGTAATCCTCGCGGCGCGAGTGCTCGGAGAGGTACTCCTGGAGCTCGCCCCTCAAATTGTCTTCGTAGCTCGAAAACTGCTCGCGATCGTCCGGAGAGAGGTACACCGAGTACTCGTTCGGCACGTAGACACGAGAGACGGAGATGGTTCGGTGCTCGTCCATCTCCTTCGCAAGCTTTCGCGCAAGCTCGACCGGTTGGACATTCGTCCGGAACGCGCGGCCGAAGATCCCCTCGAAAAGGGATTCGATTTTTTGTTCGATTGCGCGGAGGACCATGTGCCGGGAATACCCGGCAAGCGATGCTAACGCACCGCTACCGCCAGGCAGGTGGCCCACACGACTACCACCAGCGGGGCAACCGCCACTCCCGGCGCCAGGAGCAACGCGGCGACCAGGAACGCGGCTCCCAGCCCGGCGATCGCCCACAGCCCCCGCGCCCGCGCCAGGGGCAACAGGACCGCCACGGCCGCAAGGACGATCGTCATCACGGCGAGAGCGGGCCTAGAGAGCAAAGCCCCCCAGAGAGCCGACACGACCGTGAACGGGTCCCCGCTTGCGGCGATCCCGAGGTCCGGTGGAGAGGCGCTGTCGAACGGCAGCGGCGAGCCTCGGATTCCCGCGACGATCCCGGCCGTCAGCACGGCCGCTGTGGCCTGCACCGCCCGGCGTGACGGGGAGCGTATGGCCAGTGCGACCAGTGGGAAGAGGCCGACGCCTGCGATCGGCGCCAGGAATGCCCCGAGCGAGAAGAGGAGACCGCGCTCCGGCTCACGCCACATCGTTGCCAGGAGCCCGAGCGCGATCACGGCATAGAGGACTGCCGCACCGAGGGCAAGGTTCCCGAGCGGCAGCACGGGCACGGCAAGCGCTAAGGCGAGGCCGAGTCGAGCGTCGACAATCGTGCCGGCGGCGGCGAGCGCTGCGAGACCGAGCGGCCACCCTGAAGGGAGGAATGGGAGTGCCCATGCGGTCCAGCCCGCGACGGCCGCCGCGAGCGCGGCGGGGACGAGCCGCGGCACGACTGCGGGCACTGCGATGGTCTGGCCACGGCCACCACGCGAGCGCCGACGCTTTTGCCGCACGAGGCGGAGGGTCCCGGCCAGCGCCGCCGCACTCGGCCGCCGGGATGGATCGAGATTCAAGGCGCCGTCGACTGCGGCCAGCAGCGGCTTCGGCAGATCCGGCCGCACCGTCTCCAGGCGTGGGGCCCCCGACTCGATTGCGCGCGCAGTCTCGAGCAGGGAACCGCGCCAGAACGGGTGCCGGCCCGCCAGCGCTTCCCAGAGCATGAGTCCGACCGCCCACACGTCTGCCGCCTCTGTCGTCAACCCCCCGGCGAGGCGTTCCGGGGCGATGTAGGCAAGCGTGCCCGGCACGTCGCCCTGCGCGGTCAGGGTCTCGGCCTGCTGGATCTGAGCCAGGCCGAAGTCGAGCACACGCACCGACACACCTCTCCCTTCTGCGAGCAGAACATTCGACGGCTTGACGTCGCGGTGAACGATCCCGCGCGAGTGCGCGTGCGCGAGCGCCTCGAGCACCTGGGCGCACGCTTCGATCGCGGAGCCGTCGTTCAGCTCGCCGCCACGGAGCGCCTCGCGAAAGGTCCGCCCGGGGACGTACTCGTAGGCGATGTAGACATGCTGGGAGTCACGGCCGAAGCCATAGGCGCGCTGACAGGAGGGATGGCGCAGACGGGCCGCAGCCTCGGCCTCGCGCTCGGCGCGGGATGCCGCCTTCCCCTCACGGGGGACGATCTTGAGCGCGACGTCGAGCCCGTTCTGCTCGTCCCTGGCAAGCCAGACGGAGCCGGAACCGCCGCTCCCGAGCGGCCTCAGCGGGCGGTAGCGCCCGAGGACGAGCTCGCTCTGGACAAGGGCTGGGGCTGCGTTGGACACCGGCTCTCCAGGGTTGGCGGGGGCGAGAACAAGTCCTTCACCCGTCGAGAACGGACGAGGTACGGGTTAGAGTGAACGGCGCTTCGGCTGGGACTCTCCCGGCCGCCCCTCTCCCATGACCGAGCGCGACTCAGACATCGAATTCGACTTCTTCGACGAGCCGGAGACCGAAGAGGCTTCGCAGCGCGTACGTACCCCCCGGCGCCCACCGCCGGGCGGGCCCCGCCGCCCCGTCCGGCCACCCCAGGGCCTGATCCCGATGCTCCGCCTCGCCGGGCTGATCGCCTTTCTCATCCTCGCTGTCGTCCTGCTCGTCGTCGGACTGCGGGGCTGTGCGTCCAGCGGGAAGCACGCCAAGTACCAGGGATACCTCCAGGACGTTCGCGCCATCGCGAAGCGCTCCGACCAGATCGGCAAGGATCTGAATACGGCGCTCAGCGCGACCGGCATCAAGGAGTCCGATCTCGAGGCGAAGCTCGGCAGTCTCGCTGCACAGGAGCAGCAAGAGGTCGCGCAGGCGGTCCAGCTGAAGCCGCCCGGCCCGCTCCAGGTCGAGCACGACCACCTCATCGAGGTGCTCAAGCTTCGCGCAAGCGGGCTCAGCCGGCTGGCCGATGCGTTCCGCCAGACTGCGACGGCGAAGGCGCGCACCTCGACGACCTCCGGCCGGCTCATTGCGGATCAGGCACGCCTACTGATCGCGAGCGACGTCAACTGGGACTACTACTTCAAGGAGCCGACTCGGCTCGAGCTGCAGAGCCAGAACATCAGCGACGTCGGCAGCGTCCCCGACTCCAGCATCATTCCGAACCCCGAGCTCGCGAGCACCCAGGCGATGACGCAGGTTTGGCTGCGCGTTCACGGCGCGGCGACAGGCGGGTCGTCGACAACCGGAAACCACGGCAGCGCGCTCGTCTCAGTGACAGCCCTTCCCGACGGCAAGAAGCTCAGTGCAAGCGGCGCGGCGAGCGACAACCAGATCACCGCGTCGACCGACCTTGCGTTCCAGGTCGTGGTGTCGGACTCGGGTGACTTCCAGGAGTTCAACGTCGGCGTGACGCTGACCATCCAGAAGTCGCCGAAGTCGATCGTGATGCGCAAGAAGATCGACGTGATCAACGCCGGCGAGTCGAAGACGGTCACGTTCACGAACATCGACATCAACGGGCTCTTCGGGCTGCCGACGACGATCAAGGTCGATGTCGCGCCGGTGCCGGGCGAGAAGACGACGACGAACAACTCGGCCGACTACAAAGTCATCTTCTCCCTAGGAGGTTAGTGCCCCTCTCGACCGCGGAGTGGATCGCGATCGGGGCGTGCGTCGCTGCGGCAGTCGCGCTGCTCGTGGCCGGTTTCGCCTGGCGGACGCTGCGCGCCGTCCGGTCGTCCCAGCTCGTGCTGCTCGGAGGAGGGAAGCAGGACCTGGTCGACTTCGCAGTCTCGCTCCAGGGACGAATCGACGACCTGCACCGAGCCGTCGACGAGATCGCTGCAGGCCTGTCGCGGGTGGACCGCCGCGTCGACACGACGGTCTCCAAGACCTCGCTCGTCCGCTACGACGCCATCGAGGGCGCCGGCGGGCACCAGTCGGCGTCGATCGCGCTGCTGGACGCCGGCCGCAGCGGGGTGATCCTGACCGCGATTCAGGGCCGCGACTACGCCAGGATCTATGTCAAGGAGCTCGACCACGGCAGGCCGTCCGTGGCGCTGTCTCCGGAGGAGGAACAGGCCGTCGAACGAGCCATGGCCGGGTAATCCCCGTTCGCTCAGCTACATTTCCGCCTAGATGCAGCAGGTTCTGGTTTTGAACGCGAGTTACGAGCCGCTGAATGTCACATCCGTGCGGCGTGCCCACGTGCTCGTGTTCAAGGGGAAGGCCGAAGTGATCGAAGAGCTCGACCAGCCGCTGCACTCCGCGACCGACACGTATCCGTGGCCACACGTGATCCGGCTCGTGGCCTACGTGCGCGTGCCGCGGGCCGTCCAGCGCAAGATCTCGCGCCGCGCGCTCTTCGCGCGCGACAGCTGGCGTTGCGTCTACTGCGGCAGCACCGCGGGTCGGCTGACGCTCGACCACGTCATCCCGAGATCGCGCGGTGGGGAATCGATCTGGGAGAACGTCGTAACGGCGTGTGCGCCGTGCAACCACCACAAGGGGAACCGCACGCTGGAGGAGGCGCGCATGGAGCTCGTCCACCCGCCGAAGGCTCCCGCGCCGGTGCTGTTCATCCGCCTTGCCGCACCGAAGATCCCGAACGGTTGGCAGCCGTACCTCGCCCACTTCGGCGGCGCGGCAACCTCCACGGCCTGAGGTCTGGTGTGAAATTCAGGCCTCGAACAAGTCGTCCGAGTCGCGTTCGACCGGCAGCCCGAGCTGCTCCCACTCGCTCCAGGAACCCGGGTAGAGCCTGCCGTCGCGACCGCTGAGTTGGAGGCGGTGCAGCAGCACGGTTGCGGTCACGCCTGACCCGCAGTAGGCGACGAGCTCACCCTCCGGAAGCTCAGGCGGCGCTTCGTTCCACGGCGCGTTGAGCGCACCTGGGATCCGGCCGGGCACCTTGTCGATCGGATTGGGCTCGCCGCGCCAGCGGGGCGGGAGACGCGCGTCCACGATGACTAGGTCCTCCCGGCGGCGGTCGAGCTCCTCGGCCTCGATCGTGTCGTCTTCGCGCGGACGCAACGTCAGCTCCGCCGGCTCGATGGCTTCCGTGCCTGCGACGAGCGGTCCGTGCCAGGACTCGAGGTCGACCACCGCGCAGCGTTCGTGGCCGAAGTGGCGCAACAGCCACCAGAGCCGTTCGGCACCACCCATGTTCCCGTACGCGACGACGAACACCTCGTCACCGATACCTGCTCGCGCCGCGGCGCTCGCGAGCTGTTCTGGATCCGGCAGCGGATGTCTACCGCGAAGACCCGGCGGTGACGACAGATCGGTATCCACATCGAGAAAGCTCGCGCCCGGGATGTGGCCGCCGAGGTAGAGCTCGCGGCCGCGCTCCGGCTTTCCGAGCTCCCAGCGGCAGTCGACGAATTGATACTTCATCGCGCCGCATCTTTACCCGGAAGCACGAGGGCGCCGCTGACTTCGCGGCGCCCTCGAGGAAGCGGTCGCTAGCCGGGCGCCGGCTCGGGCTGAGCGGCAGGCACCGCAGGAGCAGTCGACGTGTGCCCGTTCCCGTGGGAGAGGCCGAGATGGCCGTGCGTCTCGGTGCCGTAGCCGCCGGGGACAGGGATGTAGAACTCGGGGTAGCCCCACATGCCGTGTTCCGAGACGTCGAGACCGGCCGTCTCAGTCTCCGGCTCGACACGGATTCCCCACACCCGCTTCATCACCCAGAGCGATCCGAATGAGGCGGAGAACGTGAACCCGCCGACTGCGACGAGGCCGAGCGCCTGGACGCCGAGCTGATGGAAGGAGCCCGTATAGACGAGGCCGCCGGTGCCGGTAGCGAGATTCGACGCCAGTGCGGGCACCGCGAACAAGCCGGTCGCGAGCGTCCCCCACACGCCTGACATCCCATGCACGGCGACGGCGCCGATGGGATCGTCGATGCCGATCCGCTCGACGAA
>WNGJ01007757.1_pt1 | contig 20686 bp, 16 predicted proteins | sample 5400611 | NCBI WGS metagenome assembly WNGJ01 (sample SAMN13153375, study PRJNA577476) | soil metagenome | isolation source: 40 cm soil or saprolite under Garry oak tree replicate 1 | place: USA:California | collected 2016-06-15
TAAGGAATAGCGACCAATTGACCCGGGCATACCCTGTCCTGAAGTTCGGCCGGAACCGTATATGTGAGCAGTGGTTGCTCGCAGTTCCAGATGGCTGCAGAGGTCAACACGTCGGCAAGCACTTTAGCGTCTCCCAAATTCGTGCTCTAAGGCGGACAGGCTAAAATGGACCATCGTCGGGCGACCATGGCAACAGCTATAAGGAGCGTTTGTACGCTCCAATTGTTCAATCATCTCACGCATCTCGCTGACCGTCAGGAAGTAATTAGCCTTGATTGCGGCTTTACAGGCCACGTTCGCCAGCGCATGCTCTTCCCATGTCTCGCTGTGACCGGGGGTTTCAGGTGCCGTCAAGTCGGCCAGGAGATCGCGCAACGAGCGTGCATTCATCTGCTTGATGAGCACGTTCGGCACTGCTCGTACCAGTACGTTGTTATCAAGTATTTCGAGGGTAAAGCCAATCTGTTCCAGTTGTTGCAGGTGGTCTTCTATCACTTCCAACTCCCTGGGTGCAAGCTCAAGTTGCATGGGGGTCAGGAGCATCTGTGAAATAGGGGTACGAGCCTTTAAAGCAGCCACCATGCGCTCTAAGAGGATACGTTCGTGGGCGGCATGCTGGTCGATCAAATACATACCCTCCGGCCCTTCGGTAACGATATAGCTCTGTGAGAGCTGGCCGATAACCCGTAAAGAGGGAAGGCGGCGAGTTTGCCGGGTCTCTGCGGACAGCGGGCCGTCGGGCCTGGCACCCACAAGGGGGACCCTGTCTGGGGACCTGGCCCCCACCAGGGGTGCCACTACATTTTCATCATGCTGGTCATCAGGAGATGTAGTGGCACCCCTGGTGGGGGCCAGGTTCTCTGCACCCCTGGTGGGTGCCAGGTTCACCGCATCATTTTTCTCTACAGGTTCGTCGCTACGTACGTGGCTCTGCCACAACCTGGATAGCAAGGGTGGTTTCGTACCCGTCTCCTCTTCAGTAACCGTGAGCCATGGGTCCTGGGGAAAGGTTGGAGCAAGGGCATCATTGTCGGCTACACCGGTGTTGGGCACCTCGCTATCGGGACCATCGTTATCAAGCATATCGGTATCAGGTATGTCTATATCGGTATTGGGCGCAATGAATTGGGCACTGCCTGTGGCTTCTACATTATCCTCAGGTAATGTCGTAGGGGTCCGATTTATCACGCCCTGGGCAGTCGCAGTTGTCTTGTTGCCCTTGCCCCATGTCAGCATCTCTGCTTCTTCCAATACTGCACGGCGCACAGCCCGTAGTACGTTTCCGTAGACGCGCCGCTCTTTGAGGAAGCGAATCTCTGTCTTCGCAGGATGGACATTGACATCAAGGAAGGTAGGATCAAGCGAAATGTTGACAACGGCGATGGGATGCCGCCCGGCAAGCAACAACGAGTGATAAGCCTCCTCCACAGCAGTAGTGAGCATGCGACTGAGCACCCAGCGCCGGTTGACAAAGAACGAGATGTGATAGGTACCATTTGCTCGGCGACCTGCAGGCCATAAATTTCGATCAAGACGCTGGATAGTTGCCCATCACCAGCAGTGGAGAAAATTTGCCGTCCTTCGCTAAAGACGTTGAAGCGGATCTCGGGATAGGCCAGCGCGTACTGTTCTAGCATATGCAGACAGTGGCTCACCTCGGTATTGCGGCTCTTGAGAAATTTCAGGCGTGCGGGAACGGCGCTGAAGAGGTTCCGCACGGTAAGCGTAGTACCTTCGGGTGAAGCTGCCGCGCTCGCATCAGAGATTTGCCCGTTGATTGCCTGAACCTGTGCTCCCTGTTCAGTCCCACGATGGCGGCTGAGCAAGGTGACCTCGGCCACGGCAGCAATACTTGCCAGGGCCTCGCCACGAAAACCCAGTGAACGGATGTGCTCCAGGTCGTCAATCTGCGCTACTTTGCTGGTAGCATGCCGTGCCAGCGCCAATTGCAACTCGTACCATTCATCACATCGACGCGAATCTGCGTTGATCCCGCGTCGATACTGTTCTCGATAAGTTCTTTGACAACGGATGCTGGCCGCTCAACGACTTCTCCCGCGGCGATTTTCGCCGCGACATCCGGTGCAAGTTGGCGTATTGGCATAAGGTTGATTCTCCAAACAGAAAAGGTACGCACTATATAAGAACGAGTGTTCTGAACTCGTTCTTACAATTGTACCATACGCTAGCCAGATTGGCCTATAAAACCACTCTGACGGGTCTCCATCCCTTAAGGTGATTTTGGGAGAGCCGGAGGAACTCTTCTCATCAGGGAGATTTCTAGCGAAAATAGGGTAATTACCTGATGTTTTGCTGCTTAAATTTGCTATAGTATAAAAGACTAGGATGTTAAGGGGGACATATCACCTTTAGTGGGGAAGACAGGAAATGCAAAAGTCTGCACCTTTAATAAAGGGAGCCGCAGAAGTCGTCTCTATCGCGGATGCATGCCTGGGTGGCCTGCGCGGCCGCTCAGCACTTTTAATCGGTCCACAAGAACAACGCAACTCCTACTTGCTCTTGTTGCAGCGAGCAGGCATGAAATACATTTACCAGGAAGATAGTCCTCTTCATATCTCCCCCATCCTCCCTCATGTACAATTGCTGATCAGTGTACCTGCTCCCTCGCAGGCCGTGCCATTGTTAAAAGCAGGCTCGATAGCCCGGGGATGTATTGGGCGACGAACGCCCCTGCTGATCTTTGATCTATCTGAGTCTACCCCTTCCGTTGAGGAACTGGCCGGGCTGCTGCCTGCTGTATGTCTTTATACTCCCGAGGATATGCGGCGCATTTTCTCTAAAATTGGATGAAAGGGTCTTGAAACATGTGGTACACTCATAACAACGCATATTATGCGAAGCCAGCATAACGGCAGGTACCCAATTACGAGGAACTCATGGAAGTTATTAAAATTTCTCCCCGTGGCTATTGCTACGGGGTCGTTGATGCATTACAAGTAGTACGTCAAACGGCGAAAGACCCCGGTGTACCCCGTCCCATTTACATTATTGGGCAGATTGTACATAACCGTCATGCTATCGAGGAACTAACGAATCTGGGTGTGATAACACTCGATGGGCCGGACCGGGCGAGTATCCTGGAACAGGTTACCGCGGGTACGGTTATCTTTACCGCGCATGGCGTCTCTCCCCTTGTAAAACGCGGGGCGCGCGAACGAGGACTGAACTGTATCGATGCTACCTGCCCCGATGTAACCGTCACGCATGATCTCGTACGTGATTTAGTGGCAAACGGCTACTACATCCTCTATATCGGCAAAAAGGGACACCCCGAGCCAGAGGGCGTACTTGGTGAAGTGCCGGGGCACATCAGCCTGGTAGAAGATGAGGCCGACGTGGATGCTCTGCGGCTCACACCGCAACAACAGGCAAAGCTGGCCATCTCGACCCAAACAACGCTTTCGCAATGGGATACGCGGCGCGTCATCGATTATATTAAGGCTCGTTATCCGCGGGCCGAGGTACATATCGACATCTGTGCCGCAACCCAGAGCCGCCAGGAGGCAGTGGTAGCACAGGCTAAGGGTGCTGATTTGACCGTGGTGGTAGGTGATCCGCGCAGCAACAACACCAATCGCCTTGTACAGGTATCAGAGGAACTGGCCGGCGTCCCGGCAGTACGTATCGAGGACCTCTCGCAACTGAAACGTGAATGGTTGGAAGGTAAGAAGCGCGTGGCAGTCACCGCCGGTGCCTCGACTCCCAGCCAATTGACGCGAGAAGTTATCCGCTATCTTGAACAGTATCAACCAGAAATGTAGGGGGAACCCTGATGGGTATCCGAAGTTGTGAATCATGAAGACGTTTAGACAAGCATTAATAGAGTGTAAACCGCAGCAGCTTGAGCAGATTTTTCATTTATGGGGAATGAGCGGCATGCCCGTTAAAGGCTCCCCGACTCGCCAGGATGTCCTTCTACGGCGTGTGCAAGATCCTATTGCCGCACGTTTCGTCTGGGAGTACCTCTCGCCAGATGAACGCCAGGTATTGTACCGTATACTCGGGCATTCGGCCCGTAGTGGGACAAGACGTGATGCAACCCTGAAAAAATCCCAGCTATCAGAAACAAGTTTTGAAGCAGTAATAACCAGTCTCAAGCAGCATCTACTCCTCTGGGAAAATACGGTAAAGATACGTAGTGAACGCGTCGTTTCCAAAGGAAAGAGCATGACGATGCTTGAGAACGTACCTCTATTGTACCCCTATATGGAGAGCGTTGATGCTTTGTATACAGCCGGGAAGGAATATTTTTCGCCAAAGTCCGACCGCTCAACGATGCCGTTCGATAAAATTCTTTCATCTTTTAATCATGGCGAGCTCGATATTGTTGCCAAGCACTACAGCATACCAGCCGGGAGTTACTATACGCACGCCGAACTACGGTCAATGATAGAGGAAGAATTGGTACTGCCTAACGGTGCCTTTGAGGTGTTACAACGGCTTGATCCTCCCATACGCGACCTTTTCAAGTGGTTGTGCGAGCAGGGTGGTAAGGTGAGTATGCAGGCCGTACGCAAACACACCGGCTACGATGATACAACCCTGTTAACCGCGCTGCACCAGTTTGAAGAATACGCGGTGGCCTTTGATACCTTTTCAGAGGAGGAACGGGTGCTTTTCGTACCATCAAATACAAGCTTAAAAAAAGCCGCTACACAAACTGAGCCTGAAGTAGTTCCCACAGGTTTAATTCCCCTCGCTGCACCGCCAGCTGGGATACAGGCCAGCTCTACCCCTATCGTTTATGACCTGGCGGTAATTATTGGCGCCATTTACCAGCAAAATATCGAGCCCACCCAGGCTGGCAAAGTGCCCAAACGCCTTGCAGCCAAAATTCAACCCATGCTTCATGGGCTGCCACGCTTCCGGTACATGGATGAAGAGGATGCCTATATGGAGATGTTGTTTCAGATAGGCCAGGAACTTGGCCTTATACGCCTCTCTCAAACATCCCTGGAAGGTATCAAGGCGCGTTATGAACCTGGTCTCCAGTTAGAGCAGTGGTCTCAGCTCGATCTGACCGAGCAGACCAGGCGCTTGCTTGAATGCTGGACACGCAGCTTTAGCTGGCTGGATATACGCGGGGTGAACTTTAAACAGTATGACCCATACTATTGGAATCCAATGGCAGCTCGCGGTTCGCTTTTAGAGCAATTGCAAAAATGTACACCTGGACAATGGTATAGTGTGGCATCCCTCCTGCAAACAATCTGGGATAAGGACCCCTTTGAATTACGCCCGGTACAATACAACATACGCCCGGCTGACCGTCGTAAGACGAGTGCGATGCGGGCCAGGTGGAATAGCTGCGAGGGAGAGGTCTACATTGGCCTCCTCGCCTCCACGCTTTATGAGTTAGGCATGGTGGTCCCTGGCTATCAAGAGCCGGGTCTGGCAGAAACCGACAGGTTTGCCAACCCTGATGCTTTCATGCTCACCGACCTGGGAGCCGCCGTCCTATCACCAGGCGACACTACTCCGCTCAAAACTCCCGCGTCTCCTTTGTCTAATGGTAATCGCTCGCTGGTATTGCAACCCAATTTTGAGTTGCTGTTGCTGAGGCCTGATATGCCTACTTTATACAGCTTGTTGCCGTTTGCCCAGGTGAACCAGGTAGAGATGGTCAGCCGCCTCACGCTGACACGCGCTTCTGTCCTGCGAGGCATAGAGGCAGGTAACGACATTGAGCAGATACTGCGCATCCTGGAAGAACGCAGCCAGAAAGAGATACCACAAAATGTGGCTTATACCCTGCGTGACTGGGTAAAACTGTACAAAGATGTGAAGGTTTCACAGGTCCTGCTGCTTGAAGTGCTGCTTGAAGTATCGAGCGAAGCCGTAGCAGATGAGATTTGTTTATCTCCTAAACTGCAAACATTTAACCTGCGCAAACTCGCTCCTCGTGTTCTCATTGCCAGCAACGATATCAACCTGCAAGAATTGAGACGCATCCTCGAAAAGGAGGGTATTATTGTCCGTGCCAGAGGAGATATCATCACCCGGCAAAACCGTTACGCGGTCAGTTCTGGCTGGCCTCGATAATCTGCATGGCCTGACCGCGTGCATCTAGCTGGATAAGTGTCAACACTTGCTGAAAGATAACATGGCGTAGGAGACTGCGGCGAAACTCTTGTTCATCTTTCTGCTCTCGTGGGCCTTCCACCATCGTTTGCCCATCAACAAGACGTTGTTCGAGCTTGCGGAGCCTCAATGCAAAAAAAGCTAAGCGCAGTAACTCAAAGCGACGTATTTGTTCCGTCGTCTCCAGCAGGCCGTGCCCCGGAAACATAGAAATATATAGTGCATCTGAAGTATGCTCTGCTGTATCTTTACGAGCGCTGAGTACCATTTTGTGTTCTCCTATGCTCGATGCGACGAGCGATAACGTTTCAGGTTTGTGTGTCTATACAAAGTATTCTACCAGCCATAGGCTGAGACCTACATGGAGAACAGGTAGGGATATGGTTAAGGAACAAGCAGACGGTGTTAAATTTCTGTAACAGACCAGGAATCTTCGTTACTCGGGGCCAATCAGTGTATGGCGAATCAGCATCAAATGGGTGAGAGGACCAAGACCACCGGGTACCGGGGTGAGAAACGAGGCCACCTCTTTGACGCTGTTGAAATCGACATCACCCACAACTTTCCCATCAACGGCATTAATGCCAGCATCCAGCACCACTGCACCTGGCTTCACCATAGCGGCAGTAATGCCGGCCGGTTGCCCCATGCTTACCACCAGAATATCGGCACTCCTGGTTATGCTGGCGAGATCTTGCGTATACGAGTGGCAGATCGTTATTGTGGCATCCAGGCGCATCAAGACAAGTGCCGTGGGCTTGCCACCGATATTGCTGCGCCCAACGACCACGGCATGACGACCCGCCACTGGAATACCAGCATCCCGCAAAATCCTGAGGATGACATCAGCGGTAGAGGGAATGAAACTGGGAAAGCCAAGTAGCAAATTTCCCGCGTTGCGCGATCCGAGGCCGTCAACATCCTTCTCTGGGGACAAAACGTCGGTGACAATGCGCTGCCGTATATGCACAGGTAGTGGGAGGAGGAGGACAACACCGTCGGTGGTGGCATCGTGGCTAGCAGTCGCTACCTCTGCCCGCAGATCTTCTTCCTGGATTTCAAATGGATAGGCCAGTGTTGTGCAGTCAAGTCCTATTTCCCGGCAGGAACGCAGCAATTGCCTACGGTAGACCTCTGCAGCAGGATCATGGCCCGCCACCAATTGCGTCAATCGTGCCGGACGATGGTGTTGTTGGCGAAAACGTGCAGCCTCCTTGCGCAACTCTCCGGTCATGCGTGTGACAAGCGGTCTGCTATCAAAGACGGTCGCTGCCATAGAAACATTACCTTCCACGTTTCAATTTTAACCCCCCTATAATACCATATAGAATATGTTTCAACGCGCAGGGCATACTCCCTGAGATACTTGGGGGATGCGAGTGGCAAAGAACAAAGAAATGCGCTACAATGGCCCAAAGATAGACAAGATAGTATGTGTTAGAACGCATAGCAGTTTTTTCCCCACGTAGCCAATCTGTACCAATTATACGCTAAAGAGAGGATTTCAATGGCTGGAGATTGTTCATTCGATATAGTTTCACAGTTTGACGAGCAGGAATTGGTCAATGCTCTTGATCAGACACGGCGAGAAGTGAAAACCCGTTATGACTTGAAAGACACCAAAACCGAGATTGTCCATAACAAGGATAACATCACCATTCTCACCGATAGCTCGCTTACACTCAAAAATGTACGCGACATACTCGAATCCAAAGCGATTCGTCGCAGCCTATCGTTGAAGATTTTTAAGCCTGGAAACGAGGAAAACGCCGCCGGAGGAAAAGTGCGGCAGGTCATTCAGTTGCAGCAGGGGCTCTCACAGGACCTTGCCAGAGAGATGAGCAAGTACATCCGTGAAAACTATCCGAAAGTGCGCCCGCAAATCCAGGGAGACGCCATTCGGGTTACAGCCAAGAGCCGCGACGAGCTACAGGCGGTAATTGCACTACTCAAGCAAAAAGATTATCCGGTCGCCCTGCAATTCATTAACTACCGTGGGTAGCCTGACAACCCCGCTTTGAGGTACTTTAGTACCAAAAAAGGGGACTGGGAAGAGATTTGTAGTAACCTAGTTTTAACTAGAGGGTCTAGTGGTGCAATACGTTGCACCTCTCTACTGTATGACATTCGAGAAAGTGAACCTTTCATGCCTGGGAACAGACAAGCTTTTAGCACGGCAATGAACGCAGCTGACCGCTACCGTTGGGACAGTCATTGGACAGAGGCAGCGCAGGAATACCAACGGGCACTAGCGGAGTTCCCAGATGATGCCATGGCACGGAGCGGGCTGGGGTTTTGCTATATGCAAACCAAGCAGTGGCAGCAGGCTCTTAACGAGTATGAGTACACACTCAAGCGTGACCCTAGCAACGTTATAGCTTTGAGCAAAACAGCCGAATTGTACGGTATTCTTAACCGGCGCAATGATGCCTACAGAGCCTATCTTCACCTGGCGGATTTGTACTCGCAGGCAGGTCAGGGTAGCCGCGCCGAAGCGGCATGGCAGAAGGCTGTTCAGTTGTCTCCTAACGATCCTGAGCCTCATGAACGTCTCGCGGCATACTACTTTGGGAAAAAAGATATAGCCTTTATGATCCAGGAGCGCTTGGCTGCTGCTCAGGGATATCTTCGACACAATGATCTTACGGCTGCTCGTACGCAGTGTGAAGAGGTACTGCGTGCAGACGCTACAAATATACAGGCCCAACAGATGCTCTCAGTAATAAGAGCACAGGGACAACAACCATCCGGCCCACTCCCACCGGGAGCAGGTGCAGGTGCAACGTTTACATCGGTTGTGGGTACAATGGCGGGAACGCCATCAGGCCCGTTAACTTTCACAGGTAGCCCAATGACCGAGTCGGTGACATCGGGCAATATAAGCGGAGGTAATACTGGCATCATGGGTAACATGGGTAATTTCGGCGGGGCAAGTAATCCTGGACCATCTCTTGCTACGGCAGGCATGACTGGCGGGGGCGGCGATCCTGCTTCACGTAGACGAGTTACTGCCAGCCAGGTCACAGGAGTACTGCGGCAAGCGCAAACCTTTCAAGCCCAGGGGCGTTTTAATGATGCTATCGACCTCTGTGAACAGATCCTGGAGAGCGGTTTTGATAGGCCAGACGCACGATACTTTTTAGGCTGGCTTTACCAGGAACAGCAGCGCTGGGATGAGGCTATTCGCCAGTTCCAGATGCTGCTCAACGATCCAGACTATGCGCTCTCTTGCTATTATGCCCTGGGACAGTGCTATCGAGCGCGTGGTGATCTGCGCACCGCAACGATACATTTTGATGAAGCCGTGGACCGCGTGAACCTGGATGCCCTGACCGTTGAAGAGTCTGACCAATTGGTACAGCTCTGCCAGGAAGCAGCTGAAGCTCATCGTGCACTGGGCGAGATGGAGCAAGCCCTGACGGTCTACAATGCTTTGCTCGGCTTCTTGCGCAGTCGAGGTTGGAACGATAAAGTCGCTCAAGTTGAGTTCATGCTCCAACAGATGCAGAACGCGCCTGGACCGGCTCGACCTGTAACTCCTCCCCCGCAGCAGCAGGTGAATACAACCCAGGTCTTGTCGCCCGAGCAAATGGCAGGGCCACAGCCTACTATGCAACAGCCCCCGCTGCAAGACGCCGCGACCATGGTATTTAATAATATGGGCAGTGTCCCGTCTCCTGCGTCAGCACAGTTACCAGCATCGCCCCAGGGGGGGGCCAACCAGGTGGGAGACCTACCGGATTGGTTGACGGGTATATTGAGTGACGCAGATAAGAGCCAGGTTATTAATAAGTCAGGCGCACCCTCCGCACCCTCGCAGCTGTCGGAGGTGGTTGATCAACCTACCACCGTGCAGCCTGTTGCACCTGGACCTGCAACAGGGAAAGATGCTGCAGTGGAAACGAGAGCAATGGATCCTCTAGCCCCTGCAACGACATCATGGTTAACAGATGCGCACGACCAGGAAAATCAGCTTGACTCACGGCCTGAGGTACCGCTATCTCCACCCGAGGCATCTCAGGGAAGAATACCTGTACCAACAGAGCCAATCGATCAAATGGTACCTCCTACGCAGTCGCTTGATGTACCTGCTACGCCGGCGAGCCCACCCAGGGTAGATCAGCTCAGTCCTGTCTTACAAAACTCGCCGGTAAAAAGCACGAACAGAGGCGCCGAAGAGTTGCTGAGTCAGATGGCTGGCTCAAGCAGCAAAGATGAAGCGTTAAAACAGGTCGCGGAGGCCGTTTTGGCAAGTACAGCCTCTCTACCGGAGAACATTCGCCTGCAGGTAGTGCGGTCTATGCGCGATATCCAGAAGTACATCAACCATGGTCTGCTAACGCCCGCCACCGAAGAATGCCTGCACGTGATCGATATGGCCCCGCAGTACCTGGATGTTCACCAGGTGCTGTGCGAGATCTATGTGCGGCAGGGCAAGGTCGAGCAGGCTATCACGAAATACGCCATTCTGGTCGATACCTACATCGTCAATGGACGCCTGGATGATGCCATTGCCACCTACCGGCGTATCCTGCAACTGGAGCCGAACAATCTTACCTACCGTATGCGCTTGATCAACTTGCTCTCCTCACAAGGCAATAAGGAAGACTTGCTGCGCGAGCGCACACTGGCCGCGGAGTCCTACCTGCGTCTTGGCTACATGGATCGCGCACTGACCGAGCTTGAGCAAGCCTTACAAGAGAGCCCAACCAGCGTGCCTACGCGCCTGAACTATGCCCTGGCTTTACAGAAATTGGGTCGCACCCAGCAAGCCGCGGCGGAGTATCAACGGGTGCTGCAAGTGGACCCACGCAACATCACAGCCCTGGTCCGCTGGCATATTGCCATGATTACAAGTCTGGGCACCGGTCGAGCCATGACCCTGGAGGTGCTGACGCGTATTCGCTGGCAACTGCGTGGTGAAGGGCAACGCCATTATGACATAGTGGCGCGTGAGTATAACCAGGCGGCTGAAGCCTATCCCAATAACGCTGATGTCCACTTTGCGCTGGGGCAGATCCACCAGCAAGCCGGTCATTATGACAGGGCCATTGATGCCTATACCCCGGCCACTCGCGATAGCGCAGTTGAGGTCATGGCGCGGGTCAGCGCTTCGCAATGCTTACTGGCACAGGGCAAGCCGGAAGCTGCTATCCAGCAGCTTGAGCAGGCCTTGCAGTCAGTGCGCAGGACCTCGAAAAGCCCTATCGATCCCAGCATGTGGGCAGCACGTCCACGCGAAGAAGGTGAAGAGCACCAGGCTCCCGAAGTGGAAATCTCGATGCTGCTGGCCAAAGCCTGTGGACGAATGGGCAGACAGGAACAGATGCAGGCCATCTTGCGCCAGTTGAAACAGACAACCACTTATCAGGATGAGGTTAGCTCCGCCCTCGCGGAGCTATCCGCTCGCCAGGGAGATACACATAGCGCATTACAAGAATATGCTGACCTGGTACGGCACTACCGCAGCAAGCGTCAAACCGAAAGTGCCATAAGTGTCTTGAATGAGATGGTACACATGGCGCCAGAAGATCCACGCGCACACGATGAGCTGGCCGACATCTATGTGAACCGTGGTCTTCTGGAAGAAGGTATTGCCGAACTGCGCCTTCTTACCAATATCTACCAGCGTCGCAACCAGTTGGAAGAGGCGGCGAGTGCACTTCAACGCATTGGGAACATTTATGCCGAGATGGGCAATACAGAGGAGGCATTGATGAACCTGCGCCGGGCAGTTGAACTTGCCCCTGATTCGATGGAACTGTTACGCGAAATCGTCGGTTTCTGTTTGCAATTGGGGTATTCCCAGGAAGCCGCCCAGTACCAGGTGGTGATTGCTCGCCATTACTTTGATACACAGCAGGTTAAGGAAGCCGTTGCCGCCCTCCAACAGTTGATTACCATCGACCGCAATAACTATGAGGCCTATGACTTGCTTGGTCAGACCTACCAATCGGTAGGCGAGTACGAGCAGGCCAGTCGCGTCTATAGGAACCTCGCCAGGGTCAATCCTGAAAATGCTATCGCCCGTGAGAGACTGGCCAACTTACAGGAACTGCGAGCAAAGTAGCGTCAAGTACCCCCGTCTAAAGACAGGGGGCTTGCAGTAGGGGTGACTTCTGCCCGACTCTGCAAGCCTCGGCTTGACTAGACTCAGCCAGGGCATACAGTTTGAATACAATCAAGCTGGCTACCGGGCTACGATACGGACAAATAGATAGGCACCGGAGGGTACTCGCTCTAGCTCTCCGCTCTGCGATGGATGGTTAAACAGGCTTGCGGGGACGAGCCAGTGCTGTCCATACAAAACTGTCCAGTATCCTTGTCGAAGAGCACCTTACATGTGCGCGGACATGGGCCTCATCTTTCTTGAAGCCACACGAGCGTCAGACCGCATTTCTGGCGCTCCCCCACAAGGGGATGGGAGGCGCACAGCCCGCTGCGAGCAAGACCATCGCAAACGTTTCCCGTTTCTCGCAGCGGTGCCAGCCGTCAGGCTCTCACCTGCGGGTGCTTTCTTTCCTCCCGCCGTCTCTTTATATCCAATAAGCGCCTGTAGACAGTATATACCAACGGCTGGTATACCAGGTCATGAGTTTCTAATGAGCGCATAGGATAGCCACCAAAGCCACGTTTAAAAACATACACCCCCCATAATTCCTGCCCTTCTTCTAAGACGTCGGGTATGCCACGGAAATTGTAGTACCAGCAGCCATGAGATTTAGCCCACTGTATCCCGTTCCATTGCAACAGGTGATTGGGCATCAGGTTGCGCTGCTCGTTGGCCGACGCTCCATACATGTACCAGCTCCAGCGGCCGAAACGCAGCACAATGATACCAGCGATAGCCTCCCCCTCGTACTCTGCCAGTAGGAGCACCGCACGATCCCCGTCACTATACAAGCGCATCACATCCTCATAATGTGCCTTGCTATGAATGAAGAACTGATCCCGCTCGCTCGTTGTTTGATAAATACGATAAAAGGTGTCAAGATCGGCCTGTCCCTGGCCACAGCGCACGGTTACGCCTTTACGCCCGGCCAGACGGATGTTATAGCGCCATTTTTCTTTCATATCCGCGAGCAGGTTTTTTTCCTCAGGCCGGATATCCAGTACCCACTCGTGACGAACATGGCTGGCGTAGGGCGTGGGACGGAAGCCGCGTTTTTGTAATGCCGTTAACCACCTGGTGTCAGCATCCTCTACACTTGGTTCGACTTTGAGCATGAAGGCCCCTCGTTTTCGCGCCTCTGCCTTGACAAAGTTGAGTAGCACCGTCATTGCCGGAGAGTCTGGCTCGTCGGTAACCGGGCCGCGCGGCGCATAAAAATACTTTCTGCCCAGGATGGGGATAGGCGAGATGAGCGTGAGCATAGCGGCACACAGATTTCCTTGATCGTCCACGACACCTATATGCAATGCTTCTGCACCCAGGTGGGGAGCCAGTTCTCCCCACTCATAGGATTGTGTGATATTGCAACATTGCGAGGCCGCCACGAAGTTATTCCATTGCTGGCGGTCTGTGATGATACGGGCCTCCATATATTATTCCTCTTTATTGCTTTTGCCCCTTGCGGCTCGTTCCAATTCTACTTTTTTGCGTTCGGCATGGCGCCGGCTACGGCGCATTTCAACGAAGTTGCGCCATGCATTATAAACAAAGGGGCGATAGACGTAATCCTGGGTTGGCATGTTCAGGCGGGAGAACCCCCCAAAACCCTTCTTATATTCATAGACACCCCACATTTCTTCGCCTGGCTCCAAAATTTCGGGAATAGTGCGAAAATCGAAGTAGCTGCAACCTCGTGACTTCGCCCATTGCAAACAACGGTATTGCAAAAGATAGGTGGGCTTGAGGTTGCGCTTGCTAGTGGAGGAAGCCCCAAACATATCCCAGCACCAATCACCAAAGCGAATAAGCATCTTGGCGGCAAGAGCTTCACCCTCGTGCTCGGCTAAATAGAGGACAGCATCACCCTTACCGGCAAATTGACGCAGTATTTCCCGGTGATAGTCCTTGTCATGGATAAAGAAGGCATCACGCTCGCTTGTTATCTTCAACAGGTCATAATAGGCATCGAAATCCGCATCATTTTCAGCCTCGCGAATGATAACGCCTTTGCGCTCGGCACTACGGACATTCTGCCGCCATGTCATCTTAAAGCCGGCTAGCAGTTTTTCAGCGTCAGGGCGAATATCAAGCACCCAGCTTCGTCTGCCATGGACCGCGGAAGGATTTATTTGAAAACCCAGGGCGCGATATGCAGCAATCCAGGCATCCATCTCGGGGTCATCGTCGGCAATATTGGGTTCCAGGCGCGAGACGACCGCGTGCTCTTTGCGGGCAATTACATGTGCATGTTCAACCAGAGCTGCCAGGGCGGGTGAGCCTGGTTTTTCAACCGTGGGACCACGCGAACAGTAGAGCCAGTTGAAATGGATTCCCGGTATCGACACCGGCAAAGGTACTTGTGCGACTGATACCATCATCGCCCCAACCATACGCCCTGCATCCAGGGCACCCAGGCGATAGATGCAGCTGCCCAGATATTTACTCAATTCGCCCCATTCGTAGGATTGCAGGAGGTGACCACGTGGCTGGCCTGTCAGGAAACTATCCCATTGCTCGCGATCACTAATTTCCGAAATGGTAATAGTCATGCAACTAGACTCAATTATTCTTCAAATATTCGCTTCTGAGCAGGCTGTATACGCGCACGTCATTGTATTTACCGAAGCGCAAAATGACCTCGCGCAGCGTACCTTCATACTTAAAACCGGCCTTCTCATCTGCCCGCCAGCCGCCGATATTCTCTTCCATGTCCTGCGTCTGAATGCGATTGAGGTTCAGTTCCATAAAGCCGTAGCGTATCATCAATTTGGTGGCCTCGGTGCCATAGCCCCTGCCCTGTAACGAGCGATCGCCGATAATCACGTAAAACTCCGCGCTCTGATTGATGTAGTTGATATCCTTGAGGCCAACCAGCCCGATCAGGCGGTTATCAGAGTTGAGGACAACGCCAAAAATAATATGTTTGCCATCTTTGTAGAGTTGTTCCAGGCGTTCTTTGCCGCGAGTATCACTGGTAGGATAGATAGAGAAATAACGGCGAATCTCTTCGTCATTCATCCAGGTTGAATATAGATGGTTATCCTGTGCTGGCTCCAAAGGCCGCAGGTAGATACGCTCGCCCACGATAAATGGATTCTGCATATTTGAGGTATCACTTGCCACGATAAATGGCTCCCTTCTCTTATTTCTTCGAGGGCAAGTATAGCATAGTGAAAGAAAGGAGGCAATTTTATTAGTATGAATGGGCGGTATGTGGCTGTGCCACACACCGCCCATTCATACTAATAAAATTACACAGTGGGTCTCTTCTTTTTTGAGGTAAATCTGTCTACAAGACTGTCTGCATAACCACTGACAAAAGGCAATCTGAAGTAGACGCCACGATAGGCCTGGAACATCATGAAGAGCCAGACAATGATTGCCAGGATGGTAATAATCGTGGTAGCAAAAGCAAGAGGGAGACCCAAAAGGAAGCCCAAGATAGGAATAATGCTAATGAAATGCAAAAGCGCTAACACCACAGACACACCGCCAAAGAAGATGAACGACTGCGCGGCATGGAAACGCACAAAACGATTCTTGCGCTCTATCACAAAGAAAATCAGGCCACCGAACCACCACAGGACATAACTGAGGATCGCCTCAGTCCTGGCACTCAGGCCCGTTGAGGTGGGATCATTAGCAGTCGCACCCCTTGCGGCACTGCTCGGCGGCTGGTAGGTACCATACTGCTGTTGCTGCTGACCATAGGAGAACTGCTGTTGCTGCTGCTGTTGTTGTTGACCCTGGTAGCCTCCCTGCTGCTGTTGTTGATACTCGTCTTGTGGTCCGGTGTAGGGATCACTTGGCCGTGGAGGTGGAGTGTAACCGCCATAGCCACCACTATATGTACTCTGCTGATTAGGGTCTTGTGCCATTAAGAGATTTTCCTTTTTTGTTAATAGTTCATGAAACCTGGGCCGACCTTCTGATCACCCTGCTAAGTATTAACTGTCATATAGTACTACGAGGAAAACCCTGAAAAGTTGGAGGTGTACCACCACACCTAATACACAACATTAACTTAAGGTGAACGAGCCTAGGGACGCGATAAATCGCGTCCCTAGGCCGGCCGAGGCTTCGCCTCTCCGCTCTTCGTTTGATGCGTACCGGGTACAATCAATTGCACGCTCACTCCCAGAGAGCCATTGCCTTGGCTGAGCTGCCTAGTACGTGCTTGCCGTCTTCAGGTTTGACCATTTCTCAGCATAATCGCCAATAAATGGTAGTTTGAAGTACTTGCCCTGGAACGCATTGATCATGCCTATAAGCCAGCCTATGGTTGCTGCCCCCCATACCACCAGGCTTCCCAGGCCGAAAATCAAACCGGTAAGGGCTCCACTCTGGTCAATGAATGCCGAAGCAACGCCAAGGATAACGAGCACGATATATACTACGACTGCGCTGACACCCAGGAGTATGGCTTGTAAGGCATGAAAGCGCACAAAGCGATTCTGCTTCTCAATAAAGAAGAAAATGAGGCCAATGATACCAACCAGGTAACTGAGACCGGCAGCAACCTTGGGATCCATGCCTATAGAACTAGGACCCAGGGGACTGGCATTACCCGCGGGAGGAGCTCCATACGGCTGTTGCCCGTACGGTTGCTGCCCGTAGGGTTGTTGCTGTCCATAGCCACTTTGTTGATAACCGCCTGGTTGTCCATACTGCTGACCGCTATAAGGAGCACCCTGTTGTGGTGGAGCATACCCACCACCATACTGGTTCGGCTGATTGGGGTCTTGCCCCTGGTTAGGATTCCAGCTCATGTCCGTGTTCACCTTTCTTCATTAGTAAGGAAAGAGGCTCCTACACATAAAACAAACGTATATGTAGAGGCCTCATCGTTGGCACCCTCCTTCAGGAGTTTTGCCTGGTCTACATCCCTGGCATCCCTGGAATGCCCTGGTTGGCGTACTGACAGGCAACTTGAAGTATTTACCCTGGAAACCGTTGATCAGCAAAACGATCCAACCTACAAGTCCTACAATGCCCACCAATCCATTTGCACAGAGGGTAAGGAAGGATATGAAGGGAATATTAAGTCCTGTAACGACTTGGAGAACAATACTCAATACGCTCAAGCCACCAAAGAAGAGGATTGATTGCATCGCGTGGAAACGCACAAAGCGATTCTGCTTCTCCATCAAAAAGAAAATGATTCCAGTAATCCAGCCAAGTAGGTAGCTCAGACCGGCAGCAGTTTTGGGTTCCATATTCATTGAAGAAGCGCCAAGCGGGCTAGCACTACCCATGGGAGGAGCTCCATATGGCTGCTGGTAGCCACCAGGCTGTTGCTGACCGTACGGCTGCTGACCGTAGCCACTTTGTTGGTAGCCTCCCTGCTGACCATAGCCGCTCTGTGGCCCACTATACGGGTCGGTTGGCTGCTGGGGCTGTGGGGGGGGCGGCTGCACATTGGGGTTATAGCCACCACCATACTGACCTGGTTGATTCGGGTCCTGGCCCTGGTTAGGATTCCAACTCATGATAGTTTTCCTCGTTTCTTCTAAGTATAAGAGCACCATGGTAAAAGATGTGATTTCTTCCACCTTCAGTAAAACATATGGCCTAAAAGCTCAAGCACATAAATGCAAGGTTTACAATCACCTCATATACTGTACTACGTAGTATACTCGGAAAGGTTGACCTTGTGAACTACTTAGTTCATTATAAAACGGGTATTTTTACCAATTCCCCTGCCTGGTGAGGATAACATTGATAAAAAACTCTCTTACGGGTACTATGCCGGACTTTCCAACAACCCTGACCACCATTACACCGCCATGTCCGTCTACTACTTTTAACGTTCTATGCTATTGACTATAACGGGGACAGATATCCAATCCTACGTGTTGGTGGAATCGTCTGCCCGTATGTGTGGGGAGGAATCAGGTGTGCTTTGATCTGTGGGAGGAATGATTAACGAAGATGGATCATAATCGTTTGTCCCATTCTCGGACGGTTCGCCGGCAGGCGCATCAGGGTGTCGTATATGTTGAGTAGGTGAGCCTGCTATACGCTCATCCTTGTGCAATGGGCGAGGTTCGGGCGGCTCTTTCTGTGACGACTCGTTCTGATTCTCGCTCTCCACTTCAGCCAGAGGTCCATCAAGCAGTGCAGCCTCAATGACCTGGTCCATAGTTTGGACAAAGGTAAAATGCATCTGTCGTTGGATTTTAACTGGAATTTCAGCGATGTCCTTCTTATTTTCTGCCGGGATTAACATGTTGTGGATGTTTGCTTGATGCGCAGCAAGCACTTTCTCTTTGAGACCACCGACAGCCAGTACGCGCCCACGCAGGGTAATCTCGCCTGTCATAGCCAGATTCTCGCGGATAGGCCGCCCGGTAATCGCGGAAATCAGCGCCGTGGCAATGGTAATTCCTGCCGACGGGCCATCCTTAGGAATAGCATTTTCTGGTAAATGAATGTGCAAGTCGGTGGTATCTTGAAAATTCGGGTCGATATCCAGTGCGTCAGCGCGTGTGCGTATATAGGACAGTGCCGCTATTGCAGATTCCTGCATGACGTCACCTAGTTGGCCGGTGACCTGCAAGTTGCCCTTGCCTACCATTGTGGCAACTTCCACCGGTAAGAGAATGCCCCCATTCTCCGTGACAGCTAAACCCATGGCTACGCCCACCTGGGTTTTTTGGCTCTCAGGAGTGAAGGTATAGCGAGGCGCTCCCAGGTATTGTTCCAGGCTATGCGAATTCAAGCGCAGGTGCGTATCTGGCTTCTCAATGAAGCGTCGTGCTGTCTTGCGGCAAATCATCGCTAGTTGCCGCTCTAGATTACGCACGCCGGCTTCACGCGTGTAATCTGTAACAATATGCTGCATGACCGTCTGAGGAATCTTCAACTGCTCAGGCGTGAGACCATGTTCGGTTAACACCTTGGGCAAGAGGTGGCGCAATCCAATGTTAACTTTCTCCTCAAGCATATAGCCAGGCAGATCAATAATGTCCATGCGGTCGACCAGCGCTCGTGGAATCTGGTATTTCACGTTTCCAGTGCAGATGAAAAACACTTCTGAGAGGTCGTATGGAATCTCCAAATAGTGATCGGTAAAGAAACTATTCTGCTCTGGATCAAGTACTTCCAACAATGCTGCACTGGGGTCTCCTTGATACTCCGCGGAAAGTTTGTCAATTTCGTCAAGTAAGAAGACCGGATTACGTACACCTACGGTCTTCATCGACTGGATAATACGCCCGGGCAAAGCGCCAACATACGTACGGCGATGTCCACGAATCTCAGCCTCGTCATGTACACCACCAAGTGAAATGCGTGCAAACTTCCGTCCCATGGCGTTTGCTATCGAACGACCTAACGATGTTTTACCCACGCCGGGGGGACCAATGAAGCAAAGAATCTGACCCTGGCTTTCGCCCTGGGCAAGCCCACCACGGCTGGCCAGTCGCTGGCGCAGCTGGCGCACGGCCAGGAACTCAATGATGCGTTCCTTGATGCCTTCTAACCCGTAATGATCTTCGTCCAGGATACGCCGCGTCTTTTCAATATCAAAGCCATCTCCACTTCGTTCATTCCAGGGCAGGGCCAATACCCAGTCGATGTATGAGCGCAGTACCGCTATCTCAGCCGATTGAGGAGGCGTGCGCTCCAGCCGATCAATTTCCTTACGTACCTTCGTCGCAACCTCAGTTGGTAAAGACTTTTCGTTGAGCCTGGCGCGTAATTCATCCGCCTCGGTGGACATTTCCATCCCCAGCTCTTCCTGGATAGCACGCAGTTGCTCGCGCAGGTAAAACTCTTTTTGCGTCCGATCTACCTGCGAACGCACACGGGTGCGTATGGTTGATTCCAGTTCAAGAATTTCGATTTCATTGCCCATAATCACACAGATCTTCTCTAAACGCTCCAATGGGTCGAGCGTCTCCAGGAGATCTTGCTGTTGTTGCGGATCAGTAACCAGGTGTGCCGCAAGCATATCAGATAGCCGTGCGGCTGTTTTGATCGCAACGATTGAGTTAATATCTTCTACCGAAAAACGCCGATTCAGTTGGGCATAGCGCTCAAAGAGATTCGTGGCATGACGCACCAGGGCATCGGCCTGCCTACCACGAGCCTGAGGCTCCTGCGGCACATTCATGCGGACACGCATAAATGGTTCGAGGTCAAGGTACTCCTCGATCTTGACGCGACGAATACCGCTTAACAGCACCTGGAGACTGCCATCGTGCTGCCGGTGCATCGTTGTAATCTCGACCAGGGCTCCCATCGGGTAGATATCCTTCGGCTGAGGGTCATCAATATCTGGATTGTGCTGTGATGCGGTAATCAGGGCATGATCAGGCCGCATCATTGCTTCTTCGATAGCACGTACGGACTTCTCACGCGCAATTGCCAGCGTCATGCGGGTGCGGGGGAATACAACCATGTTTTTTAACGCCACCAGGGGATATACCTCGCCGGTATCCTGAGGTGTTTCCTGGCGTTCTTGTTCAC
>WNGJ01016159.1_pt1 | contig 20686 bp, 14 predicted proteins | sample 5400611 | NCBI WGS metagenome assembly WNGJ01 (sample SAMN13153375, study PRJNA577476) | soil metagenome | isolation source: 40 cm soil or saprolite under Garry oak tree replicate 1 | place: USA:California | collected 2016-06-15
CAGGTTCTTGACGTTGGTCTTGTTGATCTGCTCGAGCTGACTGTAGCCCCAGCCCTGATAGTTGCCGCGCAGCATCAACCAGTTCTCAGGCTTGGGCGCGCGCAGCATCTCGTCGGTCACCGGAACAAAGCCCTGGACGGTGCGCGCCGTTGCGGTGGGCGTCGGCTGCGCAGGGTTGTTCTGCGCCCCCGGTGGAAGTGCACCCAGCAGGTTCTGGGCATGCCCGATCGAGCCGAGGGCGCACAACAGAGCAACACTGAGCAGGCACGGCTTGAGCCCGTGTGTCATCATTTCCTCCCTTGGATTGAACGCTTGTCCGGTTGCGTTCTGGCAAGTCGTTTTCGCGGTCGCAACTCTCTCCCATAAGCTGTAGTCGAGGCCTGAATGTCATCGCTGCTGCACCGGCAGCTTGGCCTGGTACCTCGCCGCCCTCCCTTCTGGGGTTGCGGCCTGGCGCCTTCGGGTGGCGGTGTTTTGGCACTGCCGCACGTCGCCATGCCGGCAATCGTGCCCTATTAATGGATTGAGCACAATCCAGGACAAGCTATCAGCCCAGGCCCGCCCCCTCCCGCCGCTTGGAGAGGCCGGGAGGGGACGGATCGAGACCCTGTCGACCCTCCGGCCGACAGCGCCGCTGCAAACGCCTATTACGGCAGTGCGAACACGTATACGGCATTGCTGCCGCTCACCGAATCCACCTCAGGCGTCATCCGGATGGCCGCCGCATTGATCCCGCCGCCGCCCGCCGGAATGGCGATGTATTGGCGGCCGTTGACGGAGTAGGACACCGTACCGCCGACGGCCTGCGAGGGGAGCCGCGTCTGCCAGAGGATCTGACCGTTGTCAGCGTCGAGCGCGCGCAGGTAACGGTCCATCCCGCCGTTGAACAGGAGGCCGCCGCCGGTCGCGAGCACCGGCGAATAGTTCGACGCTCTGTTCTCGTAGGTAAAGATCGTCCTGCCGGTTTCAACCGAAATCGCATCGATACGCCCAACCTTGTCCCGGCCGGACGCAAACTTGGTATTGGCGTCAACATTGTACACGAACTGCGGCGCGGGCTCGCGGTCCTCCCGGGCCTTGAGGTCGATGCACAGGTTCAACAACATCACATACATGACGTTGGTTTTCGGATTGTAGGCGCCGCTCGGCCAATCGCGGCCACCGTTGAAGGTGGGGCAGACGTGGTAGTACTTGCCGACTTCCTTGAGGACGGCGTTCTCGTTGACGGTGACGAAACCTTTGGGATCGATCCTGGCGACGAGGTTCTGTTCAGCCGTCGACTTCGCCCACAGGAACTCGCCATTGGCGGCATCAAAGCTCCACGCGATGCCGGTCTTGCATGGCACTCCGGTCAACGTCTTGCGGGGGCCGCGTCGAGCGTCCGGGTTGACCGACATCATGCCGGTGGCGCCGGCGTCGGGATTGACGGGCGTATTGATGATCATCATTTCGAAGGTGCACTCCTGGTCCCAGTTGTCGCGCGGCAGGACCTGGTGCTTCCATACGATTTCCCCGGTCTTGGGCTTGACCGCGAAGCGCGTGTTGGTGCCGGTCATGGTTGCACCCGGCATGTTGCGCTGCGTCTCCGAGGCCGGGCCGACCGCGGTCGATCCGTAGAAGACGAGATCGAGCTCCGGATCGTAGGTGAGCTGGCCCCACACGCCGGTCATCCAGCGCGTTTCGAACGGCGAGCCGGCCCAAGTCTCGTCACCGGGCTCGCCCGGGCGCGGAATCATGGTGTTGCGCCACAGTTCCTCGCCGGTCTTGGCATCGTGGCCGGTGACATAGCAGCCATGCGGCGCCACCTGGCATGTCGAGCCGGCGATTACGACGCCGCCGACCACGATCGGGCCGGTCGAATTGCTGACGTAGAAATCGCCGCCCCGGTTGGTCTGCCATGCGAGCTTGCCCGTGCGGGCCTCAAGCGCGACCACGAAATTGTCCCAGGTCACGAAGTAGACGTGGTCGCCAGAGAGCGCGATCGAGCGCTTGCGCTGCCCGTGGTTGGCGCGGAACGACGTCAGGGCCGGCAGCGGGTGCCGGTACTCCCAGAACAGATCGCCGTTGGCAGCGTCGATCGCCTGGATCACGTCGCCGGGATTACCGAGATACATCACACCATTGTAGACGAGCGGCGTCATCTCGTTGATGCCGGGCTCCATGGTGCGCGACCACACCAGTTGCAGGCCCTTGACGTTGGTCTTGTTGATCTGTTCGAGCGGGCTATAGCCCCAGGCCTGGTAATTGCTACGATGCATCATCCAGTCCTCGGGCTTGGGAGCCCGCATCATCTGGTCGGTCACCGTGACGAAGTTCGACACGGTGCGCGACGTTATTGTAGGCGCGGGCGCCTGCGCATACCCCGTCGAAACTAGTGCGCAGAGCAGGGCTACACTCAGCAGGGCTTCCTTGGGGCCTCTCATCGTATTCTCCCTTGTGTTCAAACCAGTTCTCCTGGCTTCGTCGCATGTTGGTTTCGTTATCTGTCGATCTCGGACGTCGTTATCAACGACGCGCCGCAATCGGACCTCGCCTACGACAGCTCGTCGCGGTGTGGTGAGTGATCACTCTTGTGGCGGCAGCCCCGTAACACGAGCTGGCGTCGATGGTGCCTCATTGTGGGATCGAGCACAATCCGGCAAAAGTTCCCGAACATTTGCCAATGGATCGGGGCTGTCGGAGGCGCTTCGTCGGGGGTTACAGATTGCCCGGTCGCTTCGAATCCGCTTAGATGAGGACTACACGGTTTGGAAGAGCAGACCGTTCGCCTGGAGGAAGACTTGATGTTGTCGAAGACTTCGTTTGTGGTTGCCAGTGCGAGTTGCCTTGCCTTAGCGCTGGCGCTGGGACCCGTGTCGGAGGCCGCCGAGAACACCACATCGGTCTGGGAAGGGGTCTATACCAAGGAGCAGGCGGCGCGGGGCAAGACACGTTATTTTGCATCTTGCGCGGTTTGCCACGGTCCTCAGCTGCAGGGCGATAGCGACAGTCCCGAGCTTGCCGGGAAATCCTTCATGAAGCGCTGGGGTGACCAATCGATCGGGACACTCTTTGCGTTCGCGTCGAGTCAAATGCCGGTCGGCCGCCCGGGCAGCCTCGGCGTGCAAGGCTATGCCGACGTCATCGCGCACATCCTTGCGACCAACGGCTTTCCTGACGGTCAACGGGAGCTGCCGTCGAACGGACAAGCTCTCGATCGCATCATCATTGAGGGGAAGAAGTGAGGAGACATTACGGCTATGCTCGCAGGCATTGCCGAGTTCGCTGACAGTCTGCGACTCCGCTGCGGAAGCAATCGGCGATAGTCCCCGGTCAACGCGACCCGATGTCTGAGACGCAACGCCTGAGCCCGGCGATCAGCTCCTTGCTATGAACAAGGTGAGGTTCTTCGGCGTTCAGGATACGTTCAAACGCCCGCCGCTTCAGCCCGAGCACGTCGATTCCGTCGGACTGCACGCCGCCTCCGGCTGCATCGCAAATCATGTCCATGAGGCGGTCGAGCCCATGCAGCCGGCCGAGCAGATAATCGTTTTCGCGGTAGCGCCGGGAAAAGAATCCCGCGAAATTGTCGAAGCCGATTCCTTTCAGGCTTTTCACGCCTTCGAAGCCTTTCAGCGTATGCACCTCCTGTGGGCTGATGCGGTCGACAAGAATCTCGTGCAGTTCGCCGGCGTCGCGCCCCGTCGTGACCGAGAACGTGAGCACATCCCAGAACGGAAAGCCGAGATAATTGACCAAGACCTCGCGACGTGCGTCCGGATGCCACTCGGCGGGATCGAGCGAGGCCAAGAGTTCGTCCACATCGCGCGTGCTGGCGTTGAGATTGATTTCCTTACCTAACGCCTCCACCAGTCGGTCGAGGTTCTGGACATTATCACTTGCGATGAATTGGCGCGCATAGGATGCAATATCTCTTGTCTCTGCTGCCGAGAGTTCATTCGGGAACAGCTTTCCCACCAATGCATGGATTGTGGCGCTAAAGGCCGTCGCTTCTTCGCGTTGGCGCAGGACATCGAGCCGGAGATAGAACTCCCGCTTAAGCCGGTCGACGACCGCGGGATCGAGCCCGGGAAACCGCTCCTCGTCGAGCAGCCGATAAAGTCGATTTTGACCCTCGATCAGGAAATGTAACCGGCGCTTTCGATAATCGACATCGAAGGTGAGGAAAAATTCGACCCAAGGCGGCAGCTGCGGCATCTCTGCGGTTTCGCGTTTGAGCACCTCGCTCTCGGCCTTCTTGTAGACGATGCCGCGATGGACCGCCCAGGCGTTGACAACTTCCTCGATGGCGCGCGCGAGCGGCGAGTTCAGAGGTCCACCCCCAATCGTCACGAACATGCGGGCGACGAACTGGCGCACCGATGCGAGTTTCAAGCGCGCATAGCCCTCGTGGGCAAAGCCCGCTTCTCGGGCGACGCGTGCATTGACCTCCTCACGCCAGCCGCGGATTTCATCGGCTGTGAACCGGCGGTCAAGCGGCTTATCGATAATGTTACCAACGAATTCGTTCACTTGGGGTCGGGCGCCTTCGATGATCGATTTGATCCCCCGGACCTGGGCGTTGAGGTTGATCACCCACGCCAGTTCGTTGGCGATCGGCTGAGCGGAGGGCAGGTCCGAAAGCGCTCCCTTCAGTGTCGAGAAAAAGCCTGGCAGCTTGCTGTGGGGGCTGGACGCCACCGAAGCCGGATTAGCATCGATATAGACCAGCCTCCGGTCGACATCGCGATAGGCGGGACGGCCGTGGATCGCCGAAATTGCCTCCCGGAACGGGCGGTTGTTGAGCACGGCGCCGTCAATGAAGGCGGCGGTCGCTGGATCAACATTCGCCCTGAGATAACGTTCGAAATTGCGCGTGATGAAATGCTTTCGGCGCAGCCACTTTACGCCGCGGCTCGCCACCAGCTCATCCATCTCCACCAGCTGCGCCGGCGGAAACGCGCCGGGGAATGAGGACGTCGCACGCGCGGCGAACGCAAGCGCCGGTACGTTTTCGAGATCAAAGTCGCTTTCCACCTCACCGCCGGCCCGCCGGCGATACATAAAATGCAGCACATGGCGATGTTCGCGTTCATAGACGACGGGAGGATCGTGAATCGGCAAAAGCTGTTGGTAGCCATAGTAGTCGGTGAGGGTCACGAACAAATCGAGGCCCTGCCCAGTCGGCAGGAGCGAAGCGGTGGGCGTTTTCGAATCCCCCATGGCGGCGGCCGCGTCGTACATCAGTCTGGCCATTCCGAGGCCATGGAACGGCGGTTTGAACCAGCGCGAGCGCAGGAAGAGCGATAGTTTCCGACGCACCTCGTTGTCCCGGACCGCATCGAACAGGCCGGTCGCTGCGGCCCCCCAGATGAATGGCTTCAGAATCCACTTGCTCCATGTTCCGGCGCGCGCTTCGGGTGCGAGCAGGACAGTGACATCAGCGTTGTCGAGCCACAGATCACGCAGTCGCAGGGTTGGCAGATCATGGCTCAACGCACGCGCCAGCATCGTGCCGTTGATCCCGCCGGCCGAGGCGCCGGCGATGATGTCGACGATCACGCGCAGCTCTATCTTGTGGCCGATCTTCTGCAAGAGCTCGAAATAGTCGGACTCGGTATCGTATTCCGGGTCACTCGGGTCGGCTTGGTCGAAGAACGCGGCCTTGGCTCGACGAGAACGGTCGGTGACCCGGTGCAACGCGCTTGAGGCACGCACAAGCTTCAGGATCTCCTTGCAGATGCCGTGCATATAGACCGCGAGCGAAACGCCGCCGAAGCAGACGAGTGCGATGCGGAGTTCCTTTTCGCGCAAGAACAACCCCCGGAACCTGGCAGCGCCGTCCCGCCGCTTCTGGAGTGCTCGTTTACGTTACCTCGGCCTCATGCCAGCGGGATCATGCCGGTCCACCATTGGGTAAAGCGTCCGAGATCGATGTCGTACTTGCGCGCGAAGGCGAGCTTGCCATCCGCACCCATCCGGAACACGGTCAGGCCGGCCGGCAGGTCTACCACTTTGCCGTCTTCCCGCCGCGCGCTCGGAGAAAGCGAACCGGCGATCAGGATGCGCGCCCCCGTATCGAGACCGAAGGTGCGTGGATGTGCGGCGCGAATGTCGGCGTGCTGAATGGCGGTTGGCTCGCCGGTCTGTTGGTCGATGGCAAACACTGCGATGTTGCTTTCACCGTCGCTGAACACCATCTTGCCGTTCACGTCTTCCACTCCGGGCCCGGCAGCGCTCGCCAAGCCCGAGCGATTGCCCAGATAAACAAAGCGGCCATTGGGATGGACGTGAATCGGGCCAGCGCCTTGGATCCGGAACCTGTGAGCCGGGTCCGCCAGGGTGGATTTCATGTATAGGGGATCCGGAGCGAGATCGCCGTCTGACGTCATCTTGTAGACGATCAACTGATTCTGGCGTTCGACCGAAAGGTAGACCCAGGGCTGCGTTGGATGGATGTCGAGGTGCCGTCCGCCAAAACCGTAACCGCCATTCGGCGCGATCTTGCGCAAGTGCGACAGTACGCCGTTCTTGAAATTGTAGACGTGGAGCGAGCCCGGGTCTTCGGGCTTGGTCCCCTCAGGATTGTTGCCGCGCGCCACGATGAGCACGGTCTTATCGCCGGGCGTCACCCGGATCTGATGGAAGTAGATGCCCTTCTCGAGATCGTCCGCCTGCTTCACTTCATCGCCGATGCTGCCATCACCTTTGATCCTGTGAACGGAGACGTTGGAGGGGAAGTTATAGGCGACCAGCACGTGCTCGCCCGCGCTATCGACGCTGGCATGGATCGGCCGCTGTCTCAACTTGATCAGATCGCCATGAAGCGAGAGGTCACCCAATGGTGTGACCCGGAATGCCGCCAGATAGTGCTGGTCGGGCGGATATCCGGGCACCGGCGCGATCCCGACGCCTCCGGTGCTCGTCGCTACATATAAGTGTCTTCGCGATGGATGTGGCCAAGCATACTGAATCCCGCCGGGGAGCGTGACGGCCGCGCGTTTGGCCAATGTGGCGGCGTCAAAATCGACCTCGAAGTGTGTCAATTGCCCGCCGACGCCCGAATAGAAGGCGCAGTTGTTCTTGGCCTGCGCGAACGCCAGGCGCGGCGCGGCGACCGCACTGGCGAGCAATGTGGAGAACGTGCGGCGATTGACGATCATGATTGCTCCTCCCTATCCGAAGCTTGTTCCAGCTACTTAAAGTCCTGTTGTGAACGTAGCGGTTGCAGGCGGCGGGCACCAGCCCCGCCGCCCTGTCATTTGGAAGCCGCCGCCTAAGCAGAAGCCAGCCGATGCGCCAGGAGTAAGGAACGTATCTGGCGCACCGCCAGCGCAATCCGCTCCATGGGTTGTGCTCACTTCGGCCTTCCGTTCCATAGTTGCTAGCCGCTTGCGGACGAGCCGCACGAGGGAGAATATTCACGGCATTCACGGTTCACTTGAGGAAGTCCGCATATAGAGGGAGGGATGCCATGGACGCGCAACGTGTTTCCTTCGCAATACTCGGCATCGGTGCGAGCTTGCTGCTGACGCCGCCCATCAAAGCAAGTGCCGCGCCGGCATGGCAATTCCATCTCGAAGAGGCGACCATCGCGGACGTCCATCGCGCCATCCGTGCCAAACAGATCACAGCCGTGCAGCTGGTGAACCTCTATTTCAAGCGCATCGAGGCTTATAACGGCACGTGCGTCAAAGGCGATATCGATCCGGCGACCGGCCTGATGCTTGGCGAACTGACGCCGATCGAGAATGCCGGACAGGTCAACGCCTACATGACGCTCAACATCCGCGGCAAGCGTTCAAAAACCGACGCGGCCGACAACGATGCGAATTTGTCGGATGCGCTCGAAGTCGCGCGAGCGCAGGACGCTTATTTCGCACGCACCGGTCAATTCGTCGGGCCGCTGCACGGCATTCCCTTGGCGATCAAGGACAATTACGACACGATCGACATGCGCACGACCGCCGGCGCTGCGGCCGAATACGCCAACGACAAGCCGCCGAAAGATGCCACCATGGTCGCCAAACTGCGCGCTGCGGGGGCGATCATCCTCGAAGCGCGTTCCCGGCGGATCGAGCGCGGGTTCGGGCGCCGCGGTCGCGGCGAACCTCGCCATCTGCGCGTTGGGCACCGACACCGCCGGGTCGGTGCGCAATCCTTCATCCGTCAACGCCCTCGTCGGCATGGTCGCGACGCAGGGGCTGGTAAGCCGCGCCGGCATTGTCCCGTTGTCATTCTCGCGCGACCGCGGCGGACCGATGTGCCGCACCGTGGCGGACACCGCCGCGGTGCTTGAAGTCGTTGCCGGCGCCGACCCCCGCGATGAAATGACGGCCGTGGCACATCGCTTGAAGCCAGTCCCCTATCGGGATTTCGCGAGCAGGACGTCGCTCGCCGGCAAGCGCCTCGGTGTGGTGCGCGACTTCATGATCGAGGCGACCATCGCCGACCGCGACAGCATCCGTGTCGCCACCGATGCGCTTGCAGAGATGAAGCAGCTCGGCGCTACCATCGTCGACCCGGTGGATTTCCACGGCGCCATCGCCGAGGTGATGGCGGCCTACGAGCCGAGCTTCTTCACCCTGGTCTTTCAGGAGGCCATTCCGGCGGGAGCCAAACCGATCGATCGCCTGGCGGAATTCGCGAGCGATCCGAAGGCCCTTCGGGGCGGCGCGCGCGGCGTCAATCTTCGCATGATCGCCGGCCAACCGCGTGGCGAAGAAGGCAAGTATGCGCTCAATCTCTACCTCAAGGAGCGCGGCGATGCGAAGTTTCGCTCTGTCGAGGACGTTTTTGCGACCAAAGCGTTTTTGGGCGAGAGTGACCGCTTGAGAACGGCGTTTGGGGCGAAGGCGGAGACTCTGGATTCACCGAACAATACAAGTCACGCGCTCCGTCAGCAGACGCTGCGGCGAATCCTCTACAAGGTCATGGCTGACAATAATCTCGACGCGCTGATCTATCCCTACAACACCGTTCCGCCGCCGCTCGTTTTTCCGAGCCGGATTGAGGACGTCTACAACGCCCGCATCGAGCCGCGCGTGCTCAAGGCCGGAACCAAGCTATCCGATCCCAGTCTCTTGCCTAGCGAATCGTCGCTGGAGAAAGATCTCGACCTGTGGCGCGGCGCCGGCTCAAGTTGGAGCGTCAACCTCAGCCCCGTGAGCGGCTTCCCTGCCATCGTGGTGCCCGCAGGCTTCACAAGCGTCGTTTACGATCGGGTGCCGGACGCCAGCGATCCGAACGGCAGCCGCCTCGACGGCCCCAAGCGTGATCAGCTGCCCGTCGCCATGGAATTCCTGGCTCGCCCGTTCGACGAAGCGCTGCTGTTTGAGATTGCGTCGGCGTATGAAGCGGGAGCGAAGCATCGGCGGCCACCGAAGGGGTTTGGACCGCTGAAGGACGAGCCATAGTCGACCGCAAGGGACAGCCTGGCGGCTGCGCCTCTCCGCGTTGCACCGGAACCGGATGAACGGGCGACTGACCGCGGCTTATGGCCCGACTCTGCCGAGCGGGCGATGCAGCCGTCGGCGGGCGATCTGGGGTTGACGTAGGTCCCATAAAATAACCTGCACAGGAATCCGACGCCGACTGCATTGGCGTATTCCTGGGCCGGTATGCGCCTAATCAATCTTCGATCGCCCGCCGCCCCGCACCCGTGATCATGACCTTGCCAACCTCAACCGGCGTGTCGCCGGCCATGATCACTCTTCGCTGCACTGTCGCGAGCCCAGTGCGGACGAGGCCCGCGAGCATCCGGCGAGTAAAGCTGTGGACGTACACGAGCAATTCTTCAGTGCTGCCATTCGGGCTATCGGCGAGCAATTCCAGAGCACGGCGCTGCTCTGGACTGAGACGACGTTTTCGAAGGTACTGCCCCATCGGGAACTCTGGCCCATCATTTCCCCGCTTCACCTCCTCATAACGCTTGGCAAACGCCGCCGTCGCCTCCTCTGGCGTGTCGGCAATCCCTCGATTCGGCGGCGGCTCGGCTCGGTCTGCAAGAACCACAGCCACTTCATTTGCGGTGGATTGGTTCTGGGTAAAGTGGGCCGGTTCTGGGTAAAAGTGCGTTGGGGCGTTCGATTTGCGGAGGAGAGGGGCCATACCCCCGGGGCGATATTGCACTTCACGTACCCTTGGGTACGTCAAATACAATATCGCCGCCCCAGGATAAGAACAGATAGGGAACAATGGGTCACTTGCCGTCACGCCCGCATCCGCCGCGCGACAAGGCGAAGGGTCGGAAGCGGCGCAGTCATTCGTGTGCTTCCCGACTCGTCCTGACCACATTTCAAATCCGTCCCAATCGGACGGAACGAGCTTACGAAGGCCGTGACCGCACAGAGTCTCTCGGTTGAGGAGTACACATCGATTTTGGATGCGGCAGGAGACAACCCTGAAATTCGGAATAAACTTCTTCAGCACATTCGGCCTGCGAACAAATAGCCGCTATGGGCCGACTGTCGCGGGTGAGAGTAAGCACTGATTGGATTATTGTTGGACACACCATTGGCGCGATAGCGTTGCTGCCGACACCAAAAACGGTGAGGGGACCGAGGCTTGAGCAACGCTCGTTCGCAACCGATCGCTTCAACTACATCCGCGCCGTCTCGGCAAGCCCGATGACATCGCCCAGGTCGTTGTTTTTCTCGCGACCTCAGAACCTTGCTTCATCGCTGACCAAACCTTCACGGCCGGCGGCTTCCATTACAATTGCTGAGAGAGCGAGCATGCGCGCCATGAAGTCCGACGACGGCGATCCTTGGACCTGGCCCACGGAGACATGGCGTGGGATCGTCGATCATGTGCGCGCGGGCCGCTCCCTCAAACCGTCATCTTGGAAGGGCGGGGCGACCTGCGCGATGGCGCTTTCATTCGACTCCGATCATGAAACCCTCGACCTGCGTAACGGTGGAAAGTCGCTTTCGCGCATCAGTCAGGGCCAATACGGCGCCCGCGCCGGTGTTCCACGCATCCTGAAAGTGCTGGATCGACATGCCGTGCCAGCGACGTTCTTCATGCCGGCTGTGTCGGCCATGCTCCACCCGGATGAAGCGCGCGCGGTCGCTGACGCCGGCCACGAGATCGGCTTGCATAGCTGGATCCACGAACACAACTCCAACCTTGACCATCACACTGAGCGCGATCTCGCGCTGCGTGCCCGCGATGTGCTGGATCGCTTGAGCGGCCAAACTCCCGTCGGCATGCGTACCGCTTCTTGGGATTTCAGCCCGTGGACGCTCAAGATCATCCGTGAGATGGGCCTCCTCTATGACTCATCGCTGATGGCAGACGATGAGCCCTACGAGCTGCTCGACCAGGGAGAGCCGACCGGGATCGTCGAGCTGCCTGTCGAATGGATCCGCGACGATGCCGTCTATTTCAACATGGATCGCGCAACCAGCTTGCGCCCATACGGGGGACCTCAAATGGTATTCGACATCTTCCGGCGGGAGCTGGAGGTCGCCTTCGACGAAGGCGGCTTGTTCCTGCTGACGATGCACCCCCATCACATTGGACATCGCTCGCGGATCTGGATCCTTGATGAGATCATAAGTGCAGCCAAGGCCAAGGGTAGCGTGTGGTTCGCGACCCACGCCGAGATCGCAGCCTACTGCGCGGCTGAGGCGGGGCCCACGCAGGCTGAACAACGCGGTGCCGCGCCACGCCCCGGTGGCGAGGTCTGATGAAGCAGGAGCGGAAAACATGAGAAAACTCACTTTCGTGGCGGCCCTCCTGGCGTGTCTCGTCACGCCGGCTGCGGCGCAAACGGCCAAACAAGTGCTGACGATCGACGCGCCCAACGACGCCGCCACGCTTGATCCGCATTTGCAGTGGGATACCGACAGCTATGGCGTTTATCGCAATATCTTCGACAATCTCCTGACTCGCGATGCGACGGGCAAGATCGTGCCGCAGATCGCTACCGCGTGGCGCTTTGTCGATGACACTCACGTCGAATTCGACATCCGCCCCGATGTCAAGTTTCAAGACGGCACGCCGCTGTCGGCCGAGGATGTCGTGTTCAGCGTCAAGCGCATCACCAAACCGGCGCTGAAGAGCCCACAGCTCTCACAGTTTGATCAAATCGCCGACGCGGAAGCGCTGGGGCCGACCAAAGTCCGTCTAACGATGAAAGAACCCTATCCGGTGCTACTCGCTCAACTCGTCAAGCTGTCTATTGTGCCGAAAGCCTACGTCGAACGGGTCGGCGACCAGGAGCTTAATCTCAAGCCGCTCGGCAGCGGTCCCTACAAGCTGCGTGAGTGGCAGAAGGGCGTTCAGGTCACGCTCGACGCCAACGAGAGCTATTGGCGCGGCAAGCCGCCATTCAAGACCGTGATCTTCCGAGCGGTGCCCGACGTGTCGACCCGCGTCGCGGACCTCAAAACGGGCCGCGCCGACCTCATTCGACTATTGCCGCCGGACGAGGCGATTGCCCTCAAGAGCAATGCCCGCCTCGCTGTTTTGACGGTGCCGACAGAGCGCGTTGGCTATCTGTTCATCAACGCCCAGGCTGGCCCGACGACAGACGTGCGGGTGCGCCGGGCGATCGCACACGCCATAGACAAGCAGAGTCTGGTTGACGCCCTGCTGCAGGGATTTGGCAAGCCGGTCAACACCATCGGGGCCGAGCCTGTATTTGGTTATCTCGCGGACATCGCTGGATACGACTACGATCCCGCCAAGGCGCGGGCGCTCATCAAGGATGCCGGCGCCGAAGGGGCGGCAATCACCTTTCTGACCTCGCCGGCCTATGACCGGCGGGTGGTGGAGGCGATTCAGCAGATGATCAACGACGTCAGGCTAAAGGTCGAAGTGGTGGCGCTCGACCACGCGACATTCCTGCGCCGCCGTCAAGGTACTCCGGCGGATGCTGGAGGTCTGGCACTCGGCGTGTGGTCCTGCGCCTGCCAGGACACCGACGGCATAATCTTCCCACTGTTCCGGTCCGGCAGCACCTGGTCCAAATACTCGAACTCCGCCTACGACGCAGCTGTCGACGCTGCCCGCAGCACGCTCGATGAGGCCAGACGGCTAGCCGAATACCGAAAAGCCTACGAGATCCTGCGCGAGGATGTGCCCGGCCTTGGTCTCTACCAGGCCTTCGCGTCCTATGGGGCGCGCAAGGAGCTCAAATGGCAGCCGACGCCAAATGAGTCCCTCTTCGTGATGGACATGAGCTGGCAGTAAAGCCGCCGCAGGTGAGGTTGGGTCGCCATGTTACATTATGTGGCTGGCCGTCTGCTCCAGGCGATCATTGCGGTGTTCGGAGTCCTTACGATCGTCTTCATCGTGATGCGGTTCTCGGGAGACCCGACGCTCCTCTTGGTTCCTGAAGGAGCCTCGCAGGAGTCGATCGACGCCTTGCGCACCGCGCTCGGCTTCGATCGGCCGGTGATCGTGCAATACATCGACTACTTGCGTTCTCTCTCGCACCTTGACTTTGGCGTGTCCGTCGTCCAGCGCATCCCGGCCTTCGACATCGTCGCCGCGCGCATTCCCTACACCGTGCTGCTCGCAGCAGGCGCCCTCATAGTTGCTTTCGGCGTCGGTATTCCCGTTGGGATCGTCATGGCCGTCTGGCGTGGCGGCTGGCTGGAGCGGTCGCTGGCCGCCGTGGTGCTGACCGGCCAGAGCATGCCAACCTTCCTTTCTGGCATTCTCCTTATCTTGGTCTTCGGTGTCATGCTCGGCTGGCTCCCAACCTCCGGCGCGGGTGACCTTAAGGCCCTCGTCATGCCGTCCGTTGCGCTCGGCGCCTTGTCCATGTCGACCTTCGCTCGCATGGCCCGAATCTCGATCGTCGACGAGCTTGGCAAAGACTACGTCAGGGCGGGTCGCGCACGCGGCCTGTCGCTCGCCGGCATTGTCTGCCGTCACGTCCTGCGCAATGCGGCAATCCCGGTCGTTACCATCGCGGCGCTCGAGATCGGCAATCTGCTCGCCGGTGCGGTCATCGTTGAGACCGTATTCGCCTGGCCCGGCATCGGCCAACTTGCCATCCAGTCGATCCAGTCTCGCGACTTTCTGGTCGTGCAGGTTATCGTGCTGCTGATCTCGTTCGTCTACGTCGTCACCAGTCTCCTCGCCGACGTGGCGTATGCACTCATCGATCCACGCATCAGGCTGACGCGATGAGAGCGCACGCCACAACATCACTCCGCACGGCCCGCCGCCGTGCCGGGCGGGTGCCAGTCGCGATCGCTATTGTCGGCCTCATCCTTCCCTGGATTGCTCCAGCCGATCCCACACGTCAGGTACTTATGATGCGTCTCAAACCACCGGGCACTGTTACCGCGAGTGGCCAGATTTATCTGCTTGGCACAGACGATCTCGGGCGCGATCTCCTCTCGCGCATCCTGTTCGGTGCGCAGGTCTCGCTGGCGGTCGCCACCCTGTCGGTGCTGGTCTCAACATTGGTCGGCGTCACGCTCGGTATGATAGCGGCGTGGTTTCGCGGCTGGATCGAGGTGATCGTCATGCGCCTCGTCGATATTATGTTGTCGATCCCGGCCGTGTTGCTCGCCGTCCTCACTGTCGCCGTACTAGGGCCGGGCTTCTTCAAGCTGATCCTGGTGCTCGGCCTGACCCGGTGGCCCCGCTACACCCGTGTCGCGTTTGGCCAGACGCTGCAGATCGCCACCTTGCCCTATGTCAAGGCCGCCGAGCTCGCCGGTGCCGGCACGGCGCGCATCCTCCTTCGCCACATATTGCCGAACATCGCAGGACCACTGCTGATCATTGCCACTGTCGAATTCGGCCTGATGATCCTGTTCGAGGCGGGCCTGTCATTCCTTGGTCTCGGTATCCAGCCGCCAGCGCCGAGCTGGGGCTCGATCATGAGCGTCGGCCGACAATATGTGGAACGCGCTTGGTGGATCGCTGCCTTTCCGGGCGGCTGTCTGTTTCTTCTCGTCTTCTCCGTCAATGTTCTCGGTGATTGGCTGCGCGACCGGCTCGATCCTCAAGCGCGCGTCCGCTGAGGCCGCCATGGAATTTCACAACAAGAGCATTCTGACCGTCGAAGAGCTGACCATCAAAATCGACGGTGCATCGGTGGTGGACGGAGTGTCGTTCTCCGTCGCGGCCGGCGAGGTCATGGCGCTTGTCGGCGAGTCGGGCTGCGGCAAGTCGCTGACGGCGCTGGCTCTGCTCGGTCTCCTGCCCGATGCTGCACAGATTGTGAGTGGGCGCATCATGCTCAATGACCTCGATGTCGTCTCATTGCCAGAGTGGGAGATGCGTCGTGTGCGCGGCAGCCGGCTCTCGATCATCTTCCAGGAGGCGACTGCCTCGCTCGACCCGTTGATGACGGTCGGCTCGCAGATCGCCGAGGCCTATGCCCTCCATCATAGGGTGAGTCGGTCGGAGGCGCGCGCGAGGGCGAAAGAGATGCTGGTCGCAGTCGGTATCCCCGATTCTGACCGCCGGCTTGGCCAATATCCATTCGAGCTGTCGGGCGGAATGTGTCAGCGCATCATGATCGCCATTGCACTCATCTGCGGTCCGCAGGTCCTCGTGGCCGACGAGCCGACGACGGCGCTCGACGTGACGATCCAGGCTCAGATCCTTGATCTCATGAAGCGACTCGCGATCGAGCGAGGCACCGGCATTGTGCTCATCACTCACGACATGGGCGTCGTCGCCGACATCGCAGACCGCGTCGCCGTGATGTACGCGGGGCGGATCGCCGAGATCGCTCCGGTCGATGATCTGTTTGCGCGTCCTTGCCATCCCTATACGGCGCTGCTGCTCGCCGCCATGCCGCGCCTCGATCTGGAGCCCAAGCAATTGCTGGCGACAATCGAAGGCAAAGTGCCCGCTGCGGGCGACTTTGGTGACGGCTGCCGCTTCGCGGATCGCTGTCCGCTCGCCGGCGGTCGGTGCCGCGTCGACGAGCCACCGTTGGTCGAGCTTGGGCGAGGGCAGCGCGCCGCGTGCTGGCATGCGGATCGGGTTGCCGCGTTGGCGGGGAGGGCCGCATGACAGGCCTCGATCCGGTGCTGGATGTCCGCGACCTCGCGGTGCATTTCGCGCCGCGAGGCGGCGGGTTTGGCAGACCACCCCCTGCGGTAAAGGCCGTCGACGGCGTTGACCTCACGATCGGCGCCGGCGAGACGCTTGGTCTCGTCGGCGAGTCAGGCTGTGGCAAGTCGACCCTGTCAAATGCGATCGTCGGTCTCGTGCCCCCCACTCGCGGCAGCATCCGCATCCGCGGACAAGAGATCGCGGGAGCAACCCGCAAGACGCTCCACTCGGTGCGCCGCCACGTGCAAATGGTCTTCCAAGACCCGGCATTGTCGCTCAATCCGCGCGCCACCATAGGAGCGGCGATTGCTGAGCCACTCATTGTCCGGGGTATTGCTAAGGGACAGGCACTTGAGAAGAAGGTTGACACTCTCCTCGCGCAGGTCGGGCTGCGGGCGGAGCATGCCAGCCGCTATCCGCACCAGTTCTCCGGCGGCCAGCGCCAGCGAATCGTAATCGCCAGGGCGCTGGCACTCGAGCCTGCTCTCGTCGTATGCGACGAGCCTGTCTCGGCGCTCGACGTCTCGGTTCGCGCCCAGATCCTCAACCTCCTGGTCGATCTGCAACGCCGCATGGGCGTGTCCTATCTGTTTGTGTCGCACGATCTCTCAGTCGTGCGGCACATCTCGGACTGGGTGGCAGTGATGTATCTCGGCCGCATCGTCGAGCAAGCATCCCGTGACGTCTTCTTCGCCGCTCCCAAGCATCCCTATGCACGGGCATTGATGTCGGCCGTGCCCGACGCAAACCCTGTCACGCAGCGTGCCAAGCGGCGCCTGGTCCTGAGCGGTGAATTGCCGAGTCCGACCAACGTTCCTCCTGGCTGTGCTTTCCATACTCGCTGTCCTCTGGTGACCGGGATATGCGCTCGCGAGCGGCCGTTGCTGACGCCGCGGCCGGACGGCGCTCTCGTTGCCTGTCATCACGCGTGAGGGCCTCTCGTGACTGCACAATCGACCATCGAAACCATTGTTGTCGGGGGATTGAGCGCCCCGGCCGAGATCGCCATCGACCGCTGGGGCATCCCCCATCTCCGTGCTTCGACCCGCGACGACCTCTTCTTCGTCCAGGGTTTCAACGCGGCCCGCGATCGCCTCTGGCAGATCGATCTGTGGCGCAAGCGCGGACTAGGTTTGCTCGCCGCCGACTTCGGGCCCGGCTACCTTGCTCAGGATTACGCTGCGCGTCTGTTCCTTTATCGCGGCGACATGGCAGCCGAGTGGGCATCCTATGCTCCGCACGCGCACGCCATCTGTCAGGCGTTCGCGGCCGGGATCAACGCCTATGTGGCACTGACCGAGCGCGAGCCGGCGCGCTTGCCCCCGGAATTTCGCCTGTTCGGTACGCGCCCCGCGCGTTGGACAGCGGAGGACGTGGTGCGTGTCCGCAGTCATGCCCTGACGCGCAATGCCATCTCGGAGGTCCAGCGGGCGAATGTCCTCAAGCATGCCGATCTGAGGACCGATCTCCTGCGCTGCGGCCTCGATCCCATGGCCGAGCCGCGACTCGCTGATGGAGTCACGCCGCAGGATGTACCGATAGAGGTGCTCGACCTGTTCAGGTTGGCGACCGCTGCGGTCAGCTTTGAGCCGGCGCGGCTTGCCGCCCGGCTCGATGAGGCCTGGATCTGGATCAAGGTGACCGACGACGGTGGCGTCGAGCGCGCCACAGCCGAAGAAGGCTCGAACAACTGGGTGGTTCACGGCTCCCGTACCGCGACCGGTCGCCCGATCCTGGCAAGCGATCCTCACCGCAGCCACGCCCTGCCCTCGCTGCGCTATCTCGTCCATCTGACCATGCCGGGCTTCGATGCGATCGGAGCGGGCGAGCCGGCGGTTCCGGGTTTGTCACTCGGCCATAACGGGCTTGTCGCTTTCGGGCTAACCATCTTTCCCACGGATCAGGAGGATGTGTTCGTCTATGACACCCATGCCGATGATCCAAACCTCTATCGCTACGGCGATGGATGGGAGCCGTTCCAACGGCTCGATGAGATTTTCGCGGTCAAAGGCGAGACCGACCAGGTCTTGACCTTAGCGTTTTCCAAGCATGGGCCGATCCTGTTCGAGGACAAGACGCGCCGGCGTGCCGTGGGACTGCGCTCAGTTTGGTCGGAGCCCGGCGCCGCCGCCTATCTCGGCAGTCTCAGCGCGATGCGGGCGCGCACGGTTGCAGACTTCGCAGCGGCTCTCGGCGCCTGGAGGACGCCGTCCGTCAATCACGTCTGTGCAGACGTTGAGGGCACGATCGGATGGTTTACGGCCGGCTTGGTGCCGATCCGCCACAACTGGGAAGGCCTGCTGCCGGTGGCGTGTGACGGTCGCTTCGAGTGGGCGGGTTTCCTTAAGGCGGATCAGTTGCCAAGGGAAATCAACCCGTCGAAAGGCTTTTTCGCAACGGCCAATGAGATGAACCTGCCGAAAGGCTGGCCGCACGAGGAACGCCGCATTGGCTATGAGTGGGCCGAAGCGAGTCGGGCCACTCGAATCCACGAGGTGCTTGGCGACGACGAGGCCCACACGGTTTCGGCTGCATGCAGGTTGCAAACGGATGTGCGCTCCCTTCCGGCAGTGCGGATCTGTCGCCTGATTGATGATCTTCCTGCGTCATCCGAAGACGCCGCAAAAGGTCTTGCGCTGCTGCGCGATTGGGACCACGGCCTCGATGCCGCAAGCCCGGCGGCGGCCCTGTTTGAAGTGTGGTGGACGCTTCATCTCAAGCCGGCCCTGCTGCTCCGCCTCGCGCCCGATCCAGCCCTCAAACCCCTGCTCGCCCCCGGCGACATCGACACGCTGCTTGGACTTCTGGAGAGGCCCGACGAGCGTTTTGGTTTGCGGCCGAGGGACGAGCGCGATGCGATCCTCCTCACCACGCTGGCCGAAGCAGTCCGCGAATGCGCCGCGCGACTCGGTCGAGACACCGCCAAATGGGCGTGGGGCCGCTTACACCACGGCTATTTTCAGCACGCCGCGAGCCCGCTCTTGCCAAGCGACCTGAGCACATCGTGTGACGTGGGACCGCTGCCGCTGGGTGGCAGCGGCTCGACGCCGATGCATGCAGGCTACCGCATCAGCGATTTTCGCTGCATCTCCGGCGCCTCGGTGCGGCTGGTCATGGATGTCGGCGACTGGGACAATAGCGTCTGCATCAACGCCCCCGGGCAATCCGGCGATCCCGGCTCGCCGCACTACGGCGACCTTGCATCGTTGTGGGCACACGGCGAGTACGTCCCGCTGCTTTACAGCCGGGCGCGCGTCGAGGAGGCAACGGTGGCGCGTGTGCGGCTTGTCCCACCGACCTCGTGACCAGCTTCTTCTACTCTTGCCCGCGGGCGTCGATTGCAGCGAGCACTTTTGGCGGCGACATCGGCAGTTCGGTCAGCCGCCGGCCGGTCGCGCGCTCGATCGCGTTGGCGATGGCCGCCATCGGCGGGCAAATGTTGACTTCGGCGGCGCCCTTCGCGCCGTACGGATGACCGGGATTCGGCACCTCGACCATGACCGGCTCGATCATCGGCAGGTCGGATGCCACCGGAATCCGATAGTCGAGGAAACCCGGATTTTCCATCTGCCCGTGCGGGCTGTAGATGTACTCCTCGTTGAGCGCCCAGCCGATGCCTTGCGTCACGCCGCCTTGGATCTGCCCCTCGACATAGCTCGGGTGGATGGCGCGTCCGACATCCTGAGCCGCGACGAAACGCAAAATCTTCACCTTGCCAGTCTCCGGATCGACCTCGACGTCGCAGAACTGGGTGGCGAAGCCCGGCGCCACTGCGCTGGGGTTCACTGCCGCGGCGGCGACGATCGGCCCGCCGGTCTGCGCCCGCTTGGCGGCAATCTCCCTGAGCGACAGCGGCTTGAAGTCGCCGACGTTGCTGCTCGCCGGCTTGGCGCAGCCGTCCTCCCAGACCACGCCCTCCGGGTCGACGTCCCACATCTTGGCCGCCCGTACGCACAGCTCCTGGACGATCTTCCTCGTGGTGTCGACCACCGCCATGCCGGTGGCGAAGGTGACGCGCGAGCCGCCGGTGAGATGCGTATAGCCGACCGACGCGGTGTCGGCGACGATCGGGCGCACCTGGTCATAATCGATCCCCAGCGTCTCGGCCGCCATGATCGCCATCGCGGCGCGCGAGCCGCCGATGTCGGGGCTGCCGGTTGCGACCACGACCGTACCGTCCTCGTTGACGTGCACGGTGGCGCTCGATTCGCCGCCGCCGTTGAACCAATAGCCGGAGGCGACGCCACGCCCCTGGTTCCTGCCGAGCGGCGCCATATAGCCCGGATGGTCGAGTATCGCCTCGATGGTTTCGGCATATCCGTTGTGCGAAAGCTTGGCGCCGGAGAGCATCTGGGTCCCTTTCCTGGCGGCATTCTTGAGTCGCAGCTGCAGCGGGTCCATGCCGATCTTCTGCGCCAGAACATCGAGCACGCTCTCCACCGCGAAGCAGCCGATCGGCGAGCCCGGCGCCCGATAGGCCGCGACCTTCGGGCGGTTGCAAACCACGTCGTAACCGATCGCCCGCGCATCCGGGATGTCGTAGGGAGCAAACGCGCACATGCACGTGCTCATGAACGGCGAGCCCGGAAATGCGCCGGCCTGCAACTTGAAGAGCCCGTCGGCGGCGGCAATCGTGCCGTCGCGCTTGACGCCGATCTTCACCGTCATC
>WNGJ01004489.1_pt1 | contig 20684 bp, 26 predicted proteins | sample 5400611 | NCBI WGS metagenome assembly WNGJ01 (sample SAMN13153375, study PRJNA577476) | soil metagenome | isolation source: 40 cm soil or saprolite under Garry oak tree replicate 1 | place: USA:California | collected 2016-06-15
GTCAAAGACCCCTGCGGCAATATTTGGTGGGTGGCCACACACGTCGAGGATATTCCACCCGATGAGCAGGAACGACGCTGGAAGGAATTCAAAATGCCAGAACCGTCCGTGAAATAAGGCCTAAGATGCAGGCCGCATTCTGGAAAAATCACTGCAATCTTTGCAGTGACGAGATGCCGTAATTTTCCTGGAGCGCGGGGGCTTCGGCGGCGACTTGCGAGGCGTCGAGCTCGATTTGTTTTGGATCTTCTTCAGTCTCGATTTTGATAAAGCCTGCGACTGGTTGCTTCACGGCTTCGGCCAGATCATCCAGTGATTTGATTTCTTTGCCGTTGACCTTTTTCACCGTCAGATAGGCGAGGTCATCGTATCCGATTGTGCTGTTCGCTGGGAGCACCTGACTGAGAATGACGACGCGACGGTTTCTGTCTGGAAACAGCTCGGATTGGAAATGGTCCATGTACACCAGGCGCTGGGGCGCTTCACGTTGCCAGTTCGGTCCCCATTCCTTGAGATACTGGCGGGAGAGTTCCTGAAAGATCATGCCGCCAAGAACGTAATATCGCGGTGGCTCATCGAGATTATAAGGCGGGCTCACGTAATTCTTCGTATCGCGATGCTCCAGAGTCAGATTGAGCTGCATTGGTTTGCCGTCGCGCTCAAGATGGAAGGGAACAACGTCGCCGGCATAGGCGTGCGCGGTCAGCAAATTGGTGAACTCGATCTTGCCATAGAGCGGATCCGTGTAGTTGCCGTTTTCATCAATGTCATGATTGCCAACCGCCGTTACGATGTCGCCGACCTTCAGTCCGGCTCTCGTGGCAGGCGTGCCAGCCTCTACGTTGGTTATGTAAACGCCGCGCTTCCCTTTTTCCCCGGCGAACTCACGCAGCGCTGGATCGCGTGTCGGGAAAAATGAAAACCCAGCCGAGGGAAACCCGCGATAATTCTGGCTGTCGGCTTCGCGCAAGAAATGCGTGATGATAGGGGCCGGGATGGCATCGAGCAGTTGCGAGCGCGAATCATAACGCAGCAGTAATCCGGCGAGTTTGTTATTCTTAACCAGCGGAACCGTGTAGCTGTTCTCGCGATATTGCATGGGAATGCTGACGCGGTAAGTCAGGAACTGCCCGACATCGATCGGGTACGGCATCATTTGCACGGTTGTCACCAACCCTTCGGTCGCCAGCAACGCGCCGGTCGGTTCCAATTGCCACGCTGCAAGCCGGTCGCCGACCACTGTGTCGGATGTGATTTCGAGCGGTGTGATGCCGTCGAGGAAACTCTTCTCAGCCGGCTCAAGTAGCGCCAGGTTCGCTTCATAATCGATCACACGGACGTTAGCCGCAGTTTTTTCACCGGACTCCGCGCGCTCAAGCTCCACGTAATTTTGATTTGTTACCAAATCGGCAGTCACAAGTACACGGCCTTTTGGCAAAACGGCCCCGAGCGCGCGTTTTGAAAACGGGGCTTTCTTTTGCCACGGCCGAAAATAGTCATACCCCTGACCGGTCACATTTACGCGGACCAACGCGACCTGTTTTGGCCGAGCAGCAGTGGTCGGAATAGCCGGTTCCTTCCTTGCTAACGCGCCACTAACGGCGACAAGCACAATACTGAAAGTGATGAAAGCGTGTCTTTGCATTTCAGTTCTTTTCGTCTGCGGCGGCGATGCGCGACGCAGGCCGTTCCTCGAGATTTTGCTCTTTCAAAACGTTGTAACGCGTCTTGATGCGTTCGCGTGCGGTTTCCACCTTGTTGCGGTCAAGCACGAGGGGCGGTCCGTCTCCGATCATCCGAATCACAAGCCGCTCCGGCGCCTGCGCGAAAGCTTGCGACAATTCATCGAGCGTCCGAATCTTTTTGCCGTTTACTTCATCAACGATGGCGCCCTTGTAAGGCGTGAGATAACTGTTAATAGGGTCCGGCAAAATGTTGCTGAGGACAATGACATCAGGATGCACAAGATAAATCTGCTCCAGAATGAAGTATTCAAAGAAATGCCGGAGACGCAGATCGCTTGTGCGGTAGGCCTCCAGCATATCCAGGCTTAGCGGTTGGAAAAGCAACCCGCCGTAAAGAACGTAGCGCGGCCGCACATCGTAGGTGTGACCTTGGATCGAATACGGCCAGGGCTTGAACAATTTGATCGTCACTGTCATCGGCTGTTTATCCCGCAGGATGTCGAGCTTGACCGAATCCCCCTTGAATTTTCGTTCTACGACTTCTTCGAACTGCGCGCGTTCGCCGTCGAGTTCTACGTTCGAGTCACTTGCGATTGGGTGACCGTCGATCGAAAGGAGCACGTCACCCGATCTCAGAATACCGTCGGAGGGACCTGCGGCAACCACGGAGCTCACGAGCACACCGCGATCGTCATCTACCAATCCGAGATATTTTCGTTGGGCTGGATTTTGCAATTTCGCATAGGTGATTGCGAGATCCGGGTATTCGTCATATTGCCCGTTGCTGATGTCCTTCAAAAAACGATTCATCACCGGTGTGGGAATCATGTAGGCCACGCCTTGCGCGACGTCGCCGCTATATCCCTGAAACGCCACGCCAACGACTTTGCCGTCCTGCATCACGGGGCCGCCGCTGTTGCCCGGGTTGATTTGCGCGCTGATCTGGATCGCCAGATGCTGGTCAACTGACGAATGCGTGTAGAGCTGGAAATCGACCCGCGACACGATGCCGGTTGTGACGGACATCCGTTCGCCGCCAATTGGATAACCATACGCTGACACCGTCGATTCCAGCGCCGGGATGCCGCCGAATTTTAGCGGGACCATGTTCTTGAAAAAGTCCTTTGCGGGCACGGTGACCAAAGCCAGATCGCAATCGTTGGCGATGAATTGGACCTGCGCGGGATATTTGTTAGGATCACCGTCGCGTTCAACTGTGATGTAACGGTTGTTAGCGACGACATGCGCATTGGTCATGATGCGGTTGCCGTTGATGACAAATCCAGCGCCGACACCGCGCTGGAGTGAGCCTGCGTTCCATGGAGCTTTGTAATCGGGATCCACTGACGTGGCTGTGATTCGGACAAGACTTTTTTGAACTGGCCCATTCGGTTTTGGCGGCGCAATCGGCACCGGCACCGGAACCACTTCTTGCGCGGGCGGGCTTGATTTCCATGGACCTGTGCGCTGGGGACCTTGCGGCTCCATTGGAGGCGGCGCCGGTGTGCCTTCCTGGGCATAGGCCAGCGAGGCGAAAAATAAAGCAACGTAACCACTGAGGAAAATGCGTTTCATGGCGAGAAAGGCTCGAAACTTAAACAGCCTTACCTAAATCAAGATGCCGGATTTCAAATTGCAACTGCCCTTTTGGGGACATACTGACATGGAATGGGGCGTACGCGTTCAAATACAAAGCGCCAAAACAAACTATGCTTGGTGAAACAATTCGTTCAAGTCGGCGGAAGGCGCACTGTTACCGAGGAGATTGAATGTGCCATGTGTTTTGATTTCTCGCGCTGCCCGCAGAAATGCGCCCCATGCTGCGAGCGCGAGCCCTGAGCCGACAGAGATGCGACGCACACCGAGGTCAGCGAGTTCCGACACGGTAAGCTGATGATTAAATCCGGAGACGAGGACATTGACGGGTTTCGGTGCGACCGTCTTTACGATATGTGCAATTTCCTCCGGCTTAGTAACGCCCGGTGCATAGAGACAATCGGCCCCGGCTTCAGCGTACGCTATGAGTCGGTCGAGCGCGGTGCGCAATGGATCGGCGTGTCCGACCAACCACGCTTCGCAACGTCCGATTAGCAGAACGTCAGTTTCCGAGCTGTCAATCGCGCTGCGTGCCGCGCGGATACGCTCGACTGCTAACTCCTTCCCGTATAGCGGGCGATCGCTGCGTCCAGTACTGTCTTCGATGGACAGGCCAGCAACGCCGGTTTCGATACAAAGTTGGACATTTCCTGCGACCTCTTCCGGTTCATCAGCGTAGCCGGCTTGGAAATCTGCATTAACCGGTAGTGAGGTAGCCTTCGCAATCTCGCGAATGTGAGCGAGCATTTCGTCTCGCGGAACGCGGCCATCAGGTTTGCCGCGCGAAAAAGCAAAGCCAGCCGAGGTGGTGGCGAGCGCTTTGAATCCGAGACGCTCGAGGTAGATCGCCGTCCCGATGTCCCATGGATTTGGAAGTACGAAGCAGCCAGACGCGTGCAGTGCGCGAAAGGTTGCAGCGGCGGATTTTTGCATTGATCCCATGGCTCAACAATACACTTGCTCCGGCGAGGGCACGATGCTTCGGAAATCGAAAGCGGCGCAGCAGCGCACGCACTCCAAAAACGCAAGCGCGAAATGGAGCACCGCGAGGACGGCCACGTTTTGGAGTGCGTCGGTGTCCCGCCGCTTTTACCCATATCGGCAATACCAAAAAAGCTCCGAAGTTTACCGCGAAGCTGTGCTGAAGCTGCGAAGGCCGCTGGCGAATCCGCCCGGTCATCTCATTTATTCCGATCCGCTTTCCAAATCTGCCGCAGTGGGCCATTGGCGCCGTAGATCGGGTCGTAATCAGGAATTGGCAGGGAAGCGATGGTGTGATCCGACTTTGGCCGTTCGCCGGGTAGACCACGCAGCAAATCCCAATCGCGTCCGTCCGGGTACGCTCCAACAACAGCGAAGTCCGAGCTCGCATCAAGTTTTTGGTGACCGACACCAGCCGGAATCACAATTACGTCGCCGAAGTGTACATCCAGATTCCTGCCATGCGCGCCGCCCAGTCTCAGTGTCGCGACGCCACAGTAAACACCGAGAATTTCATGCGTGGTGCTGTGATAATGAGCAAAGGAATACACGCCGTTTCGCCATGAATTACACCAGTCGTTGTTAGCGAAGCGTTCCTCAAGAAGCCAAGCGGGATCCCGGCCATCGGCCCTCAGTGCTTTCCGATAGACCAGCAACGGCAGCAAGCTATTTGGGAAAACGCCGTCGTCATCAAACCTAAACTGCTCCGGCTGGACGATCTCTTGTTTCTCAGCCATCGGATACACACTCATAAATGCCACGGCAATATCGCGCGAGCAAACAATCGTGGTCGTATTTAATCAAATGCAACGCAGACAATTGCGCATTACGTCTGCGAATGGCACTCGTACTCGCAGAATCGAGAATGTAATGATTATGCAGAAGCCCGAAGGCATATCTCAATTGGTCGAACACCTTTTTCGCCATGAGTCGGCAAAAATGGTGGCGACGCTAAGCCGGATTTTTGGGATTGAACATTTGAACCTGGCCGAAGATGTCGTGCAGGAGGCGTTGGGACGCGCATTGCAAACGTGGCCATACCGCGGCATCCCGGAAAATCCTTCCGCGTGGATCATGCGCGCGTCGCGCAACCTCGCACTCGATGTGATCCGGCGAGAAAAAGTTTTTCGCGGGAAGGAGGCGGAAATCGCGCGCCTGATCGAGGCAGGCCGATCTTCCACGCCCCAAGCGGTGAGTTTTTCAGAAGACGAAATCGCAGACGATCGACTGCGGATGATGTTTGTGTGCTGTCATCCGGTGATTCCTCCGGAGGCGCAGGTTGCGCTGGCGTTAAAAACGCTGTGCGGTTTCAGCGTCACCGAAATCAGTCGGGCTTTCCTAACCACTGAAGCGGCGATTGCCAAACGAGTGACTCGTGCAAAACAAAAGATCCAGGAAGCGCACGTCCCATTTGAGATCCCCGTCGGCGACGAGCTGACGCGACGGCTCGACGGCGTGCTGCAGTCGCTCTACCTCCTGTTTAACGAGGGCTATAAAGCATCCAGTGGTGACAAGCTGGTTCGCGAAGAACTCTGTAACGAGGCAATTCGCCTCACGGAATTACTAGCAAAACATCGGGCTGGAAATCAGCCAAAGACGCATGCGCTGCTGGCGTTGATGCTGCTCAATGCTGCCCGCACCTCGGCGCGTCAAGATGATGAAGGCAACCTGCTTCGACTTGAAGAACAGGACCGGACGCGCTGGGATCAGCCGATGATCGAGCGCGGCATGTCGCACCTGCGCGAATCGGCTTCGGGTGAGGCGGTGAGCGAATATCATCTTCAAGCGGGGATTGCCGCCTGCCACGCGACGGCCAAAGATTATTCATTGACGAATTGGGGCAGGATCTTGTCGCTGTACGACCGATTGATGGAATTTGATGATTCGCCTGTGATTGCCCTCAATCGCGCCGTGGCAATCGCAAATTCTCACGGACCGCAAGCTGGACTGGAGGCAGTGCGCGCCATTAGAGACCACGAGAAATTAGCTTCGTATTACTTGTTCTATTCAGTGATCGGCGAGCTTGAGATGCGAATGAACAATCGCGAAGCCGCTGCCGAACAATTCCGTAAGGCATTTGAACTCGCGGAAACGAAATCCGAGCGAGCATTCCTGTTAAAGAGGGCAACGCCCTCAGGACATTTAGAAATGGAACTCCGCCCTGAAAGGGCAATCCAAAATTCAATCCCACAAATATCGTTCGTCGTAACAGGCGCGGTATTTTTTCAGAATGCGCAAATATTCGTCTTGGAATGTTTCGTGTTTGTGCCGTTTTTCCTGATCGAGAATGTATTTCCTGACCGCCTCGAAATGCGATGGGCTGACACTGAAGAGTCCATAGCCGTCTTGCCAGTGAAACGTTGGAACGCCTAGTGTCTTGATGAATTTGGACGAATCCTTTTTGAGAATCTCAACGACCTTAGCCGTCGGAAATTTCTTCGTAAGATTACAGAGAACATGAACGTGGTCAGCTGCGCCACCAATCGTGATTGAATTACATTCCAAGTTTTGAAGAATTCGCGATTGATACGCCCATACGCGTTCGCGAATGTTTTGGGTCAGCCACGGTTGACGCCCTTTGGTCGAAAAGATGATGTGGGCGCTCAGAACGTGAAGGGATTGCGGCATATGCGCCGGATGGTGGCATAGTTTGGTTTGCCCTACAGGGCGAATATTTTTCTGCAATGTGAACCGAGGGCGTTGCCCTCGGCTACGATGGCCGTCGCCTTTCAGGCGCGCATTGAATGCTGGATTCCGCCTGGAAGGCAGTTTGTGGCCTGAATTCCTCGCAATTTTTTGCGAATCATTGTCCCGAAGCAGCGCACTCATTCGTCGTATCTCTGACAGAACGAAAAATTCAACATCAACTGAAAGGCAAAAACATGAGCAAGTCAGAGAAGAAACAAGATGCGAGCATCGTCTGGTTTGAAATTCCGGCGGACGATCCGGAACGAGCTAAGCTGTTTTACAGCAATTTGTTTGGCTGGAAGATCAATCCATTTCCCGGGTCGGGCGATTACTCGCACATCGACACTGGGGGTGCGGACGACACTCCGGACGGCGCGTTGAAAAGACGCCAACGGCCTGAAGAGCCAATCGTCAACTACGTCAGCGTGAATTCCGTTGATAAGTTCGCTGATAAAATTGCGAAGCTCGGCGGCAAAGTCTGCATGGCCAAAACGGCGGTGCCACAGATGGGTTACTTTGCTGTCTGCCAGGACACTGAGGGTAACTCCTTTGGACTCTGGGAGAGCGATGCGAATGCAAAATAATTGTCCTAACCAGGCAGGCCGGCTCGTCGTATCGGTGACAAAACGAAATATCACGCATCAAAAGAAAGGCAAAACGTGAACAAGTCAGAACGGAACCAAGCAGCAAGTATCGTTTGGTTTGGAATACCGGCGGATAACGTGGAACGTGCCAGGAAGTTTTACGCCGATTTATTTGGCTGGAAAATTGAGAGAGTCCCGGGACCGGAGGAGTATTGGCACATCGATACCGGCGGTGGCGATGATACGCCCGATGGCGGACTTAAGAAACGCGAACAACCGCAAGAACCAGTGGTTAACTATGTCAGCGTGGATTCGGTCGCCGATTTCTCCAAAAAAATCGCGAAACTCGGTGGCAAAATTTGCATGGCCAAAACAGCCGTGCCGCAGATGGGTTATTTCGCTGTGTGCCAGGACACCGAGGGAAACGCGTTCGGACTTTGGGAGAGCGACGCGAACGCCAAATAGGTATCGAGCATCGACCGTCAGCTATAGACTGGACAGCGTTATGGTTGCACAAAATACCTTCATTGGTCTGGTCGCTTGGTTGCTGATTTCGAGCATGGCGCCCCCTCCCGCCTTCGCAGCTGGGGTTTCGGCGGAAGTACAGCATCCAGAATCCGCAACTCCTAGCCACACGCAGGGACCCGTGTTAACCGCCCTGGGTCCTCGCGTCCATATGTTTGTGCGACCCACATATCGCGAAAAGTTTACGCAATTGTTTCGCGACGTGCTGGGATGTGGCACGAAAGAGCTGAATTTTGGCTTCTCATATCCTGTTTTGCTCGTTTCGTTTCCCGACCACAGTGCCTTCAGCGTTGAATTCACGGACTTGGCACCCGAAGACGTAAAGGGCGAGACAATCGATGACGCGCATGCTTTTCGCGGGGCGTGGATAGAGTTTCGGGCGCGTGACGTATCGGCAGTTCAGGAAAAATTGCGCGCCGCGGGTGTTCGCAGCTTCTCGCATCCGGGTAGCAAACACGTATATTTCAGCGCTCCAGGTGGCAAAATCTTCCGCGTAATCGACATCAACTATCAGGGGCCATAGGCGCGCGTCTGTTCGAGCATATCTCAGCGGGGCCAATACTCTCGAAAATGTTCAGTTGAAAAAATTTTCAAATGACTGTCCAAAACTCGACGGACTGTTCGTCGTAATCTTGAACGGATTGAACAATGAACCATCAACAACCAACTAAAAACTAACATGAACACACAAAATCAGAATGGATACATGCTGCTGTTTCGCGGAAACGATTGGACCAAGAGCCTCTCGTCCGAGGAAAAACAAAAAGTAACAGATCAATGGATGGCCTGGTTCAAAAGGCTGACAGATCAAGGCAAAGCCATCGCCGGTAACCCGCTCGAACCCGAAGGCAAAATCGTCTCCGGCAAAAACCGAGTCGTGTCGGACGGCCCATTCGCGGAATCGAAAGAAGCAATCGGCGGCTACTTTCTGCTCGACGTTGCCAGCATGGATGAAGCAGTGGCGATCGCTCAGGAGTGCCCCGGCTTGCCATACGGTGCGCGGGTGGAAGTCAGGCCCGTGGCAGGCGAGTGTCCAGTCGCGAGTGAGCTCAAGGGCAAAGCTGAGTTCGCTACCGTCTAAGCGAAGCGCACAACGTCACGCGATAATCGACAAACGGAGGCGCGTCATGTGCCCGTTTTGTCTTGCGAATCTGGCATTCATCGCGGCGAGCGCGGTGTCGACCAGCGGGTTGGGTGCGCTCGCTGTGAAGAAATTCTTTTTTGAACCCAACCGAAATCGGCAACCAAACGAAACTGGAGAAAGACAAGATGAAAATGGAGACATTAGAACCGAAAACAGACATGGCCGAAATGAATCCGTCTAAAGTCGTCTCGGAAGCGGAATGGCTGGTTGCGCGCAAAGATGTCCTTACGCGCGAGAAGGAACTGACGCGACTGCGAGACGAAGTGAGTCGACATCGGCGCGAAATGCCATGGGTGAGAGTGAACAAGCGGTATATTTTCGATGGGCCCGACGGCAAAGAAACATTGGCTGATCTCTTCGCGGGCCGCAGTCAGTTGGTCGTTTATCATTTCATGCTCGGTCCAGGCTGGGGCGAGGGCTGTAAGAGCTGCTCGTACCTCGCCGACCATTTTGACGGGGCCAACTGGCATCTTCCGCATCGCGACGTGACATTCGTTGTGATTTCGCGCGCGCCGCTGTCCGAGATCGAAGCGTACAAAAAGCGCATGGGCTGGCGCTTCAAATGGTTGTCGTCGTACGGCAACGATTTCAATTTCGACTATCACGTCTCGGCTACGGAAGAGGAAAAGAAGAAGGGGAAGATGTTCTACAACTACAGAACAGACGAGCTGATCGGTGACGAGATGCCAGGCTTAAGCGTGTTTTACAAAGATGAAAACGGCTCCGTTTTTCACACCTATTCGACGTACGCGCGCGGGCTCGATATCCTGGTCGGAGCTTATAATTTTCTCGATCTTGTCCCAAAGGGTCGCGACGAAGGCCTCGACTTTACGATGGAGTGGGTCCGGCGCCACGATCAATATTGATGACATCGTCGTATCGACAGCACGACCCAACCTTGGCGGCGCTTGGAAAGGAGTTTGTTTTCCATATCGAGGAAGTGAATGAAACAACGCTCCACTAATGTTCGAGGCGGCGAGGGGTCAACTGTCGTTTTGATTCACGGGTTCCCGCAGGATTGGTTCGAGTATCATGCGATCATGCCGAGGTTGGCGCGCCGCTTCACGGTGGTCGCGGTTGATCTGCGGGGCGTCGGCGGGTCTGCAGCTACTCCGTGCGGTTACGACGCTGCTAACATGGCGCAGGACACTCACGAACTGATTTCACAGCTCAAGCTGGAACCTGTTTACCTTGTCGGTCACGATATCGGGGGCATGGTGACCTTCGCGTTCATGCGCCGTTTTCCAGAGGCAACACGCGGGGCAATGATCTTGGACGCGCCAATCCAAGGATCGAAGGGTGGAACGAGGCGATGACTAGCCCTGCCGTTTGGCATGTCGGCTTCATGCAGGTGCCGGGGCTGGCGGAAAAGCTAGTTGCTGACCGAACGGTGGACTATCTCGATTACTTCTTCCGTTTCGGCAAGTTCAGTCCGAGCGAAAGAGAGCACTATGTGAAGGAGGCCTACGGTAAGGTGTCTCAGCTCCACGCCATGTTTGAAATTTATCGCGCCTTTCCGGCCAATGAGAAATTCAATGCCGCACAACGCGGACGCAATGACGTGCCGCTATTCTTTGGGGCGGGGGATCATTCGCCATTCGCAAAGCTTGTTCCAAAGTTTGCCGACGGATACGGCTACACGGCGGGGTAGAATCGCAGGGTATCAAACCAGAAAAGATAAGATATGAATCGCGTAACCCATTTTGAGATTTACACCGACGATCCCGAAGCGGGGCAGCCGTTTTATCAGGATGTTTTTGGCTGGAAGTTCCAAAAATTCGAGGGTGGACCGCTTGACTACTGGCTAATCACGACCGGCGACGATAAAGAACCGGGAATCAATGGCGGTATCGCGCGCCCGCGCAAAGGGTAAAGTCCCGGCACTTTAAACACGATTGCTGTTTCATCGCTCGATCAAACGATCAAGAAAATCGAACAGCGCGGCGGAAAAATTTGCGTGCCGAAAATGGCGATTCCCAAGGTCGGCTGGCTTGCTTACGCGGGAGATCCCGCCGGTAATGTGTTCGGAATCATCCAGCCGGACGCAAACGCGAAGTAGTAGGATGTCGGGCTGCCAGCCAAGCTGGCTGACATCCCTCACCGCTTTCGACTGCAATATTGAACAATCTAATGAAGACACACAACCCCCAATATTATTCACTCTTGGTCGCTCTTGCATTTAACGCTTTGAGCGCCATTCAAGCTTCCGCAGCGGAGCGAGAGATCGCGCCTGGCAAACCGGAGAAGAGAGTTGAACTAATGAAGACCGCCACAGCGCCAGGGAAGGTAATCGAGATTCTCACTCTCGATATCAAGCCGGGTAGGAGAGATGAATTCCATAACGTATACGTGACCCAGTCGGTGCCGCTTTTGAAAAAGTGGAATTTTGATCTGGTCGCTTACGGGCCCTCGTTGCATGACGCGAACAGCTACTACGTCATTCGCCGGTTCAGAAATTTGGAAGACGGAGAAAAGTCCGAAGGTGCTTTTTATGACAGCGACGACTGGAAGTCAGGCCCGAGAAACGCGATCATGGGGTTGGTTGACCATTTTGCTTACGCTGTCGTATCCGCTGAAACACTGAAAAAAGTAGAGGCGGCCATCGAGTCGGACACGCGTTCGAAACAGCCATAATCGAATGAGAATCGGAATCGTCGGCACAGGAAATATGGGACGGGCGCTCGGCCTAGGCTGGGCGCGCGCTGGTCACGAGGTGTTATTCGGCTCCCGAGACGTGAAAAAGGCTAAAGCTGTTGCGGCCGATAGCTTCGTCTCGGCGCAAACCGGCGATTTTGACGCCGCCGCAGTATTCGGTGATGTAATTCTCTACACGATTCGGGATTACTTTCCTTCGAGCGCGCTCAAAGAACCGCAGGCGCTCGCTGGTAAGATCGTCATCGACTGCAATAACAGCGCTATCTTGGGGCTTGACCTTCCCGATCCAGGCAATCGCCCAGGTATTCACTTCACGACGCCGATTCCCTCCCACGCCGAAGAGCTCGCTGCCGACGCGCCGGGCGCGCGGGTAGTCAAGGCTTTCAACACAATGGCGGCTCAGGTCATTCAACTCGATCGCGATGAATTGATGCGGCGACGGGTCTCGGTCTTTCTCTGCTCTGACGACGCGCAAGCAAAGTCCGTTGTGAAGGAGCTGGCTGAGGAACTTGGATTCATCGGCGTGGATTGCGGCGGGCTGGAGCGGGCCCAACTGGTGGAAGGTGTCGGCGACTTCATTCGATTTCAGATCATCGGTATGAGTCTCGGCCCGTTTGCAACGATCTCCGTCAATGTTGCGCCAGCTCGGTAGGGAGAACAGCCAAACGCACATTTTAAGGAAACGAACTATGCAATATCCGCTTCAAGGAAAGACCGCTTTGGTCACTGGGGCCTCCCGCGGCATCGGCCGCGCAATTGTGCAGCGGTTAGCGGCCGATGGTGCTCTGGTGGCGATTCACTATGGCGGCAATGACGCTGCTGCTAACGAGACACTGAAGGGAATTGAACAAGAAGGCGGGCAGGCGTTTCTTTTGAAGGCGGAACTCCGTGTGCACGGAAATATCGACACGATGTTCAGCCAACTCGAGAAAGGACTAACCGGCCGGCCGTTGGACATTCTAGTGAACAACGCAGCCGTGGCTCCGCAGGTATCGCCCGATCAAACAACTCCTGAGGAATTCGACCGCATTTTCGCGATTAACGTGCGCGCGCCATTCTTCATTATTCAACGCGTCTTGCCGCTGATGCCCGATGGCGGTCGGATCATCAACATTTCCTCAGGAGTCACCTGGTTCGCAACACCCGCGACTGCTTACTCGATGACTAAAGGTGCCCTCAATGTGCTGGGCAGATCACTGGCGAACTCGTTGGGGTCTCGAAATATTACCGTAAATACGATTTCTCCCGGGATTACCGACACAGACATGAATCCTTCCATCCGCGACAAAGACGCGAAAGCGGTGGAGCGGGTCGCGGGCATGACAGCACTTGGCCGTCCCGGACGTCCAGCCGACATCGCCGATGCAGTTGCCTTCTTCGCTTCCGACGATGCGCGGTGGATTACGGGGCAGACTCTCGACGTCAATGGTGGTCTGTTTCTGGGTCCGAGAGGAGAATAGTTACATTGGGAGATGAAACAGATCAAAACGAAATCTTTGATCACGTTGGCGAACATCCAGAGAGTATGAACATGAAACTACCAATCACTGGCGGGTGCGTGTGCGGCGCAATTCGCTACGAAATTAAGGCCGAACCTACCTTGATGTTGAAATGCCATTGCCGCGATTGCCAGCATGTCACTGGGAGTGGATATGCTCCCGCGTTCCTGGTTCCGGCGGATGCGCTTCGAGTAACACAGGGAGAATTGCGCTACAACTTCACACCAAGTATCAGGCGTGGAAAACATAAACGCGGTTTTTGTCCTGAATGTGGATCCCGTATCACTGGAGGAGAGTTTGCAGAAGGAGATTCGCCCTTTGTCGGTCTGCTGGCGAGCAGCCTGGACGACCCCACTGCGTTCAACCCGCAAATGGATATTTTCGTTTCGGACGCCCAACCGTGGGACCAAATGGATCCGGCGATTCCGAAGTTCGAGCAGTATCCACCGCTCCCAGGTAGCGAATAAAACAAGAATTTCACTACTGGCGCGAGTCGATTTGTCCGGAACGGCTCCGCTGGTTCGTTGTAGATATGAGAGTCATGAACAAAAAGAAACCATCCTGAATCGAAAGGAATCCGAACCATGCACACAAACACCATCCGACTTCACTGCGTTCTCCGAGCGACACCCGAAAAAATTTACAAGGCCTTTCTCGATCCGGACGCGATGGCCAAATGGCTTCCGCCAAACGGATTCACCGCTAAGGTGCACAAGATGGACGCCAAAGTTGGCGGCACTTACAAAATGTCGTTCACGAATTTCACGACGGGCAAGAGTCATTCCTTCGGCGGGGCGTACGTTGAATTGACTCCGCACGAACGGATTCGCTACACCGACAAATTCGATGACCCGAATCTGGCGGGCGAAATGCAGACGACCATCACGTTGAGGAAGGTTTCTTGCGGAACTGACTTGAACATCGTGCAGGAAGGTGTGCCCAGCGCGATTCCTGCCGAGGCATGCTATCTCGGCTGGCAGGAATCGCTGGCTCAGCTGGCGAAACTAGTCGAACCCGAGATTCCAGATTAAAGCGAGGCCGGCTTCACCACTCAATCACCGTGCTGGCCCAGGTAAGGCCGCCGCCGAACACGACCATCAGAACATAATCGCCGCGCTTGATTTGCCCGGTGCGGTTCGCTTCATCGAGCGCAATCGCTACAGCGGCAGCGGATGTGTTGCCGTAGCGATCGAGATTCACGAACATTTTGTCCCGTGAAATGCCGAGCCGATCCGCAATCGCCTCCATGATTCGCAAATTTGCCTGATGCGGAATGACGCAGGCGATGTCTTCGATGGAAAGCCCGGCCTGGTCGAGGGCTTTTTTCGCCGCGTTCAACATCGCGATGACAGCCTGTTTGTACACTTCCTTGCCGGTCATATGGATGGTGGCCAGGTTCATGTCCGCGTTTTCACGCGTGATGGGGCAACGCGACCCGCCGCCCGGCATGAACAGGATGTTGGTATACTGTCCGTCGCTTCCGATGTGTGTGCTTATTACACCATGAGGACTGCCGCGGTGGCGCAAGACAGCCGCGCCGGCTCCGTCGCCAAATAGCACACACGTATTGCGATCGGTCCAGTTGGTGATTGATGTCAACTTGTCTGCGCCGATCACGAGAACGGTGTCGTACGTGTGCGATGTAATGAATTGTTGTGCGATTTCCAATCCGAAAATAAAGCCGGCGCACGCTGCGGAAATGTCGAGGCAGGCGGCGTTCGTCGCTCCGATCTTTTTCTGAACGAAGCAGGCCGTGGCCGGGAAAAGCATGTCCGGCGTGGCCGTCGCCACAAGGATGAGATCGATTTCTTTCGGCGAAATCTTCGCCTGCTCAATTGCATTCAGCGCTGCTTTCGCCGCCATGTCGCTCGTATTTTCGTCCTTTGCGGCAATGCGGCGCTCCTTGATGCCGGTGCGAGTGGTGATCCACTCGTCGCTGGTATCGACCATGCGCGAGAGGTCCTCGTTAGTCAGAACGTTCTCGGGCACATAACTTCCCGTGCCGACGATGGAGACTGTCCGCAGCGTCTTATGAGAGCGCGGGCTCGAGCGGGGCTGTCGTTTCATGATACCGGCGAATTTCCTCGACGATATGCGGGTTCACCTGCTGTTCAATGGACTCGGCGGCCACACGCAGCGCGTTCTTGATCGCCAGCGGCGTGCTCGCGCCGTGTGCAATGATGCAAATGCCATTCACGCCCAGTAGCGGCATGCCGCCGTATTCTTCGTAATTTGTTTTGTCTTTGATGACGCGAAACGCCTTCCGCGCCAGGTAAGCGCCAACCATGTGAATTTTTGAGCGCGTCAATTCCTGTTTCAGCCATTTGAAAATCGCTACCGAAATCGACTCGCATGTTTTCAAAATCACGTTGCCGACGAAGCCATCGCACACAACCACTTCCACCGGGTCCTCAAACAAATGCCGGCCTTCGATATTGCCGCGGAAATTTAGCGAGCTCGCCTTCAACATCTTGAAGGCCTCCTTCGTCAGGTCATTGCCTTTGATATCTTCTTCCCCTAACGAGATAAGGCCGACCCGTGGCCGTTTGTAACGGAGAACGTGACTGGAGTAAACCGAGCCCATGATGCCGTACTGTAAAAGATGCTCCGGACGCGCGTCGATGTTCGCGCCAGCATCGATCAAAACAAAAACATTAAACTGCGTAGGCAATAGCGCCGCGATGCCGGGCCGGTCGATTCCCTCCAGTGTACGCAACTTGATCATGCTCGCGGCGACGGCCGCGCCCGTGTGGCCGGCGCTCACGACCGCGTCCGCATCACCGTGCTTCACCAGATCGACAGCACGGCTGATCGAGGAATCCTTCTTGCGTCGCACGGCCGTCCAGGCGCGATCGCTCATCTCTACCACCTGAGTGGAATGCACAATGTCGATGCGTGAATCGTTGCACTGATGTTTGCGCAACTCATTTTCGATCTTGGCCGGGTCTCCGACGAGATAGAGTTTGTTGATCTGGCGGTATTCGCGCAGCGCCATAACGGCGCCGGCAACGAGGTTAGGCGGACCAAAGTCACCGCCCATCGCATCGAGGGCGATCTTCATCAGAGCGAAACTGTGCGAGCTAAAATGTCTGATTGCAAAGCGAAAATGACAGCTTCGCGGTGTTAAATCGTTGAAGCGCTAAAGGGTTTTGATTTGCATTCTTCCGCTTCAACGGTTCAACCGTTTAACAGCTACTTCCCTTCCAACGTCAAGACCTGGCGCCCGCCGTAGTAGCCGCACGACGGGCAGGCGATATGCGACGGTACGCTGCTGCCGCATTGCGGACATTTATTGAGCTGCGCGGCATGCCAGCGGTTCGCGGCTTTCCGCGTGCGCAACCGCATCTTTGATGTTTTCCGTTTTGGTACTCCCATGGCAGGCGCTTACCAAAGCATCATTCATCCGAATTACAACCGGCGCCTGCGTGATTCGTTAAACCGTTAAAACGTTAGATCGGGGGCTGCATCGATGCTTCAACGGTTCAATGATTGAGCTTCAGTTTGTCCAACTCGCTCCAATCGGACTTTCCCTTCGAAACGGGTTCTTCGGCTTTGATCTTTTTGACGTTACAAATCCGGTCGCCGTCCCTGTCGCAATGCGGGTGAGCTGGCAAATTCAGCAACAAGTCTTCGCGCATGAACGGGGTGAGATCGATCATTTCCGGCCCATGCAGCTCGGTGTGCACGGCAAACGCGGGCACCTGAATTTCGTGCACAAATTTTTGGAGGCATGACACGCAACGCAGTTCCACCGGCTGGGACAACGAGCCGCTCGCCCACAGCCCGCCGTCGGCCACGCCAATGTCGATGTCGTAATGCAAAGGACCGGCGCAGCGAATTTCCTCCGAAGCCAATTCCTGGATGGGACAATCTTCTTGCCCTTTCAAATGCAGACCCTGGGACGGGATTTGTTTTAGATGGACTTTCATGAGCTAATCCTCCGAAGTTCATTGGCTGAATTTCCTGCTCAGCGCTTTGGCCACGCAAGCCGGAACAAAACTTGAGACATTGCCGCCCAGTCGCGCGATCTCCTTTACGATGCGCGAGCTGAGATAAGTGTATTCCTCCTTCGGCATCAGAAAAATCGTTTCTACTTTTGGATTCAGATTTCGATTCATCAATGCCATTTGGAATTCGAATTCAAAATCCGAAACTGCGCGCAAGCCGCGGATCACTGCTCCCGCGTCTTGCGCTCCGGCGAACTCCACCAGCAACCCGCTGAACTTCGCGATACGCACGCTCTGGATTCTGCCGGCCGTCTCGTGTAGCAAATCGAGGCGTTCTTCAAGTGAGAAGAGTGGTTGCTTCTCGTCGTTGTGCGCTACAGCTACGACAACTTCGTCGAACAATTTTCGCGCGCGCTCAATTACATCCAAGTGGCCATTGGTCACCGGATCGAAACTCCCCGGGTAAATTGCGCGTCGCATCTGGGCAAATTCGCAGAGGAACCGCAAGATGGAAAGCCGGATGACAAGCGTTAAACCTGTTTCGGGGATTTGTGATTTTCGACACCGGTTGCTTAAGGCCGATGAAACATCAGATTGCGATTCATCTCGATGCCCGATTCATCGCCCTACAAAACTATTGCGGTGGCAACAACCTTTTCGCCGCGGTTCAGGCAGGTCCTTGCTGAAGCGAAGCGGATCCGGGACCGGTTTTCCGCCGATCTTCATCTAATCCACGTTGGCAGGCGAAATGGTGAAACGGCAAGCAAGTTTCGCGCGGTTCTCGCGGAACTAGATCTTCCTGCCGATTCCCTCATTCACTATGAACAGGGCGATCCAGCCGAAGCGATTTTGGGCGCGCTCGCTCGAGAGAAAATCGACATGCTGGTGGCCGGCGCGCTGGAGAAGGAGATCGTGTTACATCCTTTCCTGGGAAATGTCGCGCGCCGCCTGGTGCGAGAAGCCAGCTGCTCGGTTATCCTGTTTACCCATCCCGAAAAGAACCCGAAACCGCTGCGCCGCATCGTCTTCATCGCTGGCTCGGAAGACGGACTGGTTGCTCTGAAAACGACTCTGCAGCTCGCGGAAGCAGAATCTTGCGAGCGACTGTACGTGATTGGAATTATCACTGCATTTGATGAAGCCCGCGCATCGATCGCAGGCGAGGCCGCAGGCGCCCCCACGCTCAAATCGGACGATGGCCACGACGATGCGCTTGAAGAAATCGTTCTCTCAGCCGGCGCGACTAAGGTTCCCATCGAGACGCGCTTCATTCGGGCCGCAACCGGTCTTGCGGCATCTGATTTCATGCGTTCAGTCGAAGCAGACTTGCTTGTTGTGCCGTTGCCGAAAAGTCAGGGAATAGTTCAGCAACTGCCGAGCAATATTGCCTGGGTTAGTGATGTGATCCCCTGTAATCTGTGGGTGATCCGCTGAATTGAATTGCCCAACTTCTGCCTGATTTGTAAAGGCGCTGGCCTAGGCGAGAGCGTTCCCATAAAGTCCGGAGTTGGCACCATAGTCGCTATAACGTCGCATGAATGACGCGCCGCAGTTTCAGGCCTACGGTTTACCGCATCTCACGGTCATTTTTCTCACGATCGTGCTCCCGTTTGCGCTTGCTGCACTGGTGTGCCGCGCAAAATCGCACCGGATCGAGAAGACGATTATCCGTGTGCTCTCGGCGATTTTGATTTTGAACTACGTCGTTTTTCTCGTTTTCGTCCGCAGCCACGGCGTCGTCGATTGGCGGCAAATGTTGCCGATGCAAATGTGCGATTGGGGCATGGTCGTGGTGATTGTGGCGATGTGGACGGGAAGTCAGCGCTGGTTCGAGGTCGCGTACTTTTGGGGAATTGGCGGTACGCTTCAAGCCGTTCTCACGCCGAACCTGCGTTATGGTTTTCCAGACTGGCGGTTCATCAGTTTCTTTACCTCGCATTCAGCCATTATCGTCGGCGTGATTTTTTTGATGTTGACCCGCCGGTATCGTCCATACCCGATGTCCATTGTTCGCGTATGGTTATGGTCGGAGTTCTATTTCGTAGTCACGCTCGCCGTTGATAAGCTCACAGGTTTTAACTATGGGTTTCTTCTGCATAAACCTGAAGCATTTTCCATTTTGAGTTTTCTCTCTGATTCGTGGCCACTGTATCTCTTGCAAATGCACGCAGTGGCACTGCTATTTTTTCTCGTCCTCTACGCGCCGTTCGCCGTTTTTGACGCCACCAAGCGAGGATTAATTGGGAAACCAGGAAAGCAGGAGGCAGCCCTTTAAAATTACTGCGTTCCTGCTTTCCTTAGACATTCATGGCCAAACCAAAACCATTGCGTGTTGCGAAAGTGTCGATTGGCGGCAAACAGCCTGTGTTCATTCTTGGCCCCTGTGTCATTGAGTCCGAGAAATTTGTCTGGCGCATGGCGAACAAGATTGTCCAGGTGTGCACGGCTGAAGACGTTGATTTCATTTTCAAAGCTTCCTACGACAAGGCCAACCGGACATCAGTTCACTCATTTCGTGGAATCGGCGTACACGACGGCTGCGAGATTCTTTCGGCTATTGGACGCGAGCTGAAGGTTCCGGTGACGACGGATGTTCATTCCCCGGCTGAGGCGGAGATTGCCGGCGAAAAAATCGACATGTTGCAGATCCCGGCGTTTCTTTGCCGGCAAACTGATCTGCTGTGCGCGGCCGCAAAAACGGATCGGCCGATCAACGTGAAAAAAGGTCAATTTCTGGCGCCGTGGGACGTGCGAAACATCGCCGAGAAACTGACCGCCTTTGGCAACTCACAATTTTGTTTTACCGAGCGCGGGACGATGTTTGGCTACAACAACCTAGTCGCCGATATGCGCTCGCTCTATTGGATGCGCCAGGCCGGTTATCGCGTGATTTTCGATGCCACGCATTCTGTGCAACGGCCCGGCGGGGCGGGGGATTCGACCTCTGGCGACGGCATTCTGGCCCCGGTTTTGGCCAGAGCTGCCATGGCCGCAGGTTGCGACGGAATCTTCATGGAGGTTCACGAGAACCCTCGCCGAGCGCTATCGGACGGGCCGAATCAGATTCCCCTGAGCGATTTGCCCAAGCATTTACGCATGTTAAAGGCTATTCATGCTTCTGTTTCGTAGTGGCCGCTCCACATGTTGGGGCTTGCTGGCATGGCTTCTATCGGTCGTGCTGTCTGTTTTGATTACGGCGCCTCAAGTGTCCGCTCAGTCAAAAGGGCGCAAAAAGAAGGGACTCACGCCGGCGACGCCGAGCGGGTCCCCAAGCGAACAAAACTTAACGAACATTCCGCTGCCGATCGGGCATGAAGCCAAAGGCCTGGTGTTGCCAGATTTCGATGCCAATGGCCGTTTAAGAGGAAAATTTGAAGCGG
>WNGJ01008812.1_pt1 | contig 20680 bp, 21 predicted proteins | sample 5400611 | NCBI WGS metagenome assembly WNGJ01 (sample SAMN13153375, study PRJNA577476) | soil metagenome | isolation source: 40 cm soil or saprolite under Garry oak tree replicate 1 | place: USA:California | collected 2016-06-15
AACGGACATCTACTGGGGGCCGTCGTCGATGCGTACGAAAAAGAGCCGCTGGCAGCGAACCATCCTTTGCGGACGCTTCAGAATGTTCTGCTCACGCCGCACATCGGCGCGTCGACGACAGAAGCGCAGCGCAACGTTGCCGTCGACGTCTGCATAGCGGTGAGGGACGCGCTTCTCAGCGGCGAGCTATCGCGCTCTATCAATGTTGCTGACGTCGGTGGACAATGGGCAGAGGTAGAGCCTGCTCTGACGCTGGCGCGGCGTGCGGCCGCGGTGGGCAGAGCGATACTGGCAACCCAGGGAACCCGCGCGGTTCAACGGGTTGATGTGCGCTCTGGCTCGGCGCTGCTGGTCGCGAGGAGCGCGCTGCTCGCATCGGCGGCACGCGGTCTCCTGGAAGGCACCGTGGAACAAGAACGGCTGAATCTGATCAATGCTCGTGCGGTGGCCGAGGCTCGCGGAATAGACCTGTCGACTACCGAGACCGCGACGCAGGAAAATCCTTATTCGATCGAAGTGAGATTGGGCGGCGGAATGCAGGAAATCGCGATTGCCGGAACCGCGCAACCGGGAGCGGCTCCGCGCCTCACCCGAATTGGAGCGTTCCACGTCGACATTCAACCGCGTGATACGCTTCTGATTCTCACCAACAACGACGTCCCGGGCGTGATTGGGCGCGTTGGGACTTTACTGGGCGAGGCGGGCGTCAATATCGCCGAGTATCATCAGGCGCGTCTGGCACAGGGGGGGCAAGCGCTTGCCGCAGTCTCGGTGGATGGCGATGTGAGCGAGACGATCCGCGAGTCACTGCTCCGTCTTCCCGATGTGTCGTCCGCGGCAGTCGTCTGCTTTAATCCAGGGTGAGTGTCAGCTTAAGCAGCGACAAGAGTGTTCGGGAAGCTTATGGAGCCGATTCGTCGGGCCTTCGTCTAGTTCCAGAGCTGGTAGCTCGCCCCGAATCCGTTGAGGAAGTTGTCGAGCTGCTCAGGCAGGCTACGACGGACCGCACACCAGTCACCTCCGCAGGTGCGCAGACAAGCACCACTGCGGCATCCATTACGGATAAGGGCTTGTTGCTGTCTCTTCGCTCGGTCGATCGCATCTCGGCGCCCGATGAAAAGGCCAGGACAATCAATGTTGGACCTGGCGCGCTCGTCGGCGAAATAAAAAGAACGGCAGCTGCAGTCGGTCTTCTGTTCGCTCCAGATCCAACGAGTGAAGAAGAATCCACTATCGGCGGAGCAATCGCCTGCAATGCGTCTGGAGCTCGCACCTTCAAGTACGGTGCGACGCGAAAACACGTGCAGGCGCTCAAGGTCGTAATGGCCAATGGCGAGCTGATGGAATTTCGCAGGACCAATCTGGAGAAGAACACAGTTGGCTATGCCTTCGCCCACGATCCCATTGATTGGTTCATCGGAAGCGAGGGGACACTTGGAGTAATCGTCGAAGCGGAGCTCGCCCTTATGCCCCTCCCGTCGCACGTCGTCGGCCTCGCGGTTCTTTTCAGGACGGAGGAAGATGCTTTGAACTTCGTCGTGGCGACGCGAGAGTCACGAGTGGTAACGCCACGATGTATCGAGTACTTCGACGATCGGGCAATCGAGATCGCACGCGCGAATGCGTCAGGTGGAGTCCTTCCTGGCGGTGCGGCGGCGATGGTGTACGTGGAGGAAGAGATCAGTGATGATGTCGATGCTACGCTGGGCAGGTGGGGTGACATCATCGAGTCGATAGCAACGGATTTTGATCCGCTCGTCTTTGATGGTGAGGCGAGGCTGAGAGAGGCCCGAAAGATCCGGCACAGTGTTCCCTCGACCATGAACGAGCGCGGCGGCAAGTATCGTGATGTCGGGGGAAGAAAAGTCTCCACTGACTGGGCGGTTCCGTACCAGGAGCTCGGTGGGGCAATTCGAATCGCCCGCTCGCTCGCCACGGAGCACGGCATCGACCAGGCCGTGATTTACGGTCACGCCGGCAACGGGCACCCTCATCAGAATTTCATTGCCCGTGATGCGAGAGAGCTCGCAACGATAGAAGAGGTCGTGGAGCAGACGCTGAAACGTGTTCTGGCGCTCGGGGGCACGGTGGCGGCGGAACACGGGATTGGAAAGATCAAACGCAGATGGTTGCCGCTGCAGATGAACGGGCTCCAGATCGCCATGATGTCCGCCGTCAAGCGGGAGCTCGATCCGCTCGGAATTCTCGCGCCGGGAAATATTCTGTGAGCCGGTTCAATTCCGTCGTCCTCGATGTCGATTCGACTCTGAGCGGAATCGAAGGAATCGACTGGCTGGCTGCACTACGAGGTACCGAAGTACAAGCGTGGAGTGCCACCCTGACGGAGCAGGCAATGGAGGGGAGGCTGCCAATCGAAGCCGTCTACGGTGAAAGAATGCGAAAGGTGAAGCCAGCCAGGGCGGACATCGAGGAGTTGGGACGCGTCTACGTTGAACGCATCGCACCAGGCGCTCGAGAAGCGCTTGCCGAGTTGCGCGAGCGCGGCATTGAGCTGGCAATGGTGAGTGGCGGGCTGCGTGAAGCGATACTACCCCTCGCCAGAGAGCTGGGCATCGAGGAAAAGAGGGTTTACGCGGTCTCGGTGTTTTTTGATGGAGATGGCGAATACGCGGGATTCGACGAGAGATCGCTTTTGACGCAGCAGAGCGGGAAGCGGGCAACTGTCCGGGATATGGGTCTCACCGGTCCGATCCTGGCAGTCGGCGATGGGATGACCGATTGCGAGATCAAGCCGGTCGTGGAGAGCTTCGCCGCCTTTACCGGGTTCACCCGACGTGCCCCCGTGATACAGCGGGCCGACTTCGTGATCGAAAATTTCGACCAATTGCGGGACCTCGTACTAAAATGAACGCCACAAAACCTTTCGGTACTTTTTTTCTACCGGGACCAACCGAAGTTCGCGAAGAAATCATGTCCGAGCGGTTTGCCCACATCGCGTCGACGTGTGCGCGCGATGTGGATCGCTACGACGTCGCGTGGGGGCAGGTGCACACGATTCCGCAGCTCGATGAGCGTCTGTCGATGCGAAAATACACCGCCATCACTGTGGTTCACTCCGAGACGTCGACGGGCGCATTGAATGATGTCCGCGCCATCTCGGATTGCGCGCACCAGCGCGGCGTCCTTTGCCTGATCGACAGCGTCAGCGGCCTGGGCGGAGCGGAGCTTCGCTTTGATGAATGGAAGCTCGACTACGTTCTGACCGGCTCGCAGAAAGCACTGGCGCTTCCACCCGGCCTTTCCTTCGGTGTCGCTTCCACGAGCTTCATCGATCAGGCCAATGGAACTCACGGCCGCGGCGTCTATTTCGATCTCGTCGAGCTCGATGCCTACGCGCGTCGCAATCAGACACCGAGCACTCCGGCGCTCACGTTGCTCTATGCACTCGAAGCCCAGGTCAAATCGATCGCCACGGAAGGCCTCGAGGCGAGATGGGCCAGACACAAGGCGATGGCGACTCGCACACAGGAATGGATCGCCAAAATCAGTGACGAAACGGGAAAGAAGCTCGCCAACATCGCGCCTCTCGGCTGGCAATCGCCAACGGTATCCACGATCAGACTGCCATCTGAGGTCCAGCCAGAAGGCTTCACTGCCGCGGTGGCGAAGCGCGGAATCGTGGTCGGTAGCGGGTACGGCAAGCTCAAGAGCTCGACCTTTCGCATCGGCCACATGGGTGATCACACCGTGGAAACGCTGGAACGCTGTCTTGCCGCGTGCTCGAGCGTGTTGCGCTCTTGACGCAGATATCCGTCTCGAATGCCGGTGTCGAGTTCGGCGCGGCGAAGATCTTTCAGGGAATAACATTCACGGTTGCAAAGGGCGATCGCTGGGGAATCCTGGGCCGCAACGGAAGTGGCAAGACTACGCTGTTCCGCCTCATCACCGGCGAGCATCAGCCGACCGAGGGCAGCGTCACGAGTCAGCCTGGTCTGCGCTTCGCCCTCCTCGAGCAACACCGTGACTTCGGCGGTGCCAGGACCGTGTGGGAAGCCGGGGCAGGAGAGTTCGCCGACCTGCTTGCCCTCGAGCGGTCGCTTGCCGACCAGGGAAACGTCCTGGCGCAGGTGGGTCAGTCGGCCACGCCACAGCTGCTTGCGCGCTACGATCGTGACCTCGAGCGATTCGATCGTGAAGGCGGCTACACGTTTGCGCCCAGAGTTGACGCGGTTCTGCAGGGATTGGGATTCGACGCCGAGAAGGCTCGTACCCAGCCGCTCGAACAACTGAGTGGCGGCGAGCGCGGAAGACTTGGTCTGGCCAGACAACTGGTGAGCGCGGCCGATGTTCTGCTTCTCGACGAGCCGACCAATCACCTCGATCTGGAGACGACGAGGTGGCTGGAGGAATACCTTCGCAACACCGACAAGACGGTACTGCTGATCAGCCACGATCGCGCATTTCTCGCCAACGTCGTGGATCACGTGCTTCACCTCGAGGGTAGTAGCGCCGTCGTATATACGGGCAGCTACGAATCGTTCGTGGTTCAGCGGGAAGAGCGAAGGCTGAGCCAGCAACGCGCCTATGACAAGCAGCGCAAGGTGATTGCCGATGAGGAAGACTACATCAGGCGCAATATTGCTGGTCAAAACACGAAGCAAGCCAAGGGACGACGAAAGCGACTGGGCAGAGTCCCACGACTCAGTGGCCCCACAGCGGAAGAAGGAAATGTTTTGGGACTGAGACTCGATTCCTCGGAGCGAGGCGGGGATCAGGTCGCGATTGCCCGCGCCGTCACGGTGGAGGTCGAAGGCAGAACTCTGATCTCGGATTTCACGGCAACCATTCAGCGTGGAGATGTCGTCGGGTTCGTCGGTCCGAACGGGAGCGGAAAATCGACGTTCCTTCGGGCGCTGATGGGTGAGCGAAACATCTCCGCCGGCGAGTTGAGGTTGGGCGGATCGGTGAAGGCGAGCTACTACCGCCAGGATATGGCGCAGGTGGCATTGGATCGAACGCTCTACGACGTCATCAGCGATCTGAGACCACTGTGGGAGCGCCGCCAGATCCAGGGTCATCTGGCAAGATTCGGTTTCTCAGGAGACGAGGCCCAGCGTCGTGCCGACACTCTGTCTGGTGGAGAGCGGGCGCGGGTCGCGCTCGCGATGATGGTCCTCAGTAGAGCGAACTTCCTGCTGCTCGACGAACCGACCAATCACCTCGATATCGAATCGGTGGAAGCGCTCGAAGATGCTCTAGAGGAATATGAAGGAACGATTCTTCTGGTCAGCCACGACCGCGCGATGCTCGAGGCTCTGACCTCACGTGTGTGGGTCCTCCATGAGCGCCACATCACTGATTTCAGCGGATCGTTTGGTGAGTGGGAGGAGCAGAGTCGGGAGCGAGAACATGCGGCAACCGTGGCCGCCGCGGAGCAGGAATCACTGCGACGGGTCAAGGAGCGCAAGACAACCAGGCGGCGCGAGATGGAGGGTGTCGAGAGTCGGACAGCCGTTCGCGAATTGCGGCGGCGGGTTGAAGACTCGGAGAAAGAGGTCGCGAGGCTCGAAAAAAGGATCGGGGAGCTTACCGCTCTGCTCGAAGACCCGGAGCTCTACACGACCCGCGAGGGCACCGACAAATCGTTAATTGCCGGCAGAGAGCTCGACGAGACACGGCGGCAGCTCGACATCGCCATCGAGAACTGGACAGCGCTGACGGAACGCTCGGAGCAGTTATCGGCGACCTGATCGAATCAGAACTCGCCGATAAATCCTATCTCGACTTCCAGATGCTGCCCAAACCGCTCCTCGACTTTGTTCTGAGCGATCGTGATCAGCTCGCGGACGTTCTTCGCGGTTGCCTTGCCGAGATTGACCATGATGTTGGCGTGAATGTGGGAGATCTGGGCATCGCCGTGTCGGAACCCCTTCAATCCGACCTGATCGATCAGGCGGCCGGCCCCAACGCCTTCGATCTTCTTGAAGATCGAGCCGGCACTGGGATGGTACTCGAGCCAGGGATGCTTGCCGCCGCGCCAGCTCAGGTTCTCCTGCATGATGCGATGCATGACCGCCTTGTCGCCTGGCTCGAGCTGGAAGGTCACCGCCAGCGCAATGTCGCGCTGCTTGTGCAGTGTGCTCGTGTCGTACCCGAACTGCATGTATTCCCTGTCGACGGTCTGCCGCCTGCCATCGTGGGTAAGCAGCTCGGCCGACTCGAAGACTTCGGCGATGAACATCGTTCTCTCGCGCTCGGGAGCAGGTGAGAGAAAGTGCAGATTCTGCCAGACCGCTCCGCCGACCGTGCTCGGGATGCCGACATAGTGCTCGAGCCCCGATAATCCGCGCTCGACGGCCTGAGGAATGAGCTTCGCCATGACCGCGCCGCTCTCGACCCAGAGCTTTCCATTGTTGAGGAACTTGAGGTGGGTCGACGTGTTGCGGATGACCAGCCCTCGGAAGCCCTTGTCGCCAATGAGAATGTTGGCGCCGAGGCCGAGCACGAAATACTCGATTTCCAAGTCCCGTGCCGCAGTAACTGCCCCTGCCAGATCCTCGGTCGATGTTGCATCGTAAAAGAGATCGGCGGGACCACCTATCTTGAATGTGGTGTATTGAGCAAGAGGCTCATTCCGTTTGAGCCTCTTGGCGTCTAGTCGACTTACTAATTGCCCGTAAGAATCCGGGCGGGTTTTAACAGAATCTGACATGTCCGAAAGAAAAGGTGTCCTCCGTTACTGCGCCACTCTTGTGCTTCTCGCATCAGTGCTCGCTCCGATGCAGGCGTGGGGCCAGCGAGCCGAGCTCGAGAAGATCATTCAGCGCAAGGTTCTCGCTAACGGCCTCGAGGTGATCGTCGTCGAGAATCACGGGGTTCCTTTAGCGACGATCGAGATCGACGTAAAGAACGGGTCTTTTACACAGAGCCCCGAGTACGAAGGACTGGCTCACATGTACGAGCACATGTTCTTCCGCGCGAACTCGAAGTATCCGGACCCCAATCAGTTCTGGGACCGGGCATCCGACCTGGGAGCGGTGTTCAACGGAACGACCCAAGAGGAAAGGGTCAACTACTACATGACTGTGCCGGCGGAGAAGCTCGAAGATGGAATCGAGCTGCTGGCGACGGCGCTGCAGAGCCCGCTGTTCCGCCGTGACGAGCTCGAGCGCGAGCGGCAGGTAGTGATCGGAGAGTACGACAGAAACCAGTCGAGTCCGTTCTTCGAGCTGTCCCGGCAGATGGATGCAAAGCTCTATCCGGGAAATTTCAGCAGAAAGGACGTGATCGGTGACCGACAGATCGTTCTGACGACGACGCCCGAGAAGATGCGTACTATTCAGAACAAGTACTACGTCCCGAACAACTCCGCTCTGATCGTCGCCGGGGACGTAAATCCAGCCACGGTGTTCGCTCTGGTCGACCAGACCCTGGGGCAGTGGAAGCGCGGCGCGGACCCGTTCGCAGCCGATCCCATACCACCGATCCCCGCGCTCCAGAAAAGCGAAGGCGTGCTGGTAGAGGCGCCAGTGGGAGCAGTCTCAGTTCAGATCCAATGGCAGGGACCGAGCGTCGGCCAGGATCCGAAGTCCACCTACGCAGCCGACGTCTTCTCGGATGTGATGAACGACCCCCGCTCACAGTTTCAGCAAAGACTCGTCGACAGCGGGCTGTGGCAGGGCGTGGGTGTCAACTACTACACGCTCAATCACACCGGACCAATTACAATCAGTGGACAGACCTCGCCCGAACAGCTTCGCGAGGCACTCGTGGCGCTTTACGGGGAGATCGCCAAGTTCGATACGCCGGGCTACTTCACCTCCGACGAGCTAGAGGCTGTGAAAGCTCACCGCGCGGTAACCTCGGCGTTCGATCGTGAGCGGGCATCGGGCTTCGCACACACGCTCGGATTCTGGTGGAGCGTAGCCAGCCTCGAGTACTACATGGGATACGTCGATTACATGGCACAACAGACAATCGGAGACGTGCGCGCCTATGCGCGTCGCTACATCGTTGGGAAGCCGCACATTGCCGGAGTTCTCATCGCTCCGGAGGCGCGCACGGCCCTTAAACTTGCTCCTGACGATCTCGTGATGGCGGGCACACGCTGATGCTTCTCTCGATTGCGCTGGCGCTGGCGTCAGCAACGACGAGCTTCGACGTATCGGGCGTCCACGTCATCCTCCGTCAAAACGACGCCAACAACGTCGTCGCGGCCAACCTCTATCTCCTGGGTGGATCCCGCCAGGTCACCGACGCAAACGCGGGAATCGAGCCTATCCTCCTCGATGTCTCCGAGCGCGGAACGCGACGGTATCCCAAGAATTCACTCCGGCGAGCGATGTCGCTTCTGGGGAGCGAGATCGCAGTTGCTCCGAGCGCGGACTGGACGATGTTCGGAATCCGCTCGAGCACGGAGGTATTCGACTCCACCTGGTCGATATTTGCTGACCGGATAATGCATCCGACCCTGGCCAAGTCGGAAATCAATCTGGTGAAGGCTCAGTACCTGTCGGGGATCAGGCAACGGAGAGACGACCCGGATGCTCTCGCTGATTATCTCGCGGACAGCATAACGTTCGTCGGCCATCCGTATGCGGTCTCGGCGACCGGTAACGAGAAGTCTATACAGGCTCTCGACTCGGCTGCGCTCCGTGATTATCAGCGCACACAATTCGTGACCTCACGAATGCTGCTCGTCGTAGTTGGTAACATCGACCGCGCCCATATCGAGCGACTGGTGAGCCAGTCGATCGGACAGCTCCCGCGAGGCAGCTATAAGTGGACGGCGCCGCCACGTATTCCGGAAGCTCCTACAGCCGTCGTCATCGAGCGGCGCCAGCTTCCCACCAATTACATACTCGGCTACTACAGCGGCCCGCTCGCGAGCGGCTCCGACTATCAGGCGCTTAGAGTCGCGACATCGGTGCTGACCGGTCGGATGTTCGCGGAGATTCGAACGAGGCAGAATCTGACATACGATGTGCACGCGCCTTTTGTCGATCGGGCGGCAACCGCGGGGGGACTTTACGTCACGACGGCTTTCCCGGATACGGCACTCAGGCTTATGCGTGCGGCGATCGTGGACCTCCAGCAGGGAATGCTCGACCCGGCAGGGCTCAAGCAGCTCGAGGAGCAATTCATCACCGAGTATTTCCTCGACAACGAGACGAATGCGGCGCAGGCGGATTTCCTGGCTCGATCACAGCTCTATGAGGGCGACTACCGGGAAGCCGAGCGGTTCGTCGACGAGCTGAAGAGCGTGACTCCGGAAGCGGTGCAGAGAGTGGCGAGGAGATACATGAAGGGATTCCGCTTCGCGTACGTCGGCGATCCATCGAAGCTCAATCCGCGCACGATCAGTCTGTTCTGACGACCGCGGGGCAGACTGGCCTCACACTACTCCGAGAATTCCTCGGCGACGACCCATGGATCCATCGCACCACTGTAAAGTGCCATCCCGATAATGGCGGCCGTCACACCGCGGTCCGCCAAGGCGCGCAGATCGTTGAGGCTTCCGAGTCCGCCCGATGCGAAGACCGGAAACTCTGCCAGGTCGGCAACGTCCTCCATGAGCGGCAAGTCCGTGCCTCGCATCGCTTCCTCACGGTGTACTGCGGTCACCAGCACCCCAGCGAGTGGCAGGCCGTTTAGATCCTGAACGAGGTCGAGCACCAGCTTGGGATGCGTGCGCGTCCAGCCGTGCGAGAGAATCTTTCGATCGCGGACATCCGCCGCGACGACGATAAAACCCGGAAAAAGACCGCTCATCTCCGCCAGCCAATCTGGATCCTCCAACGCGCGCGTGCCGATGATCACACGATGAGCCCCGTCGTCGAGCGAGCGCTGGATCGAGTCCCGGCTTCGAATCCCTCCACCGACCTGGACTTCCGAGTCTGTCGCTCCAAGGATCGCCTGAATCTCGTTGGAGTTGTTACCGCGCCCAGCGACACCGTCGAGGTCCACTACGTGTAAGTGGTGAAATCCGTATTGCCTCCAGGCCATAGCGACGCCGACTGGATCGGGGATGCGGATAAGCTCCTGGTCGTATGAGCCGGCAGCGAGCTGCACGCAGGCGCCACCGCGCAGGTCGAGCGCGGGAATGGCGATCATCGCTGGTGCTGGAGCATCAGGGCACGAATCATGAGACGCGAAAGTGCTGCTTCGATTGCATGTTGGCGAGCTTGTGAATAAATTCACAATCTCGGAAGGAAAGAAACTCAATCTTGCAGGTGCACTACTGTACGGCTCTGGAGGCCTTAAAAAGATGCGGTTCTACGGATTTGCGGTTGCGGTTGGTGTGTTGACGCTCGGCGCTTGCGCCGGCGGTGAAAAGAAGCCAGGTGACACGACGCACGTTGCGGTAGATACGAGCTCGACGTCGACGACGGCGACCACTGCAGGTGGGACCAGCCCGACGACCGCTGGGACGACCGCTGGGACGACCACTGGCACGACCGGCGGCACGGGCGCCATGGCCCCGATCACCGGTACGACCAAGACAGTGAACATGGTCGGTGACGCGAAGGGTTATCGGTTCGAGCCCGCCAACTTCACGATCAAATCGGGCGACGGCGTCAAGTTCGTCGTCGTGAGCGGTGGTCCTCATAACGTTGCCTTCGACCCCGCGACGATTCCGGCCGATGTGAAGGCCCAGCTCGATGCCAATATGGGCACCGACAAAATGGGTGAGCTCTCCAGCAACATGAAGATGAACGCGGGTGAGTCAGTCACTGTCTCTTTTGGTAAGATCAAACCCGGCCAATACCCGTACCACTGTGTTCCGCACCTTGCTCTGAACATGAAGGGCGTAATCACCGTTCAGTAAGCCTGTTCGAGGATGACAAAAACGGCGGAGCATTTGCCCCGCCGTTTTTTTTCTGTCCGGGGCGGACCATCGGCGCTTAGATTGCGTCGTTGACAGAAAACAGATGCGACTCCGCTCTGCCACTGGGGGATTCCCTCCTCCTCCAGGACGGGCCTCTCGCGCGCGCGCCATACTCTGTGAATCTTTGAGTGATGAACGTTCATAGTATTGCACGGATGAGCGGCGGCTCTGCCTACCTCTGGATGGCAGCACGCGCCAGAAACGCGCTTCGTCGAGTGGTCGTGTTTGGCATCGTTGGCGGCGTTGTCTTCATCAGTGCGCTGATAGCATTCGTGCTCGTTCCCAGAAACGCTTCGCGCAAAGCCCTGGCGGTAGCCGCGAGCATCGAGACGCGCACCGATTCGGCGCCGACCGTCGCTACAAGAGATCGTTATTTAGCCGAGATCAACGCGGCTGACTCCGTGATGAATGCCACACGCCGTGCCCTGACCCCCGTACCAGCCGCGGTCATCGACACGTTTCCTCCAGCGGTCCGGGCACAACGCGATTCCCTCGGCGCGGAGCTCGCAACGCTCAATCGTCTGATCGACAGGGCGGAGAACGCTCCCCTTCCCACTTCGTATCGCGCTCTCGCCGCATCACCAGCGGTAGCGGCTGATCCAAGGGTCCGCATACTGCTCGATTCTCTGGCCGACATCGAGCGCGACCGAAATGCCTTTGGTGCCGTCGGAGGGGTGGATCCCGTCTATCTGTCACTGACATCGAGGGCAAATGCGATCGGTCGCCAGATCCAGGGAATTGCCGATGTCAAGCGCGGCGAAGTGCGGGGAAAGCTGGCGCTGATCCGTCCGACACCGGCGCCGGTCGTGAAGCCCGTGATAACAGTCGATACGATAAAGCTCCTCGCTCAGCGTGCGACCGCGCAGCAGAACTTTACCACGGCTGCCAGGCAGCTGGGTCAGATAAATCAGAAGAACACGCGCATCGATCGTGAGACGGCGCGTGCCCGCGAGCTTGCCAACGTAGGCGCACCACCATGGGCGATGCTGGCGGCCGCTCTGGTATTGGCCCTGGCAGTCGGATTTGCGGCATCGTTCGGAACGGAGCTCAAGCGCCCGCACATCGCCGACCCGCGTGAAGCCGAGCAAATCAGCGGCGCGCGCGTGTTGACGGTAGTCAAGCCGCCAGAGGTCGTCGTCGAACGAAGTCGCCGTCAAGCGGACGTCGAGGCACCACCGCTGATTGACGTCGTTTCGGAAAGCTACCGAACTCTCTATCTGCACATTGCATCGGTGGAAGCGAGCGTTCCGATCGTGACCATCACGGGTGACGATCCTGGTATCGTCGCAACCGTCGCGGCAAACCTCGCTGCGTCGGCAGCCTACGAGGCGCGCAGCACACTTCTGGTCGATGTCGACCCGACCACGTGTAGCGTCGCGAGCGTCTTGCGGATACGACCCGATCCCGGACTTTCCGGCATAATCACGGGCAGTGCGACCTGGCCGGAGGCCATCGTGCCGACGACAATTGGCCGCGACCGTCCACTTGATGTGCTCCCGAGTGGTACGCGACGTTCCGGACTTCCGGAGCCGAATACCGTCGAGGAGGTACGCAAAGAGCTCGCTCGCATGCAGCGACGCTATGACTTCATAATCATCGCCGCTCCGACCAGCTACGTTCAGCGGAGCGCTAGCAGCATCATTCCTGCTCCGGACGTGATACTCTGCGCGCGCATTGCCCACACCACTGTGGGAGGTCTCAAGACAGCTGTGGACAGCCTTCGCGGAGCCGACATGCGTATTCACGGACTCGTTCTGTGGGATGCGGAGATGCCTCAGCTCGAGACACGCGAAGAAATGCTCGGCGCCACCAGACAATCTGGAGCTTTCCAGCCGGAGCTCGCGACAGCGCGATAAGCTGGTAATGGCAGAGACAATCCCCGACCTGAGAAAGGCGCCGAAAGCCCGCGCCTATGCAGAGCTTAAAGGACATAGCGATGCCATCCTCGATGGCGTCGACGACGACATTACAGCGATGGCCACGATCGCGGCTCTGGTTCATCACGCGTTCGGACATCTGTGGACGGGTTTCTACCGTGTCGTCGTACCCGGACAGCTTCTCCGCGTCGGTCCCTATCAGGGAAGCCTCGGCTGTCTCGAGATCGCATTCGGCCAGGGAGTGTGCGGAACGGCCGCCGCTGAGCGAAAAACCGTGATTGTTCCCGATGTCGAAAAATTTGCCGGACATATCACCTGTGACTCACGATCCCGATCTGAGATCGTCGTGCCCGTGATCGATCAACGGGGTGATTTAATCGCGGTTCTGGACGTAGATTCCGAGCGGTTGGATGCATTCACTGCCGAAGACCAGCAGGGGCTCGAACGACTCGTATCCTGGTTCGCAACGACAAAGTAATGACAGTCGCTGGCTACTCTGACGTCATCAATCACGCCTTGGCCTTTGCGGCGAAGCACCACGACCGCCAGGTGCGAAAGGGAACGAAGGTTCCCTACCTCACCCATCCGGCTAACATTGCGGTGATCCTTACCCGATATGGCCGTGACAGCGACACCGTGGTCGCGGGAATTCTGCACGATGTGATCGAGGACTGCGTTCGCGATGGCTATACGCGAGAGATGCTCGAGCAGCGAATCGGCGACAAATTCGGTGAGAAAGATCATCTCCGACTTGCGGAGAACCGTGGATCCGGAGACAGTCTGGAGTCGATTTGGCGGGGGCAAAACCGGAACCGCCCGCTGGTACCGGCAGGTCTACGAGAGACTGCGCGAACTCGGGTTCGACGCGCCGATCATGACGGAGCTAGACAAGGTTTCGAGCGAGCTTCAGAAGTTCGCCGCCTGACCAACTCTATCCGAGCACAACCGGCGCTCCCGCCCCGTAGGTCTTCTCGACGTAGTCGTCGAGTATCCTCAGAAATTCGGGAACGATCGTCTGACCCTTGAGGGTGATCATGAGCTTGCCATCGACGTAGACGGGTGCCTTCGGGTCCTCGAACGTTCCGGGAAGCGAGATGCCGATGTTCGCGTGCTTTGACTCTCCCGGACCATTAACGACACACCCCATGACAGCGACCTTCATGTCGATCACTCCGGGATATCGTTCACGCCAGGTCGGCATCTGCTCCCGCAGATAGGTCTGGATGTCCTCAGCCATGTGTTGGAAAAACGTCGATGTGGTGCGGCCGCAACCCGGACACGCGGTGACCTGTGGATTGAAGCTCTGGAGCTCGAGCGACTGAAGGATCTGCTGCGCGACGTGAACCTCTTCGGTGCGGTCACCGCCCGGGCGCGGTGTCAGAGAGACGCGAATGGTGTCTCCGATTCCCTCCGTGAGCAGGATCGAAAGAGCTGCCGTGCTGGCGATGATGCCCTTGGAGCCAAGGCCCGCCTCTGTGAGACCGAGGTGAAGGGGGAAGTCGCACCGCGAGGCGAGCTGGCGATAGACTTCGAACAGATCCTGGACGCCTGAGACTTTTGCCGAGATGATGATGCGATCATGGCCGAATCCCATCTCTTCGGCGATCGATGCTGAACGCAGAGCGCTCTGAAGCATTGCTTCTATGTAGACGTCTTTGGCGTCGCGTGGGTCGGCGCTTTGCGCATTTTCATCCATCAGCATCGTGAGAAGATCCTGATCGAGCGAGCCCCAGTTCACACCGATTCTGACCGGCTTGTCGTTGTCGAGTGCTATCCGGATGATCGTCCGGAAATTTTCATCACGGCGCTTTCCACCGACGTTGCCCGGATTGATCCGGTACTTGGCGAGGATTCTGGCCACCGCGGGGTATTTCGCCAGCAACAGATGCCCGTTGTAATGGAAATCCCCAATCAGGGGCACCGAGACTCCCATATCGGCGAGTCTGCTCGCGATCTCGGGTACTGTGCGTGCAGCATCCTCGTTGTTGACGGTTACGCGTACCAGCCGGCTCCCGGCCCTCGCCAGCTCCGCTATCTGGAGCGCAGTACCCGGGGCATCGGCCGTGTCGGTATTCGTCATCGACTGCACGACTATAGGGTGGGCCGACCCAACGGGTACGCCACCTACGACAGTCGTTACAGTCTTTCTTCGTGCGATTGTGGGCAACGGTGCTTGCGTGTGTTGAGTTTGAAAGCTAATTCCCTGGCCCGAGCGCTGCATGAAAACGCGAGGCAGCTTCCCTTCCGGCCTTCTTTGGAGACCTGATGGTTGATACCCCGGAAACTTCTGAGGCGCCGGTTGCTCCAGCGCCGGCGCCTGTAAAGAAAAAGCGAAACAAGATGCTGATCGTGTTGCTCATTCTCATTCTCATTCCCGTTGTCATCGTTGCGCTCTGGGTCTGGGTGTCGCTCGGCTACACCTATTCGACCGGTGAGCGTGCGGGCTACGTGCAGAAAATTTCCAAGAAGGGGTGGCTCTGTAAAACCTGGGAAGGCGAGATCGCCATGGCGAATTTGCCTGGAACGATGCCACAGATCTTTTCCTTCACCGTCCGAAACGACTCCATTGCTCATTTGATCGAGCAAAATGCCGGCAAACAATTGTCGCTTACGTACGAGCAGCACCGCGGAGTGCCGACTACCTGTTTCGGTGAAACCGAGTATTTCGTGACGGGGCTGCATCGGATAGGGCTCTGATGCTGTCCTGAATCTGTCTATTGTCTGCTCAGCCGGTCCTTGCTATTTTTTCTGCCAAGTCGAGCCAGGGGCGGGGAAAGCCTTGCTTCGGGCTCAAATCCAATGCGGGGTTAGTGAGACCCGCGTATCAGATTGTCGAGGGTCGGGCGTGTTCCGCTCCCCAAGACACAAATTTTCCAGGAGCAGGGAATGCGTACGACCGGCAAAGTGAAGTGGTTCAACGACGCGAAGGGCTTTGGATTCATCACTCCTGACAACGGGCAGAAGGATTGCTTCGTTCACTACAGCGCAATCTCCGGCTCGGGCTTCAAGTCCCTAGCCGAAGGCGACGCGGTAGAGTTCGACATTGTCGAGGGTCAGAAGGGTCCGGCTGCCGAGAACGTGACGAAGGCTTCTTAAAGCGACGTCTACTTCACTGGCACAATCTGGCGGGGCGTCTCATTCGAGGCGCCCCGTTTTGCTTTTGGGCGGACGACCGCGCTTGGGCACTGGCGCTATCTCTACGGCGTTCTCGAGTCGCTCAAACAATCTGGCCTTGAGAGTCTCCAGATCGAGCTGGATGTCGACGCCTTGGGCAGAGATGTGTCTTCCGCCGTTTCGGATCAGCTTGTCGGCAATCTCAAGCGCGGCGAGAAGAGGGATCGAGAGGTCGTGAATGAGGGTGATGGCAACAGCGAGCGTGAGCAGCCCGTCGATTGTGAGACGACGAGCGACCCCTTGTCGCCGCTGTTGGATTCCCGGGACCTTGTAGTGGGAAAGAGCATTGTCGAGCCATTTGAGCGGCATTCTAAGGGCAAGTGCCGCAGTAGCAATGGTATACGCGCGGGGCATTAATTATCCTAAGATAAAAGGATAATTAATGCGAGAGGGAGTCAACTTATGAAATTCCTGTCGACCATTATATTGCCCGTCGCTTGTCAGCCCGGTTCGTCGCCAAACACCACAATTATATGAAGCCGCTCGTTCGAGTAGTACCCATTTTTCTCTTCCTCATATTTGCTGTCTCCACGCCGGCATTTAGCCAAAAGACATATGCGCTCGGTTTTGGTGGCGGAGTGGCGATCCCCGTCGGCAAGCTCGGTGACACCCAAAAAAGCGGCTACAACGCCCTCGCAGTTCTGGCAATTGGGGTTGCTGATCTACCGCTCGGTCTGCGTTTTGACGGGATCTACAACAACATTTTGCGGACGGACCTGACATACCCGGCTGGGAGCAGTCAGGTCAACGCGAATCTTCGCGTAACTGGAGCGGTCGCGAATCTGGTGTACGCATTTCCAGCGACCAATGCGAAACCCTACATCATTGCCGGGGTGGGCGTCTATACCACAAAGCGCGACACAACGAATGCAAAGTCGCAAAACAGCGTAGGCTACAACGCCGGAGTCGGAGCTACGTTCGGCTTTGGTTCGCTGGCGGCATTCATCGAATCCCGGTACCATAGCATTTCGAGAAGTGCCGCCAAAGGCGGCGTACTTCAGTTCGTTCCGATCACTCTTGGTGTGATGTTCTGAGAGCCGGGTCAACCGCAATAAAAAAAGGGCGCTTTCAAGCGCCCTTTTTTTCAGTAGTGTGTTCTATTTACACCGCGCGAAGAACGAGCTCGTTTCCGCGAGCTATTTCTGCCGTTGGGCGTAGTGCTTCCCGCGCTGCTCTAAGCTGCGCAGCAACAGCCGTCGGGCCGGTACCGCCAGGAACATCCCGACGTGCAACGGAACGCGTGGGTTCGAGCCACTCGAGAACGTCATCGCCGAACATCGAGTGTGCCGCTTTGAACGATGCAAGCGGGAGTGCATCGAGCTCGCACCCCTCGTGCTCGCTTTCTCGAATCAGTGAGCCGATTGCAGAGTGTGCCTCACGAAAAGCGGCTCCCTTCTCAACCAGATAGTCCGCGAGATCGGTTGCCATCATGCTGCTCGAGATCGCTGCGCGCATACGCTTGGCGTTGAAGTGAATCTCCTGAAGCGCGCCGGCTACAGCCGGAAGCACGAGCAGAATCGTGTCTACTGCGTCGAACAGGGCACGCTTGTCGTCCTGCAGATCCTTATTGTAGCCGCTTGGCAGTCCCTTGAGAGTCGCGAGAAGTGTCGTCAGGTCACCGATGGCACGGGCGCCGGATCCACGTGCGAGCTCTAGCGCATCGGGATTCCGTTTTTGCGGCATCATGCTCGAGCCGGTCGTGAAGGCGTCACCGAACTGGACGAATCCGAACTCGCTGGACCCGTAAATGATCAGATCTTCAGCGAGCCGTGAGAGGTGCGTAGCCATCATTGCCACCGTGAATAGCAATTCGGCCACGAAGTCGCGGTCCCCGACTGCATCAATACTGTTCTGCGAGACGGAGCTGAAGCCGAGACTGCCCTGCAGAAGCACGCGGGAAATCGGGAAGGCACAACCCGCGATCGCACCGGAGCCGAGCGGCAAGATCGCCGCGGATCTTGAAGCTGCAGCAATTCGGGCGCGGTCCCGCTCGAGCGGCCAGAAGTGCGACAACATCCAGTGTGCTGCGGACACAGGCTGAGCCCGCTGCAGGTGAGTGTATGCGGGCATCAACACGTCTTCGAGCGTCGCTGCCTGATCGAGCATCATCTGTTGAAGGGCGCGAGCCGACGAGTCGAGCTTCGTACATGCGTCCATCGACCAGAGTCGCGTTGCGGTGGCGACCTGGTCATTGCGGCTACGGCCGGTATGGAGCTTCGATGCGACGTCCCCGACCTCATCGTGGAGCATCCGATCGATCAGCGTGTGCACATCTTCGTCGGACGGCAGCGGCTCGGCGCCAGCAGCGAGCTTTTGACCAACCAGCGCCAGGCCGCGCTCGATTTTCTTGCTTTCCTCCAAGGTGAGCACTCCGGCTCCCCAAAGGGCCACCGCCCAGGCCTGCGATAGATTAATATCGAACGGCCAAAGACGATAATCGGTGCCGATGGAACGGTTGAGCGACTCCAGCGCAGCGGCGGTGGGGGTCGAGAACCGTCCTCCCCAAAGCTTGTGCGATGAATGGTCCGACATTCCGACCTCCTTGCCGGTCAAGCTATAGCCAGGGTCGCCGGCTCTTGGGTCTGGCTCTTCGTGTCTCGCTCGGCGTGTGCCGCAGCCAGCTCCTGATCCCGAATCGCGCGCACGCGCGCGGAAAGGCCATAGAGCCGAATGAAACCCGCCGCATCGCTCTGCTCGTAGACGTCGTCCTCGCCAAATGTGACGAAGCGCTCGTCGTAAAGGGCGTACTCACTCTCGCGACTAACGACCGAGGCGGTTCCCTTGTAAAGCTTGAGCGTTACGGATCCGGTGACGCGCTCCTGGGTCACGTTTACGAACGCATCGTAGGCTTCGCGCTCGGTCGTCCACCAGCGGCCCTCATAAACCAGATCCGCGTAACGGGGAGCGATGAGGTCTTTGGCGGCCAAAGTGCGTCGGTCGAGGACGAGCTGCTCGAGTTCGCTATGAGCGGAGTAAAGCAGGGTGCCCCCCGGAGTTTCATACACGCCGCGGGACTTCATTCCGACCAAACGGTCCTCGACCAGATCTATTCGTCCAATTCCGTGCCGCCCGCCAATCGTGTTGAGAGCGACGACGAGGTCGACTGAATCGAGCTCGACACCGTTCACCGACACCGGAGTCCCATTGACGAATCCAATGCTGACTTCCTCGGGCTGGTCGGGAGCATTTTCGGGAGCGGTCGTCAGCATGAACAGATCGGCGGGGGGTGCAGCTGCCGGCTGCTCGAGCACACCACCTTCGTGGGAAATGTGCCAGATATTCCGGTCGCGTGAGTAGATCTTGTCCCTCGTCGCCGTCACCGGGACGTTGTGGGATTCGGCGTAGGCGATCGCGTCCTCGCGACTGCGAATGTCCCACTCGCGCCACGGCGCGATGATGGGGAGATCGGGAGCAAAAGCAGCATACGTCAGCTCGAAGCGAACCTGGTCGTTGCCTTTGCCGGTGCAGCCGTGGGCAAGAGCGTCAGCCCCAACCTGGCGCGCGACCTCTACCTGGCGGCGCGCGATGAGGGGGCGCCCCATCGAGGTGCCGAGGAGATACTTGCGACCGTAGATAGCACCAGCGCGGAGGGTGGGCCAGACGAACTTTTCCACGAATTCCTGGCGCAGGTCTTCGACGTAGCACTCATCGGCACCCGATGCGATCGCTTTGGCGCGGACGCCCTCCAGCTCGTTTCCCTGGCCGATATCGGCAGCGACGCAGATGACCCGAGCGCCGTAGCGTTCCTTGAGCCATGGGACGATGATGGAGGTGTCGAGCCCGCCGGAGTAGGCAAGGGCAATGGTGCGAATCACAGGCGCCTCAATAAGTATTCAGAATTACTGAATATTTAATCGGTCAGGCTCCGGAGGTCAATACTCGGGGTCAGGGCTCCCCAGCCATCGAACGGAGGCGCCGCATGACCCGATCGCGGGCGGCGACCGAGCGGCAGATGATCAGTATGGTATCGTCTCCTCCGACCGTACCGAGGATGTCGGACCACCCTTCGCCATCCAGCGCGGCGGCAATGGGTTGCGCGCCTCCGGGAACCGTTCGCAGCACCAGCATCTCGCTGACTCCGTCGAGACGAAGAAAGAGCTGGGGCAGGAGCGTGTCGAGGGCAGCGCGGCTTTCTTCTATGCTCCCGTCCGTGACTGCGTATCTCGCCCCTTCAGGGGTAGGCACGCGCGCCAGCCTCAGCTCGCGTAGATCTCGCGACAGCGTTGCCTGGGTGACATCCCATCCGCGCTGGAGAAGCAGCTTGCGGAGATCTTCCTGACTGCTGACGGCTCGGGAGCCAATTATCTCGAGGATCGTATCGTGCCGTTCGCGCTTGTTGGCCATTGTGCGTGTGAGTTTAGCACCAGAGGGCTTGGCGCGCGAGCCGGAAAGTCCGGATCATTGACGAGCAGGCAGTGTAATGTTATGCATTCCTTATGCATAAAGTTCCGGTTGGGGTCTTAGGCGCGAGCGGCTACGCGGGGCGGGAGCTGTGCGGGCTAATCGTACGGCACCCGAAGCTGGAGCTTGCGTTTGCCTCTGCCAATGAGCAGCGCGGCCAGCGCGCGCGCATCGGAGCCGCCGAAGTGACGTACGTCGCCACCGAGGACGCCCCTCTGAGCAAGGCGGAGATCGTATTCACGGCGCTTCCACATGGCGCTTCGGCCCAGTGGGTGGGGAATGCCCGCGCGACCGGAGCTCGCGTGGTCGATCTGTCCTCCGATTTTCGTCCTGGAGCCGGGGAAGCGGAAGCACCCTACGGTCTCACGGAGTTGATGCG
>WNGJ01004737.1_pt1 | contig 20663 bp, 19 predicted proteins | sample 5400611 | NCBI WGS metagenome assembly WNGJ01 (sample SAMN13153375, study PRJNA577476) | soil metagenome | isolation source: 40 cm soil or saprolite under Garry oak tree replicate 1 | place: USA:California | collected 2016-06-15
GGGCCGGGGCCCGGGGGTACGTGACCAAGACGATCTCCACCGCCGAGCTGGCCGACGCGGTCCGCCGGGTCGCCGCGGGCGACGCGGTGTTCTCGCACCGGCTGGCCGGGTTCGTGCTGGACGCGTTCGCCGCGGCGCCCCAGGCGCCGAGCGACGTCAAGCCCTCGTTCGACTCCGAGCTCGACCAGCTGACCGGCCGGGAGCGCGAGGTGCTCCGGCTGATCGCCCAGGGCTACACCTACAAGGAGATCGCCAAGGAGCTGTTCATCTCGACCAAGACGGTGGAGAGCCACGTGTCCTCGGTGCTGCGCAAGCTGCAGCTCTCCACCCGGCACCAGCTGACCAGGTGGGCCGCGGAGCGCCGGCTGGCCTAGCCCTGGCCCAGGCCCTGCTCCCGGCCCTGCTCCCGCACCCGGCCCGCGGACTGCTGGGCCTGACCGCTCACGTCCGCGGCGGCCGACTGCGCCTCGCCGGTCACCGTGGAGGTCGCGTCCGCGGCCGTCTCCTTGACCGCTTCGGCGCGTTGCTGCGCGGATTCCTTGAGCTCCTGGGCCGCCTGCTGGCCGGCCTCGCCGAGCTGGCTGGCCACCGGGCGGCCCTGCTCTACGGCGAAGTCCTTGACCTGGCTCGCGACCTGCTGTTCGGGTTCGGTGGCCGGCAGCAGTGAGGAGATCAGCCAGCCGGCGCCGAAGGCGATCAGCCCAGCCGCCAGCGGGTTTCCCTCGGTGCGGCGGCGCATCGTCTCCGGGGCCGAGCGGGCCGTGTCGACGGCCGACGAGGCCGTGCCGGCCACCGTGTCCCGCGCGGCGGAAGCCCGAGTGCTGACGCTCTCCCCCGCGCCCGAGGCGGCCGAGCCTGCCGTCTGGTAGGCGTCCGATGTGTTGCCCATGATCCTGTCCTTCATGTTCGTCATCGCGTAGCGGGTCCGCCGGACCCGGCGTTCCACTATCCGCGGCGGGCTGAGCTTCTCGGTCAGCGCGTCCACGTCGGCGCTGAGCTCACGCTGGGTCTGGTCGATCTCGCTGCGGATCTGATCGGGATCAGTCGACATAGTTATCTCCTCACCGCCCCCTTGAGGGTTTCCGGCACTTCGCTGACGGTCTCGACGGTCCGTTCTGGCTTCGGGTTGACCTCTCGCATCCGCTGGCGGCCCACCGCGAACAGCACGGCGCCGATGATCGCCCAGATCGCGGTCACGATTAGCGCGGCCCATCCTGGTGCCATCACCTCGGCGAGCCCCCACCAGGCCGCGATGGAGGCGAACAGCAGCACCATGTAGCCGGCGAAGCCGGCCGCACCGAGCATGCCCCCCGCCTTCGCCGCCTTGACCGCCTCTTCCTTGACCTCGGCCTTGGCCAGGGCGAGTTCCTGGCGCATCAGCGTGGACAAGTCCTGGGTGACCTCGCCGAGCAACTCGCCGACCGAGGCGCTGGTGACGTCACGACCGCTCTGGCTGGCGACCGCGCTGGCCCGCAGGTCCGGCTCGTGGGGCGTCACGGCTGCTGCCCGGGCCGGTAGGTCTCCGGGGCGCTGTCCGGGAAGCCGCTTTCCTCATAGCCGCTGTCCTGGTACCGGCCACCGCCCTGGAAGCTGCCCGGCGGTATCTCTTCGCCCGGGCCGACGGCCCCCGGGCCGGGGACTCCGCCCGCGGGGTAGTACGGGGCGGCGCCCGGCGTGACGGTACCCGTGCTGGTGCCGGGCACGGCGTCGGCCGGGTATCCGGGCATGGGGGTGGTCCAGTCCGGGTCGGGTGGCGGCGGGATCGCCGCACCGGGCGGTATCTCGCGCGGCGGCCGCCGCGTGCCCGGGCGCTGTCCGCCCGGCCCCTGGCCTTCGGAGCGGGCCGCGTCGGTCATGCCCCGGGTCAGGCGGCCTGCCGCCAGGCCTGCGGCCACGGCGCCGGCCAGGAACACGCCCGGGCGACGGCGGGCGAAGTCCCTGACCGCCTGCAGCAGGTCGCCGGGCTCGCGCTGTTCGAGCCACGAGGCGGCACCGTGGATGCGTTCGGCCGCCTGCTGCGCGACCTCGGTGGCCACGCCGGACTGGCCGCCCTTGGCGGCCATCTCGTGCAGTTCATCCGCCACGGAGCGGAGCTGGTGAGCGGCCCTCTGCTGCTGGGCCGACGCCTGGTCGCGGGCATGCCCGCCGGCCTCGCCGGCCAGGTCACGCGCCTGGCGCGCGGTCTCCGAGACCACCTCCCTGGCCTGATCGGCGGCGGTCTGGGCGACGCGGCCGCCCGCCTCGCCCGCGGACCGGCCGACGGTCGCGGCCTCGTCCCGCGCGACGGCCGTGGTCGACGGCTGGTCCTGCGGGCCGGGACCCGGCTGGGGGTAAGGCCTGACATTCTCGGTCATTGTGGCCCCTCCTAATCTTTCTTTTCTGGTCATCAAGTCGCGGGTCGCTACCCGGGAGCAGGTGCGCCATTCCTCCGCACGCGATCTTCTCGGGTAAGAATTTCCTGGAATGGGAGCAAGGTTTGGCGACCGGAGCGTGGGGCAGAAACGGCCGCTTCTGGCCCGGGAGGCAGCTCAGCCTGATGACCCTACGCGCTGTATCCACGCCGTACGATCGGGTACTGGCGTGGCGGATGGGGCCTGATCAGCAGCTGGCCGAAGCCGGCCGTACCCGGTCCAGGACCAGGGCCAGCCCGCATACCGCCCCGGTCCCGACCGCGGCGCCCGCTACCGTGTCGGTGAAGTAGTGGAAGCGCACGGCGATCACGCCGACGACGACGGCCACGGCGGCCAGGTACGCCACGGCCAGGATCAGCATCCGCAGCGGGCGCGCCATGGCTGGCCGCGGGGAGGCCAGGAGCAGCACGGTAATCGTGGCCGCCAGCGCGAAGATGGTGGCGGTGTGCCCGCTGGGGTAGACGACCTGGCCGATATAGGTGCGGTGGACCAGGGGCTTGATCAGCACCTCGCACAGCCCGACGGCAACGGGGACGGCCGCGATGGCCAGGAGGGCGCCCCTGATCCGGCCGGTCAGCAGGCAGGCGACGGCGGTGACCACGCTGAGCACGACGGCCGGAACCGTCGTGCCAGGAAAGGCGAGCCACAGGGCCAGGCCGCCGTGGCCGGCGAACGCGGTGATTATCGGGGAGTCCACAGCGCGGTCGAAGGCGTCCGCCGTGCTCTGCCCGGCGAACAGGGCGCCAAGGGCAGCGACCAGGATCGCGCAGCCGGCCAGCACGGCAGCCAGCACGGCAGCCAGCCGGGGCCGGGCCGAAGCGGCCAGCAGGAGCCGAGCCGAGACGGCCCGTTGGGGCGGGCCGGACCGCGTGCCCTCCATGAGGCCCCCCTCTGAAGAAAGTTCCCTCACCTTATCCAGGCTGGGCCGTTTATGTCTACATAGGTAGACAAACGGCCGCCATCTCCCTTTGGGGCGCGGCCCAAGATCTGGCCGGGCGAATGGTTGCGCACGCCATTGATCCGGCTGTCCCGCTATGCCAGCGTCGGCGGTGCGTACCTGCGCAAAGACGCGTGACGAGGAGGGCTTGATGGACGGGAACGCGAGCGATCCCAGGTTCCCGCTTCCTTCGGAGATCGCGGATGCCCCGGGCGCCGAGGGCTGGCGGTCCATGTACCCGTACTTCACCCGGTTCCAGCCGGACGACGACAAGCGTTTCTGGTTCTACAACTCCATGCACTTTCCCGAGCCGATGCCGGCCTTCGACACGATCACGGCCGAGGTCCCGTACAGCGCGATCGGGGCGAACACCGCGCGGGTGTTCGTCTTCCCCACCACGCTCGGCATCGAGCACCGCATCGTCAACGGGCGGGTCTACATCACCGCCAACCCGGTCACCGACCCCGACGAGATCGGCCGCCGGGCGGCGGTCTTCGGCGAGCGGGCCGGCTACTACTACGAGAACTGGGACACCCTGTACCAGGGCTGGAAGACGCGCATCAAGGGCCTGATCGACGAGATCACCTCGATCACCGTGCCCGAACTGCCGGAGTTCGACGATCTTGCCGTGGTCACCGAGTCGCGCGGCGTGGCCCAGAACCACTACGTGCGGGAGAACTTCCACCGGTGCATCGACCTGTTCTCCAGGATGTGGCACCACCACACCGAGTTCCTGATGCTCGGCTACGGCGCCTACGTGGTGTTCTTCCAGTTCTGCAAGCAGGCGTTCCCCGAGATCAGCGACCAGGCGGTGGCGCGCATGGTGGCCGGCATCGACGTGATCATGTACCGCCCCGACGACGAGCTGCGGGGGCTGGCGAGGCTGGCCGTCGAGGCAGGCGTGGCCGACCTGTTCACCGAGGGCTGCTCGCCGCCGACGGTGCTGGCCGCGCTGGCCGGTCGCGGCGAGGGCGGCCAGCGCTGGCTCGAGGCGTTCGAGCGGGCCCGCGACCCCTGGTTCAACGTGTCCACCGGCGATGGCTTCTACCACCACCACCGCAGCTGGACCGACGACCTCACGGTCCCGTTCGCCGCGCTCCCCCGGTACGTGGCCCTGGTCCGCGACGGCATGCTCGCCGACCGGCCCACCGAGGCGCTGCGGGCCGAACGAGACCGGATCGCGTCGTCCTACCGTGACCTGCTGAGCTCCGACGAGGAGAGGACCGCGTTCGACCAGATGCTCGGCCTGTGCCGGGTGGTCTTCCCGTACGTGGAGGACCACAAGTTCTACTGCGAGCACTGGTTCACCAGCCAGTTCTTCGCCCGGATCCGCGAGTTCGGCGCGCTGCTGGCCAGGTCCGGGGTGCTGGCCGAGGCCGAGGACGTGTTCCAGCTGCACCACACCGAGGTCGACCAGGCGCTGTCCGACGTGATGCTGGCCTGGGCCGCCGGCGCCGCGCCGCTGGGCGCGGCCCACTTCCGCCCCATCGTGGCCGAGCGCAAGCGGATACTCGAGGCGCTGCGCGGCTGGTCGCCGCCGCCCGCCCTGGGCCCGGTGCCCGAGGCGCTGAACGACCCGGCCGTGCACATGCTGTGGGGCGTCACCCAGCAGACCATCGAGGCCTGGCTGCGGCCTTCTGAAGGCGAGGTCAGGGGCGTTGGCGCCTCCTCCGGTGTCGTCGAGGGGCCCGCCCGGGTGCTGACCGACGTCAACCAGATCGGCGAGGTCAGGGACGGCGAGATCCTGGTCTGCCCGGTGACCGCGCCGAGCTGGGCGCCGGTGTTCGGCAAGATCAAGGCGGCGGTCTCCGACATCGGCGGCTCGATGTCGCACGCGGCGATCGTGGCGCGGGAGTACGGCATGCCGGCCGTGGTCGGCACCGGCGACGCGACCAAGCGGATCAGCACCGGCCAGCTGGTGCGCGTCGACGGCGACCGCGGGATCGTCCAGGTCATCGAGTGAGGCAGCCGTTCACCTGCGGGACCGCCGAGGTGGGGGCCGCGGACGCGGGCCGGGCCGGCGGCAAAGCCGCCGCGCTCGGCGAGCTGGCCCGGGCCGGGCTGCCCGTGCCGCGCGGCTTCGTGATCACCGCGGCCGCGTTCTTGTTGCATATGGACGGGGTGGACCCGGGCGGCGCGGCGCGCGGGGCGCTCGGGTCGCTGGCCGCTGACGACCTTCCCGGGATCGCTCGCGCCGCGGCTGACCTGCGTGCCCGGGTGGTAGCGGAGGCGCTGCCGCCTGACGTTGCCGCCGAGATCGCGTCCGCGTGCGCGCGGCTCGGGGCCGGCCCGCTGGCGGTCCGGTCCAGCGCCACGCTGGAGGACAGCGCCGAGGCCAGCTTCGCCGGGCTGCAGGACACCTACCTGGCGGTCCGCGGCACCGACGCGGTGCTCGACCGGGTGCGCGCCTGCTGGGCCAGCCTGTACAACGACGAGTCCGTCGCCTACCGGCGCCGCCGGGGCATCGGCGAGGACGGCCTGGCCATGGGCGTCGTCGTGCAGCGGATGCTGAACCCGCGCTCGGCCGGGGTGATGTTCACCCGCAGCCCGGTCACCGGCGACCGTTCGGTGGTGGCCATCGAGGGGACCTGGGGGCTGGGCTCGGCCCTGGTGGGCGGCGAGGTGACCCCGGACAGCTTCACGGTGAGCAAGGTGACCGGCGAGATCACCGGGCGGCGGGTCGGCGTCAAGCTGCGGGTCCATTCATTCACGCCGAACGGTCAGGGGATCTCCGCCTCGCCGATGGCTTTTCCGCTGCGCCGGACCCCGTGCCTGACCGACGACGAGGCCCGCGCGCTCGCCCTGCTCGGGCGGCAGGTCGAGGACCACTACGGCGCGCCCCAGGACATCGAGTGGGCGGTGCTCGGCGACAGCCCCGGCCACCCCGCCCTGCACGCCGACCTCGCGGACCGGATCGTGCTGCTGCAGAGCCGCCCGGAGACGGTCTGGGCGGCGCGCGAGCGGGGGCCCATCGCGTCCCCGCAGGCGAAAGCCAGCGACCACGTGCTCGCCCGGTTCCGGAGGGCACTGTAGATGGACCTCAACCCTCTGACCAACGACGACGTGGCCGACATCCTGGCGCTGCTCGACTCGCTCCCCTATGACGAGCTCGACCTGGAAACCCCCCGCTTCCGCCTCACGCTGCGCCGCACCGCCGGCGGCTGGACCCAGAGCACCCAGGTGCACGTCGCCCCGGAGGGCGCGGCGTTCGGGGGTAGGGGCACCCAACCCCCGTTGGCCGGAGAAGGGATCGGGGGTACGGGCTCTCAACCCCCATCGGCCGGGGACGGGGCTGGGGCTGAGGAGGTGGATGAGGCTAGTGATGCTGGTGTGATGGCTGACGGGAGCAGGGACGGGGGCGGGGACGGCGGGCCCGGCGAGGACGGGGAGCTGGTGGCGGTGCGGGCGCCGCTACCGGGGACGTTCTACCGGGCGCCGCGGCCGGGGGCGGCGCCGTTCGTGGAGGTGGGCAGCCGGGTCGGCGCGGACACCGTGATCGGCATCGTGGAGACGATGAAGCTGATGAACTCGGTGCCCGCGGGCGTAGCCGGGGTGGTCGCGGACTTCTGCATGACGAACGCCGAATTCGCGGCGCAGGGGGCCGCGCTGCTGCGGATCAGGGCCGACCGGTGATCCTGCGGCGGGTGCTCATCGCCAACCGGGGCGAGATCGCGGTCCGCGTCATGCGCACCTGCCGGCGGCTGGGCATCGAGACCGTGCTGGCGGTCTCGGCCGCGGACGCGGACTCGGTCCCGGCGCGGCTGGCCGACCAGACCACTGCGATCGGGTCCTACCTCGACGTGGAAGCGGTGGTCGGGGCCGCCGTGGCGGCGGGAGCGGGCGCGATCCATCCCGGGTACGGCTTCCTGTCGGAGAACCCGAGGCTGGCCCGGGCCTGCGAGGCGGCGGGCATCGTGCTCATCGGGCCGGGCGCGGACGTGCTCGAGGCGGCCGGGGACAAGCTCGCGGCGCGGAGCCACGCGGTGGCTGCGGGGCTGCCGGTGCTGCCGGGCGGATTGGTGAGCACCGGCGATGCCGAAGATCGGGCCCGCAGGATCGGGTATCCGGTGCTGGTCAAGGCGGCGGGGGGCGGCGGCGGGCGAGGGCTGCGGGTGGTGCGGGATCCCGCGGACCTCGCCGGGGCGGTCGCGGTGGGCAGCGCGGAGGCCCAGGCGGCGTTCGGGGACGGGCGCGTGTACCTGGAGCGGTTCGTCTCCCCCGCGCGGCACGTCGAGGTGCAGCTGCTCGGCGACGGGGAGAACGTGATCCACCTCGGCGACCGGGACTGCTCGGTGCAGCGGCGCTACCAGAAGCTGATCGAGGAGGCGCCGGCGCCGCGGCTCGGCGAGACGCTGCGGGTCGGGATGCGGGCGGCGGCGGTCGCGCTCGGCCAGCACCTGAAGTACCAGGGCCTGGGCACCGTGGAGTTCCTGGTGGACGCCGGGCGGTCGGAGTTCTGGTTCCTCGAGGTGAACGCGCGCATCCAGGTGGAGCACCCGGTGACCGAGGCGGTCACCGGGCTCGACCTCGTGGCGGAGCAGATCGCGGTCGCGGAGGGGCGCCGGCTCCGGCTGTCCCAGGCCAGCGTGCGGCTGGACGGCCACGCGATCGAGTGCCGGATCAACGCCGAAGACCCCGCGGCCGGGTTCCGGCCGAGCCCGGGCACCGTGACCAGCGCTGTCTTCCCGGCCGGCCCCGGCATCCGGGTCGACACGCACATCCAGGCGGGTTCGGCGGTGCCGCCGCAGTACGACAGCCTGCTGGCCAAGCTCGTCGTCAGCGGGGCCAGCCGGGCCGAGGCGCTGGGCCGACTGCGCGCCGCCCTGGCCCGGTGCGAGATCGGCGGGGTGGCGACCACCCTGGCGGTGCACGCGGCGCTGGCCGCCGACGACGAATTCGCCGCCGGGGGCGTCAGCACGGAGTACCTCGCGCGGTGGGTGGAGCGGGAAACCAGGCCCGTTAGGGATAAAAATGGCTGAGGTCCAGCTCGTCGACGTCTCGCTACGGGACGGCAACCAGAGCCTGTGGGGGGCCACCGGGCTGCGCACCGACCACATTTTGCAGATCGCCCCGGTGCTCAACCGGGTCGGGTTCCGGGCGCTCGACTTCATGTCGAGCACGGCCATGGGGGTCGCGGTGCGCACGCACCGGGAAGACCCGTGGGAGCGGATCCGGCTCACCCGCGCCGCGATGCCGGACACGCCGCTGCAGCTGATCGGCACCGGGTTCCGGTTCATCTCCTGGGAGCGGGCGCACCCGGAGGTGATGCAGCTGGTCTACGACCGGCTGGTCGCGGCGGGAATCTCGCGGTTCGTGCTGCTCGACCCGATGCACGACATGGACGCGGTGCGGCGCAGCGCGCGGATGGTCAAGCGGGCCGGCGGGACCGAGACCATCCTGGCCCTGACCTACACGATCTCGGCCGTGCATGACGACGAGTTCTACGCCGGGATCGCCGCGGCGGCCGCGGCGTCGCCGTACATCGACCGCGCCTACATCAAGGACCCGGCCGGGCTGCTGACGCCGGAGCGGGCCCGGACGCTGATCCCGGCGGTGTGTTCCCGGCTCGGGGGCAAGCCGCTGGAGCTGCACGCGCACTGCACGATCGGGCTGTCGCCGCTGGTCTACCTGGCCGCTCCGGACCTGGGTGTTTCTGTGCTCCAGACGGGTTGCGGCGCCCTGGCCGACGGGTCCTCGCTGCCCGACGCGCAGCGGGTGGTGGCGAACCTGCGCGCGCTCGGGCACACCGTGGGGGTGGACGACCGGCTGCTGGCCCTGGCCGCGCGGTATTTCGGCCGGCTGGCCGCGGCCGAGGGGCTGCCGTCCGGCCGGCCGCAGCCGTACGACGAGGCGTTCACCCGGCACCAGCTGGCTGGCGGCGTGCTGACCACGCTGCGGCGGCAGCTGTCCGAGCTCGGGCTGGAGGGCCGGTTCGACGCTGTGATCGAGGAGGTGAGCCGGGTTCGGGCCGAGCTCGGCTACCCGATCATGGTCACCCCGTTCCCGCAGATGGTGATGGGGCAGGCGCTGTCGAACGTGCTCTCTGGTTCCCGGTATTCGGTCGTCCCCGATCAGGTGATCAGGTACGTGCTCGGCAGCTTCGGCAAGCCGACGGCGCCGGTCGAGCCGGAGGTGCTCGACCGGATCCTGGACCGGCCGCGGGCCAGGGAGCTGGCCGCCGAGCCGGCGCCGTCGTCAGTGGCCGAGCTGCGCCAGCGGCTGCCGCACGGGATCTCGGACGAGGAGCTGCTGCTGCGGTTCGGCATGCCCGCGGAGGAAGTGGACGCGATGCTGGCCGCCGCCCCGGCGGCGCGGCACTACACCCCGGAGGTGCAGCCGGTGCTGCGGCTGCTGCGCGAGCTCGGCTCGCGGCCGCCGGTCGCACGGCTGGTGGTGGACAAGCCGGGGTTCCGGCTCTCGCTCAGTTCGTCTGGGGAGGCTTCTCGTGGCTAGCGCCGTGGTGCTCGACCGGCTGGCGGCGGCGCGCGGGTTCGTGTTCGACATGGACGGCACGCTGGTGCTCGGCGACCGCGCCAGTAACGGGCTGCGGCCGCTGCCCGGCGCGCTGGAGATCACGCAGTGGGCGGCACGGTGCGGGCGGCCGTACGTCGTGTTCACCAACGGGACCAACCGGACGCCCGCGGCCTACGCGCGGATCATGCGGAAGCTCGGGTTCCCGCTGCCGGACGAGGCGATGCTGACGCCGGCCAGCAGCGCGGTCCGGGTCCTGCTCCGGGCCGGCCACCAGCGGGTCATGCTGCTGGGCGGGCCCGCGCTGGCCGAGCCGCTGCGATCGGCGGGCTTTGACGTTGTGGCTCCGGAGGCCGGCGCGTCGGCGGACGCGGTGCTGGCCGGCTGGTTCCCCGAGTTCGCCATGCCCGCGCTGGAGGCCGCGTGCCAGGCGGTCTGGGACGGGGCCGAGCTGTACAGCTGCTCGCAGACGCCGTTCTTCGCGGTAGCCGGGGGCCGGGCGCTCGGCACCTCCCGGGCCATCTCGGCGATGATCCGGTCGCTCACCGGCTGCGGGCTGCGGGTGGTGGGCAAGCCGTCGCTCGACGCCCTGCGCACCGCGGCGGACCAGCTCGGGTTTCCGGCCGCGCAGCTGGCCGTGGTCGGCGACGACCCCCACCTCGAGGTGCCGATGGCGCACCGCGGCCGGGCGCTGGCCATCGCGGTCGGCACCGGCCTGGGGGGTTCGGCTTCCTATGACGGGCTGCCCCTGTCGCGCCGCCCTCACCTGGAGGTGCGGGGCGTGGACGAGCTGCTGGAGATGCTGGCCCGGGGAAGCGAGCGAGGACTGTGATGCAGGCGGTGGGGTTCAGCGAGTTCGGCGGGCCGGAGGTGCTGGGGCTGGTGTCGCTGCCGGTGCCGGTGCCCGGGCCAGGCGAGGTGCGGGTGCGGGTGGCCGCGGCGGCGGTTAACCCGACCGACCTGGCGTTCCGGTCCGGCGGGCACCGGTCCATGCCGGACGGGATGTCACCGCCCTACGTGCCCGGCATGGACCTGGCCGGGGTGGTCGACGCCGTCGGCGCGGACGCGGCCGCGGCCGCGGTCTCCCGGTCGGCGACCGTCGGCGGGGATGCGGACGCGGTCTCCCCGTGGGCACCCGGCGACCGGGTGATGGCGGCGGTTTCTCCGTGGGCGGCCGGGGGCGGGGCGCAGGCGGAATACGTGGTGGTGGCCGCCGACGCGCTGGCCCGGGTGCCCGGGCCGATCAGCTTGCAGGCCGCGGCCACCTTGCCGATGAACGCGCTGACCGTCCGGGCGGCGCTGGACGAGCTCGCGCTACGGCCCGGCCAGACGCTCGGCGTCACCGGGGCGGCGGGCGCGGTCGGCGGGTACGCGATCCAGCTGGCCCGGGCCGAGGGGTTGCGGGTGATCGCGGACGCCAGCCCGGCGGACGAGGACCTGGTGGCCGGGCTCGGCGCGGATGTGGTGGTGCCGCGCGGCCCGGGCGTGGCGGCGCGGATGCGGCAGATGCTCCCGGACGGTGTCGACGCCCTGCTGGACGCGGCGGTGATGGGGGCGCCGGCGCTGCCCGCGGTGCGGGACGGCGGGCGGGTCATCGCGGTGCGGCCTTATTCCGGCTCGGGTCCGGCCGAGCGGGGGATCACCGTGTCGCTGGTGCTGGTCTTCCGCCACCTGCACGAGAGCGGCACGCTGGCCCGGCTGGCCGAACTGGCGGCCAGGGAGGTGCTGTCGCTGCGCGTGGCCGACGTGCTGCCGGCCGCGCGGGCGGCCGAGGCGCACCGGCGGTTCGAGGCGCACGGCGTGCGCGGCCGGCTGGTGCTGACGTTCTGACGTCCCGACGTTCTGACGGCGTGGGCGCCGGCCGGTCAGCGCCAGCCGTTCTGACTCAGCGCCAGCCGTGGAAGACGACGTTGAAGATCTCGGCATCGTACTTGCCCTGGCTGGCGGGCGGAAGACTGGTGAACCAGATCAGCACGTAGCGTCCCCTGGTTCGTTTGGTGGCCTTGAAGGTGTGCCAGCCGCCGACGCCGTCGCCGGTGGCGACGGTGGTGAAGGTCGGCAGGGCCGAGGCGGCCAGGGTGTCGTCGTTGCCGACCTTGATCGAGACATCGGCGCCGGGTGCGGAGCCGAACGTGACCGTGACGGACTTGAGCCGCACCTTCCGGCCCATGTCCACGATCAGGCCGCTGCCCGCCTTCAGGCCGCCGAAGACGGGGTTGCCCAGGTAGTACTGGCTCTGCCAGGAGGTCACGGAGCTCTGGTCGATGGCGTATCTGGCCAGGTTGTCGTTCTCGTCGCGCGGGTCGCCGCTGGTGTCCAGCGCGTCGAAGCCGTGCGCGCTGACCGGCGTCAGCGTGACAGCCTTGCGGACCAGCGGAGATGCCGCGGACCGGGCCGCGGGTTGAGCGACGGACTGAGCCGCGACCGGGCGCTGGGTGACGACGCTGGTCGCAGGCGTTCGCGTGGCGGACGTTGGTCGCGCGGCGCCACCGGAGACCGGCAGCAGCCCCCACTGTGTAGCTAGTCCCGCGGCCACGAGCAGGACAGCCGTTGCGTACGGCAGGCAGAGGACAGGACGCCGGCGACAGGCTGCGATGGCGGCGCAGACGCCCTTCTTTCCCAATGTCAGCAAGATGTAGGTGAGGCCGGCGGTCGGCATGACGAGCAGGACGGCCGAGATCACGCCTACCGCTCCGGCCGGGATGTCACCATGGGCGAAATCCGGGATCAGGACGCGCACCTGGTCGTCGAGAGACTGGGCGGTCGTCCGGACCATGGTCGGGCCGTTCATGACGATGAGCGTCAGCTCGAACAGCAGCAGCGGGAGCACGATCAGGATCCACGTGGTCAGGGTCAGCCGGGCGGCGCGCTTGAGGTTCCCGATCCGGGGATCGACCGGCTGGCCTGGGATCAGGCTGCGTAGCACAGGCCCGATCCGCCGGAACAGGTCGGGCACGCCGATCAGGTCGGCCAGGATGAAGTACCCATCGAGCCGGAGCGACGGCATCAGCTGCTGGAGGATCTCCATGTGGATCAGGAAGACGGCGGCCAGCAGTGGCAGGTAGCCCGTCTTCAGGTAGCCCGCGATCAGCGGCAGCATGAAGACCGCGTTGAAGTAGACGCCGCCGAGGTCGGTTCGGATCCGGCCGGCCCGCCCGAGCCGGTACGCGTCGGTGACGTTGGTATAAAACGCCGGCCAGATCACGTAGAAGCCCACGCCGATAACACCGGGACGGGCCCCGCCGTAGCGACAGGCGGCGGCGTGGCCGCACTCGTGGAACATCATGGAGGTCACGGCCAGGCCGAGCACCATCAGCAGCAGCATCGGGTGGAGCAGCACGTACTGGAAGGAGGAACTGAACTGCCCGCCGCGCACCAGCCAGGCATCCGAGCCGATCAGGCTGGCCAGCACCACCGTCACGATGGCCGGGTGGAACAGCGGCTTGAATACGCCCGCGAGGTGCTGGACCACTCCCTCGCGGATCATGGTGTGGCGCAACTTCAGCCCGAGGAGAGGCTGGTCCTCCGGGGGCGGGGTGGCGTGCGCTCCTCCGCCGGGAACCAGGCCGAGCGGAGCGAACTTGCTCGCCAGCAAATAGCCGACATTGTCCGCGCTCACCGTCCGGCCGAAGGCGGCGCTGACCCGTCCGGCGATCTCGCTGACCGTGCGGATGCCGTCGATTTCTCCTAGCACCAGGTACAGCAGCCGGGACACCTGAATGGCCTGGCCACCCGGTTTCTGCACCAGGTAGGTGGCTTCGGCCAGGCCGGAGCCCTGATATTCGCCGACGAGTTCCACCCCGGGAAGCAGCATCGGCACGTGATCCGCCACAGACAGGCTCGCCCCCGCGTGCCGACCGCTCCGTTCCGGCGGCGCGGCCTGAGGCGCCGGGGCCACCACCCCGGCGCTGCCCGGCTGGGCCGCAGGATCAGGAAGAGTGTCACTAGCCGTTCCGGCGGCGGGGCTGGATGGCATGACCTGTTGTCCCCCTCGATGCGCCCTGCGATCACGCGACGAGGCCCGCGGCTTCTGAAGGACCTGAACCTTGTCCTGGTCCAGGACCGCAGAAGCCGCGGGCTCCCGATTTCTTGAGGCGCCGGACCGGGCCTGGCGCCCGGCCCGGCCCGGCGCGATGCCTGATGACGGTCCGCTTACCGGGCGGCGTTCATGCCCGCAGCGGACCCCGACGGCCTGATCAGCCGCTCAGGCACACGGACCTAAGCCTTACCGGTCAGGGTCGGGGGCGGGGTGAACTTGGGTGGAGTGACCTTGGGCGGGGTCTGGTCATCATAGCCACCGTGGCCGTGCCCGTGGCCGTGGCCGTATTTCCCGAAGTCGTCATCGCACGGCTTGTGCGGCGGCGGGCACGGGTCATGACGGGTTGAAGTGCGAGAGGCTGAGGTTGCCACTCACCACACCAAGGGCTTCTCGCTCCGGCAGCAGTTCGCTGAACTGGGCGTCCAGTTCCAGCAGGCTAAGCTCAGACATTAAATTCCCCTTCTGATTTCCTTAACTTTCCCGGCGTCACGGTATTGCGGGCGCCAGGATTGCGCGTTGCTGACATCCGGCCAGACGCGCACGCTCTAGATCAGCGTTTTCAATTTGATCCGCAGGTCAGGACCCGCGCCGCAGCGGTCACACCGGGCAGCAGATATCGCTAGCACGCAGCATGACCAGAATACGGATAAGGGCGTAAGCACCTACCGGAGCGTCCGTAAACCCGCTATCCCGGGATAAGCCTCACGTTGATATAGCGTCGTCATTACGGCGCTCTTCCCCCTCCGTTTTGCGGGCCAGGGCCTGAAGATCTCTCATTCCCTGAACTCACTTACGAGATTATCCGCTCACTTGAGGGCTGGCAATCCCCCATTTTCTCGATATTGCCTTTGCCCCTCATTTTACTGAGACCGTATACAAGGGATCTGAATTTACCTGCCGAGGCCGCCGGAATCACCAGCGCACGGATCAGATAAATGCTCTGGACTTATAAAGACGCTTACCATCTTCCTGAGGTTTACACGCCACGGAAATTAGCTGATTAATCTTTCCGGGGACGGCTTCGGCGCTCAATATGGGGACTGGCCGCGGTCGTCGCGAAGAGGGCTGGGGAGGTGGGTGGGGGCCCGGCCGAGCTGGGACCGGGCCAGCGCTACCGCTTCCAGGGTGGAGTGCACGCCGAGCTTGCTTCTGAGGTTGTGCAGATGCGTATTGACGGTCTTCATCGACATATGCAGTTGCCTGGCCACCTCGCGCTGCCCGGAACCTTCAGTGAGATGCGTTAGGATCTCGCGTTCCCGCGGGGTGAGCGTGGCGAGCATCGGATAGCCGCCGACCGGCTCATCCCGGCCCGGCGGAGCCAGTTTGCTGGCCAGAGTGGCGGCCTCGAGCCGGCTGTGCGCGCCGAGCTTGGCGAGAACGTTCTTAACGTAGGTCCGCAGGGTTTCCGTAGTGACGTTCATCTCGCCGGCCATTTTCCTGGTGCTCTGACCCACGGTGATGCGTTTGAGCACTTCGGTTTCCCGGGGTGTCAGGGCCGACAGCAGATCTTCGTCCGGCTGTCTTCTGAGTACCGGCGGACCGGTGGCGGGCGCCGACCGGGCCGCGGCGATCACATCGAGGGCGGCGGCAATACGGTCAAGTTCCTGATCCTTACCAAAAACACCTGCAACGCCGATCTGCCGTGCCGCTAAAGCGGTCGCCTTATCGGCGCGGCCAGATACCACGAGGATGGCCGTTTCCGGGTACCGGTCCCGGATCAGGCGGGCAGTGCCGAGGCCGTCTCCGCCGTTGTGAAAACGCAAGTCGAGCAGGCAGGCGTCGGGCAGGTGCCGGGCCACGGCGGCGACGCTCTCATCGGCTGTGGTGGCGATCGCCAGGGCCCGGTGGCCACGCGCCTCGAGCGCCACCGCCAGCGCTTCGCAAAAAATGCGGTTATCGTCACACAAAACCAGCCGCATAAGCATTCTCCCTTAGGCCCAGAAGGCGTCATACGTCCGAATATGCCTGACTCGTATCCCGTCTGGCGGCGGCACACACCCAAATGGTAGAGGACAAGGGATGACCATGTGCTTAATTGCAGGACAGGGGCGGTTTGCCCTCGGTACCATCTAATGCTTTTACAGACGAGCCTGCTATATATCGCGTATCGGGCATCTCGGTCGTTAGGCTGAGCAAGCGATCTGAATGCCGACTGGGTGAGGGTGACGCCGGAGGCCTGACGGTGCCGGCGGTGGCGGGAAGGGCTGATGGTGACGGCGGTCTTCGTCCTGGTGCACGGCGCGTGGGGCGGCGCGCACGGCTTCCGCAAGGTGCGCGGGCCGCTCCGGCAGGCCGGTCACGAGGTCTTCACGCCGAGCCTGACCGGCATCGGCGAGCGGGCGCACCTGACCAGTCCGCAGGTGAACCTGACCACTCACATCGCCGACGTGGTCAACGCCGTCTGGTACGAGGACCTCAGCGACATCGTGCTGCTCGGTTATTCCTACGGCGGGGCCGTGGTCACCGGGGCGCTCGAGCACATCGGCGACCGGGTGCGGCACCTGGTCTACCTGGACGCCTTCGTGCCCGGAGACGGTGACACGGTGGCCGGCCTCGGTGGCGCGGGAGGCGGCCACGGCGTGCCGGCCCTAGGCCGCGACTGGCTGGTGCCGCCGCTCCCCCGCGAGTACGACGACCCGGCCGAGGCGGCGTGGGCCGGACCGCGGCGCACGCCGCATCCGGCTGGCTGCTTCACCGAACCGGTCCGGCTGGCGCGCCCGCTGGAGGACTACCCGTTCACCCGCACCTACATCAAGGCCACCGGCGAGCCCCGGCCCGCTAACGGGGGGCCATTCTGGGCCGCCGCGGACCGGGCCGCGGCGTCGTCGGCCTGGCGCTACCGCGAGATCGCCACCAACCACATGATCGCCAGCAACCGGCCCGGGGACCTCGTTCGGCTGCTGCTCGAGCTGGCCTGAGCGCCTAGAGGGCCCGCGCCCGGCGGCCTCCACATGATCTACATCGGGCCTGCAAGCGGATTGCGTGGCCATGGCGTGATCTGGGGCCAACCCAGAGGAGGACGCGATGAGCGACCAGATCCAGCCGTGGCCGCTGGTAAAGCGGGGCAGCCAGGGGCATCCCGTACCGGCCCTGCAGTACCTGCTGCGGGACCGCGGCCACCACGTGACCGTGGACGGGATCTTCGGGCCCAAGACCGAGGCGGCGGTGGAACAGTTCCAGACCGCGGACCAGCTGCACGTCGACGGGATCGTCGGCCCGCAGACGTGGGGCGCCCTGATCATCGTGCTGGCCCGCGGCAGCACTGGTGACGCGGTGCGTGGTCTGCAGGAGGAGTTCCGGTTCCGCGACCAGTCCGGCAACCCGGGCCGCGGCCTCGCGGTCGACGGGATCTTCGGGCCCAAGACCGCGACGGCGGTGCGCAGCTTCCAGCAGGCGCTCGGGATCACGGTCGACGGGATCGTCGGCCCGCTGACCTGGCGGGCCCTGGTCAGCGGAATGCTCTCGTTCTGATCTGCCCCGGACGGGCGCATCCAGGTTCGCTGGGCCGCGGGGGCGCGGAGCGGGCCAGGACGAGGATGGCTGCGCCGGGGCGGGAACCCCACTCGCCGTCAGCGGGTGCATCCGGACCACGGGTGGGGCTGCAGCGCGAGGACGGGCCGCTACCTGACCCGCCTAGGAACGCCCGTTGGGCCTAAGCGGGTGGCACCCGTTCGGCCTAAGTGACCAGGTCGGAAGCTGTACCGGCCTCTTGTCAACAGTCGACCGGAACGATGTTAGGCGTGTTACTAGAGTTAATAAAAGGGGGCTTTGATGCATGGCGCGCGCAGTTTAGCAGGCTGCGGCCGATTTAGTCCATTTTGAGAAATTATGGCCCAAGTGGCCGTTAAGCTGCCCGGATGTCAGGCGCTCCGAAGGCAGCATGCACCTTGTGGTGCCTTCCCAGTGAGCGCGACCTGCTCGGGAAGGGGCCCCTTGGGCTGCCACAGGAAACCATCACGCAACCGAATCAAGCATCTCGTAGTACCCGCGGCCGCCGTGCCCGCCCTGGCTGGCGTGGCGGCCGCCGTCTGCCTCGCGCCGCAGGCGCTAGCCGACCCGGCGCCGGCCCATGCGGCCGCGCAGCCCGCCGCGGCCACGCGGACCGCCACGATCGCGGACGCGCTCAGCGACGGGGGCATGTCCCCGGCCGAACTCTTCGCCGCGGTGCAGCAGGCCAGCGCGAAGACGGCCGGGCCCGCCAGCTACACCGTCCGGTCGGGTGACTCCCTCTCCTCGATCGCCGGGAAGGTCTACCACAAGCAGAACGCGTGGCCCGTCCTGTACTGGGCCAACCGCGGCAAGATCCACTGGGCGAACATGCTCAGCGAGGGGCAGCTGCTGAAGGTCCCGGCCATGCCCGCCAAGATCCCCGCCGCGCCGTCCCAGCTCGGCCCGGCACCGGCCCCGGCGGCCGCGCCGGCCGCGGCGTCCGCGTCCGCGCCCGCCCAGACCGCGGCCTCGGGCAGCTACTCGGGCGCCAGCGGCTCGTACGCCGCCTGCGTGATCGCCCGCGAGTCCGGCGGCAACTCGCAGGTCATGAACTCGAGCGGGCACTACGGCCTGTACCAGTTCAGCGAGTCGACCTGGGTCGCGTACGGCGGTTCGGCCGGCAACTTCGGGCACGCCAGCGTCTCCGAGCAGAACCGGGTGTTCAACAGCGCGATAGCGCAGGGCGGGCAGTCCAACTGGTCGCCTTACGACGGCTGCTGACCGGCTGAACCGGCCGGGCCCCGCTGGGCCAGTACCAACAGGGCCAGCACCCGCGGGGCCCGGCCACCCGGCCAGATGTATCGTTGAACGATACTAATCCGGCTGGACGATACCGAGGACTCCCGCGGGGCACGCAGGCTGCTGACCGCGGTCCGCGACGCGGACCGGGGCATTTTCGCCCTGGTCATGGCCACCTGCATCGTGTCGCGGGCGATGCAGCTCGACGGTGCGGCCGCTCTGTCCGGGATCTTGCTGGCCGCCGGGATCGCGGCTTACCTGGTGCTGGCGGCGGTGTACGCCGGGCGGTTCGCGGTCAACCGGGCCGGCGTCTGCGCCGACGCGGCCGACCCTGGCCGCGCGTTCGGCTTCTTCACGCTGGCGGCCGGGTCGGACGTGCTGGCGGCCCGGCTGGCGGCCGGCGACGGCCCGGCCGCGGCCACGGTGCTGGTGGTGATCGGCGGGATCAGCTGGCTGGTGCTCAGCTACCTGCTGCCGGCGCTGCTCGCGGGCCGGGGCCTGCGCGGGGCCAGCGGCTCATGGTTCCTGTGGCCGGTCGCCACCCAGTCGGTCGCAGTCGGCCTCACCTCGCTGCCGCCGCCCTGGCCGGACGGCCTGGTCACGGTCGCGGTGGCCTGCTGGGCGGTGGGCGTGATCGGATACCTGCTCGTCGCGGGCCTGGTGACGGCCGCCCGGCTGGCCTTCCCTGTCCGCCCCGGCGAGCTGACGCCCGGGTACTGGGTCTTCATGGGCGCTTCGGCGATCAGCGTGCTGGCCGGGGCGCAGATCCTGCGGCTGCCGGCCAGCCCGCTGACGGTGGCGACGCACGCGGTGGTGGCGGGCTCGTCGGTGATGCTCTGGGCGTTCGGGACGTGGCTGGTGCCCCTCCTGGTCATCATGGGCGCCTGGCGTCACGTCCGGCACCGGGTGCCGCTGGCCTATGAACCGGGGATGTGGAGCATGGTGTTCCCGATCGGCATGTACGGGGTGGCCAGCCGTGAGCTGGGCACCGCGCTGCGCGTGCCGTGGCTGGTGACGCTGGGACGGGACGAGGCCTGGCTGGCGCTGGCGGCCTGGGTCGCGGTGTCGCTCGCCATGGGCCTCGCTCTAGCGCCGGCCCGCGGGTCCCGTGCGCCCGCGCCCGATCATTTATATCGTGTTACGATATTAACGGCCCTGGCGACAGCGAGATGCGTGCCGGATCCCGGAAGGGTGGTGGCCGGAGTGAAGCGATACAAGTTCCAGGCCCTGGTGACGCTGGACAGGAAAGAGCCGGAGGCGAGGCTGGGCCCCGACCCGCGCCGCATGGTCCTGCGCGGCCGGAACGACGAATCCCGGAGCAGCAAGCTCTTCTCCGCCCTGATCAGCTGCGACGACGACGGGCCGTTCCGGCCGGGCAGCCGGCAGCGGCTGGTCACGTTGCGGCTGACCGGCGACGACGTCGCCGACTACTTCGGTGTCGGCGGCCACTTCGACATGTGGCTGGGCGACGGCGTCGGGCAGGGTGTCGTCACCCGGCGCCTGTTCGGCTAAGGATCCGGTGGCGGTTCCTCGGGCCAGAGGGTCACGGCGCGCCGGGCGGCCGCGCGGATCGCCGCGCCGTCCACCTCCGCGCGCGACTCAGGCACCCCGTGCCTGAGCCAGGCCGCCACGAACGTCATCGAATCGAAGAAGCTCATGCCGCCAGCGTGACACCGTTCACCGCGGCTCGCGAACGAGTTATCGCTAGGCGTCCTGGCTGGCTTCGTGCTTGCTCACCAGCTCGTCCAGGACGGTGGCGAGCTCGTGCAGGCGCTCCAGGTGAGCCCGGGTCAGCTTGTTCAGTACGCGGTCGCCGTCGCGGGTCAGCCGGACCCGGACCACCCGGCCGTCGTCCCCGTCCGGCATCCGCTCCACCAGCCCGGCGGCTTCGGCCCGGTCGACGAGCTCGACCGTGCTGTGCGGCCGCAGCAGCAGGTAGCCGGCCAGGTCGCCCATGGTCGGAGGCTGGTTCTCGTGGTGCCCCTTGATCGCAACCAGCAGCTGGTGCTGGACGTGGGTCAGGCCCTCGGCCTGAGCCTGATCCTCGCTCCAGCGCTGGAAGCGCCGCAGGGTGACC
>WNGJ01001948.1_pt1 | contig 20659 bp, 14 predicted proteins | sample 5400611 | NCBI WGS metagenome assembly WNGJ01 (sample SAMN13153375, study PRJNA577476) | soil metagenome | isolation source: 40 cm soil or saprolite under Garry oak tree replicate 1 | place: USA:California | collected 2016-06-15
CTCACCTACGACAAGAACGGCGAGGAGGTCTGGGTCGCGGCCAACGTCAAGGCGTTCCGCAACCGGCGCGGGCAGGTCAAGTACATGTTCGCCCTCTTGACCGATATCACCGAGGCCAAGCAGTTGCGGTCTCTGCAGCAGCTGATCATGGGCGCGCTGGCCGACGAAATCCCGATTACCGATATCGCCGACCAGCTTTGCAGGCGTGTCGAGGAGATCGCACCTGATGTCGTCTCCTCGCTGCTTCACATCGACGCCGGCGGATTGATTCATCCGTTGGGCGGGCCCAGCCTTCCCGACGACTATTCGCGGGCGCTGGACGGCGTCGCGATCGGTCCGGACATCGGCTCCTGCGGGTCCGCGGCATTTTACGGCACGCCAGTGCTGGCGATGGACATTGACACCGATCCGCGCTGGCAGCCGTTCAAGACCCGACCGCTCGAGGTCGGTCTGCACGCCTGCTGGTCCTCGCCGATCATGGCCAAGGACGGCCGCGTGATCGGAACCTTCGCCTTCTATTTCAGGGAATGCCGTCCGCCGAGCCGCTGGCATGAGCGTATCGTCAACGCCTGCGTCCGTCTTGGGGCGTTGGCGATCGAGCGCAAGGAAGCGCGAACCCAGATCGCAAGGCTGGCCTATTACGACATGTTGACCGGCCTGCCGAACCGCGCGCGCCTGCGGCACCTGATTTCCGAAGCGATCCAGGCCTGCCCCGCCGGAGAACATGTCGCGTTGGCGTTTCTCGATGTCGATAATTTCAAGGACGTCAATGATACGCTCGGCCACTCGGCCGGCGACGAATTGCTGGTCGAGCTGGCGCAACGCCTGCGCGCGCAGCTTCAGCCGGGCGACATGCTGGGGCGTCTGGGCGGCGACGAATTCGTGTTCGTGCTGCCGAACCGCGACGCCGCTGAGGCCTCATTGATCGCTTCGCGGGTTACCGAAGCTCTGGTCGTGCCGCTCCGGATCGGCACCAGGCAGGTGCCGGTGTCCGCCAGCATGGGCATCAGTCTCTATCCGGACAACGCGACCGACATCGATGCGCTGATACAGCAGGCCGACGTGGCCATGTACAAGGCCAAGCGGGCGGGCCGTTCCACGCATCGCTTCTTCAGCGCCGACATGAATCGCGCAGCCGAGCAACGGCTGGTGCACAGCGCGGCGCTGCGTGGCGCGGTCGCAAATGGCGCCCTGAGATTGCACTATCAGCCACAGATCAGCACCATCGACGGCACCATCCACGGTGTCGAGGCGCTGGCGCGTTGGCATGACCCGGAGCTCGGCGACGTCTCGCCCGCGAAGTTCATCCCGCTGGCCGAGGAGTGCGGACTGATCGAGCAGATCGGTCTATGGTCGATCCGCGAGGCTTGCCGGCAAATGGCGGAGTGGCGCGACGCCGGGCTGGATATTCCCTCCGTGTCGGTCAATCTGTCTCCGATCAATTTCCAGAACGTGAACCTGGCAGCGTCGGTAGCCGACATCCTCGCAGACCATGGTTTGCGGCCCGACATGCTCATGATCGAGATTACCGAGGGCGTGATCATGAACGAGCGCTCGGTCGCGATCGAGACGATGAACACCCTTCGCAAGCTGGGCGTCGGGCTGTCGCTGGACGATTTCGGAACCGGCTATTCGAGCCTCAGCCGGCTGGCGCACCTGCCTATTCGCGAGTTGAAAATCGATCGCAGCTTCATGCGCGATATCGAGAGAGATCCTACCGCGCGGGCGATCGTCACCACCGTGGTGCGCGTCGGCCAGAGCTTGCAGCTCGCCGTCGTCGCCGAGGGCGTCGAAACCCAGGGGCAGCAAAAACTGCTGACGGCACTCGGGTGCGACGTTGTTCAGGGATTTCTGTACGCGCCCGCGCTGTCGCCGCTCGGGTTCGGGCGATGGCTGCTCGACCATAGCACCAGGCAAGCGAGTGCGATGCTCAGGCAGATCGGACGGTCGTTCTCCGAGCCGCCGGACTTGTCTCAGCCACCAGCCTTGTCTTCGCTTGGCGCCTCCTCGACCAAGCAAGCGAGTTAGCGCTCGGCGGCGGGTGACGACCGACGAGCAGGCTACCCCTCGCCCTCATCGCTCGCGAGCACGCCCTTCACCGCGCGCGCCCAGCCTTTCAGCTTGCGCTCGCGGGTGGCGGCGCTCATCGCCGGCTTGAAGCGGCGCTCGAGCCGCCAGTTGTCGGCGAATTTCGCCGGCTCGGGATAGACGCCGGCCGATAGCCCCGCGAGATAGGCGGCGCCTAACGCAGTGGTTTCCTGGATCGTCGGGCGGTCGACCGGCGCGTCGAGCAGGTCAGCGAGGCGCTGCATGGTCCAGTCGGACGCGGTCATGCCGCCGTCGACGCGGAGCACGATGTTGGCGGCCTTTGCCTCCGGCCAGTCGGCGCGCATCGCCGCCCACAGATCGTAGGTCTGGTAGCAGACGCTTTCCAGCGCGGCATGCGCCAACTCCGCCGGGCCGGTGTTGCGCGATAGCCCAAACAATGCGCCGCGCACGCGCGGATTCCAATACGGCGCACCGAGGCCGACGAAGGCCGGCACCAGGTAGACGCTTTGGGTGGAATCGGATTGGTCGGCGAGCGGGCCGGTCTCGGCGGCCTGCTTGATGATCCCGAGCCCGTCGCGCAGCCATTGCACCGCCGAGCCCGCGACGAAGATCGAGCCTTCCAGCGCATAGATGCGTTTGCCGCCGAGCTGATAGGCGATCGTCGTCAACAGCTTGTTCTTCGAGGCGACCGGCGTGGCTCCAGTGTTGAGCAGCGCGAAACAGCCGGTGCCGTAGGTCGATTTGATCATGCCGGGCGTGAAGCAGGCCTGGCCGATGGTCGCTGCCTGCTGATCGCCGGCGATGCCTGAGATCGCGATCGCGCCGCCGAACAGGCCAGGCGTGCTGTCGCCGAATTTGGCGGATGAATCCTTCACCTGCGGCAGCATCGAGCGCGGCACGCGCAGGAGTTTAAGAAGCTCGTCGTCCCATTCCCCTAGGTGGATGTTGAACAGCAGCGTGCGCGAGGCGTTGGTGGCGTCGGTCGCGTGGACGCGGCCGCCGGTCAGCCGCCACAACAAATAGCAATCGACGGTGCCGAACAGCAATTCGCCCCGCTCCGCGCGCGCCCGCGCGCCGGGCACGTGGTCGAGGATCCAGGCCACCTTGGTGCCGGAGAAATACGGGTCGATGATCAGGCCGGTCTTGGCCGAGATCGCGGGCTCGTGGCCTTCACTCTTCAGTCTGGCGCAGATATCGGCGGTACGCCGATCCTGCCAGACGATCGCGCGGTGCACGGCCGATCCCGTGGCGCGGTCCCACACCACCGTCGTCTCGCGCTGGTTGGTGATGCCGATCGCGGCGATGTCCTTTGCGGTCAAGCCGGCCTTCTCCAGCGCATCGCGGCAGACCATGACGGTCGAGGTCCAGATGTCCTCCGGCTCGTGCTCGACCCAGCCGGAAGCCGGAAAATGCTGCGGGAATTCCTGCTGCGCGACGGCCGCGATCGAGATGTCGGAGCGAAACACGATGGCGCGCGAGGACGTGGTGCCCTGATCGATGGCCAGCACGAATGACATGATGTTGTTTCCTGGCGTTCTTTCTGGCGTTGCTTCCCTGGGAAGATGTGTTGGTTTCAGGGGAGGCAAGCGGATTGGGAATGGTTCGTCAATATCTTCTCACGACGCCACGCACTCTGGCGTCGTCCCCGCCTAGTGCGCAATTGCGCACGGGAGCGGGGACCCATAACCACCGGTGCCAGTTTTGCGAAGAACGTCGACCGTCTCGTTTCAACCGAAAGCGCAGCGCGGTATGGGTCCCGGCTCACGGCCGGGACGACGCGTGGGGAAGCTACGATAAAACGACGCCGACGCCGTCGTCACGCCGCCGTCGACCACGATGGTCTGGCCGGTCATGAAGGTCGAGGCGTCGGAGGCGAGATAGGCCACCGCACCGGCGATCTCGTCGGGCTCGCCGATCCGGCGCGGCCCTGGATTGCTTCGAGGCTACCTCGCAATGACGGCTGAGAATTTACACCAGCCCACCGCTCTCGGTGACGCGGCGGAGGTGGTACTCGGTGTCGCCAAAGCTGTTCTCGATCATGGTGAGCCGCTTGAAATAGTGGCCGATCTTGGCCTCCATGGTCATGCCGATGCCGCCATGGAGCTGGATCGACTGCTGGCCGACGAATTTCAGCGATTTGCCGATCTGCACCTTCGCCGCCGCCACCGCGGTGGTGCGTTCCTTGGCGTCCTCGAAATCGGCCGCCATGGTCGCGAACATCGACATGCTGCGGGCCTGCTCGACCGCGACGAACATGTCGGCGGCGCGGTGCTGCAGCGTCTGGAAGCTGCCGATCGGCACGCCGAATTGCTTTCGGGTCTTCAGATATTCGACCGTTGTCTTCAGCGATTCATCCATCGCGCCGACGGCCTCCGCGCACATCGCGGTGCGCGCCTCGTCGACCACGCGCTCGATCAGCGGCAGCGCGTTTTCGCCAGCGCCGATCGCAGCATCGCCGCCGACCTCGACGCCGGTGAAGCTGATGTCGGCGGCATGCAGGCCGTCCTGGGTCGGATAGCTCTTCTTGACGACGCCCTTGGCGTTGCCGGGCACCAAAAACACGCCGATGCCGCTTCTGTCGCGCTGATCGGCTTTGGTGCGCGCGGTCACGATCAGCGTGTCGGCGTTCTCGCCATTGATCACGACGAATTTCTCGCCGTCGATGGTCCAGCCGGCGCCCTTCTTCTTGGCCGAGGTCGCGACGTCGTTGAGGTCGTAACGCGAGTTCTTCTCGAGCTGCGCGAACGCAAACGTCTTGCTGCCGTCGATGATGGACGGGATGTAAGCCGCCTTCTGCGCATCCGAGCCGCCATGGCGCAGAAAGCCGCCGCCGATCACGACGGTGGCGAGATAAGGCTCCAGCAACAGCGCCTTGCCGAGCGCCTCCATCACGATCATGGTCTCGACCGCGCCAGCACCGAAGCCGCCGTCGGCCTCAGTGAAAGGAAGGCCGAGCAGACCCTGCTCGGCGAGCTTGCCCCAGACGGCTTTGCTCCAGCCGCCCTTCTCCTTCATGTATGTCTTGCGCTGCTCAAAATCGTAGGCATCGGTCAAGAGCCCGTCGACGCTCTCTTTAAGAAGCCGCTGCTCCTCGGACAAATCGAAATCCATGTTACCGTCTCTCCAAATTCAATGCAGGCATTCTTGCGGCCCTGCCCTTGCCCGACCTCTTCTCGTCATCCCCGCGAAAGCGGGGATCCAGTAAACACCAGGGTCTTTCGTAAGCACGACCGCCGCGGCGTACTGGGTCCCCCGCCTTCGCGGAGGACGACATCTGTGGGTGCCGCACTCGGCCGACTTAAAGTCCCAGCGCGTAGCGCGTGAACCCGGTATCCATGCGTGCAACAATCTCGAGATTCCGGGTTCGCGCTGACGCGCGCCCCGGAATGACGTTAGAGCCCCAGCACCGCCTTGGTGATGATGTTGCGCTGGATCTCGTTGGAGCCGCCGTAGATCGAGACCTTGCGGTTGTTGAAATAGCTCGGCGCGATCTGCGCGGTCCAGTCCATCGCCTCGTTGGAGCCGCCGTCGCCATGCTCGTCATAGGGCGCGGCGAACGGGCCGATCACTTCCATCAGAAGCTCGGTGGTGGCCTGCTGGATTTCCGAGCCCTTGATCTTCAACACTGAGGACGCCGGATTGGGCTTGCCCTTGCCGTGCTTGCCCTCATCGGCAACGACGCGAAGCTGCGTCAATTCCAGCGCCTTCAATTCGATCTCGACGGCCGCGAGTTTTTCGCGGAACGCCTGGTCCTCAATGACAGGCTTGCCGCCGGATTCGACCTTGGAGGCTAATTCCTTGATGCGGCGGATGCGCTCCTTGGAGACGCCGACGCGCGCGATCCCCGTGCGCTCGTTGCCGAGCAGGAATTTGGCATAGTCCCAGCCCTTGTTCTCCTCGCCGACGAGATTTTCAACCGGCACCTCGACATCGTCGAGGAACACCTCGTTGACCTCGTGGCTGCCGTCGATGGTCTGGATCGGGCGCACCGTGATGCCCTTCGACCTCATGTCGATCAGGATGAAGGAGATGCCGGTCTGCTGCTTTTTCGCGGTCGGGTCGGTACGACACAGACAGAAGATCATGTCGGCGTACTGGGCGAGCGTGGTCCAGGTCTTCTGGCCGTTGATGATGTATTTGTCGCCCTTGCGCTCGGCCTTGGTCTTCAGCGATGCGAGGTCTGATCCCGAGCCTGGCTCGGAAAAGCCCTGGCACCACCAGTCGTCGACATTGGCGATGCGCGGCAGATACTGCTTCTTCTGCGTCTCGTTGCCGAAGGTGTAGATGACGGGACCGACCATGCTGACGCCGAAGGCGAGCGGCGCAGGCGCCGGATGCATCTGCAGCTGCTCGTTGAAGATGTAGTGCTGCACCGAAGTCCAGCCCGTTCCGCCATATTCCTTCGGCCAGTGCGACACGCCCCAGCCCTTCTTGTTGAGGATACGCCACCACGTGACCATCTCGTCCTTCGAGAGATGACGGCCTTCCTGCAATTTGCGTCGCGTGTCGGGCGGCACGTTGTCGCAGAAAAACGCTCGCACTTCGTCGCGAAACGCCTGCTCTTCCTTGCTGAAAGCGAGATCCATCGGATCCTCCTGTGAACGATCTAATCGCCGAACTCTCTCTATCGTCGTCCCCGCCTAGTGCACAATTGCGCACGGGAGCGGGGACCCATAACCGCTGGCCTTCGTGATTAGGAAGCCGGCTACCGCTGTGCCTTCACCAATAGGCCGCGGCGTATGGGTCCCGGCTCAAGGCCGGGACGACGAGACTAGTGCACCACCTCGAACAAACCTGCCGCGCCCATGCCGCCACCGACGCACATGGTCACGACCGCGTATTTGGCCTTGCGGCGGCGGCCCTCGATCAGCGCGTGGCCGGTGAGCCGCGCGCCCGACATGCCGTAGGGATGGCCGACCGCGATCGCGCCACCATCGACGTTGATCTTCTCGGGATCGATGCCGAGCTTGTCGCGGCAATAGATCACCTGCACTGCGAACGCCTCGTTCAATTCCCAGAGGTCGATGTCCTCGACCTTGAGCCCGTGGCGCTTCAGGAGACGCGGCACCGCGAACACCGGGCCGATGCCCATCTCATCCGGCTCGCAGCCATGCGCGACAAAGCCGCGGAAGATACCGAGCGGCTTCAAGCCGCGCTTTGAGGCTTCCTTGTCGCTCATGATCACGGAAGCGCTGGCGCCGTCCGACAACTGACTGGCGTTACCGGCGGTGATGGCAAAGCCTTCGCCGCGCACCGGCTTCAGGGCGGCCAGACCCTCGGCCGTGGTGTCGGGGCGCGGGCCTTCATCCTTGGACAGCGTGATGTCCTTGAAGGAGACCTCGCCGGTCGCCTTGTCGGTCACGGCCATCTTGGTCGCGATCGGCGCCAGTTCGTCGTTGAACTTGCCACCCTGCTGGGCGGCCGCGACGCGGCGCTGGCTCTCCAGCGAATACTCGTCCTGCTTCTCGCGCGAGATATTGTAGCGCTTGGCGACGACTTCGGCGGTGTCGATCATTGGCATATAGACCTCGCCCTTGATCTTCAGCAGCATCGGGTCCTGGGTGTGGAACTTGTTGGCGTGGTCGTTCTGCACCAGCGAAATGGATTCGCCGCCGCCGCCGACCGCGATCTCGACGCCGTCGAAGATCACCGAGCGCGCCGCGAGCGCGATCGCCTGCAGGCCGGAGGCACATTGCCGGTCGATGGTGGTGCCGCCGACCGTCACCGGAAGACCGGCGCGGAGCAGCGCCTTGCGCGCGATATTGCCGCCGGTCGAGCCCTGCTGCAGCGCCGCCCCCATCACCACGTCCTCGACCTCCTTCGGGTCGACCTTGGCGCGCGCGACCGCCTCGCCGATGGCGTGGCCAAGCAAAGTCGCGCCCTCGGTGGCGTTGAGCGCGCCGCGATAGGCCTTGCCGATCGGGGTGCGGGCGGTGGAAACGATGACGGCGTCGGTCATGGACGACCTCCTGTTGCGAGTTGTTGTTGTCTGGGCGTGGATGACGGTTGTTTCTGGCGCAGTTCGTGGCGAGAGAGTTTTCCGACCGGCGTGCGCGGCAACTCCGCGACGAACTCGACGGCTGCGGGCAATTCGTGCTTGCCGAGCTTGCCGGTGAGGAACGCGCGCAATTCGTCCAGCGTGAAGGGCGCAGCCGCCTCGCGCAGCTTGACGAAGGCTTTCGCAGCTTCGCCGCGGTAGTCGTCGGGAACGCCGATCACGATCACTTCGTGCACCGACGGATGAGTGTAGATCGCCTGCTCGATCATCTGCGGATAGACGTTGAAGCCGCCGGAGATGATCATGTCCTTCTTACGGTCGACCAGATAGAAATAGCCGTCCGAATCCATGTAGCCGATATCGCCGGTCAGGAAGCGGTCGCCGACGAAGGCTTCCGTGGTCTCCTTCGGCCTGTTCCAGTAGCCCTTGGTGACGTTGGGCCCACGAATGCGGATTTCGCCGACCTCGCCGATCGGCATCACGCTGGTCGGGTCCTCCAGCGTGACCACATCCATCTCGATGCCCGGCAGCATCAGCCCGATCGAGCCCGGCTTGTCCGGCCCTTCCTGGGGATGAGCTGTGCCGGGCGAGCAGGTCTCGGTCATGCCCCAGCCGCTCTTGAGCTTCATGCCGACACGACGTTGGAAGATTTTCGCGACCTCGACCGGCAGGGGCGCGCCGCCCGAGCCGCAGCTCACGAGCGACGACAAATCGCGCTTGTCGAGATCAGGCAATGCCGCGATCGCGATCCACATCGTGGGCACGCCAGGAAACGCGGTGGCGCGCTTGACCTCAATGTCGCGCATCACAGCCTCGAGGTCGAAACGTTGGTGCAGCGAGATCAGATTGCCGTGCCGGATCGAGGACAAGAGCACCACCGTCAGCGCGTAGATATGAAACAGCGGCAAGACGCAGATCACGCGCTCGATCGCGTTGCGCTTCTCGCGCGCGGGCCTGCCCCAGACATCATAGATCGAGACCGCCGCGGTCAGATTGCCGTGGCTCAGCATGGCGCCCTTCGGCAGCCCCGTGGTGCCGCCGGTATATTGCAGCAGCGCGACGTCATCGGCGCCGATCTCGGGCCATCTGGCCGGCTTCGCCGCGCCGTCGATGAACTGCCTGTAGGTGATGATCTCGGGATTGCCGGGAAGCGACGCTTGCTGTGTGCCGACCTTGCCCCAATGATCGTCCTCGCAGACGATCAGGCGGTCAAGCAGGCCCTTATCTAGAAATTTCAGCGCGGTCGGAAGCAGCGCGGAGAGGTTGGAGGTGACCAGCACGCGCGCGCCGGAATCGGAGAGCTTGTGTGACAGTGCGATTTCGCCGTCGAGCGGCGACAGATGCACGACGCGGGCGCCTGCCTTCAGCGCGCCAAAGAAATTCGCCGGGTGATCGGGCGTGTTGCCGAGGAACAGGGCGACCGAAGTATCCTTGCCATAGCCGGCGCGCAGGAATGCGGACGCCGCCACCTCGACCATCGCTTCCAACTCGGAATAGCGGATCGGCCGGTCGCGGAATTCAATCACCGGCCGCGCGCCGTAGGCGCCGGCCGCCTGCGACAACAGGTCGGGCAACGTCCCGCGCATGATCGCGTCGTCCCAGTGGACACCGTCGGGATAATACTGCTCGCCGGGATGGGTCATGCTCAACCGTCATTCCGGGGCGCGAGCCCTTCACGAGCGAACCCGGAATCTCGAGATTCCGGGTTCGCGCTACGCGCGCCCCGGAATGACGTGGAGAAAGGGCGCAGGCCCATCAAGCCGCCTTTGAATTCGCCGACGTCAGCGACGCGAAGGTCTTGCCTTCGGCCGCGAGGCGCTTAAGCAGCGGCGCCGGCTCGAGCGAGGGATCGTTGGTCTCCTTCGCGTAATAAGAAAGGCGGTCGGCGACATGCTTCAGGCCGACCTGATCGGCATAGAACATCGGGCCGCCGCGATAGATCGGCCAGCCATAGCCATAGAGCCAGATCACGTCGATATCGCTCGGACGCGCGGCGATGCCCTCTTCCAGTATCCGCGCGCCCTCGTTGATCATCGGATACATCATGCGCTCGAGGATTTCCTCGTCGCCGACGACGCGGCGCTTGCGGCCAAGCCGTGTCAAGGTCTCGTCGATCAGCTTCTCGACGTCCGGATCGGGCAGCGGCGCGCGCGAACCGCCCTCATATTTGTAGTAACCCTTGCCGGTCTTCTGGCCGAAGCGTCCGGCCTCGCACAACGCGTCCGCGATCTCCGACTTGATGCCGCGATCCTTCCGCGAGCGCCAGCCGATATCGAGGCCGGCGAGATCGCCCATCGCGAACGGTCCCATCGGCATGCCGAACTTGGTCACGACCGCGTCGACCTGCTGCGGCGACGCGCCTTCGAACAAAAGCTTCTCGGATTGCTTGCCGCGCTGCGCCAGCATGCGGTTACCGACGAAGCCGTCGCAGACGCCGACCACCGCCGGCACCTTGGCGATCTTGCGCGCGATCGAAACCGCGGTGACCAGCGCATCCGGCGCTGTCTTGGCCGCGCGCACGATCTCGCACAGCTTCATCACATTGGCCGGCGAGAAGAAGTGCATGCCGAGCACGTCCTGCGGACGCTTCGTCTCCTTCGCGATCTCGTCGATGTTCAGATACGAGGTGTTGCTGGCAAGCACCGCGCCGGGCTTGGCGTATTGATCGAGCTTGCCGAACACTTCCTTCTTGACCGCCATGGTCTCGAACACGGCCTCGATGACCAAGTCGGCGTCCTTGACGTGCTCGAGGCCGACCACGCCGTTGATCAACCCCATGCGCTTGGCGGGCGCATCCGCGGGGATGCCGCCGCGCGCAGCCGTCGCCTCGTAGTTCTTCTGCATCACGCCCATGCCGCGCTTGAGCTGCTCCTCGCCGGTTTCGATCAGGGTGACGGGAATACCGGCATTGGCGAACGACATCGCGATACCGCCGCCCATGGTGCCGGCGCCGATGATGGCGACGCGCTCGACATTGCGCGGCTTGGTGCCCTCGGGCACGCCGGCGATCTTGGCGGCCTCGCGCTCGGCAAAGAACGCGTAACGCTGCGCCTTCGACTGATCGCTTGCGACCAGCTTCAGGAAGCCTTCACGCTCCTTCTTCAGCCCTTCGTCGAACGACAGGTCGATCGCGGCGCCGACCGCGTCGGCGGCGGCGAACGGAGCTTCCAATCCGCGTGCCCGCTTGGTCATCGCGGCGACCGCGCTGGTGAAGATCGAGCGGTCGGCCTTGGCAGCGGCGAGCTTGGAGTCGTCGTCGCGGAGCTTGCGCAAGGGGCGCTTCTCCGCCAGCACCTTGCGGGCGAAGGCTTCGCCGCCCGACTCCGGACCTTCAACGATCTCCTCGATCAGGCCGTTCCTGAGCGCCTCGGCGGCCGAGATCGGATCGCCGCCGACGATCATCTTGACCGCAAGCTCCGGGCCGACCGCGCGCGGCAGGCGTTGCGTGCCGCCGGCGCCCGGCAGCAGGCCGAGCTTGACTTCGGGCAATCCAAGCCGCGCTTCCTTGGTCGCGACGCGGAAATGGCAGGCGAGCGTGACCTCGAGGCCGCCGCCGAGCGCGGTGCCGTGGATCGCGGCCACGACCGGCTTCGGCGAGTTTTCCAGCTCGCTCAAGACCTCGCTCAGGCCGGGCGGCTTCGGCGGCTTGCCGAATTCGGTGATGTCGGCGCCGGCGATGAAGGTGCGTCCGGCGCAGGTCAAAACGATCGCCTGCACTTGCGGATCGGCGATCGCGGCCTTGACGCATTCCAGAATACCGCCGCGCACCGCCGCGCTCAGCGCGTTTACGGGAGGGCTGTTAACGGTAACGATGCCGATGATGTCGTGACGTTCGAGTTTGACCACGTCGTTCACGCTACGCTCCTTGGTTTATCGTGTTCTTAACTATTTCGCACAGCGGAATTTAATTCCACATCTTGACATGGAGGGTTATTTTGAAGCACGTCCGTTGTCAACGAGCACATAAAGCGGCAGGCGATGAAACGTTCAGGCAAGAAAGTGGCGACCGATCGCAGCTTCGTCGTCGCGCTTTCCCGCGGACTTGATGTCTTGCGCGCATTCCAACCCAATGACGGGCTTCTTGGCAATCAAGAGATCGCGGCTCGAACGAACCTGCCCAAGCCGACCGTTTCGCGGCTGACCTATACGTTGACCAAGCTCGGTTATCTTACGCCTGTTCCGCGGTTTGAGAAGTATCAACTGGCGCCTTCGGCGATGGCGCTCGGTTATGCTGCGTTGGCGAACTTGGGCGTTCGTCACCTGTCCGAGCCGTTCCGCGAGGAGGTCATGCGCGAGACCGGCGGCGCGGTCGCGGTCGGCGGACGCGACCGTCACAGCATGATCTACTTCGGCCAAAGCCGTAACGGGCTGACGCTCGGCGTTCAACTTGACGTCGGCTCACGCATCCCGATTGCAAACACGGCGATGGGCCGCGCCTATATCTGGGCGCTGGCGGCCGATGAGCGCGCCGCGCTCTTGCGCGAACTGCGCGAACATTACGGCAGCCGCTGGCCCAAACTGCGCGACGGCATCGAACGCTCCGGCGAGACGGTTGCAAGGCATGGCTTTACGATCTCCGCGGGCGAATGGCAGGACGACGTTCACGCTGTCGGCGTAGCACTAAAGTTAAATGACGGGACGGGTCCCTATGCGTTTAACTGTGGCGCGCCCGCATTCCGCTTTACGGAAGATCGGTTGCGCGGCGACATTGGACCTCGTCTCGTGGCGATGGTAAGGAACATCGAAGCCGCTCTTGGCGGCGCCGCGCCGCAATCGATGCGATCGAAAACGGCGCCGCCAGCGGCGCAATCAAAAGCGGCGCCGCCAGCGGCGCAATCAAAAAAAGAAGCAAGCAAGAAAGCGAAGTCAGGAGGGAAAGTTGCACGTGTGGCCGAGGGGATCAGGTAGCCTTCATCGTCACGACCGGCGCATAGTGTCGTTCGGTTCGTCCGGCCCCACGCGCGCGTTGGGCAGGACCATATGACGCAGGCACAGCTTGCGCAGGGACAGGATCCCCTGCTTGCGGTTCGCGACGTCAGCGTCGTGTTCGGCGGCATCGTCGCGTTGAACGGCGTCTCCTTCGACATGCATCAGGGCCAGATCCTCGGCCTGATCGGGCCGAACGGCGCCGGCAAGACCACCCTCTTCAATTGCCTGAGCCGGCTCTATCAGCCGAGCTCCGGCGACATTCTGTTGGAAGGCCGTAGCATTCTCACCCGGCCGCCGCACCGGATCGCCGAGATCGGCATCGGCCGTACCTTCCAGAACGTCGCACTGTTTCCCAATCTGTCGGTGCTCGACAATGTCCGCGTCGGCACCCATTCCCGCACTTCGAGCGACATCGTCAGCGACTCGCTCAAGCTCGCCTGGGTGCGGCGCACCGAGGCCTCCGTGAACAAGAAGGTTCACGAGATCCTCGCCTATCTCGAGCTCGAGGAGGTCGCGCATACCACCGTTTCCGGCCTGCCGTTCGGCACCCAGAAGCGCGTCGAGCTTGCCCGCGCGCTCGCCGCCGATCCGAAGATCCTGCTGCTCGACGAGCCCGCCGGCGGCCTCAATCACGAAGAGGTCCATGTGCTCGGCGACCTGATCCGCCGCATTCGCGACGACCGCAAGGTGACGGTGCTCTTGGTCGAGCATCACATGGGGCTCGTGATGTCGATCGCCGACCACGTGGTGGCGCTGAATTTCGGCCGCAAGCTCGCCGAAGGCACGCCCGCCCAGGTGCAGGCCGACCCCGATGTCATCAAGGCCTATCTCGGGAGCAAGGACCAATGACGGCGATGCTCAACGTCAAGGATCTGCGCGCCTATTACGGCCAGGTGCAGGCGCTTCACGGCCTCAGCTTCGCGCTCAGCGAAGGCAGCCTGACCACGCTGTTGGGCGCCAACGGCGCCGGCAAGACCACGACCTTGCGGGCGATCTGCAACATGGTGCGCTCGACCGGCGCGATCGAGTTCGAGGGCGCCGCGCTCAACAACCGCTCGACCGAAAACATCGTGCGGCTCGGCATCGCCCATGTTCCGCAGGGCCGCGGCACCTTCACCACCATGACGGTCGAGGAAAACCTGCAGCTCGGGGCCATCACCCGCAAGGACTCGGCCGGCGTGGTGTCCGATATCGAGCGCATGTACGCGCACTTTCCGGTGCTGAAGGCGCGGCACACGCAGCAGGCGGGCACGCTCTCCGGCGGCGAGCAGCAGATGCTCGCGGTGGCGCGCGCACTGATGCTGCGCCCTCGCCTCATGCTGCTCGACGAGCCGTCGTTCGGGCTGGCGCCCTTGATCGTGCGCGACCTGTTCAAGATCCTCGGCAAGATCAACCGCGAGGACAAGGTCACCATCCTGGTCGTCGAGCAGAATGCGCAGCTCGCGCTCGAGCTCGCCGACCAGGCCTATGTGATCGAGACCGGCCGCATCGTGATGGCGGGGGCTGCGAAAGAGATCGCCACCAACGAAGACGTCCGTAAATCCTATCTGGGTTACTAGGGAGCGCGGCCATGGAGCTTTTTACCAATCAAATCCTGGCCGGCATCTCCACCGGCGCCATCTATGCCTGCATGGCGCTCGCGGTGGTCATGATCTACCAGGCGATCGACCATCTCAATTTCGCCCAAGGCGAAATGGCGATGTTCTCGACCTTCATCTCCTGGCAGTTGATGCAGTGGGGCATTCCCTACTGGTTTGCCTTCCTGCTCACGCTGGCTTTCTCCTTCGCCGGCGGCATCGCGATCGAACGGCTGTTGTTCAAGCCGCTCGCGAAAGCACCGATCCTGACCAATGTCGCCGGCTTCATTGCATTGTACTCGATCATCAACAGCGTCGCCGGCCTGATATGGGATTTCACCATCAAGCAGTATCCGACACCATTCGGCTCCTCGCCGTTTCTCGGCAGCCAGCTCATCTCGACCCATCAGGCCGGCATGATCGGTGTCACGCTGATATTGCTAATTCTGCTTTTCTTGTTCTTTCGATACACGCGGGTGGGCTTGGCAATGCGCGCGGCCGCCGCATTGCCCGAATCGGCGCGGCTGGTGGGCATCAATACCTCCTGGATGATCGCGCTCGGCTGGGGCATGGCCGCCGCGATCGGGTCGATTGCCGGCATGATGATCGCGCCGGTGGTGTTTCTGGAGCCGAACATGATGCTCGGCGTCTTGATCTACGGATTTGCCGCCGCTGTCCTCGGCGGGCTGACCAGTCCGTTCGGCGCCGTGATCGGCGGCTTCCTGGTCGGCATCTTCGAAAATCTCGTCGGGACCTATATCCCCGGCGTTGGTAACGAGTTGAAACTCCCGATCGCGCTGGCGCTGATCGTTACCGTCCTGGTCATCAAACCCGCTGGCCTGTTCGGCCGGCCCATCGTGAAGCGAGTTTGATCATGAGCGCTGTAGAAGACGTCGTCACCGAAGCACCGGCCGTCGAGGCCGTTCCGAAGCGGGCCATGACGCTTGGTTACGGCACCTCGCTGGTGGTACTGATCCTGTTGCTCGCCACCCCGCTGTTCGTGAAGAACTTCATCATCTTCCAGATGACGATGCTTCTGATCTACGGCCTCGCGGTGCTGGCGCTGAACATCCTGACCGGCGGCAGCGGCCAGTTTTCGCTTGGCCAGAGTGCATTCTACGCGGTCGGTGCCTACGCTTCGGCGATCCTGATGGAACATGCCGGGATGAATTACGCCCTGACGCTGCCGATCGCCGGCGTCATCTGCTTTGCCTTCGGATTTCTGTTCGGGCAGCCGGCGCTGCGCCTGAGCGGTGTCTATCTGGCGCTCGCAACCTTTGCCTTGGCGACGGCGATGCCGCAGCTTCTGAAGCTCGGCTATTTCGAGCACTGGACCGGCGGCGTGCAGGGCCTGGTCGTGACCAAGCCGGATGCGCCGTTCGGCCTGCCGATGTCGCAGGACATGTGGCTCTACTACTTCACGCTGGTCGTTACGGTCGCGATCTACATCTTCTCGGTCAACCTGTTGAAGTCGCGCTCCGGACGCGCCTTCATGGCGATCCGCGACAACGAGATCGCGGCCTCCGCGATGGGCATCGACGTCGCGCTGTACAAGACGCTCGCGTTCGGCGTCTCAGCCGGCATCACCGGCGTCGCCGGCGGCTTAGGGGCGATCGCCGTGCAGTTCGTCGCCCCCGACAGCTACACCATCAGCCTTGCGATCTCGCTGTTCCTCGGCATGGTGGTCGGCGGCGTCGGCTGGCTGCCCGGATCGATCGTCGGCTCGGCGTTCATCATCTTCGTGCCGAACATCGCGGAAGGCATTTCCAAGGGGCTGTCCGGCGCCGTATTCGGCGTGCTGCTGTTCCTCGTCATCTTCCTGGTACCGCATGGTGCAAGGCAGGTCGCCATCGTCGGCCAGCAACTGGCCGGCAAATTTCGAAGAAACTAGGAGAACCCATGCAATCCAGCCGACAACTACGTATCGCCGCGCTTGCGACGGCGGTCATTGCTTTCACCTCGGCTTTCACCTCGGGCGGCGCACTCGCCCAAAAGAAATATGACACCGGCGCGACCGATACCGAGATCAAGATCGGCAACATCATGCCCTATAGCGGCCCTGCCTCGGCCTATGGCGTGATCGGCAAGACCGAAGAGGCCTATTTCAACAAGATCAACGCCGAGGGCGGCATCAACGGCCGCAAGGTCAAGTTCATCACCTATGATGACGGCTATAGCCCGCCGAAGGCCGTCGAGCAGGTGCGCAAGCTCGTCGAGAGCGACGAGGTGCTCCTGGTGTTCAATCCGCTCGGCACGCCGTCAAACTCGGCGATCCAGAAATATCTCAATTCCAAGAAAATCCCGCAGCTCTTCGTCGCCACCGGCGCGACCAAATGGAACGATCCGAAGGACTTTCCGTGGACCATGGGCTGGCAGCCCAGCTACCAGAGCGAAGCGCATATCTATGCGAAGTACCTGATAAAGGAAAAGCCGGACGGCAAGATCGCGATCCTGTTCCAGAACGACGATTTCGGCAAGGACTACCTGAAAGGCCTGAAGGACGCTCTCGGCGCCAAGGCCTCGATGATCATCGCCGAGGAAAGCTACGAGACCGCCGAGCCCTCGATCGACGGCCACATCGTCAGGCTGAAGGCCACCGGCGCCGACGTCTTCATCTCCATCACCACGCCGAAATTCGCCGCCCAAGCGATCAAGAAGCTCGCCGAGGTCGACTGGCATCCCTTGCATATCGTGTCCAATGTCTCGGCATCCGTCGGCGGCGTGATCAAGCCGGCCGGCTTCGAGAACTCGCAGGGCATCCTGTCGGCCGCCTACGCCAAGGACGGCGCCGATCCGCAATGGGACAATGATCCCGGCATGAAGAAGTTCTTCGACTTCCTGGCGAAGTACTATCCCGACGGCAACAAGCTCGACGGCTCGGTGGTGTATGGCTACGGCGCAGCCCAGACCATGGTGAAGGTGCTGCAGATGTGCGGCGACGACCTGACCCGCGCCAATGTCATGAAGCAGGCCGCGAGTCTGAGGGATTTCGAACCGGACACGCTGCTGCCCGGCATCAAGATCAACACCTCGCCGACCGATTTCGCCCCGATCGAGCAGCTTCAGATGATGCGGTTCAAGGGCGAGAAATGGGACCTGTTCGGCAACATCATCAGCGGCGATTTGGGTAACTGACCTATCGGCTTACCGGCGGCGAGAGCCGGTTCGACCAATTGGCGCCCTCTGCGACACCATCGCAGAGGGCTTTTTGTTGCCGCTCGTCCGAAGCGGGTATTGAATGCGTGCAAGGGGGTGCAACCGACGCTCCCAATCACAAAAGTCGACACATTCAACCAGCCCAGGGAGATCACGATGCCTGCTGTCCATTTGCGACTGGGGGCCCTTTCGGCTGCCCTCGCGATTGTCGCCGCCACCTCCAGCGCCGCGCTTGCGCAGAAGAAATACGACGTCGGGGCCACCGACACCGAAATCAAGATCGGCAACATCATGCCGTATAGCGGACCGGCGTCCTCTTACGGAGTGATCGGCAAAACCGAACAGGCCTATTTCAACAAGATCAACGCCGAAGGCGGCATCAACGGCCGCAAGATCAACTTCATCTCCTACGACGACGGCTACTCGCCGCCGAAGACGGTCGAGCAGGCGCGCAAGCTCGTGGAGAGCGACGAGGTGCTGTTCATCTTCAATTCGCTGGGCACGCCCCCGAACTCGGCGATCCAGAGATACATGAACACGAAAAAGGTGCCGCAGCTCTTCGTCGCCACCGGGGCCACCAAGTGGAACGATCCGAAGGACTTTCCCTGGACGATGGGCTTTCAACCGAATTACCAGAGCGAGGGCCGCATCTATGCCAAATACATCCTGCGGGAGAAGCCAAACGCCAAGATCGCCGTGTTGTATCAGAACGACGACTACGGCAAGGACTATGTGAAGGGGCTGAAGGACGGCCTCGGCGACAAGGCCGCCGCGATGATCGTGGCCGAGGAAAGCTACGAGACCACCGAGCCGACCATCGACTCGCACATCGTCAAGCTGAAGGCGACAGGCGCCGACGTCTTCTTCGACGTGGCAATTCCGAAATTTGCCGCGCAGGCGATCAGGAAGGTCTCCGAGATCGACTGGAAGCCGCTGCATCTGCTCAACAACGTGTCCGCCTCGATCGGGGCCACGATGAAGCCGGCTGGCTTCGACCAATCGCAGGGCATCATCTCGTCGGCCTGGCTCAAGGACCCGACAGACCCGCAATGGAAGGACGATCCGGGCCTGAAGGCCTGGAACGAATTTCTCGACAAATACTACCCGGAAGCCAACCGCACGGACGCCAACGTAATCTACGGCTACACCCAGGCGCAAAACCTTGTGCAGGTGCTGAAGGCCTGCGGCGACGATCTGACGCGTGAGAACGTGATGAAGCAGGCAGCCAGCATCAAGGGACTTGAGCTGGATGGCTTGCTGCCGGGCATCAAGGTCTCCACCGGCGCGACCGATTTCGCTCCGGTCAAACAGTTGCAGCTCCAGAAGTTCGAGGGCGACACGTGGCACCGCTTTGGCGATGTCATCAGCGGCGAGGCCGGCGGTTAATGATTAATGAGTGCGATCGGCAAGAGTGGCTACCGGTTTTGCGTCCGATCGCACTCCAAATGTTAGAGGGCGCTGACTACTAAAGAAGCAGTCCCTGCGCCGTTGCCGCTGGGGCTTTTTGTTGTGACGTTTTCCGCAAAATGATATCGATGATACCAGGTCAAAAAGAGCTTTCGGTCGAGAAAGCCGGACACGTCATCCTGCCAAATCATCCATGGCAATGGACAGAGGGAGAAACATGATGCCCGTTATCGCCACACGGTTGGCAATAGCTTCGAGTGCACTCGCTTTGCTCGCCGCAACGACGAGCGGCGCGCTGGCGCAAAAGAAATACGACACCGGCGCCACCGACACCGAAATCAAGATCGGCAACATCATGCCTTACAGCGGCCCGGCCTCCGCCTATGGCGTGATCGGCAAGACCGAAGCCGCCTATTTCAAGAAGATCAACGATGCCGGCGGCATCAACGGGCGCAAGATCAACTTCATCTCCTACGACGACGGCTACAGCCCGCCGAAGACGGTGGAGCAGGCGCGCAAGCTGGTCGAGAGCGACGAGGTGCTGTTCATCTTCAACTCGCTGGGCACGCCGCCGAACTCCGCGATCCACAAATACATGAACGCGAAAAAGGTGCCGCAACTGTTCGTCGCCACCGGCGCCACCAAGTGGAACGATCCGAAGGATTTCCCCTGGACCATGGGCTGGCAGCCGAACTACCAGAGCGAGTCGCGGATCTACGCGAAGTATCTTCTGAAGGAGAAGCCCGACGCCAAGATCGCGGTACTCTTCCAGAACGACGACTACGGCAAGGACTATCTGAAAGGCCTGAAGGACGGGCTTGGCGCCAAGGCGGCCGCGATGATCGTCGCCGAGGAAAGCTATGAGACCACGGAGCCCTCGATCGACAACCACATCGTCAAGCTGAAATCGACCGGCGCCGACGTGTTCGTCGACATCACGACGCCGAAGTTTGCGGCCCAAGCGATCAAGAAAATCAAGGAGATCGAATGGAAGCCGCTGCACATTCTCAACAACGTTTCGATATCGGTGGGCAGCGTCATCAAGCCGGCCGGCTACGAGAACTCGCAAGACATCGTTTCCGCGGCCTATCTGAAGGACGTCTCCGACCCGCAGTGGAAGGACGATGCCGGGATGAAGCAGTTCCTGGATTTCATGGCCAAGGATTTTCCGGAAGGCGACAGGCTCGATGGCGGAACGATCGTCGGCTATGGGGTCGCACAGACGCTCGTTCAGGTGCTGAAGCAGTGCGGTGACGATCTCACCCGTGAGAACGTCATGAAGCAGGCCGCGAACGTGAAGGATTTCCGCACCGAGGTGCTGCTGCCGGGCATCATGATCAACACCTCGCCGACCGACTTCGCGCCGCTCAGCCAATTGCAACTTATGCGTTTCAAGGGCGAGAAGTGGAACCTGTTCGGCGATGTCGTCAGCGCCGACGTCGGCGGCTGAACCCCCGGCTCCCCAGCCTGCATATCGCCCCCGCAGCACGCTGCGGGGGTTTCCTTTTTTGTCGATCGGATGGATAACAGGCGCCCAATGGTT
>WNGJ01003424.1_pt1 | contig 20659 bp, 19 predicted proteins | sample 5400611 | NCBI WGS metagenome assembly WNGJ01 (sample SAMN13153375, study PRJNA577476) | soil metagenome | isolation source: 40 cm soil or saprolite under Garry oak tree replicate 1 | place: USA:California | collected 2016-06-15
TGAGCGCCTCCACCATGGCGTCCCGGCCCGCGGCGTGGACCAGCGAGTTCCCGACGCAGAGCACGATGTCGAAGCGTTCGGCGAGGGTGCGGGGCAGATCCGCCCACAGGCAGCGCCGCACCGGGATCGCCAGCTGCTCGCGGCGGAACCGGGCGGCCGCCTGCTCGACCATCGCCTCGCTCCCGTCAGTCGCCCAGACGTCGAAGCCGCGGCGGGCGAGCACCGCCGCGTTGATGCCGGTGCCGCAGGACGCGTCGAGCACGGTGCGAGTCCGGTCGGCGCCGCTGGTCCGCTGGAACAGGCGTGCCGCGGCAGGGTAGTTGATCGCGCCCCCGTCCGTCAGCACGTCGTCGTCGAACAGCCAGTCGTAGTCCGCCGCGAAGGTCAGGTAGGAGTCCGCCATGAGATCACAGCTTGTCAGACGGCGCCTCTGCGCTCGTCAATGCGCCGGTCCGATGAGGACGGCAAGGCCGTCGAGGATGACCTGAAGGCCGAACTGGTAGGCGTGCTCGGGGTCGTAGGCGGCGCCGTGGGCGGTGCCCGCGGCGGTACCGACCCGGGCGGCCAGCGGGTAGGCGGCCGGGTCGAGGACCTTCTCCAGCAGGGGGGCGTGCGCGGCCCACCATTGCTCGTCGTCCTGGACGCGGCGGTTGTCCCTGGCGTCGGCGGCGGCGCGAGCCCAAGCCTGGACGAAGGTCAGCAGATGGGTGAGGGCGTCGTCCATCTGGACGTCGTCGAGGCCGAGGCCGCCGAGCGCGGACAATTCGTGCTCATACTTGGCCATCAGGCCCGGGCCGAGCGGCGGACGGATGGTGGAGATCGCCGCGGCCCAGGGGTGAGCCTCGAACAGGACCCGGTTCCCGGCGGCGACCGCGGCGAGCCGCTGCCGCCACGGCTGCCCGGTGGTGTCGGCCCGCGGCATCCGGGCGTAGGCGGAGTCGAGCATGAGGTCGAGGAGTTCGGCCTTGCCGGGCACGTAGGTGTACAGGGTCATCGGCACCACGCCGAGGCTAGCGGCGACCCGCCGCATGGTGACCGCGTCCAGGCCCTCGGCGTCGGCCAGGGCGGTGGCCGCGGCGACGACCTGGTCGATAGTCAGGCCCTGACGCGGGCCGTGCCGGGGCACGGCCACCGGGTCACGCCAGAGCAGCCGAAGGGTGCGGGCCGGGTCGCCCGCCCCGGTACGCGCCGAGGGAATCGGGAACACCTCCACATCGTTATACACTGTACTCTGTACAATGTATAGAGGAGAAGTACCGGGAAGCATGCAGAGTACGAGGGGCGTAGACGCTTGTGAAGATCACCGCATCGGCAGTATCCCTGAACGTGGACGACGTCGCCGCGTCCGTTCGGTTCCTGACGGAGCACTTCGGGTTCAGCGAGGAGATGTCGGCCGACGGCTTTGCCTCGCTGGGCCGGCCGGACGCCGGGATGAACGTGGTTTTCCTGCGGCGCGGCATGGAGATGCTGCCCGAGGACCAGCGGGACGATCACGCCGGCGGGCTGATCCTCGCGTTCGAGGTGGACGACCTAGAGGGCGAGCTAGCCCGGCTGCGGGCCGAGGACGTCGCGATCACCATGCCGCTGCGGTCCGAGGACTGGGGCGAGCGCGCCTTCCAGGTGCGCGACCCCAACGGCGTCATCATCGAGCTACTCGACTGGAAGGCGGCGGCCGGGTAGGGCACGGCAACGCGGAACGGGGGTCCGGCCTGCGCCAGGGCCCGGCGGGGATCACCGGATAAACCGGGGAGCAACGATCCCCGCCGGCCGTCTGGCGGCTGGGGTCAGCCGAGCTGGAGCTGGCCCAGGGTCAGGTTGAGCGTGTTGCCTGGGCCGGGGATGGTGAGGTTGAGGAGCAATGTGTTGAGCAGGCAGTGGTGGAACGCGGGGATCGTGTAACTGCCGGAGATCGGGCCGCCGCCGCCCACCGTGAAGCCGGCACCCGAGCTGAGGGTGACGGAGAACGGCGAGGTCTGGCAGCTGTTGCCGACGGGGAGGCGGATACCGGAGACCGTTAGGCTCGTGATCTTGAGGGTCACGCTCGCGGTGCTCGTGATCGTGTTGGTGGTGAGGTTGACGGTGCCGGCGGCCGGGCCGTTCTGGATCATCTCGGTGGTCGCGCTGACCGGGATGAGGCCCAGTACCCTGGCCGACGCGGTGGCCGGCGGCAGGGTCAGCGTGGACGAGGACGTGCCGGTGGTGAGGTCCACGGTCGAGGCCAGGGTGCCGGAACCGAGGTTCACCGTCGTGTTGAGCTTCTTGATGAACGTGGTGCCCGTGAGCGCATAGTGCACGTTCAGCGTGGTGTCGGCGGACGCGTTGCTCGTGGTGGCCGCGATACCGGCGGCGGTGAGCAGGCTGGTACCGACGGCAAGCGCCGCCAGGCGCCGGGCGAGCGGTCTTCGAGGCAATCGTGACACGATGCGGACTCCTTCCGCGACGACGAAGCCGGTCAGGTTACTCGCGAGTAATCCGTCACGTTACTCATTGGTAACATGATTGCGCAAGGGTTTTCGGGGGATTGGCGCCGTTGTTTCCCGATCGTTCTTTTCAGGCCGGCTTTTCCTCGTCGGCCGGCTCGGTCCCGTGGCCGCGGACCAGCGCGGTGACCTCGTGCCCGATGCCGAACGACGGGCCGCCGACCAGTTCCCAGGACCGGAAGATGCCGATCAGGAAGCAGACGATCACCAGGATCGAGATCGTGTCCACCGCGCCGGCGTTGCCCGGGCTGGCGATGATCACTACGCCTTCGGCCAGCTGGATCACGAACGTGACGGCCAGCCCGAGCAGGAACAGCGCGTCCCGCACGGTGATCCACCGCACCTGGCCCCGGCGCAGCAGGCCCAGCCGGACCAGCGACAGCAGCACGGCCGCGACGAACGTCAGCCCGGCGGCGGACACGGCTATGGCGGTCGGCCCGAGCTTGTGCCCCGGGACCAGGGCGAACAGCGACACCGTCAGCGCGTTGATGAACGCCGTCAGCGCCGCCGAGGCGCGGACCCGGTGGATCTGCGTCTCGGCCTGGACCCGGGCGAGCCGCTCGCCGGCCACCGTGATGGCCACGAACAGCAGCCCGATCAGCGCGCCCGCCACGCTCGCGGAGGCCACGAAGAAATCATGGAAGTTATCTGGGACCACCCGGCGATTCTGTCAGGCGCGGCGCTGGCTAGCTGCCGATGGTGTCGAGTTCGGCGACGGCGTCGGGCGGCAGGACCAGGCCGGCCGCTGCGATGTTCTCGCGGAGGTGGGCCAGGGACGAGGTGCCGGGGATGAGGACCGTCGTGGGCGAGCGCCGCAGCAGCCAGGCCAGCGCGACCTGCTGCGGGGACGCGCCGAGCCGGGCGGCCACGCCATCCAGCGTCGCTGACTGAAGCGGGGTGAAGCCGCCGAGCGGGAAGTACGCCGCGTAGGCGATGCCCTCGGCCGCACACCGGTCGACCAGGGCGTCGTCGCGCCGGCTGGCCACGTTGTAGAGGTTCTGCACGGTGACGACGGGCGCGATGGCCTGCGCCTCGGTGAGCTGGGTGTCCGACGCCTCGCTGAGGCCGAGGTGGCGGATCAGGCCCTCCTTCTGGAGTTCGGCCAGGGCGCCGAACGGCTCGGCGACGGGCTCCCACCCGGTGCCTCCGGCCCGCAGCCGCAGGTTGACGACGTGGAGGGCGTCCACGCCGAGATGCGCGAGGTTCTCCCGGACCTGGGCGTTGAGGTCGGCGGGGTCCAGCGAGGGACGCCAGCTGCCGTCGTCGCCACGGCGTGCGCCGACCTTGGTGACGATGCGCAGGTCCGCCGGGTAGGGGTGGAGCGCCTCCCTGATCAGCTCGTTGACGACCTCGGGACCGTAGAAGTCGCTGGTGTCGATGTGAGTGACGCCGGCCTCGACGGCTTCGCGCAGGACCGCGAGGGCCTGGTCGCGGTCCCGGGGCGGGCCGGTGACCCCGGGGCCGGCCAGCTGCATGGCGCCGAAGCCCATGCGGCTGAGGACGAGGTCGTCGGCGAGCTTGAGGGCGCCGCCGGGGACGCTGTCAGCCATGTCCATATCTCCATCTCCAACGTTGTGGTTGTAGTTGTAGGATAGCGCAGCCGATTGTCCAACCGCAACGTTGTAGTTGGAAGAGCGTAGAATGCAGGCATGGCGTGGGATACCGAGGGGACGCGCCGGCGCCTGAAGGAAGCGGCGACGGCGGAGTTCGCCGAGCACGGGCCGGACGGCACGACCATGGCCCGCATCGCCGAGCGGGCCGGGATCAACAAGGAGCGCCTGTACAAGTACTTCGGCGACAAGCAGGCGCTGTTCGAGACCGTGCTCACCGACGAGCTCGACAAGCTCGCCTCGTCGGTGGCGCCGGTCCCTTCCGGCTTCGAGGAGATCGGCGAGTTCGCCGGACGCACCTTCGACTACCAGGCGGCCCATCCCCAGCTGGTCCGGCTGCTGCTGTGGGAAGGCCTGTCTGGCGGTGTGGCCGACGAGGCTAACCGCACCGCGCATTACAAGAAGAAGGCGCAGGCCTACGCGGCGGCCCAGCGCGAGGGCGTCCTCGACGACGAGCTTTCCCCCGAGCACCTCGTGTTCATGATCATCGGGCTGGCCGCGTGGTGGATCTCCGCGCCGCAGCTGGCCCGCATGCTGACCGGCTTGGACGATAGCGATCCGGCCGAGCATGCCCGGCGCCGTGCCAGCGTGGTGAGCGCCGCCGAGCGGCTGGCCCGGCCGCGCCGCTAGGGGCGAGGCGGGGCGAGGCGGTGGGCGATGGCGGCGGCTTCGAGGCGGTTGGGAGCGTCGAGCTTGCGCAGGATGTGGGAGACGTGGACGCCGGCGGTCTTGACGCTGATGACGAGCGTGGTGGCGATCTCGCGGTTGGTGTAGCCGCGGGCCACCAGGGCCAGCACGTCCGCTTCGCGCGGGGTCAGGCCCAGGACCTCCTCCAGGGCCCGTTTCCCGGCGGGCGGCCCGGCCACCGCAGGGGCTAGATCCAGCCGGGCGCGCTGGGCGAGCAGCTCGAGCTCGGCGGCCAGGGGGCGGGCGCCAATCCTGACCGCGACGGCGTGCGCGTCCCGCAGCGGCACGCTCGCCTCGGCGCGGGACGCGCCCGCGGCGACCAGCGCCTCGGCCTGGCGCCAGCGGCAGTAGGCGGCCAGCGGCGGGCGTTCGAGCCGGTCCCAGGCCGCGGCCGCGTCCGCCCACGCCTGCGGGCGGGCGGCACCCCGGGCGCGGTCGTGTTCGGCCCGGGCGAGCAGGTGCCAGCCGGCCGCGTTCGGCGTGATCGGCGCGGCCTCGGCCGCGGCGCGGCCGGCTGTGGTGAGCAGCTCACGGGCACGATCGAGCCGGGCGCGGAGCGCGCGATCGTCCCGGCGGGCGCGGGCGAGCGCGGCCAGTTCGGCCTGGGCGCGCAGTCCCTTGGCGCACAGCTGGACGCGGATCTGCGCCGCCTCATCCGACTGCGCCCAGGTCAGGCCGTCGTCGATGGCCTGACCGGCGTCGGCCCAGCGGCGCTCCCACAGGGCGAGCTCCGCGCGGTAGGCGTCGTACAGCCCGAGCCCGCGGTCCTCGCGCAAGGTGGCGCGCGCGGCGTCGAGGTGCGCCCGCGCGGCATCGAAGTGACCCCGGCCGATCTCCACGTCGGCGCGGATGATGAGGGCCATGTACGAATAGCTGGCGTTGAGGGTGCGCAGGGCAGTCACGCTGGCCCGTTCGGCTTCATCCCAGTCGCCGGTCGCGAGCAGGGCCTCGATCCAGTTGGCGGCGAGGACCGTGTGGTCCATGCCGTAGTCGCGGATGGCCGCGAGCCCCGTCTCCCCCACCCTGGCCGACTCCCTGGGCCGTCCCAGCATGGTCAGCACGTCGGTAAGGGTGATGTACACCCGCTGCAGGGCCATCGGATCGCCGGTCTCCCCGGCGAGCTGGACGGCCTGCCGGAGCCGGGCGAGGCCCTCGTCGCCGCGGCCAAGGTAGGCGAGGTCGCTGCCGACATCGGTGAGCGCCCGCAGCTCGGCCGCCCTGGCCTGGGTCGCGCGCGCGAGCGCGAGCGCCTGCTCGCAGACCGCGAGTGACTCCTGGTAGCGCCAGGCCATCTGCAGCCCGGTGCCGAACGCCGCGAGCGCCTGCGCCCGCTCCGCCGACGGCGGCGGGGCGAGCCCGACGGCGCGCGTGAACGCGGCGAGCCCGGCGTCGTTGCTACCGTTCGCGTACAGGTACACCCCGAGGCGGACGTGCAGGAGGGCGGCGCGGGACGGGTCCTGGTCCCCGGCGAGCTCGATGGCGCGCCGCGCGAGTTCGGCCGCGCGCGGCGAGGCGCCGGTCTGGCTGGCGAGTTCGGCCGCCCAGGAGCAGAGCCCGGCCAGGTCGAGCCCAGTGAGCCCGGCCGCGTCTGGTACCGCGGGCCACAGCGCGAGCGCCCGCTCCAGGTGGGCGACGGCCTCGGCCAGGCCGAAGACCGCTTCCGCCTGGCGTGCGGCCTCGACCGAGGCGGTCAGCGCCTCGGCGGCCCGGCCCGCGGCCGCCCAGTGCGGCGCGAGCTCGGCTGGTGACGCGGTTGAGGTGCGCGACAGCTCCTCGGCCAGCCGGGCGTGCAGCTCTTCGCGCTCGCCGGGCAGGATCGTCGAGTAGACGGCTTCGGCCAGCAGCGGGTGGCGGAACCTGAAGGTACCCGCGGCCTGGTCGGCGACCAGGACTTCGTGCTCGACGGCCTGGCGCAGCGACTCGCGCACGTCGGGCTCGGGGACGGCGGCGAGCGCGGCGAGCAGCGGGTAGCCGACGTCGCGCCCGGCGGCGGCCGCCAGCCTCAGCAGGCCCTGGGCCGCGGGGTCGAGCCGTTCCACCCGCTGGAGCAGCAGGTCGCGCAGGCGGCGCGGGAGTTCGGCGGTCTGGCTCGGGGCAGCCGCGAGGAGTTCCTCGGCGAAGAAGGGGTTGCCCCCGGAACGGGCGACGATGGCGTCGGCCAGCGCAGGGGTGAGCAACGCGGCCGGCGCGGGGGTGAGCAGCGCGGTCAGCTCCCCGGGCGGGAGCGGGCCGAGGTCGAGCACGAGGCCCGCACCCGAACGCCGCACGCCGTCGGCCAGCCGGGCCATGCGCCCCTTCGAGGACGGCTCGTCGCGGCGACAGGTGGCGAGCAGTGCCACCGGTCGTTCGGCCAGGTTGTGGGCGAGGAAAACGACGAGGTCGAGCGTTGACGTGTCGGCCCAGTGCAGGTCCTCCAGCACGAGCAGCACCGGCGCGGCGGCCGCGTGACCGGTGAGCAGCGCGAGCGTCTCCTCGAAGACCCGCAGCTGGGAACCTGCGGGGGTGTCGGCGGGCCGCGGGCCGCCGAGGAGCGGGTGCCCGCCCATCGAGCGCAGGGCCTCGGCGAACGGCTGGTAGGGCAGTTCGGTTCCGACGAGATCGATCGACCGGCCGAGCAGGGTCTGGCAGCCGGCCGCGCGGGCGTGCCGGGTGAGCTCGGCGGCGAGCCGGGTCTTGCCGATGCCCGCCTCGCTGGTCACCAGGATGGCCGCGCCGCGGCCCGCCCGCGCGGCGGCGAGCGCCTTCTCGAGCGTCCCCAGCTCGGCGGCGCGGCCCACGAACGCCTTGGCGCGAGGCTCCACGCGGCCAGTATCGCGCGGTCGCCACCAGGGCGGAAGGCGCTCGTAAGCATCCCGTGGCCCGTAGATAGGGCGCCTGGGCGCGGAAGATAAGGCGCCACGCCCGACGCGCTCCGGTGCGGTCGGCGACGACGATCGTGAGTCGGCACGACTACGACGAGGAGGCCGGAAAATGACGACGACGATAGCGGGACGGATGCAGGTCCACACGGTGGCGGGCGGTGGCGGGGTGCGGTTGCACGTGCGCGAGTGGGGCCGGGCGGACGGACCGCCGATCCTGTTTATCCACGGCTAGTCGCAGAACCATCTGTGCTGGGACAAGCAGTACGAGAGCCCGCTCCGGGACGAGTTCCGGCTGGTGGCCTACGACCTGCGCGGCCATGGCATGTCCGAGGCGCCGCCCGGGCCCGGGCCCTACACCGACGGCAAGGGTTGGGCCGACGACCTGGCGGCGATTATCGACCGGCTGGGCCTGGAGCGCGCGGTGCTCGTCGGCTGGTCCTACGGCGCCTTCGTCATCTGCGACTACCTGCGCGAGTACGGCCAGGACCGGGTGGCCGCGGTCAACTTCGTCGAGGGCGCGGTCAAGCTGGGCGAGGCGGCGTTCGGCACGCTGATCGGCCCCGGCTTCCTCGACCACTTCGTGGACCTCACGGCCGACGACCTGCCGGCGAACATTCGCGGCATGCGCGCGTTCCTGCGGGCCTGCCTGGCCAAGCCGGTCGCCGCCGAGGACTTCGAGACCGCGCTGTGCTGGAACATGGTGGTGGCGCCGCAGGTCCGCGCCAGCCTCGCCGCGCGCGAGATCGACGGCGACGACGTGCTGCGCGCCCTCGAGGTGCCGTTGCTGGTCACCCACGGCCGTTCGGACACGGTGGTGCTCCCGGCCATGGCCGAGCACGTCCTGGCCACCTGCCCGACCGCCGAGGCCTCCTGGTACGACGGCGTCGGTCATGTGCCGCACCTGGAGGAGCCCGGGCGCTTCAACCGCGAGCTGGCCGCGCTGACCCGCCGGGTCCGCGGCTGAGGCACCGCACGATGGTACGGATTAGGTGGGGAGGCCCGTCACGGGGTAGGAGCTACTGTGACGCTGACCAGGAACAGGCCTGGCCCTGGCCTTCGATGACGGGAGGGGCGGATGCTCCCACCCACGCTGATCCGGCGGCTCGTGCTGGCGCCGCTGGTGATCGTCATCGCGTTCGGCTTCATCGTGCTGTCGCCGTTCCTGGCGCTGCTGGCCCTGGTGTTCGGCCTGCTGGGGCGGGCGCGGGCCGGGCACATGCGGAGCCTGCGGCTGACCGGCTTCGCGCTGGTCTGGTTCGTGGCCGAGACGATCGCGCTGATCGCGCTGGCCGGGCTATGGGTGGTAAGCGGGTTCGGCGGGCGGCTGCGCACCGAGCCGTACCAGAGCCGGCACTACGGGGTCATGCGCTGGTTCCTGGACACCATGTACCGGGGCGCGGAAAGGACCTACGGGCTGCGGGTCGAGGTGGACGAACCCGAGCTCACCGGCGACGAGCTGGCCGCGCGGCTGACCCGGCCGGTCATCGTGCTCAGCAGGCACGCCGGGCCGGGTGACTCCTTCCTGCTGGTGCACCAGCTGCTTAGCGTCTACCACAGGCGGCCGCGGGTGGTGATGAAGGCCGCGCTGCAACTCGACCCCAGCGTGGACATCGTGGGCAACCGGCTGCCGAACGTGTGGATCAAGTCGCGCCAGGCCGGCGAGCACATCTTCACCGAGCAGATCGCGCGGCTGGCCCGGGGGCTGGACGAGCGCGGCGCGCTCGTCATCTTCCCCGAGGGCGGGAACTGGACCCCGGGCCGGTGGCGCCGCGGGATCCGGCGGCTGGAACACGTGGGGCGCCCGGATTTGGCCGAACGGGCCAGGGATATGCCCAACCTGCTCCCTCCGCGCCCGGGCGGGGCGATCGCCGCCATCGCGGCCTGCCCCGACGCCGACGTGATCTTCGTGGCGCACGCCGGGCTCGACAGCATCGTCACGATCGGCGACGTGTGGGGGAAGTTCCCGATCGATCAGGTCATCCGGGCCCGCTGGTGGCGGGTGCCTCCGGATCAGGTACCACGGGCCGCCGACCACGAGACGCAGGTCCAGTGGCTGTACGGCTGGTGGGAACGGATCGACGAGTGGATCACCGAGAACAGGCCGGGTAACGTCGCCCGGCCGGCCACGGCTCCGGTTGCCGGGGACGAGACCGCAGGCCCGTTCGGCCCATAATCCGGCCCGGATCCGACCGCGCCGTCTGCCCATTCCCTGGGTCCTGGGGGCTCAGCGTGCTTCCGGATGTCGAGAATCCGCCGCTGGCTCCGTCCCAGAGACAGCACCCGGAACGACAATGAGAGGGATAACCGTGCAACGCAGCGAGATCGCCGAGGTTCTGAACCGGCCGCTCAGCCAGGAACTGCTGGCCCGCGACCTGACCCGCCCTGGGGATTGTCCATATGGGGAGATTTTGCCGACAGTAAATTAGCGGTGAGGTGGCGTATTCTGGTTTTGGGGGGAATCTATGCGGATAGTTGTGACCGGGGGTGCGGGTTTTGTCGGCTCGCATTTGTGCGATGCCTTCCTAGCCAGGGGCGACAGCGTGGTCTGCCTGGACAATTTCTCGACCGGCCGACCGGATAATGTCGCGCACCTGACCGGGCAGCCCGGTTTCGAGCTGACCCAGTGCGATGTCAGTGCCGGAATAGACGTCGGCGGCCCGGTCAGTGCCGTGGCCCATCTGGCCAGTGCGGCGTCGCCGCCCGATTATCAGCGGCTTCCGCTGGAAACGCTCGCGGCAGGAAGCCGGGGTACCGAGAACGCGCTGCGACTTGCCGAGGCCAAGGGAGCGCGGTTCCTGCTCGCCTCCACCAGCGAGGTGTACGGGGACCCCGCGGTTCACCCGCAGACCGAGGACTACTGGGGGCACGTGAACCCTATCGGCCTGCGGAGCGTCTACGACGAAGCCAAGCGGTTTGCCGAGGCGCTGACCTGTGCCTACGGCAGGGCCCGCGGGCTCGACGTGGCCGTCATCAGGATCTTCAACACCTACGGCCCGCGGATGAGCCCGCAAGACGGCCGGGTCGTGACCAACTTCATCACCCAGGCGCTCAGCCGCGAGCCGCTCACGATCTACGGGGACGGCACGCAGACCCGCAGCTTCTGCTACGTCGACGACCTGATCCGCGGGATCGTCGCGATGATCGACTCGGCCGAGCGCGGGCCGGTCAACCTGGGCAATCCCGAGGAGCTCAGCGTGACCGACCTGGCCGGCCTGGTGCTGCGGATCACCGGATCCTCCTCGCCGGTCGCATACCGCGCGCTGCCTGCGGACGACCCGGGCCGCCGGTGCCCGGACATCGGCCTGGCCCGGAAGGTGCTGGGCTGGCACCCGGAGATACCGGTCGCGGAGGGGATCCGCCGGACGGCCGCCTGGCTGATGCCCTACTGCGCGCCGACGTCCGGGTGGCGCGCGGATACCGTCCTGCCCGCGTAGTTCACCGGCCCCGGCTCCAGGCCGAAGACGGCGAGGTCCAGGCCCGCACCGAGCAGGGGCGATCCCGGCGGGAGGGCGAAGCGGGCAGTCAGCCGCGGGTCGACCGCGAACCCCGAGGTCCGGCCGGCCACCGTCTCCTGGGCGCTGGCCGCGCGCCAGGCCGGCAGCGAGCCGTAGATCGTCGGCCCCCAGGACACGGCCCAGGGGCCGACCATCGAGAAGTAGTCGTTGCCCTGGAGCACGGCCGCGGCCGACGGCAGGGCCCGGGCGGCGGCGACGATGGAGCCGCTCCCGGCCGCGAGGATGTTGTTGCGCACTGAGACGGCGCGGACGGCCGGCCCCAGCCGCAGCGCCGGGCCGGGGCCCCGGGTCATCACCACCGTGTTCTGGTAGACATCCGCGCGGGCCACCCGGCCGATGACCGTGATCCCGCCGTAGAACACATTCCCGTCGCGGACGTCGCCGCTGCTGATGTCGTAGCGGACGACGTTGTCCCGCTGCGCGCCGTTGCCCAGCGCGCTGTAGACCAGGAACCCGGCTCCGTCGTTGCCGTAGGAGCGGTTGAACTGCAGGACCGAGTGCGAGGTGTTCTGGTCCAGGCCGAACCCGTTTCCGTCCACCCGGTTGCCGGTCCGGTTGCCGTAGGCCACGCTGTGCTCGATGACGACGCCGGTCGAGTCGTAGGCCCAGATCCCGGCCGGGCCGTGCACGGCCGTGCTGTTCCCGCCGTTGCCGCTGGCCGTGGACCAGGTCACCAGGCCGTCGCGCACGCTGCCCAGGACGATGCCGTTGCCGGTGGGTTTCTGGCCGCCGTGCGGGTTTCCCGTGTTTCCCGACGCCGCCACGTGCGACACGGTCACGTCCTGGTTGGCGTACGCCGGGGCCCCGGCGCGGAAGGCCGGGCCGTAGGTGATCAGGCCGGCGTCGACGTTCCCGTCCAGGACGCAGTGGCTGATCCGGACCTGGCCGAACCCGGCTCCGCCGTTCTTGCCGCCGATGACGATGCCGTCGGCGAAGCCGGTGGCGCGGACGCCGGCCACGACGACGTGCCCGAGCCGGCGGGCGAGGTCGTTGTAGACGTTGAGGCCGGCCGCGCCGTGGCGGCCGGCCAGGTCCAGATCGTTGACGTCTACACCCGCAGTGTCGTGGATGTAGATTGCGGTGCCGCCGGAGCTGATCGTGGCGGGGCCGCGGCCGTAGGAGCCGATCACCACCGGCCGTTCGGCGTCACCGGCGTCGGCCCGGTCCAGGGTGAGCTGGCCGGTAAACCGCCGGCCGCCCTCGAGCAGCAGCCGCGCCCCCGGCCGCAGCCCCGCCCGGCTGGCCCGGCCCAGGCTCCGCCAGGCCTGCGCAGGCGAGGTACCCGCCGCGGCGTCGTGGCCGGAAGGGCTGAGGTAATAGGTGGGCGGACCGCTCGCGGCGGGATTTGGGGTAGGAGTCCGGGTGCACGCGACCGCGACGAGAGCGACACAGCACAAGATGAGCAGGGCCTTTACCACGTGGCCCCCATGGACCGCACGGCCCAGCCGGCGGCCTGCCACTGGCCGAGCGGCAGGACGTTGCGGGCGTCCAGGATCCGCGGGACCCGCACCAGATCACGGAGCCTGACCGGGTCGAGCTGGCGGTACTGGCTCCACTCGGTCAGGTGCAGTACCACATCGGCGCCGTCGCAGGCCTTCTCCGGGCCGTCCGCATAGTCGAGCTGCGGAGCGGCCAGCCGGGCGGTGTCGTTGGCCAGCGGGTCGTGCACCCGGACGACCGCGCCCTCAGACCTGACCGCCGCCGCGACGGCCAGCGCCGGCGAGTCGCGTACGTCGTCGGTGCCGGGCTTGAACGCCGCCCCGAGCACCGCGACGTTCCGGCCGGCCAGGGACCCGCCGGCCAGCTCGCGGGCCAGCCCGACGGCCCGCCGTCGGCGGGCCATGTTGATCTCGTCGACCTGCTCGAGGAACCGTACCGACCCGGCCACGCCCAGCTCGTCGGCCCGGGCCAGGAAGGCCCGGACGTCCTTGGGCAGGCAGCCGCCGCCGTAGCCGAGTCCCGGGGACAGGAAGCCGCGACCGATCCGGCTGTCGTACCCGAGCGCGTCGGCCAGCGTCACCACGTCGGCCCCGGCGGCCTCGCACACCTCGGCCATGGCGTTGATGAACGACACCTTGGTGGCCAGGAAGGAGTTGGCCGCCACCTTGGCCAGTTCGGCCGTGGCCAGGTTGGTGCACAGGTAGGGGGTACCGACGGCCAGCAGAGGCGCGTACACGGCGCGGAGCGTGGCGTCGGCTTCTGGCGAGGCTACGCCGGCCACCAGGCGGTCGGGGCGCAGGGTGTCCTGGACCGCGTATCCCTCGCGGAGGAACTCCGGGTTCCAGGCGAGGCTCGCGGCCAGCCCGTTCGGTACCAGGGTGGCGAGCCTGGCCGCCAGCCGCGCCGCGGTTCCGACCGGGACCGTCGACTTCCCGACCACCAGGCAGTCGCGGGTCAGCTTCGGGGCCAGCCCGTCGATGACCGCCTCGAGGTGGCTGAGGTCGGCCCGCAGCGAGCCGGGGAGCTGCGGCGTCCCGACGCATAGGAAGTGCACGTCGGCGAAGGCGGCCGCGTCGGCGAGTGCAGTGCTGAACCGGAGCCGGCCTGAGCGCAGGCCGTCGGCCAGCACGCTGGTCAGGTCCGGTTCGTAGAACGGCGCCCGTCCCTCGGCGAGGGCGGTGATGGTCGCGGCGTCGGAGTCCACACCGAGCACCTCGTGCCCGAGCTCGGCCAGGCATGCGGCGTGCACCGCGCCGAGGTGCCCGGTGCCGATGACGGATATGCGCATCTCACTCTCCCCCCTGGTAGCCGCGGGGATGCAGGCGCTGGAACCGCCAGGCATCGCGGCACATGGCCTGCAGGTCGCGGGTGGTCCGCCAGCCCCACAGCTTCTCGGCCCGGCCCGGGTCGGCGACGAGCGTGCCGACATCACCGGGCTTGCGGTCGGTGACCCGGTAGGGAATCCTGATGCCGCTGACCGCACCGAATGCCGCGATCAGCTGGAAGACGGAGACCCCGGCGCCGGTGCCCAGGTTGAGGACCTGCAGGCCGGTCGCGCCCTCGAGCTTGTCCAGCGCGATGCAGTGGGCCTCGGCCACGTCCATGACATGGATGTAGTCGCGGACCCCGCTGCCGTCGGCGGTGTCGTAGTCGTCGCCGTACACCTCGAGGCACTCACGTCGGCCCACCGCCACCTGCATCATGTACGGCAGCACGTTGCCCGGCACCCCGGCCGGGTCCTCGCCGAGCAGGCCGCTGGGATGGGCGCCGACCGGGTTGAAATAGCGCAGCGCGAACACGGACAGGTCGCGATGGCGGCGGCACGCGTCGGCCAGGATCTGCTCGCACATCAGCTTGGAGCGGGCGTACGGGTTCGTGGGCGCGGTCTCGTCGTCCTCGGCGATAGGCCGGGTGTACCGGTCACCGAAGATGGAGCAGGAAGAGGAGAAGACCAGCCTGCTGACGCCGTGCTCGATCATGGCGGTGAGCAGGCCGGTGGTGCCGCCGACGTTAGTGCCGTAGTAGTCCAGGGGGATGTCCACGGACTCGCGGACCGATTTCCTGGCGGCGAAGTGGACCACGGCATCGATGGGGTTCTGGGTGAAGATCTGGTCGAGCTCGCTCGTGTCGCGCACGTCGACCTGATGCACGGCGAGGTCCCGGCCGGACACCTCCCGGATGGCGGCGACTGCCGCCGCTGAGCTGTTCGAGTAGTCGTCGGCCAGCACCACGTCATGTCCGCGTCGCAGCAGCTCGACGCAGGTGTGGCTGCCGATGAAGCCAGCACCGCCGGTTACCAGGACAGCCATGCGGGGTCTCCGTTTCCCAGGTAGAGGAGGTGGAACGCGTACGCCGGATAGCGGGCCAGCGCCAGGGCTATAGGGACCAGCGACAGGACGCCGAGGATCAGGGCTGGCACGGTAGTCTTCCGGAGGCTGGCCCAGATGGTCAGGTGGCAGCGGGCGGCCGCTTCGGTGGCGTGCAGAACGGGCACGGCCACGCTGACGACCGAATAGGCCAGCGCGGCCAGGAGACAGAGGAACACATAGCCCACGGCGCCGCTGCGCGCCTCGCCGTACAGGGCGGCGCCCGCGGACGCCACGCTGATCAGCAGGTACGGGGCCATGAGCCGGGTAGGCAGCGGCTCGAGCTCGCCCGCGCCCTTCGGGGTGACCTTGAACGTCGTCGGGCGCGAGCTGGCCAGGTGGATTAGTGCCGCGCCGATGCCCCGGGCTATGTACGGCCACCGGGCCAGCGTGTAGAGCCAGGTTTCCCAGCTGATGACCCGGGCCCGGGGCGGCCGCAGCAGGCCGCGCCGGCGCAGGAAGAGCGTGATCAGGACGAGCCAGCCTGATATCGACCACCAGTGCAGCAAGAAGGCCACGTAGTTGACGTGGACCCACGATGTTCCGGTGACGGCGGCGGCCAGGGCCAGGACCAGGCCGCCGAGCGTACTGGCGACCAGCAGAGAGTAGAAGAACAGCGCGTAGACGAAGCGGAACCGCAGCGACCAGGGCAACGGGCGGAGATTGTGCGGGACGAGCCGGAGCAGGATCGTGGTCAGGCTGCGGGACCACTGGAACTCCTGGACCAGCATGGCCGCGAAGGTGTTCGGCCCGTCGCCACGCGCCTCGGCGGTGACCGCGAACGCACCGTGCCAGCCAACCGCGCTGAGCAGGAAGCTGGTCGAGAAGTCCTCGGCGAGTTCGGGCCCGAGCCCGCCGATGTCCTGCAGCGCGGTGGTCCGGACCGCGTAGTGCGATCCGATGCAGGCGGGCGCCCAGCCGTCGCTATGCCCCAGCTGGAACGCCCCGTGAAAGGTCGCCTCCCGGTACAGGCGCCCACGGGCCGCCCACGACGTGGCGGCGTTGGCGTCACAGACGCTGGGGGCGGCCACGTAGCCCACCGCCGGATCGGCGAACGGGCGGACCATCTCGGTCAGGTAGGCGGGTGACGGCCGGTGGTCGCAGTCAAGCTGCACCACGACGTCGTAGTGGCGATACCCCCAGTGGTCATAGAAGTAGGCCAGGTTGCCCTCTTTGCACCTGGTCCGGCGCGGCCAGCTGTCCCGGTGGTAATCCTGCTTCGCCTTCCGGGTAGCGACGGACACGTCGTGCGCCACGCACCAGGCCAGGATGGCCGGGCTCGGGTCCTCGTCACAGAGCCAGACGTCGTAGTCGTGCGGGTAGCGCTGGGCCTTCATCGCGCGCAGGGTCGACTGGGCCAGGTCCCACGGCTCAGGCGCGGCACCACCAGGGCCGGGTTCACCATGCGCAGCCGGTTCACCGCCAGCACGAAGAAGAACGGGTAGCAGGTCAGGTAGAACAAGATGGCGCTGTTGACGGCGAGGCCGGCGGTGCTGGTCCGGTGCGCCGGCGCGAGCCACCATCGCCAGAAGCCGGTCAGGCAGGCGGCCCAGCCGAGCGACAGGGCCGCGACCATGAGCCGCGATGGCGGGCTGAGCGCGGCGGTGAAGGTGTTGTTGCTCAGCTGCCTACGCAGCGGGAGCCGGGCCAGGACAGGGCCGCTCGCGGAGATCTTGCGCACGCTGCCGCGGGAGAGCTGGTGCAGGTTCCTCGCCAGGTCGGCCAGGCCGGTGTCCAGGGCGGCTCCCGGCGCGAGCTCACGATGTCTTCCGGGCTGGTCCACGCGGTTCCGGGCGACCCAGGCCATGCCCTTCATCTCGGGATGGTCCGTTTTGGCTCTAGCTAGCGGCGCTAACGTAGTGCCGGAAGAATTATTTTAGTGAGAATACGTCTTCTTTTATTGTGCGACATAAAGGCCCCCCAAAATACCAAGACAACGAGGATTCCTGCGAAACACCGAAGCTACCCCGCCTAGTCGGCGAGGGTATCTCACCTGGTGATACCGCGCAAATGTGCGGAAGAAACGGACGCGAAGATGGTTCGGGCCGGATAATCTGGCGGCGGCCGGCAAATGCCCGACATAGACCGCCAGAATGTGGGCCATCCCAGGGCGGGCTACGATTTTTACCTCTTATGGATATTAATGCCCTTATGACGGTTGGCGTTACGGCAATGGACGGCGGCGGGCTCGAGGCGATCCATCGCTACGACCCCACCAGATACGGCACGGTGTGGATCGCGAAGCCAGAATCCAGTCCGGCGGCCGGCCCTGCGGAGGCGCAGGGGGCAGATGCCGCTCGGGGGTGGCGGGCCCATGGCGGCCCGCCACCCCCGAGCATTGGCCGGATTCCCGCCCCCCCACCGGTTTCCCGGGCATCCGGGCCAAGGACGCTAGGTCCTTGGTATTACAATTTAATACCTATAGATTACTAACCCAGGAGCTAGGCTGATGTCAAGGGGGTGAGCGACAGCACCATGACCCGCCAGCTAGGAAAGCAGGCGCTTCTCGACGCCGCCGCCATCCTCATGGACGAGCGTGGCGTCGACAACGTCTCGATCAACGACATCAGCCAGGCGAGCGGCCACCGCAACCGTTCCGCCGTGCAGTACCACTTCGGGAATCGCGACGCGGTGATCAAGGCCGTGATCAGCCGGAGCATGGAGCCGATCGACGCGGAACGCAACATGCTCCTGGACCACATGGAAGCCATCGGTGCCACGCTCACCACCCGCAGCGTGCTCGAGGTCGTCGTCCGGCCGCTGGCCCGCCAGCTGCGCACCCCCGAAGGGCGGCGGTACTTCCGGATCTCCGCGCAGCTCATCAACCATCCGCGGTTCATGACCGATGCCGGTGATGCCATCACGATCAACACGAGCATCACCCGGTGCGCCGCGTACATCCTGCCCAGCCTGGACCACCTCCCGGCGCCGGTCATCGCCGAGCGGACCAGTCAGGTGATCGGTTTCATCATCCGGGCCTGCAGCGACCAGTCCCGCCTGATGGACAGCGACCCGCCCGCGCGGCCGCTCCTGTCCGTCGACGACTTCACCGTCAACCTGGTGGACACCATCCTGGCCATCCTGCAGGCGCCGACGAACGTCGCGTCCGGCCCGGCCGCACCCGGGCCGGACGCGGCCGGGGGATGACGCCCACCCGGTTCGAAATAGCCCAGAAAGGTGTTCCTGGGCATGTTCTTTCCGGCACCGCGTATTTATCGTGGTTCTGTCGGCTCCGTAGGGAGAACGGGCCGACCTCGAGGTACGTGGTGGGGGTTTTGGTTTTGGTTAAGGAACTGCAGCCTGAAGATCCGCAGACGATAGGGCCATACCGGCTGGTAGGACAGCTTGGCCAGGGCGGCATGGGGCGGGTGTTCCTGGGCGTCTCCCCGGGCGGGCGGCCGGTGGCGGTCAAGGCCATCCGGACCGAACTGGCCGTGAATCCTGAGTTCCGGGCCCGGTTCGGCCGCGAGGTCGCGGCGGCGCGGCGGGTCAGCGGTGTGTTCACCGCCCAGGTGGTGGACGCGGACGTCGACGGCCCGGTGGCCTGGATGGCCACCGCTTACGTGCCCGGGCCCTCGCTAGCCGAGGCGGTCGACACGCACGGGCCGCTGCCGGAGGCCTCGCTGCTGGCACTGGCCGCGGGCCTGGCCGAGAGCCTTAACGCGATCCACGCCGCTGGCGTGGTGCACCGCGACCTCAAGCCGTCCAACGTCCTGCTGGCCGAGGACGGCCCGCGGGTCATCGACTTCGGCATCTCCCGGGCGGTGGAATCCACCATGCTGACCCAGGCGGGCCTGGTGGTCGGATCGCCCGGGTTCATGTCGCCCGAGCAGGCCACGGGGTACGAAGTCGGCCCGCCGAGCGACATCTTCAACCTGGGTGCCGTGCTGGCGTTCGCGGCGACTGGTGAGGGACCGTTCGGTACCGGGACGACGGCGGCGCTGCTGTACCGCGTCGTGCACGGGGCGCCGAGCCTGGACCTGGTGCCGCCGACGGTGCGGCCGCTGATCGAGCACTGCCTGGCCAAGGACCCCCGGCAGCGCCCCACCGCCAGCGGCCTGCTGGCCGACGTGGGCGCCATGCAGCCGGGCGGAAACTGGCTGCCCGACTCGCTCACCCGCACGTTCGCGCAGGGCACCCCGTCCCGGCCGGGCTTCGCCTGGTCGGGTCCGGTGGCGGCGGCCTCGGCCGCCGCGCTCGCCGCGGGGCCTCCCGCGCCGCCCGCGACCGGGCTCGGAGCGACGCGGACGGCGGCGGCCGGATCCGGGCCGACCGGACCGACCGGGGCCTCAGGGCCGCAGACGCCCGCCTCGGGCAACTGGCCGTACACCGCGTCTACTCCCCCGATGGGGGCCTATCCGCCGGCCACGCCGCCGCCCATGGCGTCCGGCATGGGCCAGCCGCCGCCGCGGCGACGCCGGGTGAAGCCGCTGGTGCTGGCGCTGATCCTCGGCGGCATCGTCGGGGCGGGCGGCGCGACGGCCTTCGCCGTGAACTCGATGAGCCACTCGCCGACGCCTCTCCAGGAAGCGCCCGCGGCCGTGACGTCGTCGGCGTCGCCGCCCTCGTCCGAACCGAGCGGCGTGTCCCCGTCCCCCTCGCCTAGCCCGTCTTCCTCCTCGGCGAGCACGTACCGGTCGCAGCCGGCCTACACCCCGTCTTCGTCCTATTCGCCGGCGCACTCGTCGACGACGCCGACCACCTCCACGACGCCGACGACCTCGACCTCACCGACCACGTCCACGACGCCGACGACATCCACCACGCCGACCACGTCCACGACGCCGACGACGTCCACGTCCACGTCGTCGTCCGCGCCGGCCAGCACGCCCGCGTCGTCAAGCTCGTCGTCGTCCGCGCCGGCGTCAGGCTCGTCGAGTTCAGCGAGCTCAGCGAGCTCAGCGAGCTCAGCGAGCTCAGCGAGCTCCGCACCGGCCTCCCCGTCCGCATAGCTCCGGAGATCTCCTCGGCCAGCCGGGGCATGTCCGAAAACCCGTAGCGCCGCTGTCCCCTATACGGGCTCCTGCTCGTCTCCACGGCAAGGACAAACCAAGGAGGACAGTGATGAGCAGGCTCATCGTCATCGAGTTCGTGTCCCTGGACGGCGTCATGCACGATCCGGACGGCAGCGACGGATCCCCGCAGGGAGGATGGGCGTTCCGGTACGGCCGGGAGGCCGTGGCCGGCGACAAGTTCGGCCTCGGCGAAGTGCTCGATACCGGCGCCATGCTGCTAGGCCGCCGGACCTGGCAGCTGTTCGCCGGGATCTGGCCAGGCCGGGACGACCCGTTCTCGGCCAAGCTGAACGCCATGCCCAAGCTCGTGGCATCACGCTCACTGAAGCACGCCGACACATGGCAGAACTCCGCCGTGCTGCCCGGCGATCTGGTAATGGAGGTGGAAAAGCGCAAGCAGGAGCAGGACATCGTGGTCACGGGCAGCGTCAGCGTCGTCCGCGAGCTGATGGCTCATGACCTGGTCGATGAGTACCGGCTCCTGGTGTTCCCGCTGGTACTCGGCGCGGGCACGCGCCTGTTCCCCGACGGCACCGCGCCGGTGAACCTGGCCCTGGTGTCGGCCCAGACCGCCGGCCCCGCTGTCCGCCTCATCTACACCCGGCCAGATAACCAGTAACGTCACTGCGGTCGCTGTAGTCCCGCCAGGAGCAGTTCGACCAGGCGGCGGGGGTCGTAACGGGGA
>WNGJ01012110.1_pt1 | contig 20651 bp, 22 predicted proteins | sample 5400611 | NCBI WGS metagenome assembly WNGJ01 (sample SAMN13153375, study PRJNA577476) | soil metagenome | isolation source: 40 cm soil or saprolite under Garry oak tree replicate 1 | place: USA:California | collected 2016-06-15
TCATAGGCAATTGCTTTTCCGAGAAATCCGCCCCGATACGACGCGCGCAAGGTTTCAAATGCATCCGTGTCCAGACCTGAGCCGCCGATGCGAGCGAAGATCGAGTAGAGCAAATGCCTCGGTACCATTCGTGCTGCTGGCGAGGTGGAGCGTACTGGAGGAGGGGCGTTTAAAGTTTCACCCGGCATCGGGTTACAACTATTCTGGCGAACATGGAGCAAGTAAAGTTGTAACTCACTCGTGATGCCCTCTGACAAACGACTGACGATCGCTTTTGTTCGCCGCGGCTATTCCCAGACCGGCGGCGCGGAAGCGTATTTGAAACGGCTTGCGCGCGGAGTGTTTGATGCAGGACATGACGTGCAACTTATTACTACGAGCGATTGGCCGCAGACCGAGTGGCCGTTTGGAATACTCGATTGCTTGCATTCCCAATCGGCAATTGCATTTGCGGATGAGCTGAAACAAATGCGATCGCGCATTCCCTGTGATGTCCTGATGAGCCTCGAGCGCGTGTGGGATTGTCACGTTTATCGCGCCGGCGATGGCGTCCATCGCGCGTGGCTCAATCGTAGAAGAAAATTTGAAGTCCCGCTGCAACGATTTATTCGGGGCCTTAATCGTAAACATCACGACATTTTGCAGCTCGAAGAAGCTCTCTTTACAAATCGCGGAGCAGGTCGCGTCATCGTCAATTCGCACATGGTGAAAAGTGAGATTGTCGACCTGTATCACTATCCCGCGGATAAGATCGACATCGTGCAAAACGGTGTTCCACTCGAAAAATTTCGCTTCGATCCGGAGGTGCGAGAAAAGTCGCGCACCGAATTGAAATTGAAGCCGGATCAAATCGCGCTCCTTTTTGCCGGCTCCGGCTGGGAACGCAAGGGATTACTTTTCGCGATCGAAGCGATGCAATTGTGCAAGAACCGGAAGATGCGCTTGCTCGTTGCCGGTCGCGGAAACAAGCGCTCCTACAAATCAAAGCGCGTCCAGTTCCTCGGCGAGGTGTCCGATCTTGGTCGCCTTTACGCGGCCGCGGACATTTTTATTCTGCCAACAATTTACGATCCGTTTTCCAATGCCTGTCTGGAAGCGCTCGCTTGCGGTCTGCCGGTGATCACGACACGCGCAAACGGATTCAGCGAAATAATCGAAGACGGCGTGCACGGATCAATTGTTGATTGCGCGAACGACCTCGTCGGTTTGCGTGACGCCTTGTGGTTTTGGTCGGATGCAGCACGTAGTGCTGCGGTGAGATCGACAAACATACAGTGCGCAGCGCAATTCGATATCTCAGGAAATGTTGCGCGGACTTTGGAAATTCTGATTCAGGCCGCGGCCAGCGCCGCGTCTACGTCTGGGAAAATCTGAAATACCTGATCGAGCCGCGAGATCTCAAAGATCGAACGCACTGTTTCCTGTAAGCCGGCCAGCGCGAACTTGCCGCCGTAGGCTTCGACCTTTTGCATTCCTTGGATAAAGGCCGCCAAACCCGCGCTATCGATGTAGGATACGCGGGAAAGATCGACAACCACCTGTTTTGGTTTTTTCTCGATCATCATATTGAGTGACGCTACGACGGTAGGCGAGACGTGCAGATCGAGTTCACCTTCCAGCGGCAGCACATTAGGATGATCTTTACGGGGCATTGGAAACGCGGGAGACGCGGATTTTTTCATTCACACCTTCAATCGTCAATCGATCACCATTCGAGCGTATCGATAACACCGTCCACATTCGAAAGATCATCGATCAGAAAATCGGGCTGATATTTTGCCAGCTGGTCGTGACTCCACGTGCCGGTCGCGACGGCAATAGTACGCGCGCCAAACGCTTTACCACAGGCAATATCGCGAGGGGTGTCGCCGATTACGTCGATCTCGGAGGCGGCGAATTCGCGACCATGCTTTTCCTTTGCGCGAGTGCGAGCGAATGTTCCGAGCCGGTTTCGATCTTGATGATCGTCGGCAAACGCGCCGAATTCAAAGAAATGCCAGACGCCATAATGCTCGAGCTTTAATTGCGCTCCGCGCGCAACATTCCCAGTAAGAAGCGCGAGCACGAGATGCGGCCGCGATTTCAGCTTCCCGAGCAACTCGAGCACGCCTGGAAGCAGTTTGCCTTCGCGACGCGGCAATTCGATCGAAAGAAAATGGACGTAGCTGTCCAGAAACGCACTGATGTTTTCGTTCGTCACAGGAATCTTATGCTTTCTCAGGATGCTCACGACGATGCCCGAATCGGTCACACCCGCGATTTCGATGTCGTGCAGGTCATCTGCGATCCCGAACCGCTCGACGAGGGTCAATTTAAGCGCATGCACGCCTGCGCCGCCCGAATGGACAAGTGTGCCATCGATGTCGAAAAGAAGCAGGCGCTTGTGCGGTTCTGTCATATCGAGCGATTTGTCATTCTGAACGCAGATACGGACCTCTCCCTTGCGCGGACGCTCTCGGCAAGAAAAGACATCCGCTACCACGTGACATGACAGGGCGTCTTGAGTCCATTTGGCAGAAGCGAGGTCTCTCGGCCGCCCTGCGACCTTGGATGACGACTACGGCGTCGGGGCGTGCATCATGAGGACGGCGATCATGCTCCCGAGAAATACGAGCAGCACGATTGCCGAGCCGACAAACATTGCAGTGCGAGTTGGGTCCTTCTGATCTTTCTGGCGCGGGAATGGGGATGCGTTCGCAAAATCGGCTGGGGCTACGCTCAATTCTGCCGGATTGGCTTCAATCTCATCGAGTTGAGGCAAGGGTCGCGACCCACTAGCGTCCGGTTCGTACCGCGCTTCGACTGCTCCAAATCGGATCCTGTCATCGAAACGCAGCGCCGTTTCCGTGGTCGGAATGCCGTTGACGCGCGTGCCGTTGGTTGAATCGAGATCTTTCAATCGATACGTTTCGCCGACAAGATACAACTGCGTGTGATGACTCGAAACCGACGGATCGCGAATAACGATTATGTTATCCGGGGCGCGCCCGATCGTGATCAGATCTCCGACGAGTTCATATGCGGTTCCGCTGATAACTAGCGTGGGCATGTTGTTATCTGGAACATAGTAAAGGATCCCAAGGTAGCGCAAGCCTCTGTCTTGCGGGCGGCTTAGAAACAAGCGGGCTGCTTGTGCTCCTTCTGCTCTGCCAGCATAGTGCGGCTCTCATGGCCATTGAGCTGACGCGTAATTTTTGTATCATCGCGCACATCGATCACGGCAAGACGACATTGTCCGATCGATTGCTCGAGCGCACCGGTACGATCCACGAACGCGAGAAGCAGGACCAACTGCTCGATTCGATGGACTTGGAGCGCGAGCGGGGAATCACAATCAAAGCGCATCCGGTGACGATGCGTTACACGAGTAAATCGGGCGAGATGTATCGGCTTAACTTGCTTGACACTCCGGGACATGTTGATTTTGCCTACGAGGTTTCGCGCAGTCTCGCGGCGTGCGAAGGCGCGTTGTTGATTGTTGACGCGGCGCAGGGGGTTGAGGCCCAAACAGTGGCGAACGTTCATCTGGCACACAAACAAGGGCTGACGATTGTTCCGATCATCAATAAAATCGATCTGCCAAACGCCGATGTGCCTGCCGTCCATCGACAATTGGAGGAAATCCTCGCAATCCCTTCCGAGGAAGCGATCGAAGCGAGCGCGAAGATGGGAATCGGTATCGAGGAAATTCTTGAGGGGATTGTGAAGCGCATCCCGCCGCCGCAAAAACCGGCGGATGAAACCTTGCGCGCGTTCGTGTTCGATTCGGTATTCGACGTTTACCGTGGTGTGGTTGGTTACGTCCGCGTCGTGTCCGGAACGATGGAAGCGAATCACGCGATCACGTTGATGAGCAACAACGCCCGTTATGAGATCAAGGAGGTCGGTGTGTTTACTCCGAAGATGCTCATGCAGCCGAAGCTCAGTCCAGGGGATGTCGGGTATTTCATCGCGAATATTAAAACGACCGCCGATATAAAAATCGGCGACACCATCACCGACCAACGTCATCCTGCGCGCGAACCGTTGCCAGGCTTTCAGGAAATTCACCCGATGGTGTTCAGCGGAATCTATCCGATCAACACCGGCGACTTCGAACACCTGAAGGCTGCGATCGGGAAGTTGCGGCTGAACGATGCCGCATTCATTTACACGCCGGAAAGTTCTGTCGCGCTCGGATTCGGGTTTCGCTGCGGATTCCTCGGTTTGCTCCACATGGAGATCATCCAGGAACGGCTCAGGCGCGAGTACGACATGGACATCATCGCGACGAGTCCAAGCGTGGTGTATGAAGTGCTGACAACGCGTGGCGAAAAACTTTTGATCGATAATCCGGCGTACTTGCCCAATCCGAGTGTGATCGAGGAAATCCGGGAGCCGATCGTAAAGGCGTACGTAATCTGTCCGAATGAAAATATCGGTGACATCTTGCAGTTAATTCTTGAGAAGCGCGGCCAAATGGATCACACCGAGTCGCTCGACACGCGTCGCGTGATGTTGCATTGCGAACTGCCGCTCAACGAAATTCTTGTCGATTTTAACGACAAGGTTAAAAGCATTACGCGTGGCTACGGCTCGATGGATTACGAGCTCGCCGGCTATCGCGCGGCCAAGTTGGTGAAACTCGATCTGCTCGTGAATGGCGAACCAGTCGATGCCTTTTCGACGATTGTTCACAAAGATCGCGCAGAGGCGAGGGGACGCCAACTCGCGGCCAAATTGAAAGAAGTGATTCCGCGCCAGCTTTATCAAGTCGCGATCCAGGCAGCAAGCAAAAAGAGGGAAAAAAGCGCATGAAGAGCATCGGCAAGATCAATATTCCGCAGGAAGCGTTCATCCAGGTGCTAAGGGCGCAATGACGATGCCAGGCGAAAACGTCCAACCAACACCGAACACCTAGCTTCCAGGAACACGAATCAATGTTTACGACCCGTTACGTCAAGCACAGCAGATTGCTCTTGCGGCATGCTCAAAAATATCTGCGCTATAAGAACGATTTGCTCAGTGCCTCGAGCCGGGAAGAGATCATTACCGGAATAGAGAACCTCCGGGCCGCGTTGCGTGAGCGCGATCACGAGAGGATACAAAACGAAGCGGAAGCGCTCGATAAAACATTACACAAACTGACGCCGGTAAACTGGGAATCCCACTGGCGGGAAAATTGTGAGGTAATCTTGGTCGCGATTGTGGTGGCGGTCGGCATTCGCTCTTATTTATTGCAGCCGTTTAAGATTCCCACCGGCTCGATGCAACCGACCCTCAACGGAATTATTGGTCATCCCAGTACGACGCCGGTGCCAAACATTCTACGTCAGATCGCGGACTTCGTTATTCTCGGCCGCAATTACATCGACGTTGTCTCGCGTCAGGATGACCAGATTTTGCAGATCGAGCAGAAAAAATTTCTCTTCTTCTTCACATTTTCACGACTGATCTGCCAGCAGCAGAATTTTCTGGTTTACGCGCCGCCCGAAACGCTTACTCATGATTTCAACGTTTTTGCCGGCCGGATTTATCACCGTGATGAGATTATTGCCAGGGGTGCAGTGGACACAGGCGATCAGGTCTTTGTCGACAAGTTTAGCTACAATTTTGTTAAGCCACACCGGGGCGACGTTTTCGTTTTCCGGACAAATCATATCTTCGGGATTCGGGAGGACCCGGAAACCGGGTCGCCTTTTTACATTAAACGGCTGGCCGGCTTGCCGGGAGATGAGTTGCGGATCGACCCGCCATTTCTTTACGCCAACGACAAAATCGCAGAAGGTTTTGGTTTCGCGAGGGTAATGGCGGCGAAGCCACCCTATCGCGGTTATGCACTGGGCCGAGATTATCTGGCGGAGCCAAATCGCTCCTTTGTCGTGCCGGAAAATGGCTATTTCGCTCTTGGCGACAACAGCTACAACAGCTATGACAGCCGCTACTGGGGACCTGTGCCGGAAGAAAACCTCGTCGGACGCGGGTTGTTTGTTTACTGGCCGTTCAACCGTCACTGGGGCTTAATTCGTTAGGCCGATATTTCTCCGGCATGGTATCGAGCCTCCCGCGAGTATGTGCTCTGCTTGGGCTCTGCGGTGGGTATGCCTTGCTGATGTTTTTTAATCCGGTCCGGCAATCGCTCGGCAACGGATTTCGCTGCATCGGACGCTTCAAACGCATCTGGCTTACGTTTGCCCTTCTTGGGTTCGGTTACTTCGTTTTCCAATTTGCCACGTTTACGCCCATCCGAAAATCGGCCGATCTCGATCTGAACCAGATCATCTCGTTGCCGAGTTGGTACTGGCCGAGATTTGTAGAGATATGGAGAGAAACGCCGTTGCCTGCACTGGAAGGGGTAGCCGGAATTTTTGACAACGCGACCACCACTTATCCGCTCTCCGTCCTGGCCGCTGTGTTCATGATCATCAACTGGCGCGGTCTGCACGGCGCGCTGCTTCGTGCTTTGTGGAAGAGGTATCGTTTCTGGAGCTATTTCATCTACTTCATTCTGCTGCTGAGCGCGCTGGCATCGCTCTTCAAGCCGATTGTATTCTGGCGATTGCCGGAGTGGGGCGGCCTCGTTCCGGCCGCCGGGCTATTGCAAATTTCGGCCACGGTGGATGCGGTTGCATTTATTTTCGAATATCTATTTGGCGTCTATATCCAGGTGTATTTGATCACTGTGTGTCTGGCGTGGGTAAAAGGAGTCAGCTTTGAAGAAGGGGAGCTGTTCCGCTTCGCTATGCGCCGCTTCAGTTATGTTTTAAAATGGGCTGGCATTGTCGTGTTGGTAAGCACTTTGATGGTGCGGCTGCCACTCCTCCTCGCTTACTTCATGAATATTCCCGGTGTGCTCGACTACTTGCCGATCGAGCGCAGCGTGATAAGCGGCTTGATCATTGCTTTCTGCTCCGTCCAAATCTCGCTCGCTCTGCATAATGAAAGCCTGGGCGATGCAATCCGCGCGCATCGTCGATTCATCCGGCAAAATGCGGGCCGCCTCGCCTGGTTTTTGCTCATCTGCGGAGTCCACTTTTTCTGGATCATGGTTTGCGATGCCATCGTGCGCGGCGCAATTGCCGATCGGCTGGGCGCGCTCTTCTTTTGGAAATTCATCTTTGCCTGTCTTCGCGGAATTATCACGGGCTGGCTTTTGGCTTCGTGGGTCTGTCTGTTTCGCCAATGCGAAAGTCGACGCCTTCAGCAGGAGAAATGGATTCAGTATTAACCCCAGCTGCGAGGACGCACATGAATGCGGCGAAAATTACCCGCCAGAGCAAATCGAATCTGGCCTTGGCGTTTATTTCGTTAGGGCGCGAACGCAAGCGTGACATCACCATCTTCTACGCATTTTGTCGTGTAATCGACGACACTGCCGATTCTTCCGAGCTCGATGTCGCGGAAAAGCGACGGCGCCTGGCAGCATGGCGCGAGATGCTCCGCGTCGAGATTCCAGATGAGCCGACCCTTGCGCATGATCTGCGGCGTTTGATCGACAAGTATTGGTTATCGATCGATATGCTCGAGGAAATTATTACCGGAGTTGAGATGGATTTGAGCATCTCACGGTATGCGGCGTTCGAGGACCTGTGTATTTATTGCTATCGCGTCGCCAGCGCAGTCGGGCTCATCAGCATCGAGATTTTTGGATATCGCAATCCCGCCTGTAAAGAATATGCGCTTCAGCTCGGCCTGGCGTTGCAAATGACGAACATTATTCGCGACGTCGGGAAAGATTTGCGGAAAGGCCGCATCTATCTGCCGCAGGAAGATCTAGCGCGTTTCAGTTACTCCGAATCCGACCTGCAAAATCGACAATATAATGAGCGGTTCGTTCAACTGATGGACTTCGAAGCAGCGCGTGCGCGGCAGTTTTTCTCGCGTGCCGCGGCTACGCTTCCACGTGAAGATCGGCGATCGATGATCGCCGCCGAGATCATGGGGGCGGTTTATCGCGGTTTGCTTCGTAAAATGGAGATGGACAAGTTTCGCATTTTCGAAAAAGAATACCGCCTCGGCAAACTGGCGAAAATGGGTCGGATCGCAGTGCAGCTGCTCAAAAGTTTTTGAATTAATCGCAGCAAGTGTCCGTCTGACTTCTCCACTACGAAAAGGGGTTAATAAACGAATATGAAAACTAAATTGGTCACTTTCTGTAGTGGCAGTGAGTTGAGTCGCGCTCATTTTTTCTAACATCGTTTCAGCAGAGTACGCAACCTCGCTCGACCGGCGCGGTTTAATTCATCACGGGTAATTTATGAATAGAAAAATTTTCACGATTATTTTGCTCACTGCGCTGAGTTCTTTTGTTCTCAGCTCCTGTGAAACGCCAGTTGGACAAGGTGCCGGAATAGGTGCTGCGACCGGAGCGATCATTGGCGGCGCAGCGACAGGTCATGTCCGCGGCGCGGCCATCGGCGCTGCCGCAGGGGCCGCAGCCGGCGCGCTAGTCGGGGCGGCCGTCGAAGAGGATCAAGCCGCGCGTTACGGTCCGCCGCCTCCAGGCGGTTTTCCATTCGCGCGTTGGGCTGGGACGCCCGGTTTCTACTACAGCCCTTACACCGGTCGCGCTTACGATCTTCGCGGTGTTCCGCCTGGTGGACTGACTCGCGACGTCGATACTGGGCAACTTTTCCGTAAACCCTAATCAGCGGCAGTTTAGTTCAGGCGTTTCCCCAGAGATCAGCGCGTTTGGGCTTGGAGTGCATCCACGAGCGCTTGCGCTTCCTCAGTCATCCTCAGTAATTCCGGCCACGGCCGGTGGTAGTTTTCACCCGGCAGCTTGCGCGTTGCGTCAAACCCCATGTGAGAACCGATGTTTTGATCGGTGGGCGCGTGGTCAAGCGAATCGCTCGGATTCTTGATGACAGTCGTGTCCCGCGCTGGATCGGTGTTCGCGCACAACCGAAAGAGCACTTCGCTCGTATTGTGCACGTCGCAGTCCTCGTCAACCACGACGATGTATTTACTGAACATCATCTGGCCCATGCCCCATAGGCCGTGCATGACTTTAAAAGCCTGATAGGGGTACTGCTTCCGGATACTAACGAACACGAGATTATGGAAAACGCCTTCCGGCGGCAGCGTCATGTCCACGATTTCCGGGAAATTCATTTTGAATACTGGCAGGAAAATCCGCACACACGCGTCGCCGATATAATAATCCTCCATCGGCGGCACACCTACGATGGTTGTCGGATAAATCGCCTCGCGCCGATGTGTAATCGCGGTTAAGTGGAATACCGGATAGTCTTCCACCGCGGTATAGAAACCCGTGTGATCGCCAAACGGCCCCTCCGGTTGCATCTCGCCGGGTTGCACATAACCTTCCAGCACAAAATCGACGTCGGCCGGAACATCGACATCGATTGTTTTGCAACGAACGAGCTCGATCGATTTTTTTCGAAGAAAACCCGCGAAAAGAATTTCATCCAAACCATCGGGCAGCGGTGCGGTTGCCGCGAAGGTATAGATCGGATCGCCGCCTAGCGTGACTGCAACCGGCATGCGCTCACCGCGTTCGTAATAGCGCTTGCCATGGCGCGCGCCCACCTTGTGAATTTGCCAATGCATTCCGGTCGTGCGCTCGTCATAAATTTGCATCCGATAGACGCCGATATTTCGTGCTCCTGTCTCGGGATCGCGTGTGTGCACATTCGGCAACGTGATAAAACGTCCGCCATCTTTCGGCCAACATTTAAGAATCGGCAGCTCGTTCAATGAAAAATCTCTTCCGTTGCCGATCTTGTGGACAACGTCGTGGCATTGGGCCTCGTGCACGGGTTTTGGGCGCGCGTGCAATAGATGAATTCCTTGCTTGAGCAAACTCCAACCTTCGCGCAGATCGGTGGGCGGTTTCGCTTTCAGGATGAGTTGAATCTCCTGGGCGATATCTGCGATTTCCGCGACCTGGAGGGCCAACGCCATCCGGCGGCGCGATCCCATCGTATTGATCGCGACCGGGAATTCCGATTTTTTTCCATCGACAATCGGTTGCTCGAAAAGAAGCGCCTTCCCTCCACCGGGCGATTTCATTTCGCGGTCCGCCCACTCTGCAATGAGCAGATCTGTGTCGACCGGGACGGCGACGCGTTTCAGCTCGCCCGCTTCGTCAAGAGCGTCGAGGAACTTTCGAAATGAGCGGTAAGCCATTTGTCAGGCGTGCCGCGACTCTGATTCGTTCTGTGGCAGAACGCGAGAGAATTTCTTAATCAGCGGTACGGTGGCACCAGGTATTGGAACGACACGACCCGTCCGTTTCCGAAGGTGACCGTCTTGGTCGGATACGGAATGCTCGGCGGAATGTAGGAATAATAGAATGGATCGAAGAAGGGATCGCCAAAGAACACGAAAGACCGGCCGCCATGATGATGGTGGCTGCCCACAAAACCGACGCTGGTAAATCCGAAACCGTAACCATAACCGTAACGATACGGACCATATGGGTATCCGTAACCGTACGGAGCCGTCGTGTAATTTACATAAATCCAAGTCTCAGTTGGACGGCCGCGCATATTGCCCACAATTTTCCGATCGGGCGAGCCCCAGGCCAGCCACACTGCATTTTGCGACATACCCGCGCGAATCTGTCCTTGGCTGACAAGCGATTGGTCCCTCGGAGAAAGAGTTTGGTAAATTTCGGGGTGCCCGGAGATTCGCGTCTCGGTCGTGGAACAACTCGCAAGAACTAGCGCGCTGGCGGCGATGCCGAGGGTCGGAGTCCTGAAAAAGAACGGACGCTTCATAGGAAAAATGATACAGTCGCCGAGTTATGAGTCAATCATGTCACTTCCTTGATTCAACTCCGCATTAACCGTAACGTTGCGCTCGAATGCAGGATCGATACGGCCATCGGATTTCCTATCTGCGTGTCTCGATCACAGACCGCTGCAACGAGCGCTGCACCTATTGCATGCCGCATGAGTTGCAGGAGTGGTTGCCGCGGGAAGAAATCCTGAATTTCGAGGAAACCTTGCGCCTCATTCGCATTGCAACCGATCTGGGTGTGTCGAAGGTCAGGATCACCGGGGGCGAGCCGCTCACTCGCCGCGGGGTGCTCGATCTTATTCGTGAACTTCCGAAAATTCCAGGCCTTCGCGACATAGGTCTTTCCACGAACGGGACACTGCTCGCGCGGGAAGTTGAGCCGCAGCGGACAATGGCGGCAGCTTTACGAAGCGCCAGCGTGAGATCGGTCAACATTTCGCTCGATACATTGAATCGAAATGTTTATTCCGAAATCACCGGGCGCGATTTACACCCACAAGTCCTAAACGGGATCGATGCCGCCATCACAGCAGGATTCGATCAAATCAAATTGAATACGGTCCTGATGCGCGGCCGAAATGAAGACCAATTAATTCCGCTAATCGAGTTTGCTGCGGCGCGTAATTTAATCCTGCGTTTCATCGAGATGATGCCCGTTAGCACGAGAGAAGTTCTCGGTGACGAAAATTTCATATCGATTTCTCAGGCGAAGCGGGTGATCGAATCGCGTTATGGCAGCCTGATTCCAGAGCCGGAGTTTCGAACGAATGGACCAGCCTCTTACTATCAGATCCCGAGCCGTCAACAACGCATCGGTTTTATCGGTGCGATGACGAACCTTCACTTTTGCGAGAGCTGCAACAAACTTCGTCTCACTTGCGATGGAAAGTTACGTCCTTGTCTTGGTAGCTACCTCGAGTTCGACATCATGAAACCACTTCGAGCCGGCGCGAGTGATGAGGAACTCAAACAGTTTTTCCTCGACGTTGTCGATCGAAAGCCGGAGCAGCACGATTTTCGCGACAATTACAAGCCTGGCCGCAAAATGGTTGCAATTGGCGGCTGATCGATGAGGCGTCTCACCCATATCGCCGCCGACGGCTGCGCACAAATGGTCGATGTCTCGGCCAAGCCGCTCACCGCGCGGACCGCAGTTGCAACAGGAAAAATCCGGCTTCAGCGCGAAACGCTCGGCCTGATTTCTAATGAGCAAATCGCGAAGGGCAACGTCTTTGCGACCGCGCGGATTGCCGGCATCCAAGCTGCCAAACAAACCGCGCATCTCATTCCGCTCTGCCACACCTTGCCGTTAAGTGAGGTCAAGATAGAAATCGTCACGTTAAACAATCACGCGGAGGTGAAATGCACCGCCCGGACTGTTGCGCAGACCGGCGTCGAGATGGAAGCGCTTACCGGCGTAGCCGTCGCGCTGCTCACGATATACGACATGTGCAAAGCCGTGGATAAAGAGATGGAGATTTCGGATGTGCGTTTGGTAGAGAAGACCAAAAGCCCCTCTAGCGGCGGTCTATGACCCCCGGAACCAAAGCAGACGACGCTCATAAAGCGCCGCTACAATAAAGTGCAAATACAAGTTGGAATCATCACAATTTCGGACCGCGCGAGCGCCGGCGAATACAAGGACCTCGGCGGACCGGCACTGAAAGAAGCTGCACAAAAAGCAGGCTGGCAGGTTCTTTCTGAAGCGATCGTCCCGGATGACGCACGACGCATTCAGGAAACAATTCGTTCCTTTTCTCAGCAAGGCTGCGGCTTGATTTTGACGACGGGCGGGACAGGAATTGGTCCGCGCGATGTCACTCCGGAGGCAATCCGCGCGATCACGCGCGCGGAACTGCCCGGTTTTGGAGAAGTGATGCGCGCTGAATCAATGAAGATCACGCCGAACTCGATTCTGTCGCGCAGCCTGGCAGCGATTGTCGATCTTTCACTGGTGATCGCACTTCCGGGAAAGCCGAGCGGCGCTGTGGAATGTCTCGGCTTTGTCCAGGGCGCAATTTCGCACGGGGTCGCGTTGGCGCAGCGCGTGCCGACTTCGTGTTGAATTGGTGGGGCGCGATCTCCGAGCGCGCCGACGAAAATGTAGCCACGACTCTGCTGGCCTGCATGGCGCGTCTCACAGAGGCGCGGCTACAGCCTTGATCTTCAGTCCGGATAAGTCAGCAATCGCATTAATTGCTTGCCGTATTCAGTGAGATGGGCACTGGAGGATCGGCCAGAAATTTCATCGCGTGTCAAATAGGAATAATCGATGGCGCTTTTCTCAACGTAACTCAGTTCTGGCTGCGTCACGTGTTTGTCGCTTGGTTCTATTTTCAGCGGCAACCCCGAGCGCGCGAAAGAAACTTCCCACGACGATTTCTCGTTCCCGCGACTGCTGGCCAGCATCCACGGATAATCTTTCGGCAGTTCGAAATGTGATGATTTAGGTAGGCTCACTTTGTAAAATGTTTCTTCGCCCTGAAGAAATTGGGGAATCGTAAGTGAATGATTTGTGCGTAAAGCGAGGTACAGCCGCGCGATATCGAGACCGGCGAGATTGATCCCGTTGTAAATGCCGTTGTGATTTGGGTCGTTTTTAAAAAATGCATCGTGCCATGCTTCGAATCGATGACTGAGCATCAGATTCAATTCCAAATGGAGATGCGCGCGCGCCTGATTTAATCCAACCCCAGTGTAGCCCATCACTCCAATCCGCTGACCGCGTCGCACAGACTCGCCGGGCTGAATCCCGATCGAACTCAGATGCCCATACAAACTGTAATAGCTTGAGCCTCCCCAGCGGTGCTCGATCACGATGTACTTCCCATAATTCGAGTAGCCGGGCACGAGGTTCGTGTGCACGACCTTGCCGTCCGCGATGGCACGCACTTCATCGAGCGGTTCGCCGCGCGCATCGCGCTGCAGCGGTTTGATGTCCACTCCTTCGTGGAAACGCGTGTAAAAGATGCCTGCCGATGTCTCAATGGGGTCACGCACAAACCCGTAGGCTCGACTTAACTCCTTTAAAATCCCGCTCGATATATTGGTAAAATGCGGGCCCGCCGCCCGAGAAAAGAGCGTCATTGTCCGTCGGCAGCGCTAGGTCGAGCGTTTGATGTTGCATCTGCGCTATCAGGGTGGAACGAATCAGCAAAAGCGCGAGTGTCGCGGCAATGAAATGAATCTTTACATTCGGACGCAACCCGGAACGGCAAAAGCTGAATGAACAAACAGTTCTTCGCATCGAACATGATTGGCTAAAAGCATTGACTGAACGTGATCGCGCAGCGCTCGACCGCGTTCTCGCCGATGACTTCATGAACTCCACGTGGAAGGGAGAACTGCTCGACAAGCGGCAAATGCTCGAAGGACTGGCCAAGCCTGTTAGATACTGTCAGCGCTTGGATGATTTGAAAGTTAATCTTTATCAAAAGACTGCGATTGTAAGGGGCATAAACATCGTAACTGATCAAACCGGTCGTATCCTGACGAGAATTCGCTTCACTGACGTTTTCATTTATCCTGACGGCCGGTGGCAGGCGGTCGCCGCACAAGAGACCGAGATTAAGACTCGATGAAATCCAGTGGCCGACATGTTCAACGTTTTGTCTTTCCGAGCAACCGCCACTCTTTTTTCATCGATTCAATATCGGCCGCAGTCAGTCCGGAAGCGATGTAGATTTTTCCGTCGGACACGCGCTTATCGATTGCAAGCTCCGTGATTGGCCGCCCATTGATGAATACAAAAAGATAACTGCCCCGGCGCTCGATGCTTAAGGTGTCGAGCGCAATCCTCCCGTGCTCATCGAGTTGAAAGAGCGCACCATAAGTTCCGTTTGCCGCCGGATACGGGTAAAACGCGATAACGTCCTGCTCCGAGATGCGGGGTATCTTTTCGATCGCAACATCTTTCCCGGAGAGCTTGGCGCGTACGGCTGTTGAAAAGACCTCGGTATCTTGCGGATTCCCCTGTGCATGGACGCGGAAAATGCAATGTCGCTCTTTCGCAAAGCCAACCGGCAGCGCGACGAGCAGCCAAAGCCAGAGCGCACAGAAAGCCTTCATGTCGATTGATAAAGGGTTTGACAGGATTTGCAACGTTTGCTGTTTAACCCGCTCATGAGACGACGCGTTGTTTTGCTCCTTCTAGTGTTCGCGATCGTGGGACGTAGCTTGGGCCAGGAAGCCGCGCCTACTGCGACACCGCACAGACGCGGCTGGTTGAGCCGCATGCTCCATCCGTTTTCTCCCGAAGCAGTCCCGCAGTACAAGGATCCAAGATTACGCGGTCTCGCACTCGACTTACAAATAACGCCACAGACGATAAAACTCTCGGAGGTCCGCCAGCTCGGGATCAAGGCGACGTTGACGAATGAATCGAAGCGTCCCGTTACACTCGAATTTGCGACAAACCAGCGAATCGAAATTTATTTAAGGAACTCCGCTGGGGAAATCCTGACGAAATGGTCCGACAATCACGCGATTGCAGAAAAACCGGGAACGGTTTTGATTAATCCCCAAGAGCACGTCGAATATAACGAGACGATTGCGGCGCGCGATCTCACGCCGAATAAAGTTTTTATCGCTGAGGTTTTCTTTCCAAAATATCCGGAGCTGCGAATCCAGCAAAAATTTCTGGCCGTGCCATAGGTAGGGACGGATCGCTGTGCCGTCGGCTTCGAGGTCGTGGTTCGTGTATAAACCCTCAATAGCATGCTCTTTTCCGATTATCACACCCATCCGCAGGGACATCGGGTGCAGCCTTATACGCAGGAGCTCCTGGGGCCATGGGCGGATTCGGCACGCAAAATCGGATTACGCGACATAGCTTTCACCGATCACGATCGTTATCACGCCGGAATCGATTTCGATGAAATCGACCGTTTGCGCGAGAAAAACTTCGATCTAAAGATTCGCGCTGGCGTCGAGCTCGATAACGATCCAGGTCACTCAGCGGCGGGACGAAAATGGATCGAGCAACATTGGGGCAAACTCGATTTTGTCCTTGGCTCCGTCCATTTTCTTTGTCGCGACGATCAGATGTTTGACAGCGTCCCGGCAGGCGCCGAGCAATTTGAGGGGCGCGATATTGATGCCATTTACATTGACTACTTTCGCCGTGTCCGCGAAGTAGCAGCGACTGGGCTTGTCGACTGCCTTGCCCATCTCGACCTCATCAAAATCCATGGCCATCGGCCAAATGCGGAGATTGACGCGATCGCGGGCGAAACGCTCGATTTCATTCGTTCGCGCAACCTTGGGATTGAACTTTCCACCGCAGGTTTGCGCAAGCCGGTGAAAGAGCTTTATCCAAGCGATCGAATCATTGAACTCGCGATTAAGAAGGGGATTCCATTTACGACCGCGTCCGACGCGCATTCGCACGTGCAGCTTGGTGACAACTTCGGCGCTCTTGTCGAGAAAATGAATTCGTTTGGCATTCGCGAAGTTTGTGTTTACCACAAACACACGCGCGAAATGCGAGCGGTTTTGTAGCAGCGCTCCACGAGCGTCGTATAGGTTTTATTCGACAAGCGCGACGACCACAGACCGTTCGTTACAGCTGAAGTCCGCCCGTGATTTTTGTCATCTCCGAGTGCGCAAGCGCTTTTCCTTGCTCGACTGCCTGCTTTACCGCGCTCAACACAATTTCCTCGAGAAATGCGACATCGTTTGGATCGACAACTTCCTTATCGATCTTGATTGCGATCACGTCGCCAGCGCCGTTCGCCGTCACTCTTACTTTGCCGCCACCCGCTCGCACTTCGACAGTCTTCGTCTCGAGCTCAGCTTGTGTTTTCGCCATTTGCTCCTGCATCTTCTGCGCCTGCTTCATGAGCTTGTTCAAATTCATAATCTTAGATCAGGATCTTATTTCACCTTTGAACATTTCAAGGGCTTCCTGGATGAGCGGATCATCTTTGAAATCGTCAGCTGTGGAACTCTTTCCAGTCTGTGAAGACGCTGAGTGCCTGGAAGGAAGTTGCTCTTTTACGCTGAGTTTCAGCGTCCAGTCTTTCCCTGTGGTTTCGTGCAGGAGGGTCTCGAGAAATTTACGGTTGGCTTGTGTGCCTAGTATCTCCATCATTGCTTTTTCATCAGGAGAAAAACCGAGCAGAAAATTGCGCCCTTCGATTCCGAGCACATGGGCCGCCGCTGCAGAAGTTCGCAGAAAAGCTTTTTGTGGTGGAATTTTCGCGCTGAGCTGTTCCCAGACTTGTGCAGGATCGAGATCGACCGTCGGTTCGGGCGCGTTGTATTGTGAGGACTGCTCAGCGACGCGGGCGGTCTTGGCGTGACCTGGAGGAGGAGCCTCCTTTTGCCCAACCGTCTTACCTCCGCGTAACGCGCTCAAGTTCTCAATTACCTCATCCAGTGTCGCTTGCCCCAGGCTCTGAATCGCTTTGATAATTGAGACTTCGAAATGCAGCTTTTTGTTCGGCGCCCATTTCATTCGGCCTTCGGCAGCGGAAAATTGGTCGATCAATTCGAGCAAGCGGTCGGTCATAATCAGTTGCGCATGTGCAGCGAGCGATTTTTGCAAATCAGGATCGACATCTTCATTCAACGCATCCGGCTTTGCCTTGAAAACGAGCAAATCTCGCAGATAAACGATCAAGTCCGACATGAGTCGCATCATGTCCTTGCCACTTTCGCATTGCTCATAAAGGAGTTCGAGCGCGCCCGGCGTCTCGCCGCGCAAAATCCGTCCGGTAAGATCGATAACCGTCTGCTCACCCGTGAATCCGAAGATGTTCAGCACATCGGCCTCGCTGATTGTTTCGCCACAAAATGCCACGAGCTGATCGAGCATCGATTCCGCATCGCGCAAACCACCTTCCGCGCCGCGCGCGATCGCATGCGCGGCCGCAGGTTCAAGCGTGAGTTTTTCTTTTCCAGCGATGAACTGCAGGTGTTGTCGAATTAGGTTTGCTGGGATGCGGTGAAGATCGAAGCGCTGGCACCGACTCAGAATCGTTGGCAAAACTTTCTGTGGTTCGGTGGTCGCGAAGATAAATTTCACATGCGCGGGCGGCTCCTCGAGCGTTTTTAAAAGCGCATTAAAGGCTGCCGGGGAAAGCATGTGCACTTCATCGATGAGATAAATTTTGTAACGGCCCTTCGCTGGTGCATAACGAACGTTGTCACGTAATTGGCGCACATCTTCGACGCTGTTGTTGCTCGCGCCGTCGATCTCAATCACGTCCAGACTGTTGCCCGCAGCGATCTCGCGGCAGTTATCGCAAATACCGCATGGCGTGACAGTTGGGCCGTTGACGCAATTGAGCGCTTTCGCCAGAATTCGTGCTGTGGACGTTTTACCGATGCCGCGCGGCCCGACAAAAAGATACGCATGTGCGAGCCGGTTCTGCGCGACCGCGTTTTTCAACGTGCGCGAGACATGTGTCTGCCCGACCAAGTCGTCAAAAGTCTGTGGCCGATATTTTCTTGCGAAGACTTCGTAGCTCACGCTCTGAATCTAAATGCGTTGCCTCATTCCCGAAAATAGAAAACGATTGCCTCGGTTAAATTTCACGATGTTCACAAGATCGACATCCACCCTCTTGTTCTTACTCTTACTCTCGCTCGATTCCCATGCCCGCGAGCCGCAAAAATCTCCGCCGGCCAGATCGATAAGCGAAAATAAGGTAGTTCGTTCTCGCGATCTCGGGATTCCGTTTGAAGGGATACCTGGAAAAATCAATGCGATCACTGATGTGGCTGGTGTCGAAGTAGGCTATACCACACTCGTCAGCGGAGAAGGCAAACTCGAGGTTGGCAAAGGCCCGGTGCGCACCGGCGTGACCGCCATTCTCCCGCGTGGACACGATTCGCTCAGCGACCCGGTCTACGCCGGTTTCTTCAATCTGAATGGCAACGGTGAGATGACCGGCACAGCGTGGCTTGAGGAGAGCGGCTTCCTCGAGGGACCAATCGTTATTACGAATACGCATAGCGTCGGCGTCGCGCGCGACGCGGTCATTGCCTGGCGCATTAAGCAAGGGCCAGCCGATAAGACTGGCTACTGGTGGAGCCTGCCTGTGGTAGCCGAAACCTGGGACGGTTGGCTCAATGACATTAATGGCTTTCACGTTAAACCAGATGATGTCTGGCACGCGCTCGAGTCGGCTCACGGTGGCGCAATCGAAGAGGGGAGCGTTGGCGGCGGAACCGGAATGATCTGCTACGAGTTCAAAGGCGGAAACGGGACAGCCTCGCGCAAGATTGACATCCGCGTTTCGAAAGATGCCCCGCCACGAAGTTTTATCGTCGGCGTGTTTTTACAGGCGAACTTCGGTCGCCGTCCGCAACTCACAATTACGGGCGTACCGGTTGGAAAGGAAATTCCGGGAGAAGTTTACAAACAAGAGAGCGGCTCATGTATCGCTGTGGTCGCCACGGATGCGCCGCTGCTGCCAAATCAATTGAAACGACTTGCCCGCCGGGTGTCGCTCGGCCTGGCCCGGACGGGAACGATCTCCGGAAATGGCTCCGGCGATTTGTTCATCGCCTTTTCAACTGCGAATCCGAACGTCGCGAATCCAGATCAAGTCACACACGACGTGCAAACAATTCCCAACGATCTCATGGACCCGCTCTTCATCGGCGTTGTGCAAGCCACGGAAGAAGCGGTCGTGAATGCGTTGGTCGACAACCACTCCATGACGGGCCGCGACAACCATCGGGTTGATGCTTTGCCACACGATCGCCTGCGCGCGTTGCTCAAGAAATATAATCGCGGGAAATAATCCAACCGGCTCTCGTCGTTATTTTAGGGCTTGCTGTAGCGCGACAGTCGCGGTCTGCAATAGGCCCGGCGCTGGAAGTCGATAAGAGTCAAGTTGGCGCGGCCATAGCGGTCTTTATCCAAGATCGACATCCTGCGAAAATTGAGAAACGTTTCGCTGCGGAACCATCCGCGACATCCGTTCCGGCTTTATCAACGTCGCGATTGCCTATAATGCGGTCGTTTGCCCTCGGCGATGGATAAAGGGATGGATAAAGGTATTGTTAGGGTTCGCGAAGGCATGAACGCTCAAGACGCGTCTGCGGAGAGTAAGCCGGATCTCCAGCTCGAGATCGCACACGTCTTGTTAATCGATGTGGTGGGTTATTCAAAATTGCTGGTCAACGAGGAGATTGAACTTGTCCAAGAATTGAATCAGATCGTGCGAAACACGGAATGTTTTCGCGCTGCCGAAGCAAGCGGCAAACTCAGTCGGGTGCCGATGGGAGACGGGATGGCGCTGCTTTTCTATCGCAGCTCTGAAGAACCGGTGCAATGTGCCCTCGAGATTAGCAGAATCCTGAAAGATCATCCGCATATTCAGGTGCGAATGGGAGTTCACAGTGGCCCAGTTAACCGAGTTACCGATGTGAACGACAGAACAAACTTTGCGGGATCGGGAATCAATGTCGCGCAACGGGTGCTGGATTGCGGTGATGCCGGGCATATTCTTTTGTCCGGGCATGTGGCGAAGGACCTGGCCGAGTACCGGCACTGGCAGCCGTACCTGCACGATCTAGGCGAGTGTGAGGTGAAGCACGGTCTGCGCCTGCACATGTTTAATCTGTGCAAAGATGGCCTCGGCAACCCACAGATCCCTGAGAAACTCAAGCGACGAAGATGGAAGCAGCGAGCCGCTGCGATTCGCCCAGTCACCTTGCAGCGGCCCCCAAAGTTTCTGCTTACAGTTGGTTTAGTTGTGTCGGCCGTTGGGTTGGCGATTAGTCTCTCAACGGTTCTTCGTCGGGGAGGGGAAGGCATTACCCATGTACCTGCCACATCGAGAACTGCGGCCTCGATTCCCGAGAAAAGCATCGCCGTGCTCCCGTTCGAAAACCGGAGCGAGGAAAACGCCAACGTCTACGTCGCCGATGGCATCCAGCAGGAGATTCTT